>Ga0075419_10002435_pt1 | contig 11967 bp, 6 predicted proteins | sample SoiMetdeltSBSDD3_FD_76900 | JGI IMG/M metagenome (GOLD analysis project Ga0075419, IMG submission 76900) | Bulk soil microbial communities from a Populus tree surrounding site in Tennessee, USA - Soil MetaG P. deltoides SBSDD3 | ecosystem: Environmental > Terrestrial > Soil > Tree plantation... | reverse complement strand
ATTCACTTGATACAGATAAACATCGTGCAGCGGATGGAATACTGGGTCCTCATCATGAAAAGGAAGGAAGTTATTATGCTATCAAAGAAATATGGAGCCCAGTTCAATTTGAACGAAAAGAAATAACGGATGCATTTGATGGTAAATTGAATGTTGAGAATCGTTATCATTTCACCAATCTGAATCTATGCAGTTTCAGTTGGAAATTAAAGAGATTCGAACTTTCAACTTCTAAAGAAATCACAGGTGGTGCTGTGGCACCAGATATCAAGCCTGGGACGAAAGGGCCGTTACAAATAATCCTGCCGGCTGATTGGAAAAATTATGATGTGTTGTATGTAACAGTTAAAGATTCATACAAAAAAGAACTGTTTACATGGAGCTTTCCTATAACCTCTCCAAAAAAAGTCAGTGAACGGGTGGTGGTAACAAAAGGTAATTCCAGGATCAACGTGCCCGTTGCCGATACGACGGCGATCTTAATTAATATTAATGATGTATCGTTGGTTTTTAATGAAAGAAGCGGTATGCTTACTAATGTTAGAAATAAAAATGGGGAATTGCCTTTTAATAACGGACCTTTTGTAGAAGAAGCCATTACCAATTTTAAAGGGATAAAACGATATATGCAGGATGACAGGTATATAATTGAATCTTCATTTGATAAAAAAGAAAGCTATAATACTTTACAGTGGACAATTTATCCTACAGGCTGGGTAAAATTAGAGGTGAACTATTTTCCGGGAGCTTACTTTACCAATTTTGCGGGTATTAACTTTTCTTTTCCTGAAAACGCGATAAAGTCGGTTACCTATATGGGTGATGGACCCTATCGTGTTTGGAAAAATCGGATGAAAGGAAATCAGTTTGGTGTATGGAATAAGCAATACAACAACACAGAAACAGGCGAATCGCCATGGCTATACCCGGAATTCAAGGGCTATCATTCGCATTTTTATAAAGGCATTTTTATTACAGGCGACAACCAGTTTACCGTTGTTACAGAAACTGAAAACTTGTTTCTGCGTTTATTCACTCCCGCATGGAAAACAGATCAGTGGCATAATTATGAACCGATCTTTCCATCGGGTGACATTTCCTTTATGCAGGGTATCAGCAGTATCGGGACAAAAACGCAGCGTAACGAAACAACGGGTCCTATGGGATCGAAAAATATTTTTTATGATTATGAAAAAGATCCCTCACGGGCTTTAAAGATGGTTTTATATTTTAACTTTTCAGCAGATCAACAATGAGATACAAAAATTTTATACTGCTATTGCTCATTCTTTTGTTCCAACAGGTGAATGCACAGGTAAAAGTGCAGAATCTTCGTTGTGAGATGTTGGTGAATCCATTGGGTATTGATGTGAAAGAACCGCGATTGAGCTGGCAAATAGTTTCTGATCAAAGAAATGTTCAACAGACAGCGTATCAAATACTCGTCGCGTCAACAAAAGAACAATTAAGCAGGAATGAAGCAGATCTATGGAATTCAGGTAAACAGAATTCTTCTCAGTCTATTCATCTTGGTTATTCAGGTAAACCATTGGAGGCCGGTAAAAAATATTTCTGGAAAGTAAAAGTGTTTACAAATAAAGGCGAAGCGACCACGGAGGCGGCTTATTTCTCAATGGGCTTGTTGAATGAAGAAGATTGGAAAGCAAAATGGATCGGGTATGATAAAGCATCTCCATGGGACAGCATTACACAATGGTCCCGTTTATCTGCGAGATATTTTAGAAAGGAGTTTCAAAGCGGGCCGGCATTGAAAAGAGCCACTGTTTACATCTCCGGTCTTGGTTTATATGAATTATATATTAATGGTCAGAAGATCGGCGACCAGGTATTGGCTCCTAGCCCAACTGATTATCGCAAATCCTTTTTATATAATACTTACGATGTCACTCTTCAAATAAAGAATGGGAGCAATTCAATTGCTACCGTATTGGGCAATGGTCGCTTTTTCACGATGCGGCAGAATTATAAACCTCAAAAGCATAACACGTTTGGCTATCCAAAATTATTGTTGCAGTTAGAGATGGAATATACGGATGGCACAAAGAAAACTATTGTAAGTGATGAAAGCTGGAAGCTGAATGCAGATGGACCGATTCGAACCAGTAACGAATATGATGGAGAAGAATACAATGCAACAAAGGAATTTCCAGGTTGGAAAAATCCCGGTTTCAACGATAAAAGTTGGATAAATGCAGAGTTAGTCGAGGCTCCTCCCGGGAAAATAACGGCGCAGATGTCAGAGCCGATGAAGATCATGAAGACGATCAGGCCCATTGCAATTAAAAAGCTGGCTAACGGAAAATATATACTCGATATGGGTCAGAATTTTGCCGGAGTTTTAAAACTGAAAAACATAAAGGGAAAGAAAGGTGACAAGATCAAATTACGGTTTGCTGAGAGTTTGCAATCAAATGGTGAGCTATTTACTGCTAATCTTCGTGATGCAAAAGTTACGGATATCTATACGCTAAAAGGAACAGAAAATGAGAATTGGCAACCGGCCTTTGTTTATCATGGATTTCGGTTTGTTGAAGTGACAGGCTTTTCAGGGACACCGGCATTGAACAATTTTGAGGGGCATTTGATTTATGATGCATTGCAGACAACAGGGTCATTTCAAACATCAAACGAAACCATCAACAGCATTTATAAGAATGCATGGTGGGGAATTGCATCTAATTATAAAGGAATGCCTGTTGATTGCCCGCAACGAAATGAACGACAGCCATGGCTGGGAGATCGTACGATCGGTGCACAAGGAGAGGCTTTTGTTTTTGATAATGCAAAACTCTACGCCAAATGGATGCAGGATATTGAGGAAAGCCAAACTGCAGAAGGCGCCATCCCGGATGTGGCACCTGCTTTCTGGAATTATTATTCGGATGATGTAACATGGCCGGCAGCTTACATAACCATCACCAATAATTTGTACAATCAATTCGGTGATATTACTCCCATTCAAAAACATTATGCTTCCATGAAGAAATGGATGTGGTATATGAAGAGTAAATACATGAAAGATTATATCGTTACAAGAGATAAATACGGAGATTGGTGCGTACCACCGGAGAGTTTGAAACTTATTCATGCAAAAGACTCATCAAGACTTACAGACGGAAAGCTGATTGCTACTGCGTATTATTATAAGTTGCTTTCTTACTTACAGCGATTTGCAAACCTGTTGAATAAAAAAGAAGACGCTGATCAATTTGTTTTGCTGGCTGATAGTATAAGAACTGTTTTTCAGAGCACTTTTTACAATACGAAAACCAATTACTATTCGAATAACACGGTTACAGCGAATTTGCTTCCATTGTATTTTGGTATCACTCCGGATTCTTTGCGATCAATTGTTTTTGAGAAGATCAGGCAGAAAATTCACGTAGAAAATCACGCACATATCAGTACGGGTTTGATTGGCTCCCAATGGTTGATGCGCGGCCTGACTGAATTTGGGTACGAAGACCTTGCCTACATTTTGGCGAGTAATAAAACATATCCAAGCTGGGGATACATGGTAGAGAATAATGCCACTACCATTTGGGAATTATGGAATGGAAATACGGCAGATCCCGGAATGAATAGTCAGAATCATGTTATGCTGCTCGGCGATCTGCTTACCTGGTTTTATGAAAATCTTGGAGGCATAAGAACAGATAAGACATCAGTTGGTTTTAAGAAAATAATCATGAAGCCCGCAATTCCCGCTGGTTTATCTTTTGTAAATGCATCTTATAGCAGCATGCATGGTTTGATAAAAAGTAATTGGAAAAACAGCATCGATAAATTTGAATGGAATATTTCTATACCGGCGAATACTTCAGCTATTGTTTATATCCCGGCAAGCAGTATTGATGAAATTACAGAAGGAGTAAATCCTTTGTCATCTAATGCTGATATTAAATTTATAAAAACCGAGAAAGGCGCTGCTGTTTTTGAGATTGCGTCAGGTAATTATTCATTTGTAAGAAATAAGAAATGGAAGAAAGGGATTGTAAAAAATGAATTCATTTTTGAAAGGGCAAGCTTTCCTGAAAGTCATGCAGCAACAATTGCCGAAACTTCCGATGGTTTGATCGCCGCATGGTTTGGAGGAACCAAAGAAGGTAATAAAGATGTTTGCATCTGGACAAGTCATTTGATAAATAACAAATGGACCGAACCAAAAAAGGTTGCCGATGGTGTGATAAACGATTCTGTCCGTTATGCTTGTTACAATCCTGTTTTATTCTATACGCCTGCTAAAGAATTATTGCTGTTCTATAAGATCGGGCCGAATGTAGCAGGCTGGACCGGCTGGATGATCCGAAGCAGCGATAATGGAAAAACATGGAGCAAAAGAGAAGCATTGCCTGACGGTTTCTTAGGGCCGATAAAAAACAAACCGGTTTTGCTAAATGGAGTTTTACTTTGCCCAAGCAGCACCGAAAAGAACGGATGGAAAGCGCATATTGAATATACCAGTGACTTTGGCAAAACCTGGAGTAAGAGCGAGCCGATCAATGACGGCAAAACAATCCAGGCTATTCAACCCAGCATCCTGCAATATCCTGGTGGACATCTGCAGATCCTATGTCGCAGCCGGAATACAACGATAAATGAAAGCTGGAGTATTGATGGCGGTAAAACATGGGGCGAAATGAAAGCGTCTGAATTGCCAAACAACAATTCCGGTACCGACGCGGTAACATTAAAAGATGGCCGCCAGCTGCTCGTATACAATCACCTTTTACCTGATGCCACATGGGTAAATGGTAAAGGTCCCCGCACGCCATTAAACGTAAGCTTTTCCAAAGATGGAAAGACATGGTATGCGGCTTTAGTGCTGGAAGATTCACCCATCAGCCAATATTCTTATCCATCGGTGATCCAGGCAAAAGATGGATTGGTGCATATCGTTTACACATGGCGAAGGGAAAAAATAAAACATGTAGTGATTGATCCGGGTAAAGTGGAATTGAAAGAAATAATTAATAAACATTGGCCGGGAGCGATCGAAAACCTGGGAGTAACTGCAGATGATTAATAGTCAAACGTGAGACGTGATCCCGATAGCTATCGGGAGTGAAAAGCGTCTCCGATTTGACGTTGTACGTTTCATTTTTCACGAAACAAAAATCAACCATTGGAAAAAATTTTCAATGAGCAACCTACCACTATTTGATATCGCGATCATCATTCTCTACCTGCTGGCAATGGTGGCGGTTGGTTTTTATTTTTCAAAACGCAATAAGAACAGCGTTCAATTTACGAGTGCATCAGGAAAAATTCCCGGCTGGGCAATTGGCCTTTCCATCTATGCAACTTTTTTAAGCAGTAATACTTTTTTGGGAGTACCGGGCAAAGCATTTGGAGGCAATTGGAATGCATTTGTGTTCAGCATCTCGATGCCATTGGCAGCATGGGTGGCATCAAAATATTTTGTTCCGTTTTATCGAAGCACTGGTGAGATATCAGCTTACACACATTTAGAAAAAAGATTTGGTACATGGGCAAGAACCTATGCAGTGATCTGTTTCTTACTTACACAATTTGCAAGAATGGGCACCATCTTTTTTGGAATTGCGCTAAGCTTGCAGGCATTGACGGGTTTCTCTATGTCATCGATCATGATCGTCATGGGAATTTGTATCATTGTTTATACCGTATTGGGAGGAATGGAGGCAGTGATATGGACAGAGGTGGCACAAGGAATTATTAAGACGCTGGGTGCATTGCTGATCCTGTTTTTAGTGATCAAAGAAATTCCAGGAGGATTTTCCAAAGTGTTTGAGATCGCTACTGCTGATAATAAATTAAGTCTTGGTACTTATTCCACAAATGTTGCTGAATCTACTTTCTGGGTCATCCTTTTGTATGGCTTCTTTATCAACCTGAATAATTTTGGAATGGACCAGAATTATATTCAGCGTTACCACACAGCGAGATCAGCGAAACAAGCCAGCAGATCGGTTTGGTTATGTGTTGCCATGTATGTTCCCGCTTCTTTATTGTTTTTTATCATCGGCACTTCCTTGTATGCATATTATAATTTGTATCCTGAATTGATCGAGCCGGTTAAGCTAAATGTTGCTGCTGAAAGGTTGGGAACTGTTTTTACTCCGCAACAGGCAAATGATCTTTCCAATTCAATGGGGCCGGCAGATTATGGAGATAAAGTGTTACCCCATTTTATGGTAACAAAAGTTCCAACTGGTTTGGTTGGATTGATCGTCTCCGCATTATTATCGGCAGCCATGAGTACGATCAGTTCCAACATGAACGCATCGGCTACGGTGTTTACTATGGATATTTATAAAAAATATTTCAAGCCGGGTATCAATGATAAACAACAACTGTATATTTTGCATATTGCTACTGTTGTATTTGGTTTGATCGGTTTGGGAACGGGTCTGGCAATGATCGGTGCAAAAAGTTTATTAGATATCTGGTGGGAGTTATCAGGAATTTTTGCCGGCGGAATGTTAGGGTTGTTTTTATTAGGATTGATCAGCCGGCAAACGAGGAATGCAGAAGCATTGACTGCAACGATCATCGGTGTCGTAGTTATTTTATGGATGACGTTTTCTGACCGGTTGAGTGGTGAGTATGCGTTTTTAAAAAGCCCGATGCATAAGAATATGATCATCGTGGTAGGTACATTGACTATTTTTCTTGCCGGTGTATTACTGACAAAACTCAGGGCCAAAACCACGGTGCCTGCCGGAGGCTAAAACAGTAAAATTGTACAGCTTTACAGTCAAAATCTGCATTGTTTACCATCCATAAAGACGTGAAATTTATACCCTCAAAATAGTGCTATGTCTGATAAAAAGTTTGTTCCGGTGATGATCACACCGTTCAATCTGAAAGCAAAGGTCGACCTGGATGTAGTGACTCTATTAGTTGATTTTTACCTGGCTGCGGGAGTAAAAGGTTTTTTTGCAAACTGCCTGAGCAGTGAAATGTTCAGCATCACGGAAGATGAAAGATTAGAACTTACCGGGCATATTGTTAAGCACGTCAATGGCCGCGTGCCCATTGTTGCCACTGGCTCATTTGGTTTGACGATCGAAGACAAAGCAGAGTTTACAAAACAAATTTATGATACGGGTGTCGATGCAGTGATCATGATCACAGGGCACTTTGCAAAAGTGGATGAAGAAGATGATGTATTGCTTGCCAATTTTGATAAGATGTTTCGATTAACGGGAAACATTCCCCTTGGAATGTATGAGTGCCCGGCACCTTATAAAAGAATTATCAGTGCCGGAGTTTTCAAAGAGTTGCTTGCTGCCGACCGGATGATATATCATAAAGACACGTCGATTGACCAGGGAAAAGTAAAGGCAAAGCTTGACATACTGCAAGGCACTGATAGTGAGCTTGAGTTTTATGATGCCCATACTCCCAATGCAATGTTTAGTTTACAACAGGGCGCAAAAGGCATGTCATCCATTTCGGGAAATTTTTATCCTGAGATCATGGTGTGGATGACTGAGCATGCAAATGATCCGGCAAAGAAAGCGGAAGTTGCCTGGTTGCAATCTGAATTAACAAGGGTTGATCCATTGATCCACGTTGCCTATCCGATGAGTTCAAAATATTTTTTACAGAAAAGAGGGTTGCCCGTAAGGACAATCAGTCGTGCTACCGCACTTCAGCTAACGCCAGAACAAAAAAAGACATTGGATGGTATTGATGATAGTTTTTTGAGTTGGTGTGAACGACTTCAAATAAAACCTGTAACAGTTGAGAAACTTACAACGCATAACAAAGAATATTACCTGGTAAAATGAATTAACCAAAAACGATGATGCTTGCTGATCCTTTAAAAATATTTTTTCCGGGTAAACTGGTTTTTGGTAATGGTGTATTATCACAACTGCCAGATGATGTATTACAATTGAAACCTTCTAAAATTTTTGTTGTTACTATTGATCCATTGAAATCATCGATTGTTGAATTTGTAAATACACTTACAAAAAATAATATTGAAGTCCTACAGGATACTTCTATCGTTGCTGAACCTTCCTTCAGTGATTTTGAAAAACTGATGCGAAGCGTAGCGCCATTTAATCCTGACGTGGTGATCGGTATTGGCGGTGGTAGTGTATTAGATATTGCAAAGTTGGTAGCCGCGCAACTTGAAAATGTACAGCAATTAAGAGATTATGTCGGTATTGGATTGCTGAAAGAGCGAAAAAAGAAGTTGATTTGCGTACCTGCCACCAGCGGTACCGGCAGTGAAGTTTCTCCCAATGCAATTTTAGTTGATGATGCAGATAATCAAAAAAAGGGCATCATCAGTCCCTTTCTTGTTCCTGATATTGTATATGTCGACCCCTTACTTACTACATCTGTTCCTCCATCCATCACTGCGGCAACCGGTCTTGATGCGTTGACCCATTGCCTCGAGGCATACACCAATAAATTCTCAAAACCTTTTATTGATATGTATGCTTATGAAGGCATGAGGTTGATCGCCGGGAATATTGTAACCGCGGTGAAAGATGGGAACAATGTTGAGGCGAGAGAGAAAGTGGCTATGGGCAGTTTATTAGGAGGGTTTTGTTTGGGCCCTGTAAATACTGCCGGCGTTCATGCATTATCTTATCCGTTGGGAAGTATGTTTCATTTAGCCCATGGACTTTCAAATGCATTATTATTGCCCTATGTGATGGAATATAACATACCTGCAAATTCGAAAAAATATGCTGATGTTGCTATCGCCTTGGGTTGCGAAAGACAAGCCGATGATAAAACAACAGCCTGTACCGGAGTTAGAAAAATAAAAGAACTAATTAAGGCTTGTGGTATTCCGGCTACTTTAAAAGAAATAAACGTACCTGAATCAGCCATACCACAGATGGCTGCAGATGCGATGAAGATCCAACGCCTGTTGAAAAATAATCCAAGAGAAATTACGGAACAAGATGCAATTGACATTTATAAAGCTGCCTACTGATGAAAAAGAATAAAAAATATCATGGTGTGATCATCCCGGCTGTTACACCGCTAACTGAGGATCATAAACTCGATGAAAAAGCTGTGGAAAGGATATTCAGACATTTTTATGAGAGTAACACGGTGCCTTTTATCCTGGGAACAACTGGTGAATCAGCCTCATTGCCATTGCAACTGAAAGAGGCTTACGTAAGAGCTGCGGTAAAAAATAAGAAACCGGGTACCATATTATATGCAGGCATTTCCTCAAACATCATTAGCCAGTCTGTCGAGTTCGCAAAATTTTGTGCTGATCATGGTGTTGATGCTGTTGCAGCGAATCTCCCATCGTATTATACCCTGACGGAAGATCAGATAAAGAGGCATTATGAATACCTGGTAAATGCAATTCCCTTACCCCTCGTGATTTACAATATTCCTTCCACAACACACATGAGTATTCCTTTGAAACTTATTGATGAACTAAGTCATCATCCGAATGTAATTGCAACAAAGGATTCCGAGCGCAGTGAAGAAAGATTAAAGCAATCGTTGGAAATGTGGAAAGACAGGGATGACTTCAGTCATTTTTTAGGTTGGGCTGCAAAATCTGCGGAAGCCTTAATGAGTGGAAGCGATGGTTTGATCCCGAGTACAGGGAACCTGGTTCCGGAAGTTTATTCGGCATTATTTGATGCTATAGCAAGCGATGATCATCAAAGAGCTTATGAAATGCAAAAACTTTCTGATATATATGGGAGCTTATATCAAAGCGGAAAAATATTGGGTGAAAGTTTATGGGCATTGAAAGTATTGATGAAAGAAAAAGGTTTGTGCGAAGCGTTCGTAATGCCGCCGTTGCAGCCATTATCAAAAGAAGAAGAATTAAAACTGGTACAATCAATGAAGGCATTAAAGGAGAAGGTGGCATGAGCTCAGCCCCGGTTATAGCGATAACGATGGGTGACCCTGCCGGTATTGGGCCGGAAATTGCAGTTAAGGCATTACTTGAAAAATCCATTCATGAAATATGCAAGCCATTGATCGTTGGCGACGCAGTCGTATTTGATCAAATCATCACCTTGTTGAAATTACCGGTAAAGGTCAATGCTATCAGTAAAGTTGCTGATGCAAAATTTGAATTCGGAACTATTGATGTATTTGATCTTACAATAACCGATATTACTAAACTGCAATTTGGGAAGATAGACGCGATGTGCGGCGAAGCTAGTTTCCAGGCGGTGAAGAAAGCGATTGAATTGGCAATGGCAAAAGAAGTAGATGCCACCGTCACCGGGCCCATCAATAAAAAATCGATCAACGAAGCGGGTCATCATTTCGCCGGGCATACCGAGATCTATGCTCACTTCACCAGTACAAAAAAATATGCGATGTTGCTGGTGGAGGATCATATCAACGTTATCCATGTCAGCACACATGTGTCGTTGCGACAGGCCTGTGATCTTGTAAAAAAGGAAAGAATATTGCAGGTGATCGAGTTGTTAAGAAACGGGTTGATGCAATTAGGAAAAACAAATTTGAAAATAGGAGTAGCCGGATTAAATCCGCATGCAGGTGATAGTGGTTTATTTGGCACTGAAGATGAGGAAGAGATTTTACCGGCAGTACAGGAAGCAAAACGATTAGGTTACGATGTAGAAGGACCGGTGCCTCCGGACACCATGTTTGCCAAAGCAGCAATGGGTGCCTATGGTGGCGTAGTAGCCATGTATCATGACCAGGGGCACATTCCATTTAAGCTTGCCGGTTTTAAATGGAATGCAGAGAAACAACAAATGGATAGTGTGAAAGGCGTGAACATCACAATGGGTTTGCCCATTATCCGTACATCAGTTGATCATGGGACGGCCTTTGAAATCGCAGGTAAAGGAATTGCAAGCGCCGACGCAATGATATTAGCAATTGAAAGCGCAGTGCAGCTAAGTAAAAACAAACACCAATAATGAATTATGAGTAATAAATAATGGGTACAAAAGGAAAACTCATTATCATTTCTCATCACTCATTACTCATTTTATGATTGCAGTCATAGCAGATGATCTTACGGGAGCAGCCGAGCTGGCTGGTATAAGTCTGCGCTATGGATTGAAAGTTGAGTTGTGTCTTGATGAGGTTGATTATAAAAATGCCGATGTACTGGTAGTAAGTACTGATAGCCGCTCTTTGAACAAGGAGGAAGCGATAGCCGTTACTGAAAAAGTTGTAAAGCAACTGCTGGAGTTAAAACCTCAGTGGGTCTACAAAAAGATCGATTCTGTTTTGCGTGGTTATGTGATGGATGAACTAAAAATCCAGATGCAGCGGATGAATAAGACAAAAGCATTTATTATGCCTGCTAACCCATCGTTAGGCAGAACAATAAAGGATGGGGAATATTTTGTGAATGGAACACCCGTAAATAAAGCAGGGTTTGAATATGATCCTGAATTTCCGGTAAACAGTTCTTTCGTAAAGGAAATATTGAATAATGAAGTAGAGATGATAAGACCGGGAAATGAAGTAACAAAGGGAATTGTAGTAGGAGAGGTAACAACGGTTGATGCTTACAAATACTGGGCAGATAAGAGAGATGAAGAAACAGTATTAGCCGGAGCCGGTGACTTTTATACTGCCCTGCTTGAGAAAAACTATACGGTAAAGCCGCAGGAGAAATTCAAAATGGAAATTCCTCATCTCTATGTCTGTGGCACAGGATTTAAAGAAAGAAAGGAGCAAATAAAAAAACGGGATTGTGTTTCATATCTGCCCGGCGTTATGAGCGAAGAATGGCTGGAAAGGACAATTGATATAGTGAAGAAACAACAGAAACTAATTATTGCAATCGATAAATCATCGGCGTCAGCGGCAGCATTAAGAACAGTGATGGCAAAAGCAACGAAGGAGATTGTGCAAAGAGGATCCATAAAAGAAATTTTCATTGAAGGTGGTTCCACTGCTGCTGCTGTATTACAGGAATTAAATATAACAAAACTTGAACCCATAAATGAATTGGAGCGCGGT
>Ga0075419_10002432_pt1 | contig 11986 bp, 10 predicted proteins | sample SoiMetdeltSBSDD3_FD_76900 | JGI IMG/M metagenome (GOLD analysis project Ga0075419, IMG submission 76900) | Bulk soil microbial communities from a Populus tree surrounding site in Tennessee, USA - Soil MetaG P. deltoides SBSDD3 | ecosystem: Environmental > Terrestrial > Soil > Tree plantation... | reverse complement strand
TGGCGCGCGGATCAACCCACGGGTCCCCGAATGAAGCGGCAAAATATTCGCGCGAAAGATCCACCACGCGCTGATCTAATTCGCAGATTACCACTTCTTCCGCAGATGGGTATCTCAAAACCTGCTGTAAAGAGCCGCCATCCCCTCCACCGACGATCAGCACACGCTTTGGTTGCCCTACCGCAAGCATAGGTACATGCACGATCATTTCGTGATAACCCATATTGTCTCGCTCGGTCATTTGGATAATGCCGTCGAGAATCATGGCGTTGCCAAAGAATTCAGTTTCGACGAATTGCAGATGTTGATATTGGGTTTGTTCATCCGCAAGAACGCGTTTGATGCGGATACCCTTACGATAATAGGGATGTAGTTCTTCAGTAAACCAGATACTCATAATGTCTTACATATACTGATGTGCCGTCAGATTGTCAATCCTTTTGAGTGATGCTATTTCCAAAATAATATCTTCCGGTTTCATCTTTTATCCTGGACACTTGCCCAGAACGCAAGTGCTGGGTAATTTAGCTCTTCCATGATTTACCTCATCATCGAATTCCTTGACGAACTTGTTTTTGGCGTGGGCGAAATTGCCTGGCCCTTGATTCGCGATGATCTCCATCTCAAGTATACACAGATCGGTCTTCTGTTAAGCTTGCCCGGAATCATTGCTGCATTTATCGAGCCGTTCATCGGCATTCTCGGTGATGTGTGGAAGCGGCGCCTGCTCATTATCGTCGGTGGACTCCTATTTACTCTTTCGCTTTTCATGACCAGCGTCAGCTATTCTTTCCTCTTTCTTCTTTTCTCCTTTATTCTCTTCAACCCATCTTCGGGTGCGTTTGTCAACCTCTCCCAGGCCAACTTGATGGATTCAGATACAAATCGTCACGAGCAGAACATGGCTCGCTGGACATTTTCAGGATCGCTAGGAGTTTTGACAGGCCCACTGCTTCTCGGAGTATTCGTCTACTTTGGATTGGGATGGCGCGGGACATATGCTTTTGTCGCCTCCCTTTCAACCCTCTGCCTGCTCGCCGCACTACGATACTTACCGCCCGACTCGATTCCCTCTGTTTCCTTTCCAGCTCTGCGCCTTGTCTTCGACGGGTTCCGCGCCGCGTTCGCCGCGCTCAAACGACGGGAGGTCTGGCGCTGGCTCCTCCTTCTGGAATTTGCCGACCTGATGATGGATGTTTTCCTCAGTTATATGGCGCTTTACTTTGTGGATGTTGGAGGTGTGAGTGAGACGCAAGCCGGGATCGCCGTGACAATTTGGCTCATCCTTGGCATGATCATGGACTTTGCCTTTATCCCATTCATAGACCGCCAGCCCGACAGCATAAAATATCTTCGGGTCACCGCCATACTGGAGGTCTTCGCGTTTGCGATATTTCTGCTCGTGCCCGGCTTGATCCCTAAAATGGTGGCAATTGTCTTCGTCAATTTTTTCAACACTGGCTGGTATCCGATTCTGCAAGGAAGGTTATACTCCAACCTGCCCGGTCAAAGTGCGAGCATCATGGCAATTGGCGCAGTAACTACGCCCATCGCGAAATTTTTTCCCCTTGCCATTGGCTTCCTCGCCGACCAGTTTGGCCTCCAGACCGCCTTGTGGATTCTGATCCTCGGACCCATAGCGCTGATTATCGGGCTCCCTCGGTCGAGGAATCAATTTCCAGTCTCCAATCTCTAAGTACCATTTACATATATCAATGCCCCTACCAATTCATCCTCTTTCCCTCTACTTCCACATTCCGTTCTGCACCCACCGCTGCGCTTACTGCGACTTCAACACCTACGCAGGACAGGAAGCCATGATCCCAGCCTATGTGGATGCATTGTGCAAAGAAATCGAGTTTGTTGGCACAAGACTCCCCTCTTCTTTCAGTAGAGCGGCCGGGGGTGAGGTCCACACCATCTTCTTCGGTGGTGGAACCCCTTCCCTTCTCTCACCCAAACAATTCGAAGCAATTCTCAAATCCATTCGCTATCATTTTTCATTGACTGATGATGCGGAAATCACCATAGAAGCCAACCCGGGGACGGTCTCTTACGAAAACCTGCTCCAGTTGCGAAAGTGCGGCATCAACCGGATCAGTTACGGCGTCCAGTCTGCGAATACCGAAGAATTGCATATGCTCGAACGTAAGCACGACTTTTTTGACGTAATTGAAGCAGTTACCAACGCCCGCAAAGCAGGATTTAACAACCTCAATCTCGATTTGATTTACGGATTACCTGAACAGTCTCTGCATACCTGGCAGATCACGGTCCAACGTATACTGGAGTTGCATCCCGAACATATCTCCGCCTATGCCTTGACTCTCGAACACGGCACGCCGTTTGGAAGATGGTCGTCGAAAGGATTAATGCCTCTTCCGGACCCGGACGTTGCGGCGGAAATGTACGAGTGGGTTGACGAAACACTCGAAGCAAATGATTATGTTCAATACGAAATATCGAATTGGGCAAAAGATCTCGCGTCGAGCGGAACACCGAGCAGACGAGACGCGCATGATTTTCCATCCCACGCCTGCCGCCACAACCTCCAATACTGGCGCTCACTTCCCTATCTTGCCTTTGGCGCAGGCGCGCACGGGTATGCCAATGGCTATCGTTATTCCAACGTGTTACGAATCAAATCTTACAATGAGCGTCTTACCAATCTCGAATCTCCCATCTACAACTATCCATTTCCCCTCTCGCCATCCACTGTCAACCATAGAAAACAAACACAAAAAGATGATATGTCTGATTACATGTTGAACAATCTCCGTTTGGTGAAGGCTGGCGTATCAGATGCAGATTTCCAATCCAGATTTGGAAGCGGATTAACGGATGTCTATACGGCTGAGATGGAAGAACTGATCCGCTTTGGTCTGCTCGAACAGGCTAACGATTCAATCAGATTATCGGCCCGCGGCCGCCTGCTTGGCAATCAGGTGTTCATGCGGTTTGTGGGGTGATTGTTAGCGCGCAAGATCCCAAGGTCTAATCATGGACTAAATTAAAACTCACGATGTTCTTATCCGACCGTCATATTAATTGTTGTTGGAATATTAAACGCCGAAACAATATTCCAACATTCTAATTCGCGAGGAGAGAACGATATGAAACACTTTAGGTTGTCTCTGTTTGCTATTCTTTTGGCCGGGTTGATATTTGGGATAAGTTCCCCGGCTTTTGCGCAGACCGGTTCTTCGCCAACCAACCTGACAATTAGTACTGCATTTCCCAGCATGGTTGTGGGGATTGGGGAAACGGTTGCGCTGAATATGGATATTCATTCCGCTTCGTCACAATTGGTGAATCTCGACCTGGCAAGCCTTCCGAAAGATTGGACTGCTGAGTTCCGTGGAGGAGGCCGCGTCATTCGTTCAGTTTATGTTGCTGCAGGAACACCATCCACAGTGGAACTGCGCGTCACGCCGCCTGATACCGTCAAGGCAGCGACGTATGACTTCAAGGTAATTGCAAAGGATGGAATTGAAACATCTGAATTCCCGCTGGAATTTATCGTCAAGGATAAGGCCCCAGCGCGGTTGACCTTCGAGACAGACTTTCCCACTATTCGAGGTGGATCGAGCGCCGCTTTCACTTTCAGCGTGAATCTGAAGAACGAAGGTGATGACGATCTTTCAGTGAGTCTCCTCGCCGATGCACCCAAGGAACTTGCGGTTACATTCAAGTCTTCCGGCAAGGATATTACCAACCTCCCAACGGATATTAAAGCCGGTAGTTCGCAACGAATCGACGTTTCGGCAGAGCCATTAACCTCACTTGAAGTTGGAAGCTATCCGCTTACTGTAACGGCGCAGGCCGATACCGCCTCGGCGAATATTCAGTTGACCGCAGAAGTTGTCGGCCAGCCGGATTTGACCCTCACCACTCCGGATGATCGTCTCTCGGGGACCGTATATCTTAATCGAACCAACCCTATTAAATTGGTTTTGCGTAACACAGGGAATTCGCCCGCTGCAGGAGTGAAATTGACAGCCTCCGCACCCGCAGGTTGGACGGTTACTCTTAACCCCGATACCATAGTCGAAGTCCCCGCCAACAATGAGATCGATGTGACAGCCGATGTGAAACCGGCCGATAACGCCATCTCAGGCGATTACGTTGTTACATTTCATGCGCAACCAAACGACAGTGCAGAGAAAAATGCCGACTTTCGTATCACTGTCGAGACTTCCACGCTGTGGGGCATTGTGGGGATTGGGTTAATCGCTGTTGCAGTTGCCATCGTCGGATTGGCTGTTACGCGCTTTGGTCGTCGCTAATCAGCGACAGGAGACAGGGATGAATAACCTTGTACTCGAAACCAAAGGCCTTACGAAGCATTATGGAGGCTTTGTTGCCGTAGACAATCTAAACCTCATGATGAGGAGAGGTGAAGTCTTCGGTCTGTTAGGTCCGAATGGCGCTGGCAAAACCACAACAATCCTGATGTTGCTGGGATTAACCGAGCCCACTAAAGGCCAGGTGCGTGTTTTGGGATTTGATCCTGCCCGTCAACCATTAAGTGTAAAAGCGCGCGTGGGCTATATGCCTGATCAAGTCGGCTTTTACGATGAACTTACCGCGCGCGAGAATCTGATCTATATTGCCAAACTCAATGGTTTTCCCAGAGATGTAATCAAGAAGCGGGTTGAGAATGCGATTGAACGCGTCCACCTGACACAAGTCATTGATAAGCGGGTAGGTACCTTTTCGCGTGGGATGCGACAACGACTCGGATTGGCAGATGTGTTGATCAAGAATCCCCAACTTATCATCATGGATGAACCGACTCAGGGACTGGATCCTGAACTGGCTCACGAATTCCTGGGTCTGATTCGCAGCTTGAAGGAGGAGGGAACGACGATTCTGTTGTCATCCCATCTTTTGCATCAGGTGCAAGTGGTCTGTGATCGAGTCGGATTGTTCAGCAAAGGGCGCATGGTGCTGCAGGGAACCGTACCGGAATTGGCACGCAAAGTGTTGGGCGGTGCTTTCCGAGTTCAGATTCAGGCCGATGGGTCCGCTTCGAAATTGAGGCAGGCCCTGCAAAACTTGCGCGATGTCAATAAGGTAAATCTTGATAACGGGACGTTTGAAATCGAAGCGCAAAATGACATCCGCGCGGATGCTGCAGACGCCGTGATCAAAGCCGGGGGCAGGTTGAAACGCCTGAACGTCGAATCACAGAGTCTCGATGATATCTACACGCGTTACTTCGAAGAGGTGAGTCATGAGTCACTCAATTGACCGGATGAAAAATCGCGAGGACCGCGAAGGTTCGCCATGGACTGGCCTGACCGCAGTGCTGACGAAGGAGATGGCGGATCATCTTACAGGCGCGCGTGTTCTCATTCTGGAACTGCTCATCCTATTGACAGCTGTGGGAACGATCTTTACTGCGCTCAAGAACATCAATACTACGACAGATAACGAGTTTGTATACCTGAAACTGTTCACAACCGCACAGGAACCTCTGCCCCCATTTGTTTTTTTCCTGGCGATCCTGGTGCCCATCATTGCGATTGCGCTAAGCTTCGATTCAGTCAACGGCGAATTCAACCGCCGCACTCTTTCGCGCGTCCTGGCTCAACCGGTGTATCGTGATGCGCTTTTATTGGGCAAATTCCTTGGCGGCCTGCTAACGCTGACGTTGGTCTTCTCAGCCATCTGGTTGCTGATCTTTGGCATCGGCATATTCAAACTGGGTGTCCCGCCCACTGTGGAGGAAACCGGCCGCGCGTTATGGTTCCTGCTGGCAACCGTTTTCTACGGCGGAATCTGGATGGCACTTGCGATGGCGTTCTCAACGGTTTTCCGCTCCTCGGCAACCGCCGCGCTGGCTTCCATTGCGGTCTGGGCGTTCTTTATCTTCTTCTGGAATATCGTTGTTGGATTGCTGCTGCCGGTATTTGTTCCCCAACAGATCACAAAAGTTGAGGATTTGGTGACGGCAAGTCAGACACAACAGCTGCTCTCACGTATTTCACCGATCACGTTATATGCGGATATCACTACAATCTTGCTCCAACCAACGGAGCGATTCCTCGGTTTCGTCCTGCCAGTGCAACTTGACCGCGCTATTAAAGCTCCGCTGCCGCTTGGACAGAGCGTCTTGGTAATCTGGCCACAACTGACAGGCTTGATCGCTGCTACGATTCTGATCTTTGCGATTTGTTATACACTCTTTCAACGTCAGGAAATCCGCGCGTAATCACTACTCCGATTTAAAACAAAAGGCGGAGACCCGGCTCAGCCTCCGCCTTTATTCTCCCATGACGGCCCGCCATATGGCCGGTGCGATATCTGTCAGGTCTGTCATCTCGCGTGTGAATTCTTCCCGTGCAATTTTGTTTCCGATTACGATTGCAGGCACGTTCGCACTAGTATGCTTACGTGTGGATAGATCCTCCATGTTTCCGTGATCGGATGTGATCAACACGAGCAATTCGTCAGAGTTCATCTCATCCAGTAGGCCACGCAAAACTCCGTCAAACGTTTCCATCAATTCAACAGCTGTCTCCATTTGCTGTTTATGACCGGCGTAATCGCTCGCCCAATATTCAAACAGGGAGAAGTCATATTCATTCGCAAGCTGAACAAGTTTCCGCCCGGCCTGGTACGAGTCCAACGTAGGCGCGGCCGGAAAGCCCAGCATGGTTCGCCATCCAGCCCCGGTGAAATCTGCTGAAAGCGCCCTCCCCGCAAAAAGATCTTCGTGTTTGAAGAGTCCCAGACCTGCCTTTGTCACTGCCAGGGGAATTGAAGAATACAATCGCTTGCCTGAATCGATCCCATCAAAATAGCGCGGTGGATAGGCGTTAAGCAACGCAACTTTTTTTCCTTTTGCAACAAATTTTGAAAATAACGTTTCAGCAGTCAGGAATGCGGCAACTTCAGGGTTGGGCTTGGGGCCGTAGTGATAGCCTAACTCTGCCGGGATGTTGATTCCGGTAACAAGAATCCCTTGTCCCGTTGCAGATTGTGGAAGTCCACTTACGCCGACAGCAGGATCAATCGCAAGTAATGTTGCGCGTTCCCCATGGAAAGGCGCAGCATCTTTCAGCAATGATCTTCCATCCAACAACGCGTGCAAGTTTGGCATCTTTGCTCGCGCAAATGGATTCGTTTCAGGATCGTTTTCTCCCAGGCCGATTCCATCCAGGAAGATGAAAAGTACTCGCATGGCGGAGGATTATAATCCACACATGCCCAGCATTGATTTGAAGAAATTGAATACGCATCGCGCCCGGACCTTTCGCCTGCCACCGTCTCCTCGCGTTGCTTCCCCAAAAGCCGCTCTCGATTTCATTAAGGAGCGTGGCTTCATCTACTTCTGGCCCATCAAAGGAATCGACCTGCCGAGCTTATGGACAGCCGTTGCAGGAAACAGGGTCGTTGCCGATAAGCATGATGACCCTGGTCATATTACATGGGGATGGAAAGATGGAGCGCTTGGAAAAAAGACCTGGTATTACGCAAAGATACTCCGCAAAAAAGCAACGATGATCTCGCTGGAGATTGCACCATACTTTTACGCGCTGTCAGAAAATTATGGATCACCGGAAGAAGATTATCTGCTGGCTTATGATGAAGGACGATTGACACAGGCGGCCAAACAACTCTACGAAGCGTTACTGAACGAGGGTGCGCTTAACACCATTGACCTGCGCCGCGCCGCGAAACTGGCAAATGCGAAAGAGTCTGAATTCAATAAGGCATTGGAAGTACTTCAATCAGATTTCAAGATATTGCCGATCGGCGTTTCGGAGGCCGGCGCGTGGAAATATTCGTTTATTTATGAAATTGTCCCACGACATTACCCGGAGCTGCCAGAAAAGGCCCGCAAAATTGGGGAACGTGAAGCGCGCACAAGACTCACGGAACTTTACTTCGAATCCGTTGGTGCCGCACAGGAGGGTGACGCGAACAAATTGTTCGGTTGGAAAAAAGAATTAACGGCGCGGACAATTGCAGGCCTGGTGGAGAAACGGAAGCTGGTTGAAGCGGAACACCCAAAACAAAAGGGAAAGTGGCTTGCACTGGCAACAGTGACATCGCGCTAGCCGCCCTCGTCAGCGGCATATTATTGGGTAGTCCCTGCGCCGAGGACGGCGCAGCAGCAAACACAGGAGGAATGATGCTAGAAATCGGGATCATGATTGAAGGTCAAAATGGACTAACGTGGCCGCGTTGGAAGAGGATTGCGCGCTTTGTTGAGGATGCCGGGTTTGTTGGTCTATTTCGCTCAGACCATTTCACAAACCGGAATCCTCCTGATTTAGAGTCTCTTGAATTATGGACCTCGCTAACCTGGCTGGCAGATAACACGAAGCGCATCGAGTTTGGTCCGCTCGTTACCCCTTTTTCATTCCGTCACCCAGCGTTCACAGCACGAATGGCATCCGCCGTCGATGATCTATCAGGTGGACGATTGACACTTGGTTTGGGTGCTGGCTGGCAGGATCGGGAACATCATCTTTTTGGTTTTGATTTGCTGGAACCAAAATCTCGTTTCGACCGTTTTGAAGAGGGAATGGAAGTGGTGACACGCTTACTTCAAAGTAACGAGCCCATCACATTTGAGGGTCAATACTTTCAAATACGCGGCGCAACGCTTCTGCCGCGCCCTCAAAGGAAAGGCGGTCCGCGCATTCTGGTCGGTGGCGAAGGGAAACGATTATTAGCCAATGTGGTGCGTTATGCCGTGGAATGGAACTGTGTGATGCAAAATGCTACGGATTTTTCAAGGTTGAATAAAAGTTTGACTGAAATGCTTACTGCGGCCGGCAAGCAGCCAGAATCCGTTCGACGATCGATGATGACCAGTTGTGTTTTTGGCAACGACGATATGGCTTTGAAGGAAAAGATCGCCGCTCGCGGGAGAACCCTTGAACAATTGCAGCAAAGAGGAATTGTAGCAGGCTCACATGATGCAGTCCTAAGGCAATTACAAGAGTTGGAACAGGCTGGTCTCCAACGTATCATGCTACAATGGCTGGACCTGGACGATTTAGATGGGTTGGAAGCGCTGGCAAAGGCAGTTTTGTAAAAAGACAAATACAATAATTATTGTTATTATTGCGTTAATTTAATTATCGTTCTTATCTGTGCCTTACTCTTCAGGCAGAGGAGGTCTATCTGATGAGTACTTCAAGAGTCGTTTCAAAACGACTGCAGCGGGTTAATTACCTGAGCATCCTGCTTGTATTGGATATTGTTCTGTCTGCCTGTGAACCTGTAGTCAAAGCGGCGACAATAATGCCAACACAAGAACTTCCCATTACGGTAACAGTTACATCGAAGTCAGGGAAAGAGATTCCAACTGCTATTGCAAGGATTCTAGGCACTACAAATGTTACCGCCCTTCAAAATCACAAACTGGAGTTGCCGTACTGTTCCAGTGGAAATTATATTTCAGTTTGGGCACCCGGACACTATATCAAAACTGTACCTTGTGTAGATAGTCAATACACATATGAACTAATGCTTACTCCCGTGGACGTAAACGACAATGTAGATTACGCATGGATGTCCGCGCAAACGTGCGCAGGCTGTCATTCAGAATTACAGGGTCGATCCGAACTTGCGGAATGGAGCCGTGACAAACACTCGCGCGTATTTATAGATCCTTACTTTTGGACAGTCTATTTGGGGATAGATAAAAATGGGCAACCGGGGACCAACACGAGCTGGACAGTTGATGGAAATGGTCGAGTGTCGCGGGCTCCTAACGATTCAATATTTAATCCCGGTTTTCGGTTGGATTATCCAAGTGAAAATGGAAATTGTATCTATTGTCACGCTCCAGCAGTGGCAAAGGCAATCGAGCAGGGATTGGATTTGAAAACCTGGAATAGCACCGTTCCAGGCAGTCATATGAATGTTGAGACGGAAGGCGTCACTTGCGATGTATGCCATAAAGTCACGGACGTTCTTGTTGATGAAAACAAACTCCCATTTCCAGAGCGTCCTGGCATTCGTTCGTTCCTATACTTGCGCCCAGGCTGGAACCAAATATTTCATATTGGACCGTTACCTGATTACAAGCCCCAAACCGCCGAAGACATGGCTAATGAAACTAAGGCAGCCTGTTCTCAGGTATTCAGTGAGAGTAAATTTTGCGCGGCATGTCACTATGGCAAATTCTTTAATACTGTTATTTACAATTCCTATGGCGAGTGGCTGAACAGCGCTTATAGCAACAGAGAAACCAGCAATTACCGTTCATGCCAGGATTGTCACATGCGCTCTGCTCAAGAAGTTGGAAACAGTTCTCCACAGGAACGCGCAGCCTGCTCTGAAGCCAATCAATCCTTTCATGATTTCAATCATAATATGATGCAGCGGGATAATAATGGCAACCCTGGTCTTATCAGGAATGCTGCAAGGATCGGTCTCACTGCCAGAATAGAAAATGGTAGGATCAATGTTGTGGTTTCGGTGGAAAGTGTCGGTGTGGGACATAAATTTCCAACCGATTCCCCCCTGCGTCACTTGATTTTGGTTGTGGAGGCGAAAGATCAAAATGGCACAACATTGGCCCAAATAAATGGATCTATGATACGGCCATGGGGTGGTGTGGGTAATACAACTGAAGATTACGCAGGTAGACCTGGTGAAATATATGCCAATATCTTAAAGGATAAGGATACAAGCGTCTCACCGAGCGTCGCATATTGGAATCCCACTGTACCAGCCTGGAGCGAGTCTGATACTCGTCTGAAGCCAGGTGTGCCTGCAGAAAGCCAATATTCTTTTGCTGTGCCATCGAATGGTAAGGCAACGATTACTGCCAGATTGATCTACCGTTATGCATTCATTGAAATCATCCGTCAAAAAAATTGGCTGCCAAACGATTTTGATGTGACCGATCCTGTATCTGTACAAGTACCGTAAGTGGGAGAATAAAGCAACTTAAAGCTCCTTTTGACGTTAAGTAATAAAGAGTTAACCTTCAAAAGGAGAGTATTCCGATGCGACAAAACCGTACCAATCTTTTCCTGGGCGTCCTTTTAATCCTGATCGGCGCCTGGCTGGTGGTCACAAGACAAGTTCCCGCTGTACAGGAATGGATAGACAACAACTTTGCCTGGCCCATGTGGACGATCGGAGCTGGATTGCTGGTGCTTCTTATTGGCTTAATTACCGGCGCACCTGGAATGGCTGTTCCGGCATCAATCATCGCTGGGATTGGTGGCATTCTCTACTATCAGAATGCAGTAGAAGATTTCGGCTCATGGTCCTATATGTGGACGTTAATTCCCGGCTTTGTTGGAGTGGGTACGATTTTAGCGGGTTTACTCGGTGAAAACACACGCGCAAATCTTGCCCGTGGCGTAAATCTTCTCGTCACCAGTGTCGTGTTATTTATGGTCTTTGCCACATTCTTTGGCGGTCTGAATATCTTAGGAGATTATGGTGCGGCGATCATCCTGATTTTGCTTGGCCTATATGTCCTTGCCCGCGGGTTCTTTAGAAGTGGAGGACAAAATGAGACGCGATAATATCTTTTGGGGCATTGCGCTCATTCTCGTCGGTGTACTTCTCGTTCTTCAAGAACGCGGCATCATCGCCAATATATTCACATTCTTCTGGCCTCTAACGCTTATCATTGTTGGCGGGTGGTTGATTCTAAGCGTCTATTGGCGACCTGACCGATCTTCTGAGGAGATGTTCTCAGTTCCGCTGGGTGAGGCAAAACGTGTGGAATACAAATTTTCACATGGAGCTGGTCAAATCGAGATCCATGGAGGCTCCCCCTCAGGATCGGCACTTGTTGGCACAACTGCTGTCGGAATGAATCATCGAAGTAAATTAAATGGTGACAGGCTGGAAGTCCGGGTGGAAGCGGGGCCATCGTTTGTACCGTTTATTGGACCATCACAGGGAATATGGAGATTTCAACTGACGCAGGAAGTTCCAGTCACTTTGAAGGTTGATGCAGGCGCAAGTTCAGTGGATATTGACTTGAGGGATGTGC
>Ga0075419_10002431_pt1 | contig 11990 bp, 11 predicted proteins | sample SoiMetdeltSBSDD3_FD_76900 | JGI IMG/M metagenome (GOLD analysis project Ga0075419, IMG submission 76900) | Bulk soil microbial communities from a Populus tree surrounding site in Tennessee, USA - Soil MetaG P. deltoides SBSDD3 | ecosystem: Environmental > Terrestrial > Soil > Tree plantation... | reverse complement strand
TCCTAATGCTCCGATCATAATAGTAACAGCATTTGAGACTGTTAGAAATGAAATATCAAATGATGAGTTCTTTACCAACAAGAATGTAATCCTTTTACTTAAACCTATTAAATTACAGGTCCTCGAATTTACTATTAAACGACTTCTAAGCAAATAGCCACTTCATTGTCTTTTACTCTTCCATGCTATTGGAAAAAAATTAGACTAGCTGTTTATGGATATATTAATATAAAATATAAAATTCTCTACATGAATTTGAATTGTATCGTTTTACTAGAATACTTTAAAAATTGAAATTAATGATTTGTTATTATTTAACCTAGTATAAATGGATATTTTATCTTACTTTTAACATAATACTTAAAATAATGAGCTCAAATAGATATCCAGTTAATCCTATAATAAGGTCTTACTATTAGTATTCCTTCCTCTAGCAAAATATACATCCACATCAATTTAAGCTAGGCAGGTGATTGCCTTTGGTTTTCTGATCAATTTAAAATAATAAAAATTATGAATTATTAGGACTTGTTGTGATTACTTATTCCTTTTGAAAGTCTAGTCTCACTTAATATACAAATTGATAAAAATTTTATTGAATATGGAGGATTATGGATAAAAATAAAGCAGGTGATGATCCTGAGTGCAGCCAAAATTTAGAAATATATATAGATTTTAGAAACGATCTCACGCTTATCGCTCACATGGTCAATGATTTGGTAATTTATTCTATACAGAATGAAGAAGTACTATGTAGTAGTGTAAAAAATATTTCGTTTTTTAATGATTTAATCCAAAATGGTAATTGGAAAAGGTTTACAAATTTCTAAAACAATCGTATTTATACTTAAGTCTAAATTGGTTCAATAACTTGAGTATATATTTGAGAAATTTATTATACAACTTTCATTATTTCATGAAAATTAAATCCTATTAATATATCAAATCCGATCTATTACTATGAAGTAAATTCCGTAAAAATAGTAATTTAGGTCATCTTTTTATTAATGATAATATATTATAAGCTATTACATAACTATTTTTGCTTTTACAGAAGACTCAGTTAGTTCTATGGTATTATCTAAACCAATGATATTGAAAATTGATTTTATATATCCATGGAAAAATACGGATCCTTTTTTTCCTAACCTATGCCTAATCACAATAATCTTCCATCCATCTTGGTTTATTTCATCGTATGTACCAAGTAATCCATATCGACAAATAATTTTTTCTAAATATTCGAAAACATTTTGTTGGGCTAACTCTTTTTTCCAAAATAAAATTGTGTCTTTAGGAATTGTCTCACCTAGTTCTAGAGCAATCTTGAAAATTTCTTGATCTTCCATAACTTCTAAAAATTTTGTTAATATTTCTCTATTTAGTATTACTAGGTCAATTTTTGATAAAAAACGGTTGAAATCTGAGTAATGTTTTAAAATAATATTAACTAGTGCATTTACGGAAATCCCCATACGTTCTGCTTCTTCATCCAAAATATTAGAAACGTATTGTTCCACTCGAAACGAACGAGTTGAATTTGGCATTATAAATTGTAACCATTTGTCTTATAATTGTGTTATGTTGTGTGCGTGTGTGTTTCTTTGTAGGAAAATAATTAAACCTCCGAATTTGTAAACATACTACTTATAAGACTTGTTTTATGTTCAAGGAATATGAGTACAACGCCAAAGATTATACAGACTGATATTAACCAAAAACGTGAAAATGATTGTCCTAATTGTAATAATGAGAATATCATCTTCGATTCATCAAATGGAGAAATGATTTGTACCTCATGCGGAATGATAGTAGAAGACCGATTAGATTCCTCAGGTATTGAGTCTGAACCTATGAAAAATATTGAAAATAACTTGAGTGTAGGAATGCCCCTTTCGTTAGCCCATTATGATAAAGGGCTTTCAACAACTATTTCCTCATCTAATGTAGATGCATTCGGAAGTCAGTTATCTACTAGTCAATTGGCAAAGGTCAGAACTATTCGTCATTGGAATAAAATATCTAGTAATAATCGTAGTTATCACAGAAATCTAAAAAACGCCTTTGGCGTATTATTACGGATAAAAGATAAACTTTCATTAAGCGACACACTCATAGAAAAGTCCGCCTATTATTATAGGAAAGTGGTAGAGAAAAGAATTACAAAAGGTCGCTCAATTAAAGAATTCGTAGTTGCTTGTGTTTATGTTGCCTGTAGGGAAATGAATATTCCTAGAACTTTGGATGAAATTGCCGATATTGCTAATGCAGATAAAGTTTTTGCAGGTAAATGTTACAGATTACTCTTACGAAATTTGAAAATTAGACTTCAACCGATCGATTCTACTACCTATCTCAGTAAAATTGCAAATAAGGGAGGAATTAGTAAAAAAACACTACATCGAGCTATAGAAATGATGTCTGACATAAAAGAACATCCATTTTCTTCTGGAAAGGATCCAACTGCTTTATCAATTGCTGTTCTCTATGCTGCATGTCTAGAACAAGGAGAAAACATCAGTCAATCACAGGTTGCCATTGCGGGGGAAATGAGCGTAGTGACTTTAAGAAAAAGATTTTTAGACGTGAAAATGATATTTCCTCACATCCCTAATAATACTATTGAATTGAGAAAACGAAAAAATTAACATAACTCTTCTCTTTTTCCTTTTATAGTATCATATAGTTTAATTTGAAAACTAAATATTTTTCACTAACAGTGAATTTTGTGGTACCAATTCTTATAAATTGTTACAAACGATTAGAATTTTACACGCATTAGATTATCTGAGAAAAATATTCCACTGATAAATTTGTCTAGGGAGTGCTTAAAAAGCACGAAGACATACAAAAATAGATTCATTAAAAAATATAGGAATCTTGGCTATATTTCTCTATGTAAATCATAATTACTTGCTCATGCTATTTACTAATCATCACAATTGCAATCTTAACAGATTTTCACTCGATAGTTTGAGATAATGTAAAAATGTTCAAAAAATGATTCATTTTTTAATATTAATTTATTGATTAGAGATAACTAAGCAAACAAACGACAATTTTATTAATTATTTATCGAGTTCCGTTCTAATGTTCATTTGAGATTGATATGTTTTAACATATCTTCTTTAATAATAGTCCATAAGTCGAAGATTTAATTCTTATTTGACTTTTTGCCATCCTCAATATACTTATCAATAATATCATATAAAAAAACAACATCTTTCCTAAAGCCAATAAAATATCATACGTAGTATTGTAAACCTGTTTGTTCACTCAAAGGTAGGAGGTACTATAAAATATATAATTAGGATAGAGAGATATAAAAAAGTGAGTTGCAATAATACTTTATTATTTGTCTACTTATGTTTATGTTGTTAGATCTCAATAGAAAAAGTAATTAGGCAATAAAATATTTTGTTAATTCTATATCGTAGAATATTAGTAAAAGCCCTAAATAGTATTTAAATATGCCCTAGATATTATTTTTGCCAATTTAATAGGTTCGGGAATAGAACCCTGAAGTAAAAAAGAATTTATAAGTTTTATTGCATCCTCTAATTTTATACCCCATGTCCTTATTAAAAGAAATTTGTTAGTCTTGAGGAATATGGTATCTCTTTTTCCAAGTTTTTCTATCAGTTTTAATCTAGTCTCGTAACTGTCAGGAAAAATTTTTTTAATAATATTATCGATTCCTTGAGAAGTCCTAAACGTAATTATAATAACAGGTATCCCTGTACTATTGTATATTGCTTCTCCATCCACAATATTAAACATGCTTATAATCATGCCGTCCAATAAAATAAATCCGATGTCATTTCTTTCTAAATTATTATACATTTCTATTATATTTTGAGTCGCATCATTGCCTCCGATTTTGGCTTTCCCAAAGATTATCCCATCGATAACTAAATCCTTTCTCATGACAACCCCTGTTAAAATAGAATTTGATTTTTGTTTTTTAAAGCTCTCAGCAATAGCTAAAACTCTAATACCTTTTTTATTAATATTCAAATGAGTATTATACTATATAAAATTATTTTAAGGTATTTGGTATTAACGAGTTTGTTCCCAAAGGTATAGGTAGAGTGAAGATCAATAATTGTGGTAATTTTAGAAAAAACAATCGTTTTTACCATTTTCCTCAAATTTGATTTAATTCTCAACTTCTAATTTCCTTTTATTTGTGAGGTAAGTATCTATTATTAATCAAGAGCACACCGATTAAGGGAATTAACAGGATTTTCATTCAATCCTGAGTTAATCTTATTTATAATTATCATAGAATAATAAGGTGAACTGGTAAAACTATAGAATCATAAAAATTTATAGTAAACTTGTTCATTATTAACTTTCTTTTATCAGATTTAATTGTCAAAGTTTTAATAAGGATAAATCATAAGATGTTTCATGGAAGGAATACAAAAATTAAAATGCAGTTCATGCGGAACAACATTTATGTCTGAAACAGGTATGGCAAAGTGTCCATCTTGCTTAGAAAAAGAGAGTCAAGAAGGAGGACATAGTGGAGGTTGTGGCTGTGGCCATCAACACTAATTTTTATTGTTAAGTAATCAATTTAGAACTCAAATTTTTATTTTATCGTATAATACTTACAACATATCAAATTTGTTTTCTCTCTTAGTCATGAATGAGTGTTCAATCATTAAGATTATAATGCTGCCCGTAACGTAATTAATGTCTTTTTCTTTTTGCTTATTGACGATATTAATAGAATTATTTCTTTTTCGAAAAATGATAGAATATTTTATTATCTATAACAAGTCATAACAGTCTGTTATAGCCTATTATAATTAATCTTAACACAGAAAATTTTTTCTTTTCTCCATTCTCTTTTCAACCAAGAACAACAATTATACTGTTTATCCAAAATTAGATTATCCCAAAAAGTATTTTAGAATTCACAAATATTGTAGATTTAAACTAAATCTATTGCGATAAAAATATTGAAGAAATAATTATGCAGGATAAAAAAGGGATAAAATTAAGACACATACTTTATACAAAATCTGATTGAGTAGTCATAAATTGATTAATTCAAAGATAATGGTATATTATTGTGTAGTCTAATCTAATTTAATTTTTTATAGTATAAAATTTGCATTTTTATTTCAATTAGGATCGGGATCTAGTAAATTGCTTTTCTCTCTAATCATTTTAATTTTTTCTAGATAACCTCCCTTCTTATTTGCTTCCATTAATTTTTCCATTTCTCTCGTCTTCATTACTAATCCGTAATATTCTTTTACATGTTCTATAGTGGTTTTGTAATGTCGAACATTTGAGGAGGCAGTAGCATCAGAAATCAGAATAACATCATACCCCCGATTAAAAGCATCTCTAAGGGAGGTTTCCACGCAAATAGAAGTATCTATCCCACAAAAGATTAGAGTATTTACCTTTAAACTGTTTAACCATACTTCTGTTTCGGTGTCTTGAAAAGCAGAATCTCTTCTTTTAATAACAATATGATCTTTATTAGTGGGTTTTATAGCATCAACTATTTTTGCATCCCACGTTCCTCTTACACATATAGGTCGCTTTTTAATTCTCTCTTCTCTTGCTTTGGGGAGAATTCTGTGACTTCTAGTAAGAAGGTCAATTCCTGATGACTCTCTAACCGCTTGTGTGTAAAAAACAGGAACATTATGTTTTCTACATATAGATATTAATTCTTTTAATTTAGGGATAATGTCCTGATAGTTCGAGATTTTCATGCCTAGATGGTGGTATGAACCGCCATTGCTCATAAATCCATTTTGTACATCTATTACTAATACAGCAGGATTAAACGTGGTACTATAGCTTTTCATATATCTTATTCTGTCTAGGAATAAGATAGATGAAATATTTAATTCTACTAAGAAAGTATTTTCATTATCTTATCTTTTTATTTCGCATGTAATTTGATTCAAGTTGGTCAGTCTATCCAAGTATAACTGAACCCAAGGAGATGAATTCCAAGAGATTCTATTATCAAAGAGATACCCATATCTCTCTGAGCTTCCTAGTTTTTCTCTTTTTGAGATATTTTCTATATACTCTTTTGTAATCATTTTTTTATTAAATCCATTTTTTTCAGCAATCTTTGATAAGATACCATGTATTCCTGCTCCATGCTGTGCAGCCTGTTTCTCTCTATAGGCTATATGTTTTGGTATTCCTACCTTAATAGCTAGTTCCCTATGAACTCGCTTTCCAAAAATATCATCTTTACCAGCTAAATTGAGACGAAGATCAATACTGGTAGCCGTTTTAACTACATCTGAATCTAAAAATGGTTCTCTCATCTCTATACTATTCGACATGGCTAATTTATCTTCCCTTTCAAGGGTTTCTTTATACAGTAAAAGCAGATCTTGTATCATGTACTCTTTCAGTTTTTTAGCGCCATATTTGGAATAAATGTGAGCATACCATGGATATCCTGCAAATAATTCATCTGCGCCTTGGCCTGTAAAAACTACACGAAGGCCGTCCTTAGCTGCTAATTTCAATGCGCCATAAATAGGAATAGAAACTTCTGCCTGTGTACTATTGGTGGTCTCAATTATGTTTAGGATGTTTGGCAACATGGTTTCGATATCTTTTATATTCAATTCATTGATTTTTAGATCCAGATCCAACTGGTCTGCAATAACTTTTGAAAATTTTATATCATCTGAACCCGCAATGCCACTAGTGTAACACGTTACATGAGGAACAAGTTCTTTAGCAATTTTAGCGACTAACACACTATCTATTCCACCAGAAAATATTATTCCAATTCTAGAAAGATCTTGTGACCTCTTTTTTATGGAATTGTATAAAGCTTTCTTATAAGTAGAGATTGCATCCTTAAGCTTAGTAAGAGGAGGGTTATTAGAATAGTTTACCGATGGTTCTGCTATTTTAATAGGCGAAGAAATATTATCCGAAAGAATTACACAGTGCCCAGGCAACAATGAAAACGTAGGCTCTCTAATACCTATTTGCCAAAGACCTTTTCGCTCGGAAGCAAAACCTATAATATTATTATTCTGACCATAATATAATGGCCTTATACCCAATCTATCCCTAACTAAATAAATTTTATCTTCGTTTTGATCTTTTATAGCAATAGCATATATTCCATCGATATCAGCTACAGTTTTCTTTATTGCATCTAGAAGATTAGAAAATCCATTTTCCTTATAATAGTGTTCCAGTAAATGTATAACGATTTCACTATCAGTATTTGATACAAAAGTGTGATCATTTTTTAGTCTTTTTTTAAGCTCTTTATAATTGTAAATTTCTCCATTGTGTTCCATGACTAATTTCCCATCGCAACTCTGAAATGGTTGAATGTGGTTTTTATCTCCAACTATAGCAAGGCGAATGTGTCCTAAAGTTAGTTTGGTATTAGAATTATCACAGTTTATTTTTTCTGGAGATTCATACTGATAAAGTTTTTTATCTATAAATAATCCTGTTCCATCTGGACCTCTTTTGTTCATAGTTATCATCATGGTTTTAGTAAGAGTTAATATATCAGTAGAATCTTTACTGATTAGTCCGCCTATTCCACACATAATATCATATTGTTCTCATTATTAATAAACCTTTATTAGCAAAAATTATATGTAACTTATAATAGGACATAAAAGCACAATAATTATCACCTATATTTTGACTATAATAAAAAGTTATAATTCAAACATATATGTTGTATTTCTATAATATAAAAAGCGATTTTATATAATTAATTTTATTAAAAATTACCAAAATCTGAAATTTCTACCTTTTTCATGGAATTTTAAATACCTTTAGAGCTAACGAAATGATTTATTTAGAGTTAAAAATAGATATTCTAGATATTGATATATAGTCATGTTTATTTATACTAATTTATTAGAAAGACTATCATACTTGCTATTAGCAGCATATAGGTAATAAAATCTGCAATCGCTTTAAAAGGTACTTTTTCCTGCAAGGGAAAATCTCTATAATTTAAATTTTCACAAATGAGGTTAAGGGCCTTCACTTTCAAGGAATTTATCATTTCCTTCCTTCTCTTGGTTTAGTAAGATTCTTTTTCACTTTTTATAGATATTTGGTCCCCAATCGCGGCTATGTTTATTTTGATTCCCTCCTATCCTATCACTTCCTTTATCTTCTTCCATTGCCCACATCTCCTCTCATTGACCTTATTCTCTCAGGTTCAGATTCTTATGTTATCCTCATTAGCTATTCAGTCAAATATATCATATCCACATAACATTTGACGTGAAAATAGAGGATGCCACGAGAGAGGAAAAGGCAATTATCAAGTAAACCACCTTTTTAATAATCTATTAAGTACATAAAAAATATTGTAAATATCATAATAAATTCTTTTATAATAATTATGTGAATCTAATCCCTCAGACCAAATAAAATTTCATACTAATAATTATTTAAAGTGATTTTCTAAAAAAATATTTAGAATTTTCGAGTTATCTATTCTAAAAAGTATAAAAAGAAATGTCTATTTTCTCTATATACATTTAAACAAATCATCATCTGCTGAACTCATACAATGAAAGTAAAGGTTAATCAGAGAAGAATAATGATCTGTGTGCCTGAATTGTTATGAACTATATAATAGTCTAATTTTCCTATTCTGTAGTTTTTCTCTAGATATTTGTTCCATTTAGATAAGAGATTACAATATACTTGTTTAGCTTGATGCCCGAATGTTATCAATGAAATGTAAAATGAAAAAAACATTCCGTGCTAAGGTTCAAAGGATTATGAGCAGTGAAAATCTCGATTTTTTTAAATATACTAGATATATTGAGAGTTAGAAAATTTTAGTAGATTGTAGTATTATATATAATCATATTGTAAATATATTGTGAAGCAAAATTTGTATTGTGTCTGAGTACAAATTTTATATGGTTTTTTTATTGATACTTCTAATTGGGTTAATTTTGTTATCTCAGGTTTTTTCCAAAAATGCAATTGTAATATATGGAGAAAAGATGGAAAAAAAAAAATACAATAATGACAATTTTAAAGTGTATAATGATTATTTAATTCGAGATCCATCCGAATATGGAATAAAAGATATCTACAACAATCCCATTCAGTTTGATAACCAAGGAAATGGAGAGGATCGAACTTTAAAATCCATTCAAATAGATGAGAAGTGAAATATGTATATCATTCCCTTTTAAAACGTAATTAATTAATTCACTTAAACAATAATCTGCTTGAGTCTTTTCATCTGAATTCTGATAGAACACTTAATCATGAACGGAATCGCATCATGTATGGAAGAAGGTAAAAGCAGTATTATATTGAAGGATCCTATTCAACATGTAAATGGGTTATTATGTTATAAATTGTGAACAATAGTATTTATTTGATTTACAAGTCATCAATCTCATACACACTCATCTTTAACTTAACAGGATAAAAAAATCCTCCTAATTTAGATTCTCACAATGGAGCCCTCTTCCCTTTTTACAAAATTATCCCAAAAAAAAGTTATCGTTATGTGAAACTTCAATATATCTCTATAAAGTTATTCCAATTCTGATAACATTAGTTTATTACGCGATATGAAGTACAATAAGGGTTAATTGTATGTTTTAATTATAACAAGAATCAAATAATATTAGAGTTGAATTTAAATAAGTAATATCCTTTTCTAACTTATAATGAGTGAGAAAGAGTGTGTTTTATGTGGAAAAGTCATTATAGAATCCAAAGGAGTAAGTTTATGCGAGGAATGCATAAGTTGTGCAGATTGTTGTATTGGACTAGAAAAACTGTAATTCGAGTTTAAAGAAGACTATCATTCTAACATTTTCAATATATCTGTTGTAGTTATTATTCCTGTTACATTTCCTTTTTCAGTAACTAGTATACATTTTGCGAATCTTATTAGCGGCACTAGAGCTTTTGCCGGAGTAAGTGAGTCAACAACTGGAGGAGAAGGCTCCATAATATTATCAATTGTCATATTTTTGATATTTTTTTCATCATTCTCTACCATTTTCTTTGCTAAATTATCTTCTGATACGATCCCAACAATTTTTTGACCCTCAAACACTGGGACTTGACTCACAAAATTAAGCCTCATTTTCTCAAGTACGCTAGAAAGAATATCATCTTTTTGGGCAAATATTATTTTTTTACTACAAATATCTCCTGCTTTTTTTGCTGATTTACCTTCTAACGTGCTTAATACCTCAAAAATTTTTTTGGCAGTATCATAACTAGGCTTACATCTCCCAGTCTCGATTTGATTAATCATTGATGTACTTATTCCTGTTAAGGATGCAAGTTTCCTTTGGGTAATTCCTAACTTTTGCCTTGTTTGTTTAATGTATTCTAAACTGGGAAGCATTAATAAGATTATATAAGATGAGATTTATAATCTATAAATTCTAAATAATAATAAACAAAATAGAATTATTATTTGTAAAACCATAAAATTTTGCCGTAACTTTATAATTGTTATTTTACGACTTATAATAACAATAAAATAGTCTTTATGAGAAAAAAGATTTCTATTAATGTCTTTTTCTAATGATAAGGAAGGTAAATGGGATTCTGTTAAACGTTATAAATTAAATAAAATGATTAACAAACTCGGCAATATTACAGGTCATGGCACAGAACTTGTTACCGTTTATATTCCTCCTCGACGACCCATTTATGATATAGTTTCTCAATTAAAAAATGAAGCAGGAACTGCTTCTAACATTAAATCAGATTTAACTAGAAATCACGTTCAAGATGCATTAAGTAGAACTGTAGAACACCTTAAATTGTATAAAGAACCGCCAGAAAATGGTCTTGTTATCTTTTGTGGTGCTATACCTACTGGAAAAGGCATAGGAACAGAAAAGATCGAAATCTATTCCGTAGTTCCTCCAAAAGCAGTCCAAATTAACCTTTATCGCTGTGACGACCATTTTTGGATTGATCATTTGAAGGACATGATGAAGGATGACAAAGTAATAGGTATCCTGTCATTAGATACTCAAGAAGCAGGTTTTGGTATACTTACTGGAGACAGATGGGAGGTGGTTGAATCGTTGACTTCTGGTGTGGCGGGAAAACATAGGCAAGGAGGTCAATCAGCACGTAGATTTGAAAGATTAAGAGATAACGAATTGAATGAATATTATCGCAGAGTTGCAGACTATGCTCAAAAAATATTCATTGATCAATATGATGTTAAAGGACTCATTATTGGAGGACCAGGCCCCACTAAAGACGGTTTTATTAGAGAAGAATATTTGGATTATAGGTTGCAAAATAATATTATTTCTGTTTTAGATTCCTCTTATTCTGGAAGTGAAGGCGTCAGAGAGCTCATAGACAAAGTTAATGATCAAGGTATCATGGCCGATTATAGATTGATGGAAGAAAAAAAAATCGTGAAACGGTTTATCAGTGAGGTATATTCTGGAAAAGGCCTAGGGATATATGGAATTTATGATGTTATCAATTCATTAAAAAATGGTTTTGCAGATTTGGTAATCGTAAATGATGATATCACCGTTGTTAGAGTAGAAATTAAATGTAACAAATGTCAAAACATCCAAGAAAAATTTATTGAAAGGAGTGAATTAATGTCATTAAAACAAGAATTCACATCAAGTACTTGTCCATCCTGTGGAAGTCAAGATTTAGAATTATCAGATCAAGATATTATTGAATATTTGGAAGAATTATCACTAATGAGTGGTTCCAGATTAGAAGTTATATCCGGAAAAACAGAAGAAGGTGCACAATTGGCAAGTTTAGGAAAAATAGGTGCAATTTCAAGATTCAAACAAAATAACCTATAAGGCTCAAAAGATTAAACAGATTAAACACATTATTCTTTCGAATATAGGTAAGGCCAAATAAGATATTTAAAATCTTCTTAATATTTTTGGTTTGAGCATATCCGGATGTTTTTTCAATTGACTAATCAAATCTAAAATATTTACTTTATCTTGAGG
>Ga0075419_10002430_pt1 | contig 11991 bp, 7 predicted proteins | sample SoiMetdeltSBSDD3_FD_76900 | JGI IMG/M metagenome (GOLD analysis project Ga0075419, IMG submission 76900) | Bulk soil microbial communities from a Populus tree surrounding site in Tennessee, USA - Soil MetaG P. deltoides SBSDD3 | ecosystem: Environmental > Terrestrial > Soil > Tree plantation... | reverse complement strand
GAGCTGGTGGTTTCCAGGGGGGCGGATTCGGCCAATCGAATCGCCTCGGAGTTTAGAGCGGGGGTCCGCACTTTTGACGGTCTGATCCAGGGAACCACGACGGCGATGTCGCTTCAAGACGATGGCATGTTGGATCCGGTGAGCTCCTACATGATTCTACCCGAGGTCAAAGATCCCAAGTATTGGTGGGGCGGACACATCTGGACCGACAACATCAAGACCAACCGGTTTCTTTATTCCTTTGTTGCCAACGCGGGGACGGAAGGTCTTTTTTACAATGCCGAGCTGGCGAAGGCGGAAGAATTGCGTTCTTTTGACGATCTTCTCAATCCCAAATGGAAGGGTAAGATCGGCTTGAATGATCCGCGCATTGGCGGGTCGGGCATATCGCTGTGGTCTTTTATGTGGGAAACCAAGGGTGAAGAATACTTGCGAAAACTCGTGCAGCAAGATCTTTTTCTAAGCCGTAATCTCCGGCAGATCGCCGACGCGCTGGCAAAAGGCAAGCTGGCGATTACTATCGGACTGGGTCGTGCCGAATACGAACCATTCATGAGCGCGGGTCTTCCGGTCAAGGAAGTGCCGACACCAAAGGAAGGCTTGCCTGCCAGCAGCGGCTACGGTGTCCTTGGGATTGTCAAGGATCCGCCTCATCCGAATACGACCAAGGTCTTTGTCAATTGGTTTCTAGGCAAAGAAGGCCAAGAGTTTTACGCCAAGGTGATGAAACAGGGTACTCGCCGCCTGGATGTCGACACTAAATGGATGAGGGCAGAAGGCGTGGATGCCGCTAAGGATGTGATGACAATCGCGGAGTATAACCGGGTACGAAATCACCTTGAAGACAAAGTCATCAATGTCCGTAGGCCGGCAGCGAAATTCGCCGAGAAAGTGCTGCAGTAGGCCCACATTCCGCGCCGGTTCAGCTCTCCGTGGTCAAGGGCTTTAGTTCCCGCTTGCCGAGTCGCACGACACCGCTTGTAGTCACCAATACATGTTCGCCGATCTGGACGACGCGGTTTTCTTTCCTGACATCTTGGACTGTGCTTTGCTGCAGGCGCAGGGCAGGTTTAAGGTTAAAGGTCATGCCTGGGGAAAGGATGATGTCCGAATCTCCTCTGGAATTTGCCGGTCCCAAGCGTGGGCGAGAGAGATTAGCAATGCCGCTCGAATGGAGCACGACGCCCGAGCGATCTTCCGCACCAAGCTTCTCGGTCAGCTTTGCGTAGTAATCCATGAGCTCGCCACAAGTGGTCTTGCCGGGAACGATGAAGACGATGCATTCGTAGAACAGTTTGATCGCTATCTCCATGGCGGCCCGGTAATAGTCGTAACCGGGGCTTTTCGTCCCGCCGACGAAGATCGAATGGTTCACCTGCGCCCGATAGCCCTGAACAGTAGCGTCGATTTCCTCGCTGATGATCTGCCCCTCTTTTAACGGGTCGTCGGTGGGAGCGCCCAGAGTGGCATTGGCCTCAGCGTCGAGAGCTATCGAAAGACGAGTGGGATCTTCGCCTGTCTCGCCAAACATTGTAACAAAGGTCGGCAGCCAAATGTCGCCTTGGTGCCTGGACGGAGGCCGCGCCGCACGCCGGATCACGTCGATCGCTTTTTCTCCTGCCGCCACGGTACGCCGAATCACATCGTGTTCCTCGGCGCTCTTGATCATAGCTGCTTCATCGATCGGGCCGGAATCAGCTCCCCATTTCTCTATCGGCGGGAACTGGAGTCCTGGGATAGCAGCCTTGAGATGTTCTAAAAAAGTAGTAGCAACCAGCCCTTCAGGGTCAAAGCGGCTCCCGCTGAGCTTCGCTACGCCGATACGCGTTCCCGACCGATTTAAGCCGAGATTCTTGATCTGCTCAGCGACCGATTTCGAGCCTTCTCCTTGACTGAGAATGAGCTTGCCGTCGGAGCGCCACGCATCGAGTCTTTTCTCCCAAAAGGTGCGGTTGCGCGCGGTTCCGACGATAGCGTGCACTGGCTTGGAGTCATCTCGTGGGAAGACAACGTCGGCGCTGCCGCCCCGGCCACCAATCTGCGTGAGATAACGCGGATAGGCCGTGTCACCGCTCGCCGGCGCGAGGATCGCGTCGAGACTCCACTGTGGCTTCACCATGATGCCGCGAATTACCGCCCACCGGCGGTCCCGCTCCGCGCGTGAGAAAGAAGGATTCGCGACCTGGATTTGTCCCGCAGCCTCTGCCGCGGGCAATTCGTTAAGCGCTGAATCCAGACCTGGCAGGAGCGGAAGGGCAATACTCGTCGCCGCGATTTTCTGTAGAAAAGAGCGCCTTGAGCTTCGTACAGAATCGCAGGTCACGGTCTTCCTCCTCCTATCAGATCGGACTACCATCTCCTCGGTGCTCTACGGGTTCTTGCCCTGTGAGATGTCCATGATCATCCGCGCGAGTAGATAGAGGCGCGGCTCGATCGAATCGAGGAGAACGTATTCCGCATCGGCGGAATGGGCTCCATAACCCTGCAGGCCGAAGCGCTCGATAACAGGCGCCTTGGTGCTGAGTGCGGCGAAGGCGGCATCGGTACCGCCGCCCTCTGGCATGTCATCCAATACGAGTTCCTTGCCGAGCTCACGGTAAATCTGCTGCGCGTGCTTGGCGAGGGTCCGCGAGGCGGCTGTTGCCTCCAAGGGAGGTCGGCGGCGTTCGAAATTCATTTCGACCTTGGCTTCCGGCAACAGTTGGTTATTTATACGCTCCTGCACTTTTTTCTCGATGTCGTCGTAATCCGCGACGCGCACCACGCGCACGTCCGCAATCGCCTGGGCACCGGGCGGAATCATGTTTCGTGCAGTGCCGGCATTCGCTATTGTCCAGTTCATCTTGAGCCCGACCGATGGTTGGGAGAGGTCACGTGTTTGCAGTACTTGGTGGGCGAGCTCATACAGCGCGTTGATACCCGCCTCGGGCCTCACGCCTGCGTGCGACGCCCGTCCTTTCACAGTAAGCGTGATGGACGCGATGCCACTGGTGGCCAGCGATAATTTGTCGGATTCCGCGCGGGAGGATTCGACTGAGAAGGTTACGTCGTGCTCGGAACCGAGCTTGGTGATCAAGCTGCGCGAACCCGGCGAACTGAGCTCCTCGTCGGCATTGACGAGGACAGTGAGTGCGCCGTATCCCCGAAAGTTGATCGCCTTCAGAATCGCCAACGTGTGGAGGATGACCGCTATTCCCTGCTTGTCGTCTGCGATTCCTAGGCCGTAAGCGCGATCGCCTTCGATTCGGAAGGGTTGCTGTGCGAGCATGCCGCGCGGATACACTGTGTCCATGTGCGCGATGAGCAGGATTTTCTTTGTGCCTGCGCCGGCAAAAGTTGCCCGCACCATCTTGCCGATTTTCTCGGGCGTGTCCTCCATCTTGTAGACGTCACTTGGCTCGACGAGTTCGACCTCGCCACCTAAACTTTTCAGGCGGCTAGCAATGAGGTTTGCGATTTTGTCGAGCCCCTCGTTGTCGCGGCTGCCGGATTCGACTGACACCAGGTCTTTCAAAGTTTCGAGTAGGACTGGCTTTTCCTTCTTGGTCAGGGACAATATTTGCTCGACAGGCTGGCTAAATGCATGCGTCGGGATAACCGCAAATATTAGAAACAGAATGGCTTGGAAATAACCGAATCTTTTCTCAGATTTCACGGAATCACCCCCCATAAATTGCGGCAGAACGACGAGAATATGGAGCAAGGAAATCATCCAGCAAGATCACTGAGACCTACATCTTATTACTTGCGAGTAATCAAAGAAATTTGCTTTTGAGTTGCAGCCGCCGAAAACTCGAGAATCGCGCCTACGATCGGATTTCAGCCAGTCTTCACATCTCGAAACGGTAACTAGAGGCGGGAGACTGCCTCGCCAGTCATTTGCCGGGACAGTACCCAATTACAGAGGTTTGTGTCAACTTATGCAGTGGTTGACATAAGTCCTTTTGGATCTTGTCAGCTAATTGTTGCGTGGATTGATTGCCGCTTAGTTACTGATTGCCAGGTATGTCAAAATTCAGATTCCGGCGTACCATTCGTAGCCTTGATCTTCCCAGTAACCACCTTTACCCGAAGCGATGTTATCGTAGCTCGCCACGAAGTCGATCTTGCGGATGTATTTGGCGTGTTTGTAGCCGAGCTGCGTCTCGATTCGGAGACGCAGCGGAGCGCCATGTTCGACGGGCAGGGCGCGATCGTTCATCTCGTAAGCCAAGATCGTCTGCGGCTGATTGGCGTCTAGGAAATCGATACTCTCGTAGTAGTGAGCGCCGCTGTCATCGGTATCCATGCAGTAAAAGACGACGTATTTGGCTTCCGGGCTCGGCTGCACCCGTTGCATGATCTCCGTTAAAGGAACTCCTTTCCATTTCGCAATCGCACTCCAGCCTTCGACGCAATCATGGCGGGTAATTTGAGTTCGCGAAGGCATCGATCTTAGTTCGGGCAACGAAAACCGAGCCGGTTGCTTTACCGAGCCGGAGATTTCCAATCGCCACGCCGACCATTGTTTTGCCGCATCCGTCGCATAATCCATCGTAATCGGCGGCGGATTGCCGTTAGGCTTGAAATAGCGCGAGATATCTTGCTCGGTGAATTCTTGGGCGAGTTTATTCTTACCGGTGACCAATCGTTGCAGGCGCTGATTGGCGCCCTCCGCCGATTCCAACAACGAGAGGAATTTCCTGTTTTGCTGAAGGCTGTTAAAAGCCTTTTCGCAGCCGGATAGCAACAACAAGCCCGCGCCTTGAAAGGCGCCGAGAAGCAAATTGCGTCGTGACAGATTCATATGACTTACTCCACGATATCTTTTTTTGCCTCATTGTTATGGGTTGACAAGGTTTGTTGAGAACTCTCCGGTGAAATTTGCGCGTCTTCGGTTGCGGATTTCGAGATATCGTTGTCTTGCTGTGCTGGTTCGACGCGAGCGGGCAGCGTCTCCTGCTTCGGAATAATCTCCTCAACCTCTGGCGACGTTAACTGGTGCGACACCGGCAATTTGGCGGGTTTTTGAATCATTTCCTCTTTGAAACCCTGAAGCCATACTGGTTCTGGGAGGTTGGAACCCTTTTCCTTATACCAGCCGCTAACGATTGAGCGCATGTTGTTGAGGACGCCGGTCGCCAGCACCATGAAGACATGACCGAAGGTAAAACCAACGAAGAGAAATGTGAGGATGAAGTGAATGCTACGTGCTGATTGCCGACCGCCGAACATCGCCGGAAGCGAATGGAACGCCGTATCCAGCTGCGGTGACATGGCCATTCCCGAGAGCATGATGAGCGGAGTCAGGACTAAGAAGACGCTGGTATACGCCATCTTTTGCAGCGGATTATACTCGCCTTCTTGGGGGGATTTGTTGCGGATTCGAAGGTAATAAAGAATCATGGCCGGCAAGCGTGCGGCTTCTTTCGGCGTAAGCAAAAACTTCCGCATGTGGCCATTGGCGATGTTATAGATGACGTAGAGAAGTCCGTTCAGCGCAAATAGCCAGGCAAAGAAAAAATGCCATCGTCTCCCGCCCGCCAACCAAAAGTAGCCCGGAACGGTCAGCCAGCTTGGAAAGGCGCGCGGCGCCGGACCCATCTCTGTGTTCTGCACGCCGAGAACACCTGTCGTGTCGAACTGCCAGCCATAGATCCGGAAGAAACCGCGAACGTCTCCGTCCTCGTTTACTGCCGCAATGGAAAGAAACGCTTCGTCAGGCTCCGAAGTGCTGCCCCAATAGAGATGAGGGTGAGCGTTGAAGATTTGGAAACCGCTCATGACGAGAATCACGAGAGCCAACGCGTTAACCCAATGCGTTGTGCGCGTGATGCGATTGTGGCGGTAAACCAGTTTTTCCATTGCGCTACGTAGCGGATTAAGCGATCCCTTTTCCCAACTCTGTCGTGCACGGACACTGGTCGGGAAAACGCTCGCATTCGACGTCCCGGGCTGGAATGACCTTCGCTTCTCCGACTTCTTTCTTAACCTGGATTCTAAGCTTCTGGGTGATCACAAGCCAGATCGCAACGGTCGCCAGGGTGAACCAAACCATCCAGCTTGTATCGAGCGGCATGGGAAGCGCTCCTTTTGACGCGGCTTGCTTGAACCAAAGAAGAATAGCGACGGCGCCTACTATCTCTGCGATCCTGGCCCCAATGCCGTCCACGGCGAGCTTTACGGCAGGGCGTTCCGTGGAGTCCAGCGGGATGAAAGCCTGCTCCCAAATCGACCGGTGCACCGACGAGCGCAGACCTCCTTCCGTCACTCGCAAAACGGACCGGCTGAGCGCGGTCGCCGCAGCGGTCACGAAACCGGCTGCGCCGATGAGGGCCAAGGGCAGCACCATAAGACCGCCTCGTAATCCGACCTTATCCTGTATCTTTGGCGTTGCAAAGAGTTGGAGCAGTAAGGACATGAAATTTAGCAGGATGTAGAAATTGGCGAAGAAACTCGTGTTGCCCTTCGAGCCCATGTTGGCGCTGGCTGCCGCAGCGTAAAACTGAAAATCTATCAACAAACCGGCGAGCGCCCCGGTCATCGAAATGAATAGGAGCGTCAGAGTATATTTGTTGGTCAGCGGGGTCAAAAATCCGGCCTTCTTGTCGCTATTTTTTTTGGCGCCAATATTCGTGGGAAAGCGGCTGTGAATGTGCATGACCAGAGAGACCACGCCCAGAATGACGACCGCTCCCATGAAGATCAACCATTTTGGGTTGAGATAAGGAGCGAGGCCTTTGGAAATCAAGCCGCCCATCATGCCACCGGCGAGCGTCCCAGCGCCGATTCTACTGAAGGCTCGTGCGGCCTCGTGTTTCTCAGTTTTTTCGAAAATGTCGGCGGCTAAGAGCCACAAACTCGCAAACAGTAGTCCGAAAATGGCTGGAATAAAGATGAAAACGGCGAGGAGCGATATGTTGTCTCCGGGTTCTAGGAATGGAGCCGCGGCCGCCATGATCACCGCGGCAAACAGCAGGACTCCGACCCGAGCAGGCCGGGCGCCCCAGACCTTCATTGTTTTGACGAAGATCAGAGCGAGCGGCAAGGAAGCCGCGCCGATATTGATATAGACGAGCGGCAGTTGGAGCAGTCCTCCGCTGCCCTGAAAAAAAAGCGCATCCCTCCCTGTCTTGGCGATGATGAAAGCGGCAGTGGCCAATCCGAGAGTGAGCGCGATCAGCAAAGTCTGTAACCGATCTTGGGTTCGCTCAGTCATGTTCACAATCACGCTTGGAAAAATTCAGAAGTCAGAAGCTAGAACTGAGAATGCAGTATTCAAGATGCAGAATATTTTTAATGCGGATTGACTTAAAGCTCCGGAATTTTGTTTGCTGTCTTTGTCATTCCCCGTACTGTTGGATAAGCTTCGCTACCAATGCTGTCCAACCCGTCTGATGGCTCGCGCCGATGCCGGCGCCATTGTCACCGTGGAAATACTCATGAAAGGGGACGAGGTCTCGCCAGTAGGGATCAGTTTGAAACTTTTGCGTGCCGCCGAAGACAGGCCGCCGTCCGTCTTTGTCGCGCAGAAAAATGCGCGTCAGTCGCTGTGAAATTTCACCTGCGACTTCCCAGAGGTTGAGCATCTGGCCGGACCCTGTAGGATACTCGACTTTGTAGCGGTCACCAAGAAAGAAATGAAACTTTTGCAGCGATTCAATGAGCAGAAAATTCACTGGGAACCAGATCGGTCCGCGCCAATTAGAGTTGCCGCCGAACAGGCCGGTGCTCGACTCCGCCGGCTCGTAGTCGACCCGATATTCCATGCCATCGGCCTTTAGCATGTACGGGTGATCGCGATGAAAGCGCGAGAGCGCGCGGATGCCGTAGGGAGAAAGAAATTCATTCTCATCCAGCATATAGTAGAGCACCCGGGTTAAACGACGCCGGCTTACCAGCGAGAGAAAACGGCGCGGGCCATGTTCCGTGGCCTCCGTTTCGAAGCGCTCGCTCAGCTCCGGGCGGTTTTCGATGAACCACTGCATGCGCCGCTTGAAGCCCGGCAAATGATCGACCTGCTCCGGTTCCAAGGTCTCCACGGCGAAAAGCGGGATAAGGCCGACCATGGAGCGAACCTTGAGCGGCGACGCTTTCCCGTCAGGGAGATGCAAGACGTCGTAATAAAAGCCATCCTTGGTGTCCCAAAGCTCGATGCCCTCGCCGCCGATATCGTTCATGGCGCGGACGATGTAGACAAAGTGCTCAAAAAATTTACTGGCGACATCTTCATAGGCGGAGTTTTCCCGCGCTAGCTCTAGGGCAATGGCTAGCATGTTGAGGCAGTACATCCCCATCCAACTGGTAGCGTCGGATTGCTCGATATGGCCACCAGTGGGAAGACGCTTGCTGCGGTCGAAGACGCCGATGTTGTCCAGACCGAGAAAGCCGCCCTGAAAGACGTTTCGTCCTTCGGTATCTTTGCGATTCACCCACCAGGTGAAATTCAGCAACAGTTTTTGAAAAACCCGCTCGAGAAATTTGCGGTCGGCCTTGCCGCAACGCTTTTTTTCGACTTTGTAAACGCGCCATGCCGCCCAGGCGTGCACCGGCGGATTAACGTCGCCGAAGGACCATTCGTAGGCAGGCAGTTGGCCATTGGGGTGCATGTACCACTCACGCGTCATCAAAACGAGCTGCTCCTTGGCGAAGTCGGGATCGACTAAGGCCAGGGCGACACAGTGGAAAGCTAGGTCCCAAGCCGCATACCAAGGATACTCCCACTTGTCCGGCATGGAGATCACGTCGGCATTGTAGAGCTGGTGCCATTCACGGTTGCGGCCGTTGAGCCGTTCTTGCGGCGGCTCCGGGCCCGCCGGATCGCCTTTGAGCCAGCGGTTTAGATCATAGTGATAGAATTGTTTGTTCCAGAGCAGACCGCCGAGCGCTTGGCGCATAATGGTTTTTTCGTCGGTTGCTACGTCGGGAATCACCGTGCGATAAAACTCATCGGCTTCAGCGCGGCGTGAGATAAATATTTTTTCGAATTCTCCATCGAGCGGTTTGCTAGTCGTGGGTGAAACAGGGGTAAGCCGGAGCCTTATAGTAAACGATTTTCCGGGAGGGACGCTCGCTGCGTAATGGGCCGACGTTTTGGTTCCGGCCAGTTCTGGGTTCACGGCCGTTTTTACCCCGTGCACGATGTAATCGTTTATGCCGTCTTTGACGTAGGGAGAGTTATTCTCGGCATTGAAAAGCTTGGTCTTGTTGGTCTCGTTCTCAGTAAACAGCAACTGCGGACCTCCTTCACAGTAAAGCCAGCGGCTGCCGTAGTAGTAGTGGTCAAGCTTGACCGCGGCGACCTCCGCAGATACGTCCTGCCGCAGCCGCGGTTTGCGCTCGTCCAATCCCCAGGACCAGGTGTTGCGAAACCAGAGGGTGGGCAGCAGATGGAGTTCGGCGGGTTCAGGACCGCGGTTGAACGCTTCGAGCCGGATCAAAATGTCGTCCGGCCCGCCCTTGGCGTATTCGACGAAGACATCGAAATAGCGGTTCTCGTCGAAGATTCCTGTGTTGATCAGTTCAAACTCGAGATCTCGCTTGCTCCGTTTTCGATTTTCCTCGACCAGTCGCGCATAGGGAAATTCGGCGTGAGGATATTTGTAAAGAAACTTCATGTACGAATGGGTTGGCGTCGAATCGAGATAGAAATAGTACTCCTTGACGTCTTCGCCGTGATTGCCTTCGTTGCCGGTTAGTCCGAAGAGCCGCTCTTTGAGGATCGGATCTTTGCCGTTCCAGAGGGCGAGGGCAAAACAAATGTATTGGTGCCGATCGGAGATTCCCGCGATGCCGTCTTCACCCCAGCGATAAGCGCGACTGCGCGCATGTTCGTGGGGCAGGTAGTCCCAGGCGGCTCCGTACGCGCTATAGTCCTCGCGCACGGTGCCCCATTGGCGCTCCGAAAGATAAGGTCCCCAGCGTTTCCAGTTCGCCTTGCGCTGGCGATCCTCCTGTAGTCTTTGTTCTTCCTTGGTCACGGTCGCCCTCTTAAACCTTCTGGCAAGCTGCTGAATTTTTGCTCAATCGCCTCGCTCTGCAGAAGCAGTTCAAAGCGTTCAAACAGCGCGCCTCGCCTATAGATCCTTTGAGCCGCCTGCAAACATATAATTAACCGATCACCTTGAGCCAGGTCGAAGGATGGTCGGTGGCTCCTTGTCACATAGTCTAGCCGAGCTCTCATAGTAACCTAGCATTTTATTTCTCAATCAGCTGTAGCCCGTGACCGTCCCGATCGCGGGCCACGAAGCCCTTCGTGAAGCCGAGGCTCTTGTCGGGAATTGCGACCGGACCCGAGGAGACAAGCCGCCCGCGTGCGGACCGAATCTTCTGCGCGGCCGTGGCCACGCTGGGTGTAGAAAGCACGGTTTGCCAGTGCCACAAGTCGTTGGCGCGCGTGTCCGCCGGCGTTGGCCTGCCGTTTTTCGGAGACAGGTAATCGAGAAACTCGATTCCAGGTCCATTTTGAGCCCTGAGGCCGCTAATTCGCAAGCGGGCGCCCGCAACATTGTTCAGGTGTTCCTGCTCAGTGCCATGGTTCATGCTTTCGCCGGCGAGCTTCAAGCCGAGCAGATCGCGATAGAACTTTAAACTCTGGGCAGTGTCCTCGACGACGATCGCCGTGTGATCGATGCCGAGAAAGAGCCTGCCGTTCGCGTTCTGCCAGCGCGGATCGCCTTTACCCTGTGGGAAATCAATAATTTCCAAGTTGTGACCGTCCGGATCTTTGAAATAGAAAGCGCGGATTCCGGCCGCGGCTTTATTGGAGGCCGGAATGGTCTGCGGGCCGGTGGAAGCATGTCTTATCTTGTGGGCGCGAAGATGTTGATAGGCTTTATCCATGTCACTAACAACGATAGCGACGTGTTGAAACCAGCGATCGTTACTGCGCGAGTCTACGGGAATCGGCCGGCCTTGCGGTGCGAGATATTCCGTAAGGTCTATGAATTCGTCGACGAGCTTCATGCGCGTCATGCGCATGCGCGCGCCGAAAACTCCTTGCAGCTGCTCGTATTCATTGCCTGCCACTTCGACTTCCGACACTTTCTCGAAGGAGAGCACTTTGGAGAAAAATTCGATGGACCGGTCCGTGTCGGAAACGGTCATGCCTACGGCTTCGACCGATTTGACGATGGGCTGGCGAGCAAACGCCGGTGCTGAACAAAAACCGAGCGTGAACAGTAACAAAATCAGAACCCTCACCCTACTCTCTGCCTGGCAGGGCGAGGGAAAATTTATTCCTCCCTCTCCTCCGCGAGGTGACGGTACGGGTAAGAAGTTATTACTTGACCTAAACAAATGCGGATCCTTTCATGTTAGATGTGTCTGGAGTATGTATTCACGCCCTGCATTGTCGGTACCGATGAGCGCACTCACGAACACGAAGCACGCCTTCTTTTATTTCATCCTGCTAATCAGGTGTTCCCCCACTCGCAGGGCATTCGCCATGATGGTTAGCGCCGGATTCACAGCGCCGCTGGAGCAGAAAAAGCTCCCGTCGACGACGTAGAGGTTGTCGACGTCGTGGGCTTTGCAGTTGGCATCCAGCGCGCTGGTCTGCGGATCGTTGCCGAAGCGAACGGTGCCAACCTGATGCGCCACGCCGGCCAGTGGAATCCGCTGTCCGACGTAAAGATTGCGCGCGAATAAGCCTTCATGACATTCGTGGCCGTGGATTCTGCATTTGGTTTGCTGCTGCATCAGCTCTTTCAGCTTGGCGATGAGCCGCTTGTGACCTTCCTCATTGTTGGGCTTGTAGCTAAGAACGATGCCGCCATTACTGTCGAGCGTGACACGGTTGTTCGGGTCAGGCAGATCCTCGGAGGTAAGCCAGAAGTCGAGGGAATGCTGCGCCATTAAATCCAACGTCCATCCGGGTGTAAGCGCCGGCGCGCCGCCTTTGAGCGTTTCACCGTCGAGTTTTCCGACGAAAGAGATATGGCCCATGGGATAGGTCCACTCTTCGCTTCCGAAATAGAAATCATTCACCGATAACGACTTCTGAAAAATAGT
>Ga0075419_10002426_pt1 | contig 12000 bp, 11 predicted proteins | sample SoiMetdeltSBSDD3_FD_76900 | JGI IMG/M metagenome (GOLD analysis project Ga0075419, IMG submission 76900) | Bulk soil microbial communities from a Populus tree surrounding site in Tennessee, USA - Soil MetaG P. deltoides SBSDD3 | ecosystem: Environmental > Terrestrial > Soil > Tree plantation... | reverse complement strand
GGCGACCGAAAAGGTGCCTATGAGTCGTGGGCCCAAGCCGGAGCAGTGTTTGCCGACGCCAAACACGTCGGTTGCAAGTGGGCCCAATAAGTATTTTCTTGGAAATACCGTCTTCGTGCTGATCATGTCTAAAACGCTCCTTGAGTCGGGGCTGTAGGTAAAGAAACGGGATGTTGTGAGGGAGCACGGCTTCAAGATCTCTAACTAAAGCGCTGGATGTAATGCCGTAGGCGTGGGAGTCCTCATTCGGCCACCCCGCCTGCCGGAACATGCCGGGGGGGCTTCCTCTGGGGCGCTTTTAACAGGATTCTCAGCAAATGGACATGCCCGCAATGCGCGCCGGAACACGGACAAGAGGAGGACAGTGGCTAATTACGACCCATATTTTCCCATACTTGTGATGGAGCATTAGATTTAGAATCTACTGTGATTGACCCTGGAAAGGGGCGACGAATTCGCCCCTCCGTCGGCCGTGGTTAGTGAACCATTTTCAGCAGGTTGGACTTGGCAGGCATAACTGAGAGGTAGTCGCTGTTCTGCTTCACGGCTTGCCGGTGTCCACTAATGGCCATGGCTGTTTTCTCCGGCACTCCGGCCCGTACCATGTTCCGCACGAACTGCGCCGGGAAATCATGGACACGTGGTCGGACTAGCATCCCGGTGTAGTAGGCCCATGTCACGAAATCCTGCACGTCCGTGTCCACCTTCCCGCGCATCGTGAGACGGGGAAGAATGGCCTCGAAGGCTGCCCGCTCAAAAAATCCCTTTGCTGCGTTGTTCTCCGGTAAACACTTAAACTTTGGTGCGGCCGTCAATACTTCCTGCTCCACAGCCAGCACGAACGCCCGCTGGAGGGCTTTTACTTCTCGGTTAACTGTGCATTTTCTGCCCGCTCTTTGATTCGCATTTCCATATAGACATTCACGCGGGCTGGTGTCACTTCGAGCGCCCGGTCATTCCCGAAGTAGGCTCGAATGTGCTTCAAATGAGAATGCACCCGCTCTGTTGACGCCGGCGCTCTCTATTCGGGCTGGTTATGGCCGGGCCGGTCACTGAAGAGTTCAGTCTTGCCGTATGCAAAGGGATATCAAGCGGCGGAGCGATACTGACAAGCGGCCGGATTCATGCCGCTGGAGTTTGTTTAAGCGGTCTTTCCTGCTCCTGTACCAGGCTCGTGAATAATACTCGTCACTGCCGACGGCACACATGTGTCCAACGGCATTTGCATCTTCATGAGCAGTTGATCGAAATGTGCCTTGCAAATGCCATGGGAATGGGCTTCCGACGCCGATGAGAAGTCGCCTCGTGTCTTATAAAGAGTCGCCGGCCTGCCTTCTTGCTCGCACCATGCACATAAAACAATCACGTGTTCTCCAATAGTCGTTATGGATGTTTCGCAGTGTATGAGAGCCCGAGATATGAGTGACCTGCTCTATACCCTAGGTGAAGAACAAAACATCACTGCCCAAAAAATGTCCCCGAAACGATGGACAAGGAAGCAATTGGAGAAACGAATAAAGCGGGCTGGTTGCTACGGATCCCACATCGGTCGAACGCTGGTTGTCGATCTGATGGAGCAGCGGAAGCTGGCAACCTCGGTCTGCTGGTGCTCAACGGCGAAGATAGGAAGAGAGATGACTGCTTCCCGCGTACAACTAGAAGGAAGGGAGGGAGACCTGTTCAAGCGACAGGCTAGCCCATCATTTAGGGTCCTTCGGGATTGGCTTACAGTTAATGCCCGTCGGGGCTTTCAGATTTTCCGGAAGAGATCTTGGCTTCCCACAGGCCTCATCAATTTGATCTTGATCGAGGAAGGCAGTATTTTTGAAATTGGCACCATCAATCAGTGCGTCCTCCAGTTGAGCGCCTAATAACATGGCTCCTTCAAAGTTCGCATTCACCAAGTTAGCGCCACTCAAGTTTGCCCCCATCAACATCGCATCTCTTAAGTCTGCATCCTCAAGATCAGCCTGGCGTAGGTCAGCTCCAGCCAACATGGCTCCCATAAATTGTTCACCCTTCAGTTTAGCCTTTTTAAACTTTTTTCCAGCGAGCATTTTGCCGGCAGTGGGCGGAGGTTTGTGTATAGACTCATCCTTCTGATCCAACTCCACCACGTAGGGTTTTTCAGCGACCTCATACAAGCAACCAAGAGGTGCGGTGAGTAGGATGATTAGCGAGACAGTTAACCAGCCCCTTGAACGGATCGATACGCGCGTCGGGCATGTCGATCCGAAGGTCCATACTGGCTGATCCTGGTTTGGTTGACCCTCGTTTCTGCGCTCTTTGAATTGGTAAATAGCGTATATCAATCTTTGTATACCGCTTAGGAGGGATTTATTCGATAGCGATTCTCCGTTACCCTCGCAAAACATGGAAACCACAAAAAGTGATCCGCTGAAGTGCTGTGAGTGTGAAGGTGTTCTCTTGCCCGACCGTGCGATTCCTCTGAAGGAGACTTGGGTGCTGCGATATGTCTGCATAGATTGTAAAGGCCGGTCTTACGCAGTGAAGTTTGGACAGGCAATTCGCATGTATCCTTAAACCAGCGTTGAAAGCCTTCTGAGCTCGTTCATTCAAAGTCGCTCGGTACTTAATGGGTCCAAATGTTACGATCTCATTGCGTAGCGTGATTGGTTGCTCTGATGTGAAGCGGTCCACCACAACCCCCAGGGTTTTTAAGCAGGCCGCCACGCTCCTCATGATTCTTAGTCGCACTGGTCTTCATGCGCAGGGACGAGGGGAGGCGTATTGTATGAGGCTAATGAACTAGGCGCAAGCAGGGCAGAGGAATGGTTGGGGCCAACTTGCCAGCGCCACCTAGGCCGCGGTTTTGAATGTATCGTCATCAGACTCCGTAGCAGCTGAAGTGCTGATCCGTTGGCACAATCCTCCGATCTATCGTGAGTTCATCTCCATCACAATCGAACATTCTTCTTTGAGCGTTCTTACAACAGACTTTCCGAATTGAGAGGTTGGTTCGATTCTAGCCGGCGCATCATAAAATCAACAACTTGTCTCTCTGCAATTCTTAGCACAATATTGCTAGTCCCCAGCCGCATTGTAGTCACTTCCACGCGCTCAGCTTATCTGTAGATCCAAAGCCAAAGCGGGCTGACGGGGCCCGGCATCCGCACCCCTCGCAGTTTTTATGGGGAATATTCATGGCTATTAATGTGGAACTGAGACTATGATTTACCATGTTTTCAATAGTTCAAGCATACGTTCAAGGACTGTATCTTGTTGTCTTTATGTCCGGCATGAGGCTGGAGTGGCGTCCCATGACCAGCAAGCCATTGACAACTCGCGAAGTGAAACGCAAAACCTCCTTATTGAGCAGGCAGCCGAAGGAGGCCCCGATGCTTGAACGAGCTAGACTCAACTTCAGATGAATTGGCTTGCCAGCAGCGGAAGGCGTCGCCGGAACCTTCTGATGTGCGAACTTAACCCAATCATATGAAGGAACAACCTCTGCAACCCTGACCCCGTGTGGGGGATATTTGCTCCGTGAAAGTCATGATTTTCGCTGGACGCTTCATTGCCATTTTCATCGTCATGACGTTAGCCATCGTCATGCCCAATCTTTTGAGCCAAGCAGAGGAATCGACGCTCATCTCTATAGGACCTCGAATAGGGTTCAGCCAAAAGACTCCGCTTCTGGGAAAACAGCAAAGAGAAGTTTTCCGATTGTATGACGTCGCTGCGATTTTCAGGCTTCCGTGGCAATGGCCACTGGACGCCGGAAAGTGGAACCTAAGGACCGGTCTCATTACGAGTGTCGGTCTCCTGGAAGCAGCGGGGGATGCTGGTGCGATGGTGACCGCTGTGCCAGACCTGATCCTGACCGGCTGGAACGAACTCATTTCCTTTGATGCGGGGGCAGGCGCAGGACTATTTTCGAGACATCAGTTTGGGTCGCAAAACTTCGGCGGTCCCGCGCAATTTGTTGCCACAATCGGCATCAGAGTGACCCCGTTTACGCACAGTTATGCAGACTTTCACTTGCTGCATTTTTCTGACGCGGGCTTATATGGATCTGACTCTCTCGGTGTGGACATGTTCATCTTTGAAGTCGGCTACAAGTTTTAACATGGTCTGTCGCATCGGGCGGGTAAGAATAACAGGCCTTCTTGAGGGGACTCAAAAGTAGTGCGCTGGATGGTGCACGGGCCTCCATTCCCAGAAATGGCCGTCAAATACTCCATCCAGCGAGTGTTTAAGAACTTTGCTCCCCTTGATCACTACCGGCTTGAAGCCGCCTCGTCCTTATCCGACAAGGCTGAAAGCCCTTCATTCCGCTCCTCCGGACTTGTCGCCGGGCGGCGCGTTTCGTACACAGGACCGATGGAAATTGTGCCCGCTGTATTGTGTTCTCCACTGGAGTCACTTGATTCGGCCCGGACCACATACTTCACTTCGCCGGACTCCCGGAAACACACGCTGGCTGTCTTGTTGGGGCCCAGTTTGGCCGAGTACTCATTACGCTTGGTGCCGAATCCCATCAGCCCGCCGAAGTGGCGCTGGCAAGCGAGGTTTTCCGTCATGGGATTTAAGAAAATCACCCGGACAGTGCCCTGACGCTTGTTGATCCAACGGACCTCATCGCCAGGATTGACCGTCAGTGATGTCGGCTCGACGACATCACGGATAACGACATCTTTGACTTCGCCCGTTCGGGTCAACGTCGGCATGCTTTCTCCTCCGATAGTTTGACAACCGGCCAGCATCAGCAGACCAGATGCCAGGATGATACGTTTGACATGCATAGGTGCTCTCTCCTTTTTATTGAAGGTGAAACAATTTTCCGATCTACCACATCTAGGAGGCGTCAGAAGCGGACCGACCTTGTCGACAGCTAGGAGGAGCAATCTACAGCCACGAAGGGGGGGTTCACGATGGCAAACCTTCAGGATGCTGACGCTGCAGGATGCTTTGCACCAGGACTGGCACCACGTCGGCGCTCTTCCTGTGTCTCAAGGCTGGGGAGGCCCCGCTTGAGGCGGGGCCGGCTGAACCGAGGCTGGCGGCACAGGAGCCGGCTGCGTAGACGCGTTCGCCACCATCGCAGCTTCGTATTCCTCTTCTGATATTGTCTTCACCTCAGACGACTGTAACGTCACGATGCTTCCCGATTTCTCATCCTTGATTTTCACTGCCCCGCCTCGGCCGGCGTTGTCGACTTTCGTTGTGTAATAGGATTTTCCGGACATCGGGTCGGTCACTCGGTAATGGTCAGTGCAGCTCGCGGGCCAGCAGCGCCAGTCCGCCCAGTAGCACTGTCGTGATCAGATATATTCGCATGAGAGCCTCCTCAGTTTCGTCCTCACCGCATGTATGTTGTCGAGTATGAACCGCGGGTCGGGAGCCCACTGTATCGAATTGACCACCAAGGCCGGCGGCTTTGTGCTCAATTCAGCACATGTGACGGTCTACGACGTCTTGTTCACGCTTGGTCCCGCCAGGATAGGGCAACCCCAGTTTAGACGGCTCGCGGGTCACCAGAGGAAACGTGGTGGGCAGAGAGGGGGGAGTGAGGATCAATTTTATGTCGCAGCCTGGAGACCCGAGGTCCTGAACCTGTTGACATACTGTGGGCGGAAGCGAATTTCTACGCTGAGGATCGGTTCCAGACGGGGCGCACTATTCCATCACACTCGTTTCCTGGTCGGTGGCTTATCGTCGGATTGGATCCCAGCTTCACTTTCGGGTGTATTCCCGGTTGTAATCCTCAATCATTTTCATCCATACTTCAGTTAGTTTGTAGGCGTACGCGGCAGGCGGCGATTCGGCTGTTTTTGCTGATGTTTAGTCACACTCAATAAGGCGCATCGTCCGGTAATGTCTCTTTTAATCTAAGCGTCGGTGGTTCATTCCGAAGTACGGCGCACCAACGGTTGGCGCATGCGCAGGTTCTTTCGACCGGTACCTCTGCTCATCATCGCAGTCACTGCTCTCTTGCTGTATAGCCTGGCCGGATTCTTTCTCGTTCCTCATATTATTAAGGCACACGTCCTTCCCGCCCTGTCCGATCAGGTGCGTCACCCTGTGACGGCCAAAGAGATCGCATTCAATCCATTTGTGCTGTCGCTAAAGTTGTCGGAGTTCGAGATCCAGGAGAAGAACGGCACTCCCCTGATCGGCTTTCAAGAGTTTTTCATCAATTTTCAAACCATTTCCCTTTTGCGCCGTGCGTATGTCTTCAAGGAAATTCGCTTCGCGCTTCCCTTTGTCTCGATCAAGGTAGCCAAAGACGGGCATGTCAATCTGACCGATCTGCTGCCTCTCGAGGAGGCAGCTGCCCCTTCCGCGCCACCGAAGAATTCCGAGGCGCCCGCGGAGCTGCCTGCTATCGAGATCGGGCATTTCGAAATCGCTCAGGGCATCGTCGAGTTTCGAGACGAATCCAAACCACAGGCCGTGTCAATCGACGTGGTGCCGATCAATCTCACGCTCAACAACTTTTATACAAAGCGAGGCGGCGACAATAGCTATGCGTTTACCGCCGAACTCGACAAAAACGAGATCTTGGACTGGAAGGGAACGGTTTCACTCGAACCGATCGCATCCGAAGGCACGCTCTCTCTCAGCGGCGTCAAGATTGAGACTCTCTTTCAATATGTCCAGGACCAATTTCATTTTGATATTCCCACCGGGACCATTCGCGCGATTGGCCGATACCGCTTCGCTATAGGCTCACCGCTCGATCTGGAAGTGTCGGAAACCTTGCTTCACTTCACCGACATCGGCATCGTCGAAAGAGGCGATTTGGTTCCCGTGATCGCTCTAAACACATTGTTCCTCGACGGCATTCATGCCGACTTGCGACAGCGGAAGCTCGAGATCGAGAGCATCACCTTGAATAAAGGAGCCCACCGGATTTGGCGCAATGCCGACGGATCGCTGAATCTTCCGGCTCTGTTGATGCCAGTGCAAACGCAATCGGCTGAAGAGAACGCCACCGTGGGAGACGCCCCACCTCAGGCGAGCAGGGCGCCAGCATGGACTGTCCTAATAAAGGACGCGAGCATCACTCATCACACGATTGAGTTTGAAGATCGCGCGCTCGACTTTCCCGCGAGGGTAAAAGTCAGTGATCTGTCAGTTCGGACGCACGATGTGGTGTTTCCGTTCAAGAAGCCCATACCACTAAAGGTCGAGCATCGCCTGAACGACATGGGGAGCGTGGCAGCCGAAGGGAACATCGGGGTGCAACCGTTGCAGGCCGATTTGACGGTCTCACTGAAAGACATCCCGATTCAGCCTTTCGAACCTTATGTTGAGCAGTTTGCGCGTATCGCCGTGGACACTGGGGCGCTTGATTTGGATGGAACGATCAAATTTGCGGTTGACCACCCCAAGGGCCCCCTGATGGCCTTCAAGGGGAATCTCGGAGTGAAGGCGTTGGCCATCGCCGACCGGGACGATGGCGCTCCGGTGGCCTCCTGGAAGCAGGTACAGCTGCGCGAGATCGCCGTCGCTCTCGATCCGACGAGCGTCACGATCGAGGAGGTCGGGATCAATCAACCGACCCTGCACCTGGTGATCGATCGTGACGGCGTGCCGAATATCAAGAAACTGCTATCTGTTGCCAATGCAAAGAGCAAGCCGATGGGTGCTGATCGATCGGCAGCTAACACGAAGAAAGCCCCACCTCCTTCCATTACGATCAAGACGGTCAAGGTGCTCAAAGGAACAGCCACGTTCCAGGATGAATCCATTGCACCGCCAGTGCAGGCGGGACTCTACGATCTGACTGGAACGGTGAAAGGTCTCTCGTCAAAACAAATGGCTAGGGCGGAGGTTGATCTTTCGGGCAAAATTGACAAGGTGGCCCCACTGAAGATTGCTGGAACCATTAACCCGTTAACTGAAGACACCTTCACCGATTTGACCATTAAGTTCGACAATGTCGATCTGACCACTGCCGCCCCCTATACCGGCAAGTATGTCGGCTACCCGATCAGGAAAGGAAAACTGTTCTTGGATCTGGTCTACAAGGTCTCTGGGAAGCAACTGGAAGCCGAAAACAAGGTGGCGGTTGATCAGCTCACGTTTGGGGAGAAGACCGACAGCCCGGATGCCACGTCCTTGCCCGTCTCTCTGGCGGTGGCCCTGCTGAAAGACCGTCATGGACGCATCGACATCGACTTGCCGATCCGTGGTGATCTCAACGATCCGGATTTCAAATACGGTAAGGCTGTGTGGGCTACCTTGGGCAATCTTCTGACCAAGATAGTGGCGTCACCCTTCAGCCTGATGGGCAAGCTGGTTCCCGGCGGCGGGGATGGTGAAGAACTGCAGCATCTGACCTTCGAGCCAGGATCAGCAGACATATCGCCATCCGAGATGAAGAAGATCGAGGCGCTCGCGAAAGGACTGGAAGAGCGGCCGGGATTGCGCCTTGACATTACGGGCATCGCCGATCCGATTCGCGACCGTCAGGCGGTGGCGCTTCAGAGATTGCAGGAACTACTGCGCAGCCGATGGCGGCAGGAGAATGGCACCACGCAAGAGGGTGACTTGCCTCTGAGTGCTGAATCACGCCTGATCGCAAAGCTCTTCGATCAGCGGCACAGTCAACAGCCCGCGGAGGCGCAACCACCGGATGCTCCTATTAAGCCGCCGACCCTGGAAGAGATGAAGCATCAACTGGCGGAGTCGATTCGAGTGGATGATGATGCGCTTCGGGCTCTGGCGCGTGCGCGTGCTGAGCAGGTGCAGGCACGGATGGTGGGTGATGGCAAGCTACCGGAGGAGCGTGTGTTTTTGACCGATGTCGATCTGACCACGTCCGATGATGGCAAGGTGCAAAGCCGCTTGAATATTACAGCGGGCTCGTAGTTGAGTTGCCTCTTGCACTTCCTCCGGAAGGGACAGTATCGTAACTTGTTCATTTGCTATGTGGACTTAGCCAACTAAGGAGGTCGGTCATGGCTCTACGATTAGGAGATGAAGCTCCGAATTTCACGGCTGAGACAACAGAAGGGACCATCAACTTTCATGAGTGGCTCGGCAACGGGTGGGGAATTCTCTTTTCGCATCCAAAAGATTACACCCCGGTCTGTACCACCGAGCTCGGCACCGTAGCGAAGATTACGCCTGATTTCAAAAAGCGCGGGGTCAAAGTGATCGCGGTCAGTGTGGATCCGCTGGATTCTCACAAGGGTTGGATCAACGACATCAACGAGACACAGCATACGACGATGAATTATCCCATCATCGCGGATCCGGATAAGAAGGTTGCGACGCTCTATGACATGATCCATCCCAATGCGCTCGACAACATGACGGTGCGCTCAGTCTTCGTCATTGGACCGGACAAGAAGATCAAGTTGACCTTAACATATCCTGCTTCATGTGGGCGAAACTTCGATGAATTGCTGCGTGTCATCGACTCGCTCCAACTGACGTCCAAGTATAAAGTGGCGACTCCGGCCAACTGGAAAGAAGGGGAGGATTGTATTATTACACCGGCTGTCAGCAACGATGAGGCGAAGACCCTCTTTCCGAAGGGCTTCAAGACGGTGAAGCCCTACCTCCGCTATACCCCACAGCCGAACAAATAGCCCAACAGGTTAATGAAGGGCGGGAAGGGATGCGATCTCTTCCCGCCCTTTCTGTTTTCCCAAAAGGAGAGCTGCATGCGAGCAGTAGGGCTGTATCGATATCTACCAATTACAGACCCGGAGAGCCTGGTCGATCTCGAGATTCCGAAGCCAGAAGCCACCGGACGTGATCTGCTCGTGCGCATCGAGGCCTTGTCGGTAAACCCCGTCGATACCAAAGTGCGCGCTCCGGGCAAACCAGACAGGCAGACTCCCCTTGTGCTCGGATGGGATGCGGCCGGAGTGGTTGAATCTGTCGGGCAGGCGGTGACTCTCTTCAGGCCGGGGGACTCCGTCTATTATGCCGGCGACATTTCCAGACCCGGAAGCAACAGCCAATATCAGCTGGTGGATGAGCGCCTGGTCGGAAGGAGACCGCGTTCGCTCGCCGCCGAGGAATCAGCAGCGCTGCCATTAGTCGCCATTACCGCATATGAAGCCTTACAAGACCGTCTTGGAATTGACTTCGAGGGTGGCTCGAAGAGCAGCACTCTCCTCATTATTGGCGGCGCCGGTGGCGTCGGTTCCATGGCGATTCAACTCGGAAAGATTGCTGGACTTTCAGTCTTGGCCACGGCATCCCGTCCCGAATCGATCGCCTGGGCTCGGCAGCTCGGTGCAGACGAGGTCCTCGACCATCGGCAACCGCTGAGCCCGCAGCTTGAGAGGGTCGGATTTCGGGAGATCAACTTCATCTTAAACTGTGCCGACACGGACGGATACTGGGACACTATGGCTGAGCTGATCGCTCCGCAGGGGAAGATCTGTACGATCGTCGAGAACAAGGGGCCCCTGCAACAACAGGCCTTGAAGTTGAAAAGCATCACCCATGTGTGGGAGTTCATGTTTACCAGAGCGAAATATCAAACGATGGACATGATTGAGCAACACCGCTTGCTCAATCGAGTGGCAGATTGGATCGATCGCGGTCTTCTGAAGGGAATTCTGCGCGAGACCCTGCAACCTGTCAATGCGGAGAACCTGAAAAAAGCGCACGCCAAGCTGGAATCAGGCACGATGATCGGAAAACTCGCGCTGAAGGGCTGGTAGCGACCAACGAAGGATCGGCCTGTGGGGTCCTTTACACCAGCAGAAGTCCGGCACTGCGGATCCGCCTCCAGGAAGAATCTCTCACAAATGAGGCAAAATCAGTCGCTCTGCCGGGAAAGGCTTGTCTGACATCACGCCATGACGGATACGACGCATAACGATCTCGCCGCGGAAGCGCCTCGTGCAATAACTCAGTCAACCACATCGCTTGCCGAGGCGGAAGCGTAGTGGTCAGCACTCTCTTTCGGCCTTGAATCGAGAGCTTGATACGATCGGTTCCAGATTCGACGGACGCCTCTTCGCCGATCCAGACACAGCGGCGTTCGGGATTAAATTCCTCCTCCCGAATAGGCTTGCTCAGAGCACGGCTGGTCCAAGTCGGTGACACTCTCGGCCTCGGGGTAGGATGATCAAACCATTTCGTGACGTCCATCGCCAGCCCTCGTGATTCCAGAAAGTTGAGCATTGATCGACGCAGTCCTTCACCGACCCATTCTGGGGTAGGACCGGTCGAATCCTCATGGAGCAGATCGTTTTGGGCGAACCCGCCAAACTCAGGCCCCACAATTCGAAGGCCGTTGCCCCGCGGATCGAGCCCGATCGGACTGTGCGCAGTGACGGTGAATCGATGCCAAAATGCAGACTGGACCAAGTCAGCCGCGAACAACTGGCGGACGCGTTCTAGTGAATCGACCGTTTCCTGCAGGGTTTCTGACGGAAAGCCGTACATGAGGTAAGCATGCACGAGGATCCCGGCCTGCCTGAAGGCGGCGGCCACGCGCGCCGTCTGGTCGACCGTGATGCCTTTCTTCATCTTGGCCAGCAATCGATCGGAGGCCGCCTCCAGGCCGGCAGTAACGGCGATGCAACCGGACGCCGCCAAGAGGCGACAGAGATCCGGTGTGAACGCCTCTTCGAAACGAATGTTGCCCCACCAAGAAATGCCAATTTTGCGTTGCAGAAGAGCGACCGCCAAGGCTTTTAATGCCATCGGCGGTGCAGCTTCGTCCACAAAATGAAAGGTGAGACGCTTCGTCGCGTCGGCCAACTGCTGGATATTCTGGATGAGACGCTCTGTCGGAGTGATTTCATAGCGACTGATGTAGTCAAGCCCGACGTCGCAAAATGTGCATTGCTTCCAATAACACCCGTGCGCAACGGTCAACTTGTTCCAATGGCCTTCAGACCATAGCCGATGCATGGGATTGGTGCTGTCAAGAATCGACAGGTATCGATCTAGCATCAGGCCCCGATAGGTCGGACAGCCGACGTCATTCATCGCGATGTTGGCGAGCGTCACATCATCGGAAAACACCACTCGACTGTGGTCACGGTAATACGTCCG
>Ga0075419_10002421_pt1 | contig 12007 bp, 13 predicted proteins | sample SoiMetdeltSBSDD3_FD_76900 | JGI IMG/M metagenome (GOLD analysis project Ga0075419, IMG submission 76900) | Bulk soil microbial communities from a Populus tree surrounding site in Tennessee, USA - Soil MetaG P. deltoides SBSDD3 | ecosystem: Environmental > Terrestrial > Soil > Tree plantation... | reverse complement strand
GTGCGCGTCGAGGACACCGACAACGGTCGCGAGACGGTGACGATCAACGTCTCGACTCCGAAAGGTATCGCCGTCCGCCAGGCCGGCGAGGATCTGCGGCGCGGCGAAGTCGTTCTCCGCCGCGGCACCTCGCTTCGGCACGCGGACATCGGCGTGCTCGCATCGATCGGCCGCGCCAGGGTCAACGTGGTCCGCCGACCGAACGTCGCGGTGCTCTCCACCGGCGACGAGCTCGTGGACATCGATGAGCAGCCGGGTCCGGGGCAGATCCGCGACGCGAACCGCTATGCGATCACGGCCGCCGTACGCGCGACGGGCTGCGCGGCGTTCGAGCTGGGCATCGCGCGCGACAGCGCCGATGATCTGCGGCACGCGCTGGGCAATGCGGCGTTCGGCGATGTCGTCGTGACGAGCGGTGGCGTGTCGGTCGGCGACCACGACCACGTGAAGCCCGTCGTCGACGCGATGGGTCAGATGGACTTCTGGTCGATCGCGATCCGACCCGGACGTCCGCTCGCATTCGGTGAGCTCCGCACCAAGCGCGGGGCTGTTCCCATCTTCGGCCTGCCGGGGAATCCGGTGTCGGCACTCGTGACGTTCGAGGTGTTCGTGCGGCCCGCGCTCCTCAGGATGGCGGGGCGGACCAAGCTGCATCGCCCGCGGGTGGAGGTACGTCTCCTCGACCGGATCGACAAGCCGACCGGGCTGCGCATGTTCGCGCGCGGCATCCATGACGCGGCGGCCGGGACCGTGCGCTCGACCGGCCCGCAGGGCTCGGGGATCCTGCGATCTCTGTCGCTCGCGAACTGCCTCATCGACCTCGCCGAATCGACCGCCGGCGCCGAGCCGGGCGACACCGTCAGCGTCCTGCTCACCGATAGACCGGAGGACCACTAGATGCCGGCGCGCAAACGTGCGGCCACCGATGGGAGCGGCGCGCGGAGGTCGCTCACGCACATCGACGAGCGCGGCGCGGCGCGGATGGTCGACGTCGGCGCAAAGGCTGTCACGGAGCGACGCGCGACCGCGCGCGGCATGCTCCTGCTATCGCGCAAGACGCTCGCACTCGTGCGCGACGGACGCACGCCGAAGGGCGACGTGCTCGCAAGCGCGCGCCTGGCCGGGATCATGGCGGCGAAACGGACATCGGAGCTGATCCCTCTCGCGCATCCGCTGCCGATCACGCACGCGAGCGTCGACCTCGCCATCGAAGCGAAGGGGATCGCCGTCGAGGCGACCGTCGCGACGACCGCGCAGACCGGCGTCGAGATGGAGGCGCTCACGGCGGTGACCGTTGCGGCCCTCACGCTGTACGACATGCTCAAAGCGGTCGAGCGCGCTGCGCGTATCACCGACGTGCGCCTGGTCGCGAAGAGCGGCGGACGCAGCGGGGAGTACCGCGCGCCTTGAGCGCGGTGCGCGCTGCGATCATCACCGTCAGCACACGGGGCGCCGCGGGTGAGCGGGTCGACGAGAGCGGCCCGGCCATGCGTGATGCGCTCGCCGCGGCCGGCCATGAGGTCGTCCACCAGGGTCTCGTGCCTGACGACGTCGCCGGCGTCGCGACCGCGATCCTGAGCGCGGTGCGCGCGGGCGCGAATGTCGTGCTCACCAGCGGCGGCACCGGTCTCTCGCCGAACGACGTGACGCCGGAGGCGACGCGACGCGTGATCGATCGCGAGGTCCCCGGCATCGCCGAGGCACTGCGCGCGCGCTCACTGGAGAAGACGGCGCACGGGATGCTCTCGCGCGGTGTCGCGGGCGCTGTCGGCGCGACGCTCGTCGTGAACCTGCCCGGTTCGCCGCGCGCCGTGCGCGAATCGCTGGAGGTGCTCCTGCCGATCCTTCCCCACGCGGTCGAGCTCCTCGCCGGAGACAGCGGCGAGTCAGGGCACGCGCGCGGCCGCGCCTAGGTGAAGCTCGCGGTCCATCCCGAGGTCGCTTCGGCACTTGCGGCGCGGCGGGCGGTCGTCGCTCTGGAGTCGACGGTCATCGCGCATGGCCTGCCGCGTCCGCAGAACCTCGCGGCCGCCCGGGCTCTCGAGGAGGAGGTACGCGGCCTGGGGTCGACTCCGGCGACGATCGCGATCGCGGACGGCCAGGCCGTCGTCGGCGCGGATGACGCGCTGCTGACGCGGATCGCGAACGATCTGGACGTCGCGAAGGTGTCGCTCCGCGACCTCGCGCCCGTGCTGGCGCGCCGGGGCCTCGGCGCGACGACGGTCGCGGCGACGGTCGAGATCGCGGCGCGCGCCGGCATCGCGGTGATGGCCACCGGCGGGATCGGCGGCGTGCACCGCGGAGCGGAACGCTCATTCGACGAATCCGCGGACCTCGAGGCGATCGCGCGCAGTCCGGTGTGCGTCGTGTGCGCCGGCGCGAAGCTCGTGCTCGATCTCCCCCTCACGCTGGAGCGGCTCGAGACGCTCGGCGTTCCCGTCGTGGGCTATGGCACCGATGAGCTCCCCGCGTTCTACGTTCGTTCGAGCGGGCTACGGCTCGTGCATCGCGTCGACGATGCGCTCTCGGCGGCGCGCGTCGTTCGCGAGCAGCTCGCGCGCGGCGCTGGGATCGTGATCGCCGTGCCGATCGCGGGAGGCGACGCGCTCGACCGCCGCGAAGCCGAAGCGCAGGTGGCCCGCGCGCTCGAGTCCGCCGAGCGACGGGGTGTCCGCGGCGCCGCACTCACGCCGTACCTGCTCGGGCAGCTGAGCGATGCGACCGGGGGCCGCAGCCTCGCGGCGAACATGTCGCTGCTGAACGCGAATGCCCGCGTCGCCTCGCAGATCGCGCTCGCGCTCGCGGTCTAGGGCCGCGACTCCTGTTCACACATTGAATTGGTCGTGCGATCTGAAGAACTCGTCGGTCGGCGTCTCTCCGCGCGCCCTCATGGCCACAAGCTCGCGGATGTAATGCTCGAAGCCGCCGGGCGTGTGCAGGTTCAGGAACCGTGCGCGGCCCCCGATCGCCACAGGGAACGCGTGGATGGCGCCGCGCGGCGCGGCGAGAACGGTCCCGGCCTTCGCGCGGACCGTTCGCCCTTCGATCACGAATTCGAGCTCGCCGTCGAGCACGTAGAAGGTGTCGGAATGCCGCGCGTGGTAGTGCGGCGTGCCCGGCTCGCTCCCCGGCTCGAGCTCGTACTCGGCCATGTAGATATCGTCGAGCGTGAGACGGATGGCGCCGATCCCCTGCTGCTCCGCGTCTTGGGGCAGGCGCAGGATCGCCTGCGGTCGCGGGTCGTGATCGCCTCGAACACCGCTCACCGGCGCGAGTCGAAGCCCAGCATCTCGCGCATGCGCACGTAGCCGACGACGGATTCGCGGTAGAGCAGGCCGACCAGCGAGCCGTTCTCGACGACAGCCAGCAGCGGCAGGTCCCCTGTGCCGAACTTGTCGAGCGCCGCGACCAGCTGATCGCCCGGCGAGACCGTCGCGAGCTCGGTGACCGGCGTCATGACCGCCTCCACCGCTGTCGTGGCCCACTGGTCCTGCTCGACCTTGCGAAGATCCGCGATCGTCACGAGGCCGACGAGCCTGTCCTGAGCCACGACCGGGATCGCCTGAAGGTTGTGCGGCAGCACGATGTCGCGGATGAGCTGTCCGATCGCGATCCCCGCAGGCGCGGAACGGAAGTCCGTGGTCATGAGCTGACCGACGCGAACGCTTCCGACCGCTGCCGTGACGCGCTCCTGTTGTAGGGATTGTGACGCCGCGCTGTACAGGAAATACGCGATGAGTCCCAGCCAGAGGCCGGAGGTCGGCTCGCCGTCGAACACGCGCGACGCCGCGTACAGGACCATGGCGCCGGCGACGAGCTGGCCACCGCGCGCGGCGATGCGCGTTGCCGCCACCCGGTCACGCCGGAAGCCCCAGATGACCGAGCGAAGCACGCGGCCTCCATCCAGCGGAAAGCCGGGCAAGAGGTTGAATAGCGCGACGTAGAAGTTGATGACGCCGAGATACCCCGCGACCGCGCCGACCGGCTCGAGCGCCGGCAGCCTGCCCATGTTGTCGCCGGCATAGATGGCGACGAGCGTCGACGCTCCGGCGATCACGAAGCTCGCGGCCGGGCCCGCTGCCGCCATCAGGAACTCCGCTTTCGCGCTCGGAGGCTCCTTGGTGAGGTTCGCGACGCCACCGAGCAGGAACAGCGTGATCGACGAGACCGACATCTTGAAGCGGAGCGCGACGATCGCGTGCGCCAGCTCGTGCAGCAGGACGGCCGCGAAGAACAGGAAAGCGGCGATGGCCGAAACGATGAACGTCTTCTGCTGCGACCACTGGGGATACGACGCCGGGAATACCTGGTCGGCCAGCGACAGCAGTACCAGGAAGAAGATCAGCAGCCACGAGATGTGCACACGGATGTCGATGCCGAGAATGCGCGCAACACGGAACGATCCGGGCACATGCCGAGCATACCCGCGAAGTCCCCTGCGATACTTGGGACGGATGAGGACGATGGTCGACTTGCGCCGGCGACGCCCCGAGGTGTGACACAGGTCGCCACGGGTCGCTTCGGCACGCTGGAAGTCCACCCCGACATCGCGCGCGCCATCGACGAGCTCGGCTTCATGGCGCCGACCCCCGTGCAGCAGGAGGCCATCCCGGTGCTGCGGGCAGGGCGCGACCTGTTCGCTCAGGCGCAGACGGGAACGGGCAAGACCGCGGCGTTCGCCATTCCGGTCATCGAGCGCATCGACCCCAACGAAAAGCGACCCCAGGCGCTCGTCATCGTGCCGACGCGCGAGCTAGCCGTGCAGGTGACGCGTGAGTTCGGCGCTCTGGGCAAGTTCCGGCACACCCACGAGGTCGCCATCTACGGTGGCGTGCCCTACGGTCCGCAGGAGAGGGCGCTCAAGCGCGGCGTTCCGATCGTGATCGGCACTCCTGGCCGTCTCCTCGACCACATCGACCGAGGCACGCTTCCGCTCGACGGGATCCGCGTCGTCGTGCTCGACGAGGCCGACCGCCTGCTCGACATGGGTTTCGCTCCAGACGTGCGCAAGCTGCTACGTCAGTGCCCGGTGAAGCGCCAGACCGCCCTCTTCTCCGCGACGCTCTCGGGAGAGGTGCGCGATCTCGCGCATCGATTCACCAGGGATCCGGCGCAGATCGCGATCGACCCGGGGCAGATGAACCTCGAGGCGATCGAACAGGTCTATGTCGAGGTCCTCGATCAGGACAAGCCAAAGGCGCTGGCCGAGCTGTTGCGCCGCTGGGAGACCGACCAGGTGCTGGTGTTCCGCCACACCAAGCGCGGCGTCGACAAGCTCTTCGACGATCTCAAGCGACGCGGACAGAAGGTCGCGGCGATCCACGGCGATCTCTCGCAGCGCGAACGCGAAAGGACGCTCGATCAGTTCCGGAGTGGCGAGATCAAGGTCCTCATCGCCACCAATCTCGCGGCGCGCGGCCTGCACGTCGAGGACATCTCGCACGTCATCAACTACGACCTGCCCGAGGACGCGGACACGTTCACGCACCGCGTTGGCCGCACCGGCCGCGCGGGCGAGGCCGGGGTCGCGGTCACGTTCGTGGGCGAGTGGGACCTCGACGAGTTCGAGCGGCTGCGCGGCAAGGCCGGCGTGCCGTTCCGGCGCGAGGTGCTCGAGCTGTACGGCAGGTAACGTGGCGGACTGCGCGTTCTGCGCCGTCGTGAACGGCGCGGACCACCACGCGGTCTACCGTGACGAGCACGTCGTCGCGTTCCTCGACCACGCGCCGGTCTTTCCCGGGCACACGCTCGTCGTGCCCGCTCGTCACTACGACACGCTCGACGACGTCCCCGAGAGCGACGTCGCTCCGATGTTTCAGCTCGCGCGCCGGCTATCGATCGCGTTCCGCGCCGTTCTCGGCGCCGATGGCTCATTCGTCGCGGTGAACACGCGTATCAGCCAGAGCGTGCCGCACGTCCACGTGCACGTGGTGCCGCGGCGGAAGGGCGATGGTCTGTTCTCGCCCGGAAGGGGCATGTGGATACGTCGCCGGTATTCGGAGGGTGAAGCGGCACGGACAGCTGAGAAGCTGCGAAACGCGCTCGCGGCCTAGCCTACGAACTCCCGCGCGGTCTGCTCCCAGAGCTCACTCATGAGGCGAAGCGTCTCCTGGTCCACTCGCTCGTCATTCCCATGGAACATCTTCGCGAACTGCCCGAACGGAATCTTGTCGCTCATCAGGCCGTAGCCGTACGAGACAACGCCCTTGCGCCGGAAGAACCGTGCGTCGGTCGCGCCGACGATGAGGAACGGCACCGTCTTCGAGTCCGGGATGAGCCGCTGCGTCACGCGAGTGAGTGCATCCCAGAGTGGCGTGTCGATCGCGGAAGAGCTCGCCGGGTTGCTCCCCTCGAACATCACCTCGACGTCCTTCCAGAGGTCGCCGATCGCGTCGCGCAGCATCTTTCGCACGCCCTCACCGTCATCGCCCGGGAGCGTACGGATATCTATGTCGACCTCCGCGCTGTCTGGGATGACGTTCACCTTCACGCCCCCGTGCGCGATATTCGGTGAGAACGTCGTCCGCGTCGCTGCATAGAGCATCGGCTGTGCTCCCTCAGGGGCGCGCTCCAGCGCGACATCGAATGCGGTGGGGTTCGTGAGCGCCATGCGCTCGACGGTCCCGAGGTCGATGCCTTCGACGAAAGTGCGCCAGAGCTCCGCCAGATGCAGCGGCGCCTTGTACCGCGCAACACGCGTGATGACCTCCGACGCTTTCACCAGCGCGTTGTCCGACTTGAACGGCATCGAGCCGTGGCCGGGCGTTCCCTTCACGCGGAGACGCGTCCACTGCGAGCCCTTCTCCGCCGTCATGATCGGCAGCTTTGCGCCCTTGCCCAGCGGGAAGCGGGCGCCGCCGAACTCGGTCACCAGGAAGTCGCTCTTCACGTCGTCCCAGGCGTTCTCGGTCAGCCACTGGGCGCCGTGGGTGCCGAGCGCCTCTTCATCAGCGACCGCGGAGTAGATGAACGTGCCCTTGGGCCGGAACCCGCCTGTGACGAGACGGCGGACCGCGACCGCCATTGACGCGGTGACGTCGAGCATGTCGATCGCGCCGCGACCCCACACCTCGCCGTCGATGACCTCGGCGCCGAAAGGATCGTGTCGCCAGCCCGATCGCGTCACCGGCACGACGTCGGTGTGACCCATGAAGTGGAGCGACGGCGCCTTGGGATCGCTTCCCTCGATCCGCAGCACAAGACTCCCGCGGCCGGGCTGCGGCTCGTACCGCTTCATCTCCACGCCCGGCGCCTGGAGGTAGCTCGCGAGGGTGTCGGCGCTGCGGATCTCGTGGCCGGACGCGACCGTGCCATCGTTCACGCACTCGTTCCTAATGAGCTGCTGGAGGAGGTCGGTCGTCTCCTGCATCGCCGTCGCCACGCCGAAACTCTATCCTTAGGCTGGCGTCGCCTGCCGGGCCAGCTCTGCGCGCACGACCTTGGTCGCCTCGACGACGACGCGACACTTCTCTTCCGACTCTTCGACGCTTCGCGTCTTCAGGCCGCAGTCCGGGTGTGGCAGGAGGCGCTCCTTTGACACGTGCCGCAGCCCCTTGCGGATCCCCTCGGCCGCCGTCGCGACGGTCTCGGTCTCGTGCGAATGCACGTCGACGACGCCGATCGCCAGCTCCTTCGTGAACGGGTGCTTGTCGAACAGCTCGAGCCAGCGATACCCGTAGTTCGCCATCGCGAGGTCGAGCTGATCCACCGGGAGCTCGAGGACCTTCGGATAGATCGCGGCGAAGTCGCCGTAGCAAATGTGCGAGATGGTCTTCGCGTCGAGATTCTGCGTCACCACGCCCATCGCCTCGATCGCGATGTCGATCTCCTCAGGACGCGCGTGGATAGCTGGCTCGTCGATCTGGATGTAGCGCGCACCCGCCGCCTGCAGGTCCTCGGCCTCCTGGCGGACGACCTCCGCCAGCGCCAGGGCCGCGTCGCGACGCGTCTTGTAGGCCTCGTTGTACGACCAGTCGAGCATCGTGTACGGACCCGTGAGCATCCCTTTGACCGGACGATCCGTGAGCGACTGCGTGTACCGGAACCAGTCGACCGTCATCGGCGTGGGCCGACCGACCTTCGAGGCGATGATCGGCTTGTGGTAGTAGCGGTTCCCGTACGAGCGCACGAGCCCGCCGATGCGGAAGCCGTCAAGGCGCTCGGCGAAGTACGCGACCATGTCGCCGCGATACATCTCGCCGTCGACCAGGATGTCGATGTCGAGGCGCTCCTGCCGGCGGATCCATTCCTCGGTCGCCTTGCGCTCGAGCTCGTTGAGCTCGGACTCGCCGAGCTTCCCGCGCGCGTTCGCGTTGCGAGCCTTCTGTAGATACTCGGGCTTGCCGAACGAGCCGACGGTCGTCGTCAACAGCACCTGATCGCTCACGCCTTCACCCCTCCCGTCGCGTGCGCGGCCGCGACAAGCACCTTCAGCTTCTTGACCGCGACGTCGTGCGGCAGGTATTCGAGGCTGGTCGTCGGCGCGAGCCAGAGATAGTCCGCGGGCACCTGCTTCAAGGCGGCTTCGATCAGGTCGACGACCTCGCTCTCGGTCTCCACGCGCGTGTTGCGCGCATCGACGATCCCGAGGACGACGGTCTGGCGAAGCGCGTTCAACCGTCCCAGCGCGTCCGTATCGCGGCTGCGGACATCCACGCCGACCTGCGCGACGGGGAACGCCGCGAGGGCGTCCAGAAGCGGATCGGCCGGGAAGAAGTAAGTCTGGAGCGCGAGCGGCACACCGGGGAGCGCAAGACGCTCGACGGCGGCACGCGCGAGGGCAAAGTGCTCCGGGTGCGCGACGAGCGCAGGCTCCTCGACGTCGACGAGCGTGGCGCCCGCGGCGCCGAGGCCGCGGATCTCCGCCGCGATCGCGTCGGCGACGGCCAGGGTGCGGTCCTCGAGGGACGCGTAGTGGTGGTCCTCGGCCAGAGTCGCGAACGTGAGCGGGCCGCACACGGCCGCCTTCAGCTGACCGCGAGCGACGCCACGCGCGAATTCGAAGTCGCGCACGAGCGTGGTCCCATCGGTCGTGATCGGTCCGGTGATGACCGGCTGACGGAAATACGTGTTGTTGTCGTAGAAGCGCTCGAGCGGGCCGCGGTCGCAGCCGGTCCACGCGCGTGCGAACGGAGCGAGCAGATCGTCCCAACGGACCTGGCCATCGTTGATCACGTCGACGCCCGCCCAGTCAAGCTCGCCGATCGCCCAGCGCGTGCTGTCATCGAGCACGCGCGAGAGCCCCTCGGCATCCAGCTCGCCGCGGTCGTGGCGGTGCAGCGCCCGACGGAGATCCTGGTGCTCGTCGGAGATCTTGGGATAGGCGCCGGTCACCGTCGTCTTCATGGACTACTCCTTGACTTTCGGTCGTGGCAACAGACCCGCACGCTCGACGACGAGCGGAACGGCCTCGGGCCATTCGATCGAAAAGATGTGAACGCCGTGAACGCCAGGGAGTGCGCGCAGCGATCTGACGGTCTCGACGGCGATGGCGATGCCTTCCTGCTCACCGTCGGACGCTTTCTTGATCCGATCGATGACCTCCTGGCCGAGCGCGACGCCGGGCACCCGCATAAGGCGTTCGGCCTGCTCGGCGGAGCGAACGACGAGGACGCCGGCGAGGACCGCCGCCTCACGCCCGCCGCCGACGCGCCGCAGCTCGGCGAGCCACTGGCTGAACGTCGCGAGATCGAAGACCGGCTGTGTCTGCACGAAGTCAGCGCCTGAGTTGATCTTCTCCACGGTCTTCTCGAGGTCCGCGGCCATGGGCTTGGTGAACGGCGACGCGGTGCCGCCGATGAAGTACTCGGGCGCCTGACGAATTTCGTCGCCCGACAGGAACTTGTGTTCGTCTCGCATGGTGACCGCCATCTTGATGAGGCCTACGCCATCGAGGTCCTTCACGTGCACGGCGTCGGGGTGGTTGCCGTGCTTGGGGTCGTCGCCGCTCATGAAGAGAAAGTTGGCGAGGCCGAGCGCGGCCGCGCCCAGAAGATCGGCCTGCAGCGCGATACGGTTTCGGTCGCGGCCCGTGACCTGGACCACCGGCTCCACGCCTGCCTCGCGCACCAACAAAGCCGCCGGTACCGCGGCCATCGCCACGACGCTGCGGTTGCTGTCGGTGACGTTGACGGCATCGACGTTTCCCTTGAGCACGCCGGCTCGCCGCTTCAACGCCGCTCCGGATGCGCTCTTGGGCGGATTGAGCTCGGCGGTCACGACGAACTCTCCCTGCCGGAGGAGCTGTTCGAGGTTGCTCAAATGAAAAACGACCTCTCCATATCCAAGAGAAGTCGCCCTTTACGGGTCGACCCTCTCTCATCTTTCCCTGTTCTACAGGGCCGGAGTTGGCACCGTAGCGGGCCTCCGCTGGTTGCCGAGGCGTCATCGGGCCGTTCCCTCAGCCTCTTCTGGATGAAAGGGATCGCGTCTGAACTTTCGCGGAATCGTAACACGTACACTCTCGCCGTCCCATGACCGAACGGCTCGTCGACCGCACGCTGCGCGCGTTCACTGACGATCTGTCGTCCGATGCTCCCGTCCCCGGCGGAGGCAGCGCGGCGGCGTACGCGGGTGCGCTCGGATCAGCGCTGGCGGCCATGGTGGCGCGGATCGCGGCGAAGAAGTCAGATGACACCTGGTTCGCCGACTACATCCTCGAGATGGACAATCTCCGCTCGGACTTCCTCCGCCTCGTGGACGACGACAGCGCCGCGTACGGCGGCGTCGCTCAGGCGATGAAGCTGCCGAAGTCGACCGACGACCAGAAGCGCGAACGCACCGAACGCATCCAGGCCGCGTTGCTCGCGGCGTCACGCGTGCCACTCGAGGTCGCCAAGACCAGCCGACGGCTCCTGGACGCGTGCGAACGAGGGATCGCGAAGTCAACGCCCGCCACGGCGAGCGACATCGGTGTAGGCGCCCTCATGGCCGAGGCCGCGCTGCGCGGCGCTTCGCTGAACGTGATGATCAACCTGGCCTCCGTGAAGGATCCCGCGCAGGTGAAGGCGCTGTCCGAGGATCTTGACCGCGCGCTCGACGGCGCCGAAGCGCAGCGCAAACGGATCACTGACTTCGTCGAGACGCGCATCGCGCGCTGATGCGACTGCTGCACGGGCGACCGCTCGCGGAGCGGTTGAACGCGCGCTCGCGCGAACGATCGGATGCACTGCGTGCTCGCGACATCCATCCCACCCTGGCCGCGATCTCGGTCGGGATCGATCCGGCCGGAAACACGTACCTCCAGCGTCTCGTGCGCGGCGGAAGAGCGATCGGCATCGCCGTGCGCGACATCTCGCTGAGCCGTGACACGACCGAGCCCGCGCTGATCGCAGAGCTCGACCGCGCGAACCGCGATCCCAAGATCCACGGCGTCCTGCTCCTGACACCGCTGCCCGGGAAGCTCGACGACGGACATCTCGTCGATCACATCGCCGCGGACAAGGACGTCGAGGGCGTGAACCCGTTCAACGTCGGGCTGCTCCTCGACGGCCGTCCTCGATTCGTACCCTCGACCGCTGAGGCGATCGTCGAGCTTCTCAAGTTCCACGAGATCCCGCTCGGCGGCGTGGATGTCGTGGTCGTCGGGCGCAGCACGGTCGTCGGACGTCCCGCCGCGGCGCTGCTCTTGAACGAGGACGCGACGGTGACCATCGCGCACAAACGAACGTCCGACGTCCCCGCCCTGACCCGTCGTGCGGCGATCGTCGTCGTGGCCGTCGGCCGGGCGCGGTTTCTGACCGGCAACATGATCTCGCCGGGCGCGACCGTCATTGACGCCGGGATCAACGTGACACCCGCGGGCGTCGCCGGCGACGTGGACACCGACAGCGTCGCGAGCATCGCGGGGGCGCTCAGCCCCGTGCCCGGTGGCGTCGGAACCGTGACGACCGCGCTGCTGCTACGAAATGTGCTCGCCGCCGCGGACGCGCAAACGGCAGGCGGTTAGCAGCATCCGGGCGGCGTACCGCCCATCGCATCAAGGCTCGCGATGACATCCGCTGACATC
>Ga0075419_10002418_pt1 | contig 12011 bp, 10 predicted proteins | sample SoiMetdeltSBSDD3_FD_76900 | JGI IMG/M metagenome (GOLD analysis project Ga0075419, IMG submission 76900) | Bulk soil microbial communities from a Populus tree surrounding site in Tennessee, USA - Soil MetaG P. deltoides SBSDD3 | ecosystem: Environmental > Terrestrial > Soil > Tree plantation... | reverse complement strand
TGTCGAGCTTGCCGTTATTTACGCCAAAGAACTCGATAGGGTTTACGGTTTCGAGGTTGATGATCGTTTCTGTCAATTCACTTCAATTTTAATTTCACAATGCCGGTATAGGGTGGTTACCAGATTTTTCACAAGCGTCGCTTTTAGTACGATGCTTAACCCTTGGTGATTTAAAATAAAGACTTATCTCAATCACATCCTAAAGTTAATTATTAACAGGTGTGCAAACAAATTGTTTGTAACAATGTTTGGTTAATATTTGTTACTAATTTCTATGGATTCAACTTTCTTGCAACTATGAGCTTCCTTGTTTCCAATTTGCTGCGTTGCCACGCAAATTGCTCACTTGTACGGCAACAATTCTATTCTGCTTTTTATTTCACGCAAAGACGCTAAGATTAATACCTTAAGTCGCAAAGTTACCTTTGCGTCTTTGCGTAAAACCTTAGAGCTTCTGATTAAGGTCAGCTCAACAATTGCCGAATATCACTTTCGCTTCTCTCAATGGTGTTAACTTTACACCATGGACGAAACGAAACCAATAAAACGAAGCAAAGAACTTGCTCCGCTCAGTCGCGAACATCATGACGGACTTTTATTTGCCTGGAAAATAAAACAGGGACTTGCCAATGGCACCTCTGTTGAAACTCTTTGCAACTATACCCGCTGGTTTTGGTCAAACCACATCAAGCCTCATTTTAAAGACGAAGAGAAAGTGCTTGTGAAATTTTTACCCAAAGACAATCCCTTGGTTCAGCAAATGTTCAAAGAACATGCACAGATACGGGATCTTATTATTTCATTGGACAAAGAACCGGATACAAATTCACTACAACTGCTTGCAGAATTCATCAATAATCATATTCGCTTTGAAGAAAGAAAGCTATTTGTTTATGCAGAAGAAGTATTAACACCGGAGCAACTCAAAGAGATCTACAATGATCTTCCCAATGAAACCCATTGCAACACTGACCCTACAGCCATCGGGTGGAAAGATGAATTTTGGGTGAAGAAATGACTGTTTCTGTTAAATATTGATGAATAAGAAAAATCGATTTAGAATTCACCGGGAGTAACTGCAATTTTGCCACTCGAATAAATCTGCTGATGAAGTTTTTCGTTCTGCCATTTCTGATCTTGCTATCACTGCTGCCTGCTGCAAATACCAATGGGCAGGTGTACAAAGTTGCGGGTGTAGTAATGGATCATAATAAGGAGCCTCTTGGCCTTGCCAGTGTGGAAATAAAAGAACTGAAGTCAGGTATTACTACCCGTGATGATGGCAGCTTTGAATTCTCACTTGAAAGGGGCAAATACAGCATTATCATCAGTATGATCGGTTTTAAAACGAAAGTGCTGACTGTGCAGGTCAGCAATGAAGATATCAATGAGAATGTGGTAATGGAGATAGATGATGCTGAACTTGGCGAAGTAGTGATAACGGCCAAATTGAAAGATAAGGCTGAGGAAATTATCCGGAATGTTATACGTAATAAGGAAAATATTCTTTCTGCTGCAGGTTCTTATTCCTGTAATATCTATATAAAAGCATTTCAACAAGATTCTGTTGAGTCGAAGAGGAAAAAAAACCGCACAGATCCTCCAACTATAAATTACAATGATCTATCGCTTGCTGAAGTTTCAATGCGTTTTGATAAAAGCGAATCAGGACAAATGCGTGAACAAAGGCTCGGCGTCAAGAAAAGTGGTAAGACGGAAAGTTTATTTTTCCTTTCAGCAACTGAAGGGGACTTTACTATCTACAACAATCTTTTGAAGTCTACCGTGCTTTCAAAAATACCTTTTGTTTCTCCTATTAGTTATAGCGGCTTGCTGGCCTATCGTTTTAAAACACTAAAAATAGATCGCATTGGCAATCGGAAAATTTATACCATTTCGATAAGGCCCCGCCAACTAAGCAATGCAACAGTAGAAGGTGAAATAGTGATATCTGATAGCTTATGGGTGGTTTTGGAGGCAAAATTCAAACTTCCCGAAATGCATTTGCCGGAATATGATTTTTTTGAAGTGCGTCAACGTTACGAAAAAGTAAATGACACAGCATGGATGATCACGCGTCAACAATTTAACTATTATGTAAAAGCGAAGGGAGGAAATAAGTACGGCCAGACAACGGCTGTTTATTCAGGTTTTGACTTAAATAAGAATTTTCGCAGAGGTTATTTTGGAACCGAAGTCAGCACCACATCCATCGAAGCCTATCAGAAAGACAGTGCTTTCTGGAACAGGATAAGAACAGAGCCACTTTCAAGACAAGAAATGCTGTATACACAATACCAGGACAGCATGTATCAGGTGATGCATACTGAAGCCTATCTCGACTCAATGGATGCAGTGTTGAATAAAGTAACCTGGCCAAAAGTTTTATTCTTTGGCCAAATATTTAATGATCATAAAAAGGAAAGGATGTGGATATTGCCTCCTATCACAACTGTATTTCAGCCGGTACAATTTGGCGGCAGCAGAATTCGATTGGAAGCAGCCTATAAAAAAACATTTCCTTCAAGAAAAGATATTTCCCTGCAGGGGACATTAAGTTATGGTTTTCGCAATGGTGATATCAATGGTAATATAGAGCTTCGAAGGAAGTACAATCCTTTTAACAGGGGTCACTTTAGTTTTGCGGCTGGTCGCGACTTTGCTTTTATTTTCGAAGGTGATGCCTGGGTAAACATGCTGAAACGGAGCAATATTTATCTCAACAATTATGTTGAGTTAGGTCACGAATTGGAATTGTTGAATGGCTTATACATGTTCAATAAGTTTGAGGTCGCTTTTCGACGTTCTGTAAGTAAATACCAGACAAATCCAAAAGCCGATAGTTTATTCGGAGGATTGCTTGCTAATGATCAGCCGGTGGAATTTGAACCATACAATGCAGTTTATAATGAAGTAAAATTGTATTTCACCCCTAAACAGCCTTATATACGTGAGCCAAAAGAAAAGATTTTTCTGCGTTCAAAATGGCCGACTTTCTACGTGAAATGGAGAAAAGGCATTCCTGGTATTTTCCGAAGCGAAATCGATTTTGATTATCTCGAGTTTGGGATTGAACAGAAGATAAACCTTGGCGTGGCGGGATCAACGTTATATACAATTAAGACAGGAAATACACCCAATAAAAAAGTATTGAGGCTTGTCGACTACCAGTTTCAGCGCCGTGGCGATCCATTATTTTTTCTGAATCCTAATCGAGCCTTCCAATCACTTGATTCTACTTTTGCGTTGTTTGAAAGATTCTACCAGGGAAATCTTGTCCATGAATTCAATGGTGCATTGATCAACAAGATCCCTTTCTTTAAGAAACTACGATTACAGGAAATAGCAGGCGCAGGCTTCCTGATCGCCGAGGAAAGAAATCTAGTTTACACTGAAATATTCGCCGGTATCGAAAGAGTTTTTAAATGGCCGCCGAATCCGTTATCAAGATTTAAGCTTGGAATTTATGTAGTCAGCTCATTTGCCAATACATTCCGCAATCCTTTGCAATTTAAAATTGGAATTACGACCTGGGATAGGTTTAAGAACAGGTGGAGATAAGTTTATTTTAAAGCGAAGAATTGGTTTGCTGATAGGACTCGTTTGATGTTGTAATGGATCCTTTTCGTAACTCTATTTCAGCAAGAATTTGTTGAATGGCTTCTTTACATTCCCGGTATTCATCTCCGAAATTTTTATAAACAAGTAGTTGCGTAAATTTTTGCGTTTTCTGAGCAAGAATATCCACAAGTTGGTCCATCGTCATATTCTGATTATTCTCTATCATAGGTTCAGAGCAGCTAGTTAAATAAATTAATTCTCAACGCCGCACTAATGCAGCAAGAATTGTGCGACATTCTTGCTGCAGGTGAAAAATACTTTGGTTAATCAGATTTGGCAGTAGAAATATTTTTTTGATAACAGCTTTTGTAATTCTGTTCATCGCCTGTTGTGTCACTCACTTGTACGTTCGGTAATTCTATGCAGCTCGTTGATGATTCATATTCTGTAACGAGGTAATTGAAATTGCAACGGCGTAATCCACCCCCTGTTGATCTTTTCTTCAAGTTGAATATTCGGCCCCCGCCAGCGGGATAATGTGCAGTCTTTATTTCGAACAGAATTGAGCAGCAAACTGAAAAACTATTTTACGCACCACAAATTAAAAGATTGTTCATTGTCCCTCCCGATTGATTCAGGACGGGGGAAGTAGATCGGGCATTGTAAAACAACAATTGGGGGTGGATAAAAAGACGAATAGAATGATTGGCGAACGAGAGCAGGGGTGAAAATCATTGTACCATTTTCATTTCTTCTTTCATTTGACTTTTATAAAAGAAGTGCATAAAAAAATAAAATGGCATACCGATCAGGATGTACATTATTTGGTCACCTACGCCCATTTCTTTTCCAATTGATCTATAGAAATTGAGATGATTAAAGAAAGAAATAATGAAAAAAACAAAGAAGCCGACAGAAAGTACCAATGAAGGCAAACTGAGCAATGCTCCTAAATCAGCCAGCCAAAACAACCTGATAGCATTTAATACAAGAAGAATTCCGTAAATAATAAATGCGATCCTGGAATTTGTAGTGTAAGAATTATATAAATACTCAATTGAATCAAATTTGTCGTTTGTAAGATTACCGGTTAATTGAAGATCTTCCTGGCTGATGCCGCGCTCTTTTAAGACGTCAAGTGCATTTCTTTTGATAGTGTCATCATAGCCGAATTGCCGGGCATTTCTGACAATTTCAATAAGCCGGTTATCTGAGAATTTGCGGAATGACTCTTTTTTGTCATCCATGATGAAAGAGGTTGTTTATTACATAAATATACATCACGAGCAAAAGCGAGTCCACCCCCACTTGAAAATTTATTTTGATCGAATATCCGGCCCCCGCCAGCGGGGGATAATACACACTCCGCCACTTGAACAATACTTTGGCATTTGTGTTTTCATTTATTACGCAAGAAGATAAAGGTGATGTTCATTGTCCCTCCCGACTGAGTCGGGACAGGGGAAGTAGTTCGAATATTGTAAAATAACAAGCGGGCGTGGACAAAAGGCTGAATAGAATTGTTTCAGTACAAGAGTGCGACGCAATCTAAGCTTAATAGTAGTAATACCGCCTGGCTCATCATCACCACCTTGCCACTATCTTAAAATTCACAAGTCGTGGTGTTAAACGATTGGGAAGGGTAAATACATTGTTAGCGAAATCTTTTATCAGCAAATAAGAAATCGTATTGGGACGATCAATAAGATTGAACACTTCAAGACTTGCCCAGATATTATCAAAATTGCGGAAAGGGGAGTGGCTTCGACGATTGCTGCGATCAGCATCAAGCAACAAAGCACTGAAACCAATATCAACTCGTATATAAGGCTCAATGAACGCTGCATTGCGATACTTCACACTGCCGGGAATATTGTAGGGAAGATTGGTACCATAAATGGTATTGAGATAAACTCTGAAATTTTTATTGGTTGCTAAATAATCCTGGAAGAACATTCCAAATGTAAGTGTTCGATCAGTCGGGCGGCGCAACCAACCACCTTGAACTGTCGTGCTATCTACCGGTTGAAAAAGCGTATCAAGTGTATATACTTTATAAAAATCACCATCGATGTTTTCTTTTGTTTTCATAAAGCCAATGCTGATCCAGCTTTCTGCATCTTTCACCAGCTCACCAAACAGACGTGCTTCGATACCGGCTGCATATGCTTTTGCATTGTTCTCACCAAAATAGCGGATGCGGACATTATCAATATCATAAGGAACGACGTCACTGAGTTTTTTATAATAAGCTTCCACCGTCATCCGCATTGGTTTATCTTTTGATCTGAAATTATAATCAAACCCACCAACCACCTGCCAGCTTTTCTGTGCTTTTACATCTTTATTTACGGTACCATCATATCTTCTCAGTTCACGATAGAATGGCGGCTGGTGATAAGCGCCGGCAGCAGCACGGAAAATAATATCCTTTCCACCTTTGGGTTGCCAACTTGCACCAACCCGTGGGGAAATTAAAAACTCTTTGTTGAGTGAATTATAATTGTAGCGTAAACCAGCTTGCAACGTAAATGAGTTTGATGAATCACCAAATATCAAATTGTCCTGCACATAACCTGAAATTTTACTGATATCTAATGATGCGTTTGATTTGATCACTTTGTTTAGCGTCAATAAATTTGGATTGAAGGGAAGTGAATAACCTGCCGAATCCTGGAATTCCCATTCGTTGAGTTTATCTGTGATTGATGTTTTATCAATCCCGATTCCCCATTGAAAGACATTTCTTCCCTTATCAAGAGTTCCTTTGTGCGAAACATTCCAGTTTTCAACATCAAGTTTGTTTCTTGCAAAATTTTGAAACACCCCGGCGCCAAGAGGATTTACAATTAAGCCAAATGTTGGTTTTGCTCTATCAAAATCTCGTTCACCAAATAAGTAGGCACCGGCGATATCGATATTTTCCTGCTCATCATTTTCAAATCTTGAAACCATCCATTTTAGTTTCAGGTTTTTACTTGTTTGATTGGTAAATGCAAGACCAAGCATATTTGTTTTGTATTGATCTTTTTCCTGCCCTTCAAAATATACATCAAGTCCGAGCACAGCGCTGAAGAACGGAGAGAAGACAGAAGAAGTCAGCTGGCTGTATTGGGGAACGAGTGTAAATTTTGTTTGAGAAATATTTCCTAAAAACTCTCCCTGCCATTTTTCATTGAACTGATAATTGATGAGTGCCTGCAGATCGGATGATGAAGGAACATAATTGCCCTGCGTTTGCTGGCGGCTTAATAAATTTTTATTGCTGCGATTGCGGGCACCAATCAGATAACTAAGCTTATTGTTGATTGAAATGCCTTCTAACTCTAAACCTTGTTCAAGAATGCTAACGTAAGCAGTGCCGCCAAAACGTTTTGGTTTTTTGTATTGAATATCGAGCACACTACTCATTTTATCGCCATATTTTGCCTGGAATCCGCCATTATAGAAATTAATATTGCGGACCATCTCAGGATTGATAAAACTCAAGCCTTCCTGTTGACCATTTCGAACGAGATAAGGACGGAAGATCTCAAAATCATTTACATAAATAAGATTCTCATCATAGCTGCCTCCACGAACTGAATATTGTGACGTGAGTTCATTGTTAGAGCCAACAAAAACTTTGATAAGACTTTCAACTCCCATTACAGGGGATGGAAGGTTGATAACTGATTTTGGATTTGGACGGATCAACCCGGCTTCTCGTCTGTCCCGCTGATCGGTTACTATAACTTCTTCAAGTGTTTTGCCTTCTCTTTCTAATCGAATAACGATCCGCTCTTCCTCATTTTCACTTAATAAAAAATTCTTTTGCTGTGATTTGAAACCTGAATAGCTGAACACAATTGCAAAGGCACGATCGGCGGTTACTTTTAATCTGAATGTACCAGAATCGGATGTTGCAATTCCTTTTTGTTGCCCGAGAATCGTTACGGAAACATTTGAAAGAGGATTTTCATTTTCATCAAGCACTTTTCCGGAAACGTACGCCGGTTTTTTTTGAGCGAATGAAACAATTGACAATAAGCAACAGGCAATAGACAATAGGCTGGAGATAAGGATCGATCTTGGTTGGCGGTTCATTCCTAAGAAGCGGATTTGAGAACAATATTAATCAATAAAATCCGCATTTACTATTTGAGTACTCTTCCTAATTTCAAATAGATTGGAAAGGTTACATGCTTCACTTCACCTTCAGGCCATAGGGTTTTTATTTTTTCTTCGATGATGCGGATAGGTGAGTGGCCATTTACTGTAATATATTTTTGAATGGCACTCCAACTGCTGATATAGCCTACAAGGTCTTCTCTTTTCCAATGCAGGATCGATTCAAAATTCTTTGCTGGTAATATTTCATAGTCAAATGCGACCGTTTGATAGAGCTCTTCTACATACCTGCGTTCATAATCCCAATACGGTTTTGTAACATTTTGATAGAAGTCACGAACAGCTTTATCTATCGCATCATCACCAGTTGTGTGAGCGTAATAGGCCCAAACAGCAAGAACAGCACCTGGTTTACAAACTCTTATTACTTCTTTTTTAAATTGATCCCATTTGATCCAATGATAAGCTTGAGCAACAGTGACAAGATCAAAAGTATTATCCGTAAATGGAGTTGATTCAGCCGGACAAACTTTATATTCTATGTTTTCTTTAGCCGTCGCTTTTTCAATTTGTGCAGCACTGATATCTGTTGCAATTACTCTTTTGAAAAATTCTGATAATACAGCGGCAGCTTGTCCATTACCAGTTGCACAATCCCAAGCGATATTCTTTTCTTTAACGAAAGATAGAATGTATGCGTATAGATCTTGTGGATAGGTGGGCCGGTATTTGGCATAAAGATCAGATTGTTTACTAAACAGATCTTTGGCCATTGAGGTTATAATTTTTTCAATTGAGCAATTGTGCCTTTTGGATCTTGTGAACTAAATATTGTATTACCTGCCACAAGAACATCGGCACCGGCAGCAACAATTGTTCCTGCGTTTTCGATTGTAACGCCACCATCAATTTCAATTAAAACTTTACAGCCTTTTTCATCGATCATATGGCGGAGCGTTTTTATCTTTTTCAACGTATGATGAATAAATTTTTGTCCGCCAAATCCGGGATTCACACTCATCATACAAACAAGATCAATATCACCAAGAACATCTTGTAGACTCTCAACAGGTGTATGCGGGTTGATAGCAACACCAGCTTTCATGCCCATCGATTTTATCTGCTGAATATTTCTATGCAAATGCGGGCAGGCTTCAATATGCACTGAAAGAACATCAGCACCGGCATTTTTAAATTGCTCCGCATAGTTACCCGGTTCTTCTATCATTAAATGCACATCGCAAATTTTTGTAGTTGCTTTTCTGAAAAATGCAACGAGCATCGGGCCAAAGCTAATATTTGGAACAAAGCGACCATCCATGATATCAAGATGATACCAATCAGCCTCACTTTCGTTCAGCATTTTACAATCGGCTTCGAGATTAAGGAAATTGGCAGAAAGAAGAGAAGGAGCAATGATCGGCATTGACGTGGTTTTGCACCGCAAGATACAACGCCAGAATTATTAATTATTAATTATTAATTCTTAATTCTATCAGCTGCTTCTTTTGCTTCAATAAGCGTTTTGTCAAAGGAATAGGCTCGCTGATAACTGATCTTCGCATCTTCCTTTTTGCCTAATGCCTCCTGGCATTTGCCTTTCCAGAAATGTGCATCGGCAAAGCTATTGGAAACTGTAATGGCGAGATCATAAACTTTTATTGCTTCATCGCATTTATTCTGTTTGTATAAAATTCTTCCTTTTTCCATGTAGGCATCTAAAAAAGTATAATCTTTTCTTATGCATGAATTGAATTGTTTCAAAGCAGTTTCATAGTCTCCAATATTGTAATAATAAATTCCTTTCAGGTAATCGGGATTAGGATCTCTCTTGCTTTCATCATTTTTATTCATCGAATCGCAGATCGGGATGGTTTTTGGGTTTTTTGTTTCAGCATAGAGATTTGCTAACTGCAATCCCGCTTCTGATAATTCACCGGGGATAACAAAGAATTCAAGTGTTTTAATTGCACTTGCCGTATCACCTGCAAGCACCGATAGCTCAGCCCGTTTGAATAAGGAATTAAAATAAACTCTCATATTGACAGAATCTCCCCATTTCAGATTCATTGAATCCAGTGCGCCGATAGCTTCCTTGTATTGGCCCGCCTCCTGCAAGGTGAGGACCAGGTTATATCGTAGCAAAGTATCATTTGGATATTTTTTTATAGAATCACGAAGAGACTGGAGCAACTGTTGCAAACTATCCTTCGTCTCAACTCCTGTGCTTGATGAATTATTAGTACACGCAAACAGTATTGTTACAAGGGAAAAAACGGCCATGAGATATTTCATAAAACTCCTGGGTGATATGACAAAAGTCTGACATTTGCCCGTCTTTCGGAAAATAGTTTTGCTAAAATTTTTTAACTGATGCATTATATGAGATCTTTCAAACTCACAGCAATTTTCATCATCGGACTAATTTCTATTTCATTTATCACAGATAAGAGAGCCAGTACTTCATTCACCATTCACCTCCCGATGGCTATCGCGACACCATTCACGATCGACACCCTTCAATATCCCAGCGAAACACATTTAAAAAATGTACAACAACTCACGTTTGGCGGCGATAATGCCGAGGCATATTTCAGTTTTGATAGCAAATGGATAATATTTCAACGTACAAAAGCTAACGAAGGAATATTGTGTGACCAGATATTTATTGGTAAAGTGCCAAAGCAAGGTGAGAAGTTTGAATATAAAATGGTAAGCACTGGAAAGGGCAGAACAACCTGCGGCGCATTTTTAAAAGATGGCAAGCATGTCATTTATGCTTCTACCCACTTAGGGGCCGATACTTGCCCGCCAGTTCCTGACAGAAAAAAATATGGAAATAAATATATCTGGCCATTGTATGATAGCTATGATATTTTTATGGCTGATCTTAACGGTAAAATTGTTAAGCAATTGACCACAAGTAAAGGATATGATGCGGAAGCAACAATTTCTCCCGATGGAACCACAATGCTATATACCAGTGATAAGGATGGCGATATTGATCTGTATATGATGGATTTGAAAACTGGTAAAGAAAAAAGGATTACAAATACTCTTGGTTATGATGGCGGCGCATGGTTTAGTCCTGATGGGAAAAAAATAATCTGGAGAGCCTCCAGACCGAGTACTGAAGATGCAATAAAAGAATACAAGGACTTGCTTGTAGAAAATTTAGTGGCTCCAACCAATATGGAAGTGTTTGTTGCCAATGTAGATGGCAGCGATGTAAAACAAATTACAAAATTCGGTCAGGCAAACTGGGCGCCTTACTTTATGCCCGATAGCAAGCGCATCATTTTTGCAAGCAATCATGAATACAAAAGAGGATTTCCCTTTAATCTATATACGATCAATGGCGATGGAAGCGGGCTGAAAAAGATCAGTCATGATAATGGGTTTGATGCCTTTCCCATGTTTAGTCCGGATGGTAAAAAATTGATCTTCTGCAGTAATAGAAATAACGGGGGCACAAGAGATACCAACGTATTTATTGCCGATTGGGAAGAATAAAAGACCGTTTTCTGCGTTTAATTGGAACAGTTTAGGTTGATCCATAAAAACCCTAAATACAACTGTATGAAAACGCAGCTACTCGCCACGATCCTGATCCTATCATATTTTACTGCTTGTAAAAAGGAAGCGACTTTCAGTAATAATCCTGATGCAGATGATCTCCACAATAAGGCTGTAGGATTTTCAGCAAACCAATTGTTAAGTTCATCTACTTATAAATCTTTGAAGATAGAAATTCAATACATGACCGGCTATGCGCCGGATGCTGCTGCCTTAAATCATTTACAAAATGTATTGAATACATATTTAAATAAGCCTTCAGGGATCACGGTTGTTACAAAAGAGATCTCTGCTGCGTCATCAACTACGTTATCAATCGACCAGGTAAAAACTATTGAAGAACAAAACAGAACTGTTTTTACTACAGGGGATCAGTTGGGTGTTTATTTTCTTTATACCAATGGAAAATTTACTGACAACACTGTGCTTGGCGCTGCCTACAGAAATACTTCGATGGTGATCTTTGGTAAAACAATTCATGACAACTCGGGTGCTTTAGGGCAAACAAGCCGTACAAAACTTGAAGCAACAGTACTGGAGCATGAGCTTGGCCATGTACTTGGGCTTGTTGATATTGGTTCTCCCATGCAGACAAATCATAAAGATGCTGCACATGGCAATCATTGTAACAATACAAATTGTTTAATGTATTATGCTTCTGAAACAACAGATATCCTCGGATTTCTTCTTACTGGTAATATTCCATCTTTCGATGCAAATTGTATAGCAGATATGCATGGGAATGGTGGTAAATAGTTTGAAGT
>Ga0075419_10002417_pt1 | contig 12012 bp, 13 predicted proteins | sample SoiMetdeltSBSDD3_FD_76900 | JGI IMG/M metagenome (GOLD analysis project Ga0075419, IMG submission 76900) | Bulk soil microbial communities from a Populus tree surrounding site in Tennessee, USA - Soil MetaG P. deltoides SBSDD3 | ecosystem: Environmental > Terrestrial > Soil > Tree plantation... | reverse complement strand
CGCAGGCGACCTCGAGCGGCGAGAGGTCCGGCAGTGCGCGATATGCCTCACGCACGGGTCCATACATCACGCGCTGGAGCATCCACAGCATGTAGACGGCCGCGAGGATCACGCCGAGCGCCGCGACCGGACCCCAGAAGAGGCCACCGAGCGGCACGCCGCTGAACTTGAACGTGCCGAGCAGCACGAGGAACTCGCCGACAAAGCCGTTGAGGCCGGGCAGGCCGAGCGACGCGAACACGAAGACGGCGAAGAAGGTCGTGTACAGCGGCCAGCGGTTCGCGAGGCCGCCGAGATCGGCGATGAGACGGCGGTGCGTGCGTTCGTACTGGATGCCGACGAAGAGGAAGAGCGCACCCGTGACGAATCCGTGGTTCAGCATCTGCAGCACCGCGCCGACCGCGCCCTGCGCGTTGAGCACGAAGATGCCGAGCGTCACGAAGCCCATGTGCGCCACGGATGAGTAGGCGACCAGCTTCTTCAGGTCCTTCTGCACCGTCGAGACCGCGGCGCCGTAGAGGATCGCGATCACCGACAGGACGATGATCACCGGGAGCCACAGCTGCGTCCCCACCGGGAAGAGCGGCAGCGCGAAGCGCAGGAAGCCGTAGCCGCCGGCCTTCAGCAGGACGCCGGCGAGGATGATCGACCCCGCGGTCGGCGCCTCGACGTGCGCGTCGGGGAGCCAGGTGTGGAACGGGACCATCGGCAGCTTGATCGCGAAGGCCAGCCCGAACGCGAGGAAAACCCAGAACTGGAACTCCGCCGAGAAGCGCCCGCGGTTCGTCAGCAGCTCCGTCAACGAGAGCGTTCGCGATCCCTCGTCGCCCGAGGCCAGCCAGACGGCGACGATGGCCACGAGCATGAGCAGCGAGCCGGCGAGGGTGAAGATCGCGAACTTGAGCGTCGAGTAGATCCGCCGCGGGCCGCCCCAGATGCCGATGATGAGATACATCGGCACGAGCATCAGCTCGAACATCACGTAGAAGAGGAAAAGGTCCAGCGACACGAACACGCCGACCATGCCGATCTCGAGCACGAGGAACGACGCCATGAATCCGGCGAGCCGGTCCTTGATCGAGCCGCCCGACGAATAGAGCACCGCGATGAACGTGAGCAGCGTCGTCATCGGAACGAGGAGGACCGAGATACCGTCGACGCCGACGAGATAGCGGATGCCCAGGCTCGGAAGCCACGCGGCCTCGTCCACCAGCTGGAATCCGGCCTCGCCGACCTTGAACTGCGAGAGCATGACCACCGAGAGGACGAGCTCGACCAACGTCGTGACGACAGCGACCTGCTTCACCGCGCGCACGTCGCCGCGGAAGACGTAGAGCGGCAGCAGCCCGACGGCGGGCACGACCAGAAGGAGCGTGAGGATGTGGTCGATCGTCATCGCGTGAAGATCCCCGCCGCATATCCGCCGTACGCCACGAGGATCACGAGCAGACCCGCGACGATCGTGAGCGCGTAGTTCCCGACGATGCCGGTCTGCGCACGACGCAGCCCTGACCCGCCGACGGCCGCGAGCCAGCCGAGCCGGTTCGCCAGGCCGTCGATGATGTGTATGTCGAAGGCCCACATCGCGCCGAATGCGGCGCGCAGTGCGTCGACGATGCGGCGGTCGTACAGCTCATCGACGAAGTACTTGTTCACGAGAAGCCGGTAGAACGGTCCCGCGGCGCGAGACACCGCGGCCGGGTCGGGCCGGTGGCGCACGTACATCGAGAGGCCGACGAGGATGCCAAGGACGCCCGCCGCGACCGAGACCGCCGCGAGCGTGATGATCGTCGCGGCCTCCACCGCATGCTCGGCGGCACCCTCATGTTCGAAGACAGGGCCGAGGAATCGGTGGATGAACCCGGCCTCGGGTGGGAAGCCGATCGCGATACCGAGGACGGCCGTGCCGACGGCGAGAGCGATGAGCGGCAGCGTCATCACGGCCGGTGACTCATGCGCGTGGTCGTACAGATGGTGGTCGCGGGGCTCGCCGTGGAAGGTCAACCACATCGCGCGCGTCACGTAGAAGGCCGTGAGGACCGCGGTGAGGATGCCGATGGCCCAGAGCACCGGGTAGCCGCCGAGGAACGCGGCCGCGACGATCTCATCCTTCGACCAGAAGCCTGCGAGGGGCGGCAGCGCGGCGAGCGCTCCACCGGCCAGGAGCATCGTCCAGTAGGTCACCGGAAGCTTCCGCCGCAGACCACCCATCTTCCGCATGTCCTGCTCTCCGCCCAGACCGTGGATGACCGACCCGGATCCGAGGAACAGGAGTGCCTTGAAGAACGCGTGCGTCGCGAGGTGGAAGATCGCGGCAACAGGGGCTCCCACACCGAGCGCCAGGAACATGTAGCCGAGCTGGCTCACCGTCGAGTACGCCATAACGCGCTTGATGTCGAACTGCACGAGCGCGATCGTCGCGGCGAAGATCGCGGTGACCGCGCCGACGGCGCCGACGACCGCGAGCGACGGACCGGCCGCCTCGAACAGCGGCATCGAGCGGGCGACCAGATACACACCGGCCGTGACCATCGTGGCCGCATGGATGAGCGCGGACACCGGCGTCGGACCTTCCATCGCGTCCGGCAGCCACGAGTGCAGCGGCAGCTGTGCCGACTTTCCGGTGGCGCCCAGGAAGAACGCGAGGCAGATGAGCGTGAGGTTCGCTTCCGTCGCGATGTCGACGTGCTCGAAGACCTCGGTGAACTGCATCGAGCCGAAGACGAGGAACGTGGTGATCATGCCGATCGTGTATCCCCAGTCGCCGATGCGGTTCATGACGAAGGCCTTCTTCGCCGCGACATAGGGCTCTGGGCGTTCGAACCAGAAGCCGATCAGCAGGTAGCTGCAGAGGCCGACTCCTTCCCACCCGACGAACATCAGGAGGTAGTTGTCGGCCATGACCAGAATGAGCATCGCGAACACGAAGAGCGACAGCCAGGTGAAGAACCGGTAGAAGCCGTGGTCGTGCTCCATATAGGCGTTCGAGTAGACGAAGATCAGGAAGCTCACGACCGTGACGACGAGGAGCATCACCGAGGACAGCGGATCGACCAGCGCCGCGACGCTCACGTGGAAGTCGCCGACGCCGATCCACTCGTAGAGCGTCACGGTCGTGCTCTCGTGGCCGCCGCCCTGGACCTCGAAGAACACGCCGATAGCGAGGAGCGCGGACAGGCCGACCGCGGCCGACGCGATGATGCCGGTCCAGCGGTGCAGCCATCTGCGGCCGAATAGGCCGTTGATGAGAAATGCCGCGAGCGGCAGCGCCGGGATCACCCAGACGTTCTGGATCATCGCTAACCCTTCATTTGCCGGATCTCATCGACGTCGACGGTCGGCCGGTTGCGATAGGCGGAGAGGATGATCGCGAGGCCCACGGCCACCTCGGCCGCGGCGACGACGAAGATGAAGACGACGAACACGCTGCCCCGCTCGTCGATCGACGCGAAGCGGCGGGAGAACGCCACGAGGGCGAGGTTCGTCGCGTTGAGCATGAGCTCGACCGACATCAGGATCACGACGGCGTTGCGACGGACCAGAACGCCGGCGGTCCCGATGAAGAACAGGACCGCCGACACCGCGATGAACGCTCCGAGCGGAACGGCCACCTATTCCTCGTCCCGCTTCACGAGCACGATCGCCCCCACCATCGCCGCAAGCAGGAGCACCGACGCGACTTCGAACGGGAATGCGAAGTCACCGAAGATGCTGGTCGCAAGTGGAACGAGATCGCCGCCGCTCCCGCCCGCGGCGGCAGAGTCGCGGAACTCGAAGGCCACGACCGCGACGAAGATCGCGATCGGGACGACGAACAGCGCGGCCCAGTACTTCTGCGTCTGAAAGAAGAGCCCGTACGGGCGCGGCGACTGCGGCGTGAACATGACGCCGTACAGGATCAGGACGGTGATCGCGCCCACGTAGATGAGCACCTGGAACATGGCGACGGTCTCGGCACCGAGCAGCACGAACATGCCGGCGACGTTGAGGAACGTGAACGCCATGAGCAGCGCGGAGGTCGTGATCCTGTTGGCGAGCACGACGCCGACCCCCGCCCCAATGGTGCCGATCGTGAGTAGGGCGAAGAATGCGGCCCCGAAGATGTCCAATTAGGCCGCGGCCGTTCGAAGCCGCTCGCGGAGTGCGACCAGCCGGCGGCGCTGGAAGTACGGCAGCGCGAGGACGAAGAGGGCGAGCAGGATCCAGTTCGCGATCGCCACAGGCACGACCGTTGTCGGGAAGGCCAGCAGCAGGACCGCGGTGATCGTGAGGTTGGCGAGCGTCAGCGGGATCAGGACCTTCCAGCAGAGCGACATGAGCTGGTCGATGCGGAGTCGCGGTAGCGTCGCGCGGATCCACATGAAGACGAGGACGAAGAAGTACGTCTTCAGCGTGAACCACAGCACGCCCAGCAGCGGGAAGACCTCGACGAACGGCCCGTGCCACGCCCCGAACCACAGCGTCGTGACGATGGCCGATACGACCGTGACCTCGCCGTATTCCGCGAGGAAGAAGATCGCCCAGCGCATCCCGGAGTACTCCGTCAGGAAACCCGCAACGAGCTCCGACTCCGCCTCTGGCAGGTCGAACGGGTTGCGGTTCGTCTCGGCCAGACCGGCGATGAAATAGGTCACGAAGGCGAGCGGCAGGATCAGGAAGTTCATCTGCCAGCCCGGCTGACTCTCGGCGATGCCGACCATGGAGAGCGTGCCGACGACGAGCACGACGGTGACGAGCGACAGGATCTGCGGGACCTCATACGAGATGAGCTGGCCCGCGGACCGCAGGCCGCCGATGAGTGAGTACTTGTTGTTCGACGCCCAGCCGGCGATGACGATCCCGAGCACGGTCATCGAGCCGAGCGTCGTGAGATACAGGAGTCCCACGCTCAGGTCGGCGCCGACGATGTCGGGCGCGAATGGGATCACGACGTAGCTGGCCAGCATCGGGCTGAAGACGATCGACGGTGCCGCCAGGAAGAACCACTTATCGGTGAGCCGCGCGCGGATGTCTTCCTTGCCGAGCAGTTTGATGGCATCGGCGAAGGTCTGGAGCAGACCCCACGGCCCGGTGTGGATCGGACCGAGGCGGTCCTGGATGATCGCCTGGATCTTCCGTTCGAGGTAGATCTGCGCGAGCGCCCCGTTGAAGACGAGAGCGACGCCGAGCAGCACCGCGATCACCAAACGCAGCGGAGCCCAGATGGTGGGATCGATCCCGAACGGACCTACCGGCACGGCGTCATCAGCCCCCGCGCGCGTCGCTGCGTGGAGGAAGGAACGACTTGCGCATCGGGTGACCGGGGAACGACTCCTCGAGGAAGATGCGTCGCAGATCGGGATGGTCGTCGAACACGATGCCGAACATGTCGTAGGTCTCGCGCTCGCACCAGTTCGCGCCGACCCATACCGAGGACAGTGAGGGGACGTGCGGCTCCGCCGAATCGCATGGCGTGCGGAGCATGACGAAGACATGCGTCGTGGTGCCACGAACGAACGTGACGCTTCGCAGCTCGGTCCCGGTGTCGACGCCGGCGTTCACGGAATAGAGATCGCACCGTGTCGCCGGGTCATCGCGCACGATCGTCGCGACCTCCACGAGCTGCGCGGCGTCCACGTCGACCACGATCATGTCGTGCAGTGTCGACACGCGCGCTCGGTCGCCGAGGCTCTTAGCAAGCGCGTCGCGTGCCGACCCAAGGTCGTGAATCGGGCGCGGAGTACTCAGTACCAATTGAGCGCCTTCTTCCTCCAGGCGTAGACGAGGCCGACCACGAGGATGGCGATGAAGATCGTCACCTCAATGAGACCGTACCAACCGAGGTCGCGGAACAGCACGGCCCAGGGGAACAGGAAGATCACTTCAACGTCGAAGACGACGAACAGGAGTGCGAAGACGTAGAAGTGTGTGGGGTAACGACCCCACGCTTGGCCGACAGGTTCCTCACCGGATTCGTATGTTTTCAGCTTTTCGCGCGTCGGCTTCCACGGTGCGAGCACATGGCTGAGCAACATCATCACTGTGACGACGAGTGCTCCCGCTACGAAAAAGGCGAACACATACACATAGGAGAGGTTGTAGTCGGGCACGGGCCTAAGCCTACGGAGGTACTAGTACCTCGGCAAACTCGTGACACTCGGGCGATTGACAGCGTTTGGCTCGGTGGATACGGTACCCCCGGCTCAGGACAGAGCCGTACGCAATGCGTACGTGAAGCCCACGCATTTTGGGGGAGGGACAACGGTATTGGCGACGAACGCTAGAAGGGCGCATGCCACACCTTCGCTGACGCTTGGAGCGCGAAGGACCGTGAGGCGGAGCGCCACGTCGCTTATCACCGTGAGTCAGCGCTCGAAGGATCGCGTTGTCGACGTGACGATGCGTCGCGTGCCGCGCGCGCTGTTCGCGTTCTTTGGAGCGAAGGGTCTTCGCCTCGTGCTCAATGCCGCGACCGCCGCCCTCGTCGTCATGCTTCCGTACACCGCCGCGACCTCGGCACGCGCGGAGTCGTCACCGGCCGATGCCGCGAGTCCATCGTTCGCCGCGCAGACGTTCGCGGTGCAGAGCGAAGACGTCGCGCGCGCCCAGACCGCCGCACGCAGTGTCGTCGCGGGCACGCGTAGTCCGATGACCGTGGCCGCGGAGGACGCACGTCCCGTGATCGTCCGCACCATCGCGCAGGAAGACACGCTTTCCACGATGGCGCACTACTACGACATCTCTCTCGAGGCCCTCGCGTATGCGAATGCGATCGCCGAAGAGGACCAGAAGCTCCCGATCGGTCACGAGCTGCTCATCCCACCGGGCGAGGGCGCGCTCCACAGGGTCAAGGACGGCGACACGGTCGAAGCGCTCGCAGACCGCTTCAAGGTCGACCCCGCCGCGATCATGTCGTACAACCGCGTGTACTTCGAGCCAGAGCGTTTCGCGGTCGGCCAGCTGGTCTTCGTCCCGGGCGCGACGCTTCCGGCGCTCAAGCGCACCGAGCGCAACAAGACCATCGCGATCCCCCCGAGCGCCGCATTGCCGGCGCGCACCGGCCGTCTCGGCCTCCCCGTGAACGGGGTCTTCACGCAGTACTTCTGGTGGGGCCACAGCGGCGTGGACATCGCCGCGCCCTACGGCACGGGCCTCGGCGCCTCCGACGATGGCATCGTCACCGCGACCGGACCGGTCCCCGTGGGCGGACTGCGCGTCTGCATCCAGCACGCAGGCGGTCTCGAGACTTGCTACTACCACACGAGTGCCGTGTACGTGAGCCCTGGGCAAACAGTCGCGCGCGGACAGCTGATCGCCGCGATCGGCCTCACCGGCGTGACGACCGGGCCTCACGTCCACTGGGAGCTCAAAGTCAACGGAGTGCTCCAGAACCCGCTCGCGTACTAGATCAGCCAGCGGGCACATCGCTCTCTCGAATCGGGCCCGCTTCGCACACTCTCTGCTACATGCCCTAGTACCGCGGCCTCGGCTCTCGTTCGCGATGTGCCCGCTGTCTTCCCAGCAGCTCCGCGGGCTCGACTCTCGTTCGCGATGCGCCGCTGTCGTCCGTCGCGGCAGTCTCCCCGCACTGGTCCCTCGCGGGCACTTCCGCGAATGAACCCACTCGCATACTGAGTAGCGATGCGGCTGGCATCAGCACTGGCGATCGCGTTGGCGACTTTGCTCTTGGCAGGTCCTGCGAGCGCCCTCAGCTGCCCCCAGCGTGACCCGCGCGATCTCGCGCGCGCGGTACCGGTCGTCGTCACGGGTGTGGTCGAGGCTGAATCCGTGTTCGGAGCGCGCGTTCGCCTCGACCGCGTGTACCAGGGCCGCGCAGAGCAGACCATCACGGTGCTGCCGGGGACAGGGAACTACGTGGGAGTTCCGTGGACCTTCTATCTGCGCCGCAACGCTGTCGCGTACAGCTACACCGACTGTGGCGGGAGCCGTCCGGGGTCAATGACGCCGGAGGAGCGTGCCTTCTTCGGCGGCGGCAGTGCGCCAACACCTGACCAGCAGCTCTTCGGTCCGACCGGCAACACCGTCGCCGGTCTCGGCGCTCTGGCCGCGATCCTGTTGCTGATGAGCCGACGCCGCGGCCGCCGCCCACCGCTTACGCCTGCCGGCGCCCACCCCTAGCCGCGTCCGCATACTCGTCATGTGTACCGGGCAGTCCACGCCGATCGCGCTGGGCGGGTCATCGTCTCGGACCACGCCGCGGCCGCCTTCGATGGCGCCGCGACCGTGCCGTTCTCCGATGCGGTCAGGCTGCCGGCCGGCGCGACCGTCACGCACATCGAGCGCGAGGCGGAAACGCTCGACCGCTCGGGCCGCGCGCGACGCGTCGGCCCTGGTCGTCTCGCCGTTGCGGCCGTGCTACCGCCCGGATTCCTGCGCACGGCGCTACCCGCGTACGCGGACGCGCCCGAGAAACCGGACTTGACCCCCCGCGGGTACGCGGCGGTCGCGGCCGACGACGCGGGCGACCTCGTCGTCGCGGCGCTGCTCGTCGACCGAGACCCGACGCACGACGCAGACGCCTATCCGAAGGCCGAGACCCTGGCCAAGGTCAACGATGCGCTGCGCTCTCGGCCCGCGGACCGCCTCGTGCGCCAGCTTGCGCGCTGCGCGCGCGAGTACTCGTGCCGCGCGGCGGCGAACGCGTTCTACCGACGCTGGGAGTGCGCGCTCCCCGTCGCCGCGCCGGCCAACGAGCATCCGCCGACCGCCCTCGCGCCACGCCTCGACGGTGAAGCGGAGCCGCGCGAGCCCGCGGCATTCCATGCGACCGCCGATGAGATCGCAACGCTCGGCATCGAACACATCGCCGCGGGCGGAACGCTCCTCTCCTTCGGGCGTGCCTGCGAGGGCGAGCCGCTTCTCGTCGCTCGACTGCTCGAAGACGCGATCCGGCTCATCCGCGCCGCGACGCGTTCGGGGACCATCCACCTCGAGACGAACGGCTCGGCGCCGGCGGCGCTGCGACGCCTCGCGACCACCGGACTCGACGCGGTCACGATCCGTCTCGTGTCCGCGCGCGCGGACACGTACGAGACGCTGCATCGGCCCGAGGGCTATCGCTTCGCCGACGTTCGCACCTCGATCCGCGTCGCAGCGGAGCAGCGGCTCGCAACGAGCCTGCTCATCCCGGTCCTGCCCGGCGTATTCGATCGGACCGAAGAGATCGCCGCCCTCGTCGCCCTTGCGGATGAGCTGCCTGAGGGAAGCGCTGTGCTGACGCGCGATCTCGCCGCCGATCCACTGCGGGCACTGGCGGCGGTGAAGAGCCGTGATACGAACGTCGGCATCGCGCGCGCTCTGGAGCGCCTGCGGGAGGAGCTACCGCATCTACGCGTCGGCTCCTTCGTGCGGCCTCTCGCGAGGATCTAGGGGTGTTCCTCGATCGCGCGCGCGTACCCATCAAGGCCGGCGACGGCGGCAACGGCGTGATCTCGTTCCGACGTGAGGCGCATGTGCCACGCGGCGGACCGGACGGCGGCGACGGCGGACGCGGCGGCGACGTCATCCTGCGCGTCGACGATCAGCTCGCGTCGCTCGGCGATTACCGGAACCAGAACCTGCACTCGGCGACAAGCGGCAGCGCCGGTGCTGGGTCGAACAAGTCCGGCAAGGCGGGCGGAGATCTCATTCTCCGCGTTCCGCCGGGCACCACGGTGAAAGACGTCGCCACCGGTGAGGTGGTCGCGGATCTCGTCTCGCCCGGCCAGGAGATCGTCGTCGCGCGCGGGGGGAAGGGTGGACGCGGCAACGCCCGCTTTGCCTCGAGCACAAGACGCGTGCCGCGTATCGCGGAGGACGGACAGCCGGGCGAGCGACGCGACCTCGAGCTCGAGCTGCGCCTCATCGCGGACGTGGGTCTCGCCGGCCTGCCGAACGCGGGCAAATCGAGCCTCCTCGCCGCGCTCACGCGCGCCCGGCCGAAGATCGCGAACTATCCGTTCACCACGCTCACGCCGAATCTCGGCGTCGCGCGTCTCGACGACCGCGAGCTCGTGATCGCCGACATCCCCGGTCTCATCGAGGGCGCGAGCAAGGGCGCGGGCCTCGGCGAGGAGTTCCTCCGGCACATCGAGCGCACGCGCCTCATCGTTCACGTCGTCGACGCGTCGCTGCCCGATCCACTCGCGAACATCGCGACCATCGATGCGGAGCTCGCCGCGTACGGGCACGCACTCGATTCGCTGCCCGAGCTCTTCGCCCTCAACAAGATCGACCTCGCAGAGGCGCGTGACGCGGTGCCCGGCATCGTCGAGGCTCTCGAGGCTGAGGGGCGCGAGGCCGTCGCGGTCTCCGCCGCGACCGGCGAGGGCGTCGACCGTCTGAACAAGCGCATCTTCGCGCTCTGCACCGCACGACCGAAGGTTGAGGTGGCCGAGCCGGCGGAGCGCCGGATCGTTTTCGCGGGCGGAGCGAAGGACGTGAAGGTCGAACGCGAGGGTGAGGCCTATCGCGTGCGTGGCGATCGACTCGAACGGCTCGCAGCCGGGATCGACTGGGACAGTCCGGAGGCCTCGGCGTACTTCCACCGCCTGCTGCTCAGGTCCGGTGTCGAAGCGAAGCTGCGCGCGCTCGGGGTCAAAGAAGGCGACTCCGTGCGCATCGGCAAGCTCGAGCTCGAATGGCTCGATGCGCCGCAGCAGCTCGCGGCGCCGGGCGCGACGAAGAAGCGTTGAAGGCGCGCATCGGAGTTTTCGGCGGCACGTTCGATCCGGTGCACGTCGGTCACCTCGCGATCGCGCTCGCGGCGCTCGAATCCGTGCCGCTCGAGCGCGTCCTCTTCGTCCCCGCCAGGCGATCGCCGCTGAAAGACCGCGACCCGGTCGCAAGCGTCGCCGACCGCGTCGCGATGCTGCAGGCCGCCATCGCGGGCGAACCCCGCTTCGCGCTCTCGCGGGTCGAGCTCGAGCGCGACGGCGTGTCGTACACCGTCGACACGCTCGAGGCGCTCAAGCCGCAAGGCGAGCTCTTCCTGATCCTCGGAAGTGATGCCCTCGCCGATCTCGCGCGCTGGCGCACACCCGATCGGATCCGCGAGCTGGCCACCATCCTCGTGGCGGCACGACCGGGTGCTCCAGAGCCGGACCCGGTGCATCGTGCACGCGCGTTCGAGGCGCCCCGCCTCGACATCAGCTCGCGCGAACTGCGCGCTCGGGCCGCTCGCGGGCTGTCCCTGCGTTACCTTGTTCCTGACGCAGTGTGGGAGCACATCAAGAAGCGCGGCTGCTATCGGTGACAGCCCTGCCCCCGCGAGCGCTCGCCGACCTGGTCGTCGAGGCCGCGAGCGACAAGAAGGCCGAAGACATCCTCGTCCTCAACATCTCAGAGGTCTCGACGATCGCGGACCTGTTCGTGATCTGCAGCGCGCGCGGCGAGCGCCAGGCGCAGGGGATCGCGGACGGGATCATGGAGAAGGCGAAAGCGGCGGGGCAGCAGCCGTTCGGCGTCGAGGGTTACGAGGGCGGGCGCTGGATCCTCATCGACCTCAGCGACGTGGTCGTGCACGTGTTCGTGCCTGAGGAACGCGAGCTGTACAGGCTCGAGCGTCTCTGGGGCGATGCGCCGGTGGTGCTCCGCATCGCCTGACGCCCGCGGTCAGCGCCGGAGGTAATCGTCGGTCTTATCGATCCAGTCCTGCCGCGGCGGACTGAACACGTCGACGTCGAGGGTGTCCGCGAGCGCTTCGGCCCGGTGCGGAACATTGGACGGGATGGTCAGGATCTCGCCGGCATTGACCGTGACTTCCTGGTCGCCGTTCGCACCGAGCCAGAGGCGTAGCGCACCTTCGAGGATGTACGTGATCTGCTCGCTCTCATGCGTGTGTGTCTGGACGACGGCGCCCTTCTTCAGGAAGACCTGGGCCACCATCGCGCGGTCGCCGTGGACGAAACGACGCTCGATCTGCGCGGTCATACGCTCTTTTGGGATGTCGTCCCAGCGGTGGTGCGTTCCTGACTTCATCGCGGCCCCCCTTATGAACGAGGCTGACTGTACGCGTGATCCAATTTCGACAGT
>Ga0075419_10002416_pt1 | contig 12012 bp, 10 predicted proteins | sample SoiMetdeltSBSDD3_FD_76900 | JGI IMG/M metagenome (GOLD analysis project Ga0075419, IMG submission 76900) | Bulk soil microbial communities from a Populus tree surrounding site in Tennessee, USA - Soil MetaG P. deltoides SBSDD3 | ecosystem: Environmental > Terrestrial > Soil > Tree plantation... | reverse complement strand
TCCTGGTGATACGCCGGTCGGCAACTTCGGCTGGATGCCCGACATCTCGACTAACATTTCTTATCTGGGCGTCCGTGGCTTCCAACGTCTCCCTATGCAATCCTTTAACTTTGTCTACCAGTTTGAAGCTGGCATCGACATTTCAGTGACGCCCGGCACGCGACAATCCAACAGTAACCTGAGCAACTCAGTAAACGGCGCCTTATTCAGCCGAAACAGCTATATCGGCCTAGCATCACCGGAATGGGGCGCCATCAAGATCGGCAAGTCCGATGCGCCCTACAAGAACTCGACAGCGATGTTCAACCCGTTCGTCGGCACGTGGGGTGATTACGCAGTCGTCATGGGCAACACCGGTGGCGACAATCGCGTCGAGTTTGGCACCCGTCTCAGTCATGCGATCTGGTACGAATCGCCGAAATTCCTCGGCGGCTTCCAATTCAATGCGCTGTTCTCGCCGGGTCAAAACCGCGCTAATGACGACAGCAATCTCCCGTCGGGCGAAGGCGATTGCGCCGGCGGCAATGATCCGACTAGCGGCGCAAACCTGCTCGTCTCCTGTAGCGATGGCTCGTGGGGCAACGTGTTCAGCACCAACTTAAGTTATACAAATGGTCCGCTCTATATGACCGCCGCTTATGAATTCCATCAAAAAGTGAATCGGCAGAGCGACCTGGCGGCCGCGTACGGCGTTCCGGTACCGAGCTTTGGTGGTCCGCAAGACTGCACGGCGTTTCTCAATGCCTCGGGTGGAGCTGGGACACCGCCTCCATCACCCGCGTTTGCACAACAACAATGTCTTCAGGATGTTGCGAATGAGCAAGCCGCCAAGGCCGGGATCATCTACACCTTCCCGACCAAGACCACAATCGGTGGCATCGTCGAGTATATGTGGCGTTCCGTCCCGGCCGATTTGGCTTTCCAGAATGAGCGAACGCGGTGGGGCACATGGCTGGTCTTGAGCCAGGACCTGAGCTCCGTCGACAGTCTACATTTCGGTTGGGCGCACGCGTTCCGCTCGCCCGGCAATCCGGGCCAGCACAACGACACCACGCTCATAACCGCCAACAATGCCGTTTTTGGTCCCACCCAAAACCAGGCGGACATGGTAACCGCGGAGTGGAAACACAAGTTTTCTGAGAACCTAATCTGGTACAACATCGTGGCGGCGACCTTCAACGGACCTGACGCCCATTACGATCTCGGCGCTGGTGGACGATCGGTTACCACCGATTGCCACGACGCGGCCTTTGCCCCGGGCGGAGCCTTTTCCAACGCGCACTGCTGGACCGGGACAACACTGGTGGGAGTTTCCACCGGCTTGCAATGGAGGTTCTGAGAGATGGTTTCGGCCGTGATCAGGTTGGCCTAGTTCACAGTCGATAACGTCCCCCCGCTCGCGCAAACGAAATCTTTTTTTATTTTGTGACTTTTTTTTGGATCGCGGATCACTATCGGAGTTGGTATAACGCTCACCTGAGGGGCATCCTTACAACTTTTTTGATCGCCACTGCGCCATGTGTGCAGGCTCAAACGCCTGTCCCATCGAAGGTGACCACGGCGGACGCGCAAAAGGTTTTCAAAATCATCAGCGGCGACAAAGCCAAGACCCGAGTTTATTGCCAGATGGCCAGGCTCGGTCACCAGATGGAGCAGGCTAACGAGACGGGGGATTCCAGGAAATTCGATGCGCTGTTTAACAGAATGTACGAATTGGGAAAAAAACTGGGTCCCGAATATGCCGCGTTGGTCGACGGACTTCAGGACATCGACCCACAATCCGAAGTCGGTCAGGAGATTAGTTCAACCCTAGACGCCCTCGATAATTTATGTGGGGCGTAATGCACCATCTGGATGTCCGCTTCTGGCTGTCCTTTCCGAAAATTCCATCCGGTTTAGATTCGCATCGTAGGACAGAATCATCGCATCATTGAGAGCGATGTTTGCGATCCTGCACACGCTCGGAATGTTCGTCGCCGATCTATTCAAGTCGCGGACCCGGCTTGAAGCCGAGAATTTGTTTCTCCGTCATCAGCTCACCATTGCTTTGCGGCAGGCTCCACCTCGTCTTCGACTTCGCGGCAGTGACCGTGCCCTGCTCGTCGGGATGACCCGGCTCTGGCCGAGCCTGCTCGGCATGGCCCAGGTAATTCAGCCGGAGACCATCCTGCGGTGGCATCGCGCTGGCTTTAAAGCGTTCTGGCGTTGGAAATCCCGAAATAGGGTAGGGCGTCCCAAGATCGATCGTGGCCTGCGGGACGTTATCGAGCGGATGAGCAAAGAAAACCCACTATGGGGTGCATCCCGAATCCATGGCGAGCTTTTGACGCTCGGGTTTGAGGTGGCCCAGTCGACTGTCTCGAAATACATGATGCGGCCTCCGAAGCCGCCGTCGCAAACCTGGAAGACATTTCTTCGGAATCACGCAAGCTGCAGCGCCAATGCCCGCGAGCGCCGCGTAGCTTGCTTTTTGCGTCAGATAAGAGCGCAGGAACCAGAACGTCGTTGCTCCCCATAGTGGCATCAGAATTGTATTGACGTTGTATTTAAGCGCGTGAAAGTTGAAAAACGGTACGAGTGTCAGTAGCGCGAGACCAGCCACACGTTTTTCAGCCGAAAGGAAGTCGCCCGCGAGACGCCATGCGATCCACAGCGAAAGCGTTGCAATCGAAATCGAAAGCAAATAATAGGACCAATTGGCAAAAGGAAAAATTGTAAACCACAGTCTTACGACCATTGCGCTGAATGGTGGGTGCTTCAAATAGCCTAGGGCTGGAGCGCGTGACCATACGATCTCTTCGGCCATATCCTGGTGAAGGTCCTGACTACTTTTTGCGATAACCCCATAAAGCGTCCAAATCAGCAGGTAGCCCGAGAGCGCTCCGATGGCTGCGCGCTCGCGCCGCGCCGGCTCGATGAGTACATCATACAAACGGTCCAACGGCCGCAAAACGCCATCAGCCAAGCGAGAAATTTTTGCATCCGCGAGCATGTTCGTGGCGCGCCCTTACAACGCGAGTAAGCTGCGTTTCTCGCGGGAGCATTAGCTTCGGATGAACTCGTCTGTCACCTAAACGGGGGCGGAAAAAAATGTCTCTCGTCTAAACGATGCGTAAAAAAACGATGTGAATTCATTCGCGACCCACATTCATATAAAAGAAATTCGGCATTACTTTTTTATCCGGTCGTACCAAGGCTTCGATTGTTTATTTACCAACGGTTTATGTGACAGACGCCATGCCTCAGGGCTAAAGGTCCATCGGAGGTGACGACTGAAAACACTTACTTTATGAATGTTCTTATTGCCTTCGCGCTCAAACAGCGGCTCATCATGCTTGTGTTGTTCGTCGCAACGCTCGCTGGCGGGTTGTTCGCATTCTGGCAGCTGAATATTGAGGCCTATCCCGATCCAACTCCGCCGATGGTGGATGTCATCACGCAGAGCGCTGGTCTATCTGCGGAAGAAATCGAGCGTTACATCACCATCCCGATTGAGACGCAGACCGCGGGCATCCCAAACCTGCGATCAATCCGTACGATCTCGCTTTATGGTCTCTCCGATGTGAAGCTGCAATTCAGTTTCGACTACACCTACGAGCAGGCTCTCCAGCAAGTGCTCAATCGTTTGGCGCAGCTGCCACCATTGCTCAACGGTGCGCAGCCGCAGATTTCACCCGTGAGTCCAATTGGAGAGATCTACCGCTACAGACTTGTCGGGCCGCCATCTTACAGCATTACTGATCTGAAAACCTTGCAGGATTGGGTATTGCAACGTCACTTCCGCGCTGTGCCCGGAGTGATTGATGTCACCGGCTGGGGCGGCAAGACGAAACAGTACGAGGTAGAGGTCGATCTCAATAAACTGATCGCCGCCAAACTGACGCTGCCGCAAGTTATACAGACCCTGAGCAGCAGCAATATCAACGTTGGCGGCAATACGATCGACATTGGACCGCAGGCGGCGGTGGTGCGCGGCGTCGGCCTGATCCGCAGTACCGACGACCTCAGCAACACCATGCTGACGCAGAACAGCGGGTTTCCGGTTCTGGTCAGGGATGTTGCGACCGTAAAGATCGGCTCCAAACCGCGTCTCGGCATCGCCGGCATCAACAACGACGATGATATCGTTCAAGGCATCGTTCTGATGCGTCGTGGTGAACAAAGCACCCCAACCATCGAGCGAGTGGAGCGCGAAGTCGAAAAGATCAACAGTTCGGACATCCTCCCACCGGGTGTGAGAATCGAACGCATTTATGACCGCAAGGACCTGATCGAGATCACGACCAGAACTGTGCTTCACAACATGGCGATCGGGATCGCTCTTATCTTTGCGGTGCAATGGCTTTTTCTGGGAAATCTCCGCAGCGCACTCATCGTCGGCGCGACCATCCCCTTCGCGTTGTTCTTCGCGGTCGGCGTCATGGTCCTGCGAGGCGAATCAGCTAACCTCCTGTCCGTCGGAGCTATCGATTTTGGCCTCATCGTCGACTCGACGGTGATCATGGTCGAAAGCATGTTCCGTCGGCTTGCTACACATGATGAGCTCGCGTTCCAGGCAACGATGGGCTATCAGGCCCATGGCAGCGATTTTCGCGGCAAGATGCTGGCGTTGTTTCACGGCGCCGTTGACGTCAATCGACCCATCCTGTTTGCGGCTGCAATCATCATTGCCGGCTTCATTCCGCTCTTCACGTTGAGCGGCGTCGAAGGCCACATCTTCGCGCCAATGGCCAAAACCTACGCCTATGCAATTGCCGGTGGCCTGCTCGCAACTTTTACTGTGACGCCGGCGCTTGCCGCGGTGCTCATGCCCGCAAGCGTCGAGGAAGCTGAGACGCGGCTCATGCGAACGATTCGCCACGTTTACCGCCCCATTCTCGAGGTTGCGGTGCGCAGAAAAATCTGGACACTCGCGAGCGCCGCCGCGCTGCTTTGCCTCGCAATTGTGTTGGCTGTGCGCTTTCTGGGTTTGGAGTTCTTGCCAAAGCTCGAAGAGGGCAATCTCTGGATCAGGGCGACGCTGCCTTCGACCATTTCGCTTGAGGAAGGAAACAAATACGTCAACCGGATGCGAGCCGTCATCGGAAGTTTTCCCGAGGTGGAAAACGTAGTGTCCCAACACGGTCGTCCTGATGACGGCACCGACGCGACGGGCTTCTTCAACGCGGAGTTTTTTGCACCGCTGAAGCCGGCTTCACAATGGCGCAGCGGTATCGACAAGGATCGGCTGACCAGCGAGATGCTCGACAGGCTTCAGAGCGAGTTCCTCGGCGTTGAGTTCAATTTTTCCCAATACCTGCAGGACAATGTTTCTGAAGCCGTCTCAGGAGTAAAAGGCGAAAACTCGATCAAGTTATTCGGTAGTGATCTGGAGGCGCTGACAAAGACGGCCAATCAGATCAAGGATGTGCTTACGACGGTGCATGGCATCACCGACCTCGCGGTTTTTACCTCGCTCGGCCAGCCCACCGTTCAAATCGATGTCGATCGCGCGCGCGCGGGCCGCTATGGACTAACTCCTGGGGACATCAATTCGACCGTTCGCGCCGCCATCGGCGGCGAGTCCGCAGGTGAGCTGTATGTGCCACAAAGCGATCAGCACTTTCCCATCATTGTGAGACTTGCGCCTCGCTACCGGCAAAGCCCGGAAGCAATCCGCGATATCTCGGTCGGCACACAAAGCGACAAGGGCACGATGGAGATTGCGCTCAGCGAGGTTGCGGCAGTCGATCTCGTTTCGGGGGCCGCGTACATTTACCGCGAGCAGCAGCAGCGCTATTTGCCGATCAAGTTCAGCGTGCGCGATCGGGACCTGGGCGGCGCAATCGCGGAGGCACAGAAAAAGATCGCCGCCAAAGTATCCCTTCCTGAAGGCGCTCGGCTCGAGTGGGTCGGCGAGTTCGGAAATCTTCAGGAGGCAATCGGCCGACTGAAGGTTGTTGTGCCAATCACGCTCGGACTGATTGCCCTGCTGTTATGGATCAATTTCGGCTCGCTCATCGATACTTTGCTTGCTATGAGCGTAATCCCGATGGCGGTCATCGGTGGGGTATTTGGCCTTCTGATCACGGGTGTGCCTTTCAGCGTGTCAGCAGCCATCGGGTTCATCGCTCTCTTTGGCATCTCGGTAATGAACGGCATCATTGTGCTGTCCCAGTTCAATCTCCTTGTCCGCTCAGGAATGGAACGAACGCAGGCGATCCTGCAGGCGGGCGCTATTCAAATCCGTCCCGTACTGATGACCTGCGTCATAGCCGGCGTGGGTCTGCTCCCCGCTGCGCTTTCGACCGGCATTGGCTCGCAGGTTCAGAAACCGCTCGCTATTGTTGTCGTAAGCGGAATGACGCTCGCTCCCGTGCTCATTCTCCTGGTTTTGCCCTCACTGATCGCACCCTTTCGACGCCGCGCTGCGGACATGCGGCAATTGCCGGCCCAGGCGCGGCCGGCGAAGTAAAGCGCGACGGCTTGACCCAGTTATCCAATGGAGCGCGCTATGATCGCCGTTCGAGAACCAACTCTCAAACCGGTTGCGATCGCAGACCTGCGTCCGACTCAAATCACCGTTGGAATGCGTGAAGTCATCGCAAAGCGCAATCATTGGCAGGCGATGAAGGCGGACAAGCGCTCAAAGTTCCTGGCTGCTCATATGATCCCCGTCATTCTCGGTCCTAAACAGCGCTACTATGTCATCGATCACCATCATCTAGCTCGCGCTCTTCATGAAGAAGGCGTCAAGGACGTGATGGTCACGGTGGTTTCAAACTTGAGTATGCTCAAGGCCGATGCGTTCTGGATCGTCCTAGACAACCGCAACTGGATGCACCCCTTCAATGATGATGGTCGCCGCTGCAGTTATGAGGACATACCGAAATCGGTGAGCAAGTTGATAGACGATCCGTTCCGATCACTCGCCGGAGAATTAAGGCGGGCGGGTGGATTCGCTAAGGACACAACGCCATTCAGCGAATTCTTGTGGGCGGATTTCCTCCGCCGCCGGATAAAGCGCAAGTTCGTAGAAAGTGATTTTGACCGCGCTTTAGAAACCGCGATGAAATTGGCCAAAGGTCCGGACGCGGTGTATTTGCCCGGCTGGTGCGGCCGGACGCCGGATGATTGAACCCGAGCAGTTGCGGACGTCCATTCACACATATCTGCCGTTGAGAGAAAGCGAACCGCGATGACGTGAACGCATTGAGCTGAATAGTGCCCTGCGAGCAGGTTTTCCATCCGTTGGGATGGCCCGATGGCTTGTTCAGAGAGCGTCGACATTGTTAAGCGTCCCGCTGCAAGACGAGGTCGCTCACGCGACTTGCTCATGCTGTTTAAGGGGACACTGTCGATCTTACCACGCGCGCCCATGTCCGCTTTTGGCCCAAAGCGGACATCCCTAGTTGCACCGCACATGTCCGCTTTCGGGGGTAAAGCGGCCGGACCATCCCATTAGCCGACGTCACCTGACAGATGGACGGTTGCTGCAGTTCGATCGCGTTGTTCCGAAAGCCAAAGCAGTTCGACCGGACGTCCCGGTTATCATGATCACCGCCTATGGCGATGCGGAGACCAAGCGCAAGGCATTGGAGAGTGGCGCTGAGGCGCTTTTTACAAAACCTATCGACTTCGGGATGCTTCGCAGCGAAATCGACACGCGGGTCTCCAAGGCAGCCTAGCTGAACATAACGCTCGCTCTCGAATGTCCGCTATTGGCCCAAAGCGGACATGCCTAGTTGCACTGCAAATGTCCGCTTTCGGGGGGTAAAGCGGACGTCGTTCGTCCGCCACGGGCGGCGCTGCGCCAGTGCGGATCACCGGCAACTGATCGTCTGCGGGCGACAGGCCCGTTGCCTCGAGGGCCTCATCCAGCAAAAGATCGATGTCGGGCGTTTCAAATCCGGTGAGCTCGACCTCAAATCCGATATCGATCAGACTTTGCAACTCAATGGCCTGCGCAGGCCGTCGCATCCCGCGACATCAACAGGTCCCATGTAGCACTCATCGCCGATGTTATCAAAGACGCCTGAAATTGTTTTCGCGAAGACCGGCGGCCGCCCGCTGCTATTCTTCCCAGGCAGCCTCAAACGATTGAAACGAAACTTCCGGGAAAATCTGCGTCAGGAGCCCAATGCGAGCGATAATCTGAAAACGTATTTTACGCTGCCGCTCGAAGCTTATCCGGAAGCTGGGGTGCCGAACGATAGCTCACAACTCATTTCTATACTGGAAGAAGTGCTATTCAGTGCGAAAGAGAAAGAGGTGGACGAGCTCGCACCCGAGTTAAGCCTCATTTGTGGAAACGATTTTCGCGATGACGAGACCGGATTTCCCGGCTTGCCCGGGGACAACTCATCGAAGGCGACCTTCGAAGCAATCGTCCAGGAGATCTCGCGTTGAACGGGCTGGCGAACTGGAACCGTCTTCCAGGCTCTTTTGGGAATAGTCCCGCTATTGCGCGAGCTTGCTCCAGTGGGCTGTATTCGCGACGGCAATGGCAAGAATTCATTCGTTTCGGCAAAGAAGGCGAGTAACGTGGGTTCGAGGGGGTGCTACCCCAAGGATCTTCTTGATGGTCGCAGCGTTCGCAGCCTTAAGCCGGGATCGTTTTGATGCCTCGAGGTCCCCGTAGCGAGTGCAGGCCGGACGAGTATGCGACCCAGATCGAACATGAAACTGAATCCGGAAGACCTGGCAAAGATCACTGATTTCACGCTGAGTCACTACAACGAGCACGCCGAAGATTTCTGGGAAGGCACGCGCGATCACAACGTCAACCAGAACATCACTGCGCTGTTACAAAGCATCGGGGGTGAGCCGCCTTATACGATACTAGATTTTGGCTGCGGGCCCGGCCGCGACCTCAAGGTGTTTGCCGAACTCGGTCACATCGCGGTAGGGTTGGATGGTGCCCCGCATTTCGTCGTGATGGCGCGCGCCCATAGTGGCTGCGAAGTATGGCAGCAGGATTTTCTTAAGCTCGATCTGCCGGATCGCCATTTCGATGGCGTATTCGCCAACGCCGCACTGTTTCACGTACCCGGCCAGGAGTTACCGCGTGTGTTGCTAGAACTGTACGCAAGTCTAAAACCGGGTGGTGTCCTGTTCAGCTCGAACCCGCACGGCCACAACGAGGAAGGCTGGAATGGTGGGCGCTACGGCGTGTATCATGATCTTGATACTTGGCGCAGCTATGTGTCAGCCGCCGGATTCGTTGAGATTAATCACTATTACCGCCCCGCCGGACTACCGCGCGAAAAACAGCCCTGGCTGGCGAGCGTCTGGCGTCGGAGCGATGACAGCTTCTGAGCGATGGGCTTGATCGGAGGTGCAAGTTGAAAGAGCGTCTTCGACAGCCTTCCCGCTCTTGAGGATGCGATTTATACCTCGACGTCATCGTCGCGGTGTTATTGGTGCGTTGATCCGCATGTCCGTCCCGGACGGCAGGAGCGCGATATATACGGTCAATCCGTGAATATGGTCTTCTACTTGGGAGAGTCCGGAGCTGGCCCGATTCAACCGTTGCGGCCAGCTATCAGCGCGCCTCCCGTCATCCTCCAATCGACGCACGAGGCGGCTCTCGATGTTGTCGATCTTGCCGATCTCAAACACCGCGCGCTGGAACTGTCATGACGGCACAAATCGAGGCAGTCGATTTCTTTGCATTCGACAACAGTTACGCCCGCCTGCCGGACCGATTCTTCGCGCGGCTTCGGCCCACTCCCGTCGCCGCGCCCCGTCTAATCCGGCTGAACAAGAAACTCGCCTGGCATCTCGAGCTCGATCCGGGAAAGCTTGCCGCACCGGAGGGTGTTGAGATCCTCGCAGGCAACCGGGTGCCCAAGAGAGGCGAGCCGCTCGCCACGGCTTATGCCGGCCACCAGTTCGGGACTTTCGTACCTCAACTCGGTGACGGACGTGCCATTCTTCTCGGCGAGGTGATCGATCGCGACGGCGTGCGCCGCGACATCCAGCTCAAGGGATCTGGCCCAACGCCGTTTTCCCGGCAGGGCGACGGACGCGCGGCGCTCGGGCCTGTCCTGCGCGAATACATCGTCAGCGAGGCGATGGCGGCGCTCGGGATTCCGACGACCCGAGCACTCGCCGCTGTGACGACCGGCGAGCCGGTTTGGCGCGAGACGCCTTTGCCCGGCGCGGTACTGACCCGCGTCGCGTCGAGCCACATCCGTGTCGGCACCTTCGAGTTCTTCGCGGCGCAAGGGGATTTGGATGCGATCCGGCGCCTCGCTGATCACGTCATCGCGCGGCATTACCCAGAGGCGGTTGACGCGGCGAACCGGTACCGCACCCTCCTCGACTTGGTGATCTCGCGCCAGGCGGCGCTTATAGCGAAGTGGCAGCTCGTCGGCTTCATTCATGGCGTCATGAACACCGACAACATGTCGATGGCGGGCGAGACCATTGACTACGGTCCCTGCGCCTTCATGGACGTCTATCACCCACGGACGGTCTACAGCTCCATCGATAACATGGGGCGCTACGCTTACGGCAACCAGCCGCGCATCGCGCAGTGGAACCTCGCCCGTCTGGCGGAGACGCTCTTACCGCTGCTTGCAGAGGACAAGGACGCTGCCGTTAAAGAGGCGCATGAGGCAATCGACGCGTTCGCCACCGGCTTCGAGACGGCCTACGCCGCGGGCCTCAGCCGCAAGCTCGGCCTGTTCCAACCGCGGCCGGACGATCTGTCCCTAGCACAAGACCTCCTCGAGCGCATGGCCCGCAACGGCGCCGATTTCACCTTGATCTTCCGCCGGCTGTGCGACGCGGCTGCCAGCCCCGACGGCGACGCGGGTGTGCGCAGCCTGTTTACCGATCCGAGCTCCTTCGACGATTGGGCAGCGAGATGGCGCCACCGGCTTGCAGACGAAGGTGGAGAGGCGAACGAGCGCCGGACGGCGATGCGTGCGGCTAATCCTGCTTTCATCCCGCGCAACCATCTGGTGGAGGAGGCGATCTCTGCAGCCGTGAACGATGGGTATTTCGCGCCCTTCGAGAGTCTGCTGACAGTGCTCTCCATGCCTTACGAGGATCAACCGGCCTTCGGCTGCTACGTCGATCCGCCGCGGCCCGATCAAGTCGTGCACCAAACGTTTTGCGGCACTTGACCAAGGAAGAGCAAGCTCGACGCCGGCATCTTTTCGGGAGTGAAACCTTGCCAGGCTACGAGGCGAGCGTGTGGTACGGGATTGCAGCGCCCGCCATGATAGCACTCGTACTGCTGACGGAATTAGCGGAATGTCCGTTTTTGACCTCAAGATGGGGTAATCGGCCGGCGTTCTTGATCGGATCCTTGAATCAAAATTCTCAACTCTGGACTTGATCTAGAAAAATGTTCTTCGCTCCACCTGTGCCTTCCGAAAATGTCATCCGGAAACTACTCTGCACTATACCCGGTGCAAATTCCCTGTCCGCCAACCGTCTTAGGGCGGCGCAAGAAATATTCCAAAAATAGAAAAATCAAGATCGTGCATTTTGACAGGCACGCGAGATTGGCATCTACCGGGCAATCTGTGTCAACACCCGCTACGCTGAGCAGCAGGCGTTGCGGGCTATAGGCCCGTGCCCGTACATTGCGCCATGCCAACCAATGCTGACCGCACTGCGGACTACAAAGGGTTTACCATCCGCACCTTCAAGACTCCCGATGGATTGTGGCGAGCGATAATTACCAAAGCCGACGGCAGTAAGATCAAACCGGCGGGCGAAAACGAGTCGTTTGATCTGATTCCTGTCCAACTCGATAGCCTCGACCGAGACAAAGCGTTTGAAGAAACGAAGCGGCTAATTGACGCCGGTAGCATGATCTAACTGCGCGCTACCCGACGAGGTCCTGCCTGTGTGTACCGAAAACCTTATCCACGTTGATGAGATGAGGGAATCACCTAAATTGACGCGATGGTTGCGCTTTTATGCTTTGTGGTTGCGATCCTGGCCTCGCCGTTAAAGTCGAGGAGCCGACTTGAAGCAGAGAACGCGGCGCTCCGACATCAGCTCAATATATTG
>Ga0075419_10002411_pt1 | contig 12022 bp, 10 predicted proteins | sample SoiMetdeltSBSDD3_FD_76900 | JGI IMG/M metagenome (GOLD analysis project Ga0075419, IMG submission 76900) | Bulk soil microbial communities from a Populus tree surrounding site in Tennessee, USA - Soil MetaG P. deltoides SBSDD3 | ecosystem: Environmental > Terrestrial > Soil > Tree plantation... | reverse complement strand
ATGTAGCAACAACAGCAATCCGCGCTTTTGGGCTGCTTCGTAAAGGAGAAGGACAATGATCAATAAAGCCAAACTTGCCCTCATTGCCGCAGTTGCGGCGGTGAGTGTTGTATCGCCCGCGCTCGCTCAGACGATAAACGGGGGTGACGAAACCGGAAACGCATCGCCATACAGTTATCAACCGGCTGCTTCGGACGCTGCGGTTGGTCACGCAGGCGCTCGTGCCGGTCGCCGGAATGGACTCAACGCTTTCGCGTCCGTTCCACGTAACCACACGCGTCTCGATTCAGACGATCCGGCGTTCACTGGCGGCGGAAGCATTGGCTACAACGAATTGCTACAGCAGGAAGGTAACTAACCATCTTGCACGAAGAAAGTAGGGTGAACTGGGTTCGCCCACTTTCCGGATTCTTGCAGTTGGGGGGCCGGATACAACTTTCCTTATCCGGATCGCCCGTATGGAGGCCCTGATCATTGGTAGCAGGCCCGCGGCGCTGCAATTTCGATTGAGCTGACCGGTTCATGCATCTCCATGCCCAGTCTGGCACGCCGAGGCGACAGAGTGATCACCTCTGGTCCTGCCTTGAGGTTACCGAAGGAGCGGCACGATTTCGAGGGGGACCTAGGAGGGGCAAAGCGTCGAGGACTACACGAGTCGGTCGGAGAAAGAGCACATGGGTATTGTTCGATTCGCGTTGAGATTTCCCCACACGTTTTATGTGCTGGCGGCCCTCATCCTCTTTCTTGGCATCACCTCAATCCTTGCGATGCCGACTGACATCTTTCCTGAGATCAGAATCCCAGTCGTGACGGTAATCTGGCAAGAGACCGGACTTAGCACACCGGAAATGGAGCAGCGCGTCACTACCTATAGCCAGTATGCGATCAGCGCCAACGTCAACGGCATCAAGAACATGGAGGCTCAGACTCTGGACGGCCTATCTGTCCAGAAAATCTATTTTCAACCTGACGTAAATCTCGACCTCGCGATTGCACAGATCGTATCGGCGACCAACGCAATTCGTGCGCTGATGCCACCTGGGATCCAGCCGCCGATCGTTGTGCAATTCAATGCGTCCAGCGTTCCAGTCCTGCAGGTTAGTCTCAATTCGGACAGCCTCAATGAACAGCAGCTTTATGACTACGGCATTTACCGGGTGCGCCAGCAATTGGCTCCGATTCGCGGCGTCACGCTGCCGACGCCAGCCGGAGGCAAGTACCGGCAAATCATGGTGGACATCGACCCCGAGAAACTGCTGGCCAGAGGTCTAACGCCTTTGGACGTCGTCAACGCGGTCAACACTCAAAACCTGACGCTACCTTCAGGAGCAGTGAAGATCGGAAATACTCAATACACGGTGCAGACCAACGCCACGCCCGCAACCATCGACGATCTCGACAATATTCCGGTGAAATTCGCAAACGGCGCTACCGTCCTTCTGAAGGACGTCGCTCAGGTCCGCGACGGATCAGCGGTGCAGCAGAACGTCGTGCGCGCAGATGGACACCGATCGGTATTGCTCAGCATCATCAAAAACGGCAACGCCTCGACCCTCGACGTCGTCAACCGGGTCAAGGCTGCGCTGCAGACGGCCCGCGCCGCCGCGCCGGCTGGGCTCAAGATCACCGAGCTGTTCGACCAGTCGGTGTTCGTCACCCGGTCGGTCGAAGATGTTTTGCGTGAAGGCGCGATTGCCGCGGCGCTCACCGCGTTGATGATCCTGCTGTTTCTCGGCTCATGGCGCTCGACGCTGGTCGTGATGATCTCGATTCCCCTGTCGATCCTGGCGTCTTTGGTCGCCCTCTATTTCCTTGGTGAGACGCTCAACACCATGACGCTCGGCGGGCTCGCTCTGGCAGTCGGAATTCTGGTCGATGACTCGACGGTGACAATCGAAAATACCCATCGCCTGCTCACCGAGGAAGGCAAGCCCCTGCCCGAGGCGACGCTCCATGGCGCCGCCGGCATCGCGGTGCCGACCCTGGTTTCGACGCTCGCCATCAGCTGCGTGTTTACCTCAGTCGTTTTCCTCGAGGGGCCGTCGAAATTCCTTTTCACGCCGCTCGGCCTCGCCGTGGTGTTCGCGATGCTCGCCTCGTATGGACTGTCACGGACGCTGACGCCGATCATCATCGGCCTGTTGCTCAAGAGTGAGCACCGCGGTGCCGCGGGTGGCTCCCCGCGAAGCCTATTGAGAAAGTTTCAGGTAGGGTTCGACCGGGGCTTCGAGCGCATGCGTCAAGGCTACGTCGCGCTCCTCACCTATCTGCTGCATCACCGGGTCATCGTCCCGGCCGCGGCCGTTCTGATTCTCGGGCTCGGCGCCACTATGCTGGTGTACGTTGGTCGAGATTTTTTCCCGCTCATCGATGGTGGACAGATCCAGCTGCATGTCCGTGCGCCCGCCGGAACCAGGATTGAAGTCACCGAAAGGATTTTTCAGGAGGTTGAGGACAAGATTCGCGAGATCATCCCAGACAATGAACGCGCGTTGATCGTCGACAATATCGGATTGCCGGCGCGCGCATACAATCTCGCTTTCACCGACGGATCGACGATCGGCGTCAATGACGGCACCATCCTGGTCTCGCTCAAGGATGGCCACGCGTCGACCGCAGAATATGTCCGTGAGCTCCGCGTTGCGCTGGCAGCCGCATTTCCGGAGGACGTGTTCTATTTCCAGGCCGCCGACATTGTGACCCAGATTCTTAATTTCGGGCTTCCTGCGCAGATCGATATCCGAACCGTGGGGTATGACCACACGACCAATCTTCGGGTGGCCAAGGAGATGCAGCGGCGCATCGCGGCGATTCCCGGAATCGCAGACGCCCATCTTCAGCAGGAAGTCAACGGTCCGGCGTTCTATGCAACCATCGATCGGGCCCGCGCACAACAGCTCAACCTCAACGCCAACACAATCGCTACCAACCTAAACGTGAGTCTGAGTTCGTCCGAGCAGGTCTCTCCAAATTTCTGGACCGATCCAACCTCGGGGATTCCCTATTACATCGCGGTGCAGACTCCCGAGCCCAAAGTGGGTTCGTTGAACGACCTCGCCAACACACCCGTTTCCGGCACGGTGTCGCCTGCAGGCGCCGTGATCCCGGGGCTATTGAGCAATGTGGCGACCCTCAAGCGCCGCTCCGTGCCGACCAACACCAACCAAACCAACGTTCAGCCAATCTATGATGTTTATGCCAGCGTTCAGGGCCGCGATCTCGGGAGTCTAGCGGCCGACATCAACAAGATCGTTGCCGACTTCCGTCCGCAATTGTCCCCGGGCAATTCGATCCAGATTGCCGGCCAGATCCAGAGCATGAACGACGCCTTTCGCGATCTCGGCATCGGCCTTCTGTTCGCCGCGGTGTTTGTCTACCTGCTCATGGTCGTGAACTACCAGAACTTTGGCGATCCATTTGTCGTCATTCTGGCTCTCCCGCTGACGTTATGCGGCATTGTCACGATGCTCTTCATCACCGGAACGACGCTTAACGTACCCTCGCTGATGGGAGCGATCATGGCGGTCGGCGTCGCGTCGGCGAACTCGATCCTGCTCGTCACCTTCGCGCGCGAGCAGCAGATAGCAGGCTGGACGGCATTCGACGCTGCAATTACTGCCGGCTACACCCGGATTCGGCCGGTGCTAATGACGGCGGCGGCGATGATCGTCGGCATGATCCCGATGGCGATCGGCGGTGCCGGCGGAGAACAGAATGCTGCGCTGGCGCGCGCCGTTATCGGCGGCCTGCTGTTCGCAACTCCAACGACGTTGCTGATCGTGCCGTACCTGTTCGCTCTGCTGCGGAAAGGCAACGACGGCAAGGCAACCCATGGCGTATTCAAAGAGGAAATCGCATGAACGATATGAATCGAACTAACGACTTCGAAGATGCGCCACCAAAGAACGATAGCGATCATCAGCCTGAGCTGACTGTCAAGTCACTACCCGGCGCCCCGCTAGCGGCGAGTCATAAGGTTATCCGCCCGCGTTCAATGTGGCTGCTCGGATTGAGCGCGCTGCTGCCGCTCGCGGTGAGCGTTGCCTACGGCGCTTCACAGCATAACCTGCAGGATCGTCAGGTCATGAGAACCACCGAGCAGCATCGGGACTTTGTCCCGGCCGTTCGCATCGCCCGGGTGCGCGCTGCCGGCAACGAGATAACAATCTCCCTGCCGGCAACGACGCTCGCATTCGCGTCGGCAAACATCTTTGCGCGCACCAACGGCTACATCGAGACACGCAAGGTCGATATCGGCGATCATGTGAAGGCTGGCGATTTGCTGGCGCAGATTACGGCTCCTGAGCTCGATCACCAGATCGCTCAGGCCGAAGCGACGCTTAGCCAGAACCAGGCGACGTTGCAGCAGACGCAGGCAAGCCGGGATCTCGCCCAGGTCACCAACGATCGTGACAGTGACCTAGTCAAGAAGGGATGGGTGACGGCTCAGCAGGGCGACACTGACCGCCTGACTCTCGATGCGCAACAGGCGGCGATCGGAGTTGCCCAAGCAAACATCGCGGCTCAGCAAGCCCTGATCCGCGTGCTTCGTCAGCAAAAGGCCTACCAGAGCGTGGTCGCGCCGTTCGACGGCATCATCACCCAGCGGAACGTCGATACAGGAAGCCTCGTGCAGTCCGGAACCACGTTCATGTTCACGTTGATGCAAAGCGAAGTAATCCGCACCCAGGTCTACGTGCCGCAGGACGCGGCGTTCGGAGTGGCTACGGGAGTCTACGCAGTTGTCCACGTCCCCGAGATTCCCGACCGCACGTTCCCCGGCAAGGTGACGCGCTTCGCCCATGCATTGGCGCCCGGCACCCGCACGCTGCTCACCGAGGTCGACATTCCAAACACCGATGGCGCATTGAGTCCGGGAATGTATGTAAAGATCGAGTTGCACATCCCGCGCAAGACTCCCGCTATCATAGTGCCTTCCGACGCCCTGGTTTTCAACGGCGACGGCACGCAGGTGGCCGTGGTGGACAATGGCACCGCGCATTTCCACAAGGTGATGGTGGTGCGCGATTTCGGAACGGAGGTCGAGGTACGTGACGGCATCAAGCCGGGCGATGAGGTGATCCTCAAACCGGCGGTCACACTCGCCGACGGCAGCAAGGTGCAGTCGCAGGAGGTGCCGCTCCAGACCTCTCAGCGATAACGATCTTAGCGGTCAAACGCAGGAGGTCCCGATGCGAAGTTTAATTTTCATGGCAACAACCATGGTGTTGTTCGGCTGCAGCTTAGCCTGCGCGCAGGTTAGATCCATGTCACCGCGCAACGCGCCGGCGATGAGCAGTACAATTCCTACAGTAGGCGCCGGTCCCAGAAACGCGCTCGGGGCGATTCAACTCAACCTGGGAGCCTTGGGTCCGATCCCGGGTACTACCATAGGTACGATCATGATCTGTCCGACGACTGGGATCGCAGCCGCGATGCCGAGCACTACTCTCGATGCAAGCAACGCGGTAGGGGCGACGGGGATGCTGTCTCCGCAGCTTCCTCCGGGCGCAACGCCATCAGCCATCTCTACCTTCGGCACTTCAATCATGACCGCCGCCTGCAACCCAGCGGCAGCCACTCTGGATGCCACCGAAGCTTCGGGCAACAGCGTGGCTTCACCGATACCTGGTCTTGCTACGATCACTGGACCGGCATTTAGCGACGCTACGATTTCGTCCGCCGCCACGGAAGCTGGTGGAGCGGGCCTGAGCCCCGAAATCGTCGTCCCGACGCCCGACAGCTCGCCAGCGCCATAGTCGGGAGATAGTGGGCGGCCTTGGCGTCAAGCCAACGGCAGGTCCAGCGGAGTCACGTCACCCCAACGCTGGCGACGCAACAGTACGCGGCAGTGCTGCCGAACGTGCGCCATGGGCTCATGACACCGCGGATCACAAGCGCTTACGTCACATCGTCGCAAAACCAGTAACGCGAGCGGTCGCAACCCCACGGTGTTCTTCGGACAGGGCGGGGTTCGAAACTCAAAGGATATTGACATGGTGCTCCCGGTAGAAGTGCTGGCGGTCGCGACCGCAGTGCCCCCAAACAAGCTTGAGCAGCGGGCTGTCGCCAACGCTGCGCGGGAGGTATACGCACGCACGTTCGCGCACTACCCGAAACTGGCCGATGTATTCGTCAATGTCGGCATCGAGCGGCGCTATTCGGTACGATCGCTGGACTGGCTAAGCGCGCCGCACGATCTCGCCGAGCGCACCAAGGTCTATATTGAGGGCGCAAACGAATTGTTTGTGCAAACGGCGCGCGCCGCACTTGAACGTGCAGGAGTCTCCGCGCGCGACGTTGACGTCGTCGTGACGGTTTCGTCGACTGGTATCGCAACTCCGAGCATCGAAGCGCGCGTGGCGCCGGAAATGGGATTTCGGCCAACGGTCATGCGCGTCCCGGTCTTTGGCCGGGGTTGTGCGGGCGGCGTCTCCGGCCTGGCGCTCGGGGCCCGGCTTGCGCGTGCCGAGCCGGGCGAGATCGTCCTCGTGGTGGTGATCGAGCTGTGCACGCTGGCTTGCCGCATCGACCGTGGGTCAAAGGCCGACGTGATCTCCTCAGCCTTGTTCGGCGATGGCGCCGCCGCCGCAGTGCTGCGCGCGGGGCCTTCCGGCGCGAGGGTGCGCATCGGTGCGGACGCCGAGCACACTTGGCCGCGCACGCTCGATATCATGGGCTGGATGATCGACCCGGTCGGCTTCCGCGTCATGCTCTCCCGCTCGTTGCCGGGCTTCGTCGAGCAGAAGCTGGCTGCGCCGGTGCGGCGATTCATCAAAGCGGCGCAACTGCAGTCGCCGCAGCTGATTTGTCATCCAGGCGGCGCGAAGGTCCTTGACGCGATCGAAGTCGCACTCGAGCTGCAGAAAGGAACGCTGCGCGACGAGCGCGAAATCTTGCGCGGCTACGGCAACATGTCAGCGCCGACAGTCCTGTTTGTGCTTGAGCGGAAGCTGCAGCGGGGCTTGCGCGGCTCGGCCATGCTTTCGGCACTGGGGCCGGGGTTTACCGCAAACCTGCTCGCGCTCGAGGCTGTGCATGGGTGAGGGTGCGTGGCTGGTCGCGTTCGTGCTGGCGCAAAGGCTCGTCGAGCTTTGCTTCGCGCAATTCAACACCAGCCGATTGCGCGCGGAGGGTGGCGTCGAATTCGGCGCAGCGCACTACCCGCTCATGATTGCGCTGCACGCTTCATGGCTGCTCGGTTTGTGGATGCTTGGCAGTGACCGGCCCATCAATGCGTTCTGGCTCGTGGTTTTCGTGTTTCTTCAGGTTGGACGCGTGTGGGTGATCGCCAGCCTCGGCCGGCGATGGACCACCCGCGTCATCGTGCTGCGTGGGGCGCCGCAGGTGACGCGCGGCCCCTATCGCTGGTTCAAGCATCCCAACTATCTGATCGTAGCGCTGGAGATTGCCGTGGTTCCGCTGGCGCTCGGATTACCGGAGTTTGCGCTGGTCTTCTCGATCGCAAATGCGGCGCTGCTTGCATACCGCATTCGTATCGAAAACGAGGCGCTGGCCTGGGCCGCGCAAAGGTCCGACGCGCCAATGGCGTCGGCAACCCTTGCCAATAGATGACCAAGACGATAGCTATGCCGCTGTACCGTGGTCCGGTTTCCGGCAGCGGAATCAAGCGCCCGTAGCTCAGCTGGATAGAGCACCAGACTACGAATCTGGGGGTCAGCGGTTCGAATCCGTTCGGGCGCGCCAGTATTTTCAAGGGCTTAGATCGATTTGGCCGCCATTAGCCCCCGGTGGGGTAACGCCGCGGGTAACAGCCGACAGAAAAACCAGTCTGCTCCCCCTGGCAAAGTTAGCACTGGTCATCATGGTGCCGCTGCGCAATCTGCTTCGCCTTGTCGAGAGTCTTGGCACTTCCCAGTGGAGTCATATCGCTGCAGCGCCGAAGCCAATGCGATCGCAACCCGCGCCGGCTCAGGGCACAGAACCAAGACATAGCTTTCGCGTGTTACTGTTCGCAATATGGCCACCGCGCGGGGGTTTACCGCAATCGCGCCCGCCAGCTTCGTGAGCGCTGCGAACGCGACTGGCGGGAATCGGAGCGCAAGCATCTGCTCGATCTCGCCAAGGTGTCACCAGTTTGGGGAAGGGGTGAGTTCATGAACAGGCGCCTCGTATTGCTGCTTCTCGCTGTCCCGGCTTCCGCTTGGACCACATGAGCCAAAGCGTCTTGGATCGATTGGTATGACAGGCCAAATTCAGGATATTGCGAAACCGCACCTCCCGGCCTGCCCTGGGGCAACTACTTCGCCCAAGACGCTAGACTTTGCCCTGAGAACCTAAAAAGAAGCGGCAACGTACTGCGTCAAAAACCAAAGCGCACTTCCAAACCAAAGAGCGGACGGGATGCCACGCCTATGGATAGATATTGCTTCCTATCTGTTAGGGGCATATGCACTTGTTGCTAAGCGGCACGACGTATGAGCGCGCCGCCGATCTAAAAGACCCGCTGCCAAAGCCGGTTAGTTAAGTGGTCGCGGATCTAAAGCATCCATCGCTGACATCACTTGACGAACCCGGGCTTGCGTCCCCGGTCCACGTACTGCCCGACGAAATGATGTCCGCTATGGGCTAATAGCGGACATCGCGCCGGGGCCTAAAGCGGACTTGAGACTGGGTCTTGCCGCAAGTGAGATGGCGTCATACGGAAGTGACTGTGTTCCGAGCGTTCTCCTTTTTTCCAGTTGTGCCTTGTTGCGCTTAGGCATGGAACGTGCGTCTTAAGTTCGAGAACCCGAAGAGCGCTACGGCTGTTCGTGTTGAGGACGAAACATTCTGAGGGCTTCCAAAGCGCGGCCGTCTTCGGTGATGGACCGATTAGGTTTCGGCGCGCCGGCTCCCACAAAAAACGGGGTGTCACTTGCCGGGAACGTCTCCTCTAGAGCTTCGTCAATTCGGCGCTCTCGCTCGCTGATGTGGGTGGTCATTGCCGGCCTCCCGCCTGCGGTTGCCCGCGCGTTTGTGGTGGACGAGAGAGCTCGCTGAGCGGCAAATAAGGCACTACGCCGCTGCCGCCGGCCCTCGAATCCAAAATGATCTTATCCGTGCCGCCGAGCACACGTTCCATGGTTTCGAGATACATGCGCTCGCGGGTGACGTCCGGGGCCTTTTTGTATTGCTCGTAGATCTTCAAGAACCGCGACGTCTGACCGGTTGCTTCGGCCACCGTCTGCGACTTGTAGGCCTCCGCAGCCTGGGTGATCTGCGCCACCCGGCCGCGTGCTTCCGGCACGACCCGGTTAGCGTATGTTTGCGCCTCGTTGACGGCACGCTCGAGATCGGCGCGCGCGGCCTGCACATCGCGGAACGCATCGATCACTTGCGCCGGCGGATCGACCTTCTGCAGCTGCACCTGCTGTATGATGACTCCAGCGTCGTAGTGATCGAGAGTCTTCTGCATCAGGTCCTGAACAGCCGTCTCGATGGTCTGCCGCGCCCCGGTGAGAATCGGCTGAATCTCGGAGCGGCCAATCACCTCGCGCATCGCGCTTTCTGCCACCGCCTTCACGGTGCCTTCCGGATTCTGGATGTTGAAAAGGAATTCGCCGACGCCCGTCGGCTTCACTTTCCACAAGATCGAGAACTCGACGTCGACGATGTTTTCGTCGCCGGTGAGCATGAGGCTCTCCTCCGGTACGCCGCGCACGGTGGTGCCGCCGCGGCGGATGTCGTCCACGACCCGCATGCCGATGTCGATCTTGTTCACGCGCAGCGCTTTGGGCGTGAGCACGGTTTCAATAGGATAGGGCAGATGGTAGTTCAGGCCGGGCTGCACCTCGCGCACTGCCTTGCCGAAGCGCAGAACAACACCGACTTCGTCCGGCTCGACGCGGAAAAAGCCGGAAAATCCCCAGAGCGCGATCACGCCAAGCACTAAGAGAACGAAACCGCGTCCGCCGAGATTGCCCCCAGGCAGCACGCGCCGCAAATTGTCCTGGCCGCGACGGAGGATTTCTTCGAGATCTGGCGGCGTCGGGCCCGACGATTGTGGTCCAGAGCCCCAGGGGCCCTTGCCGCCCGAGCCCCATGGGCCCCCGCCGCCCTGATTGGTCCAAGGCATCGAATTAGGTCTCCCGCGCCGGCTTATGTAACCGGGATTCGCCGGATGACTCCCGAATTGGGGTGAATACTCGCGACTCGCTGGGCTTCCCGCAAGACAGACGCGAGGTGCCGCTGGCTACCGGCATCTCGGGCAGCCCGAACGGTGGTCGAGGGTCTGATCTGGTCATTCTCTCTGGCATTTGGACGCACGCCTCCGGTTGGACGCACGCCTCCCGTCGGTTGCTCTTGAACGCATAACAATCGACGCATCCGATCGTCCCAGCTCCTATTGTTCTCCAGATTTCGCCTGCATTTTTTATCATTTGATCTGCCGCCCGCTATGCCGCGGTCAGGCAGTCGCTTGGCGAGCCCGATCCATTCAGACTCCGGCATCGGGCCGCTCTTCGTGAGGATTCGCTCCTTCTTTTTTCTGGCGCGGATTTAAAAACCACTAGCCATTAAGAACCAAGGGCAGTTAACCGGCCACAGTTTTCGCATTCGAAGATTTGGACTGATTTGGGGCCATAATACGCCTGAACAGTCTCAACGGAATGCCAATCCATGGGCCTTTTGCATTTGAGACAAGGCGGACGCTTAATTTCGTTTCTTTTTGTTGAGCTAGTAGACGGCTGGTGAGGCTGTGTCATGTCGCACTCTCCCTGTTTGCAGGCGGGAGCACGATCGGTCTCTCAGCCACCGGTGCCCAAAGGCTTCGTTACGATTTTTCTCTGCCGGTGATGCGATAGTGTGTGCTTATATTTCACGAATAGCGAGAACAATAATCGGCAGTATTGCAATGCACAAATATCATTTCGTCAGGTTGGATTTTTTTGTAGAAATTTTTTGGGACATAGGGGGTGTGAATAAATCTCTCCAGAGGCTCTCTAATAGGCAGGCGTGCCGGGGGTGACCACCTTTTTATCAAGGTGGCATCGAATCCTCGTTGGCGAGTTGGCGGCATTGCCTCGCATTGACTCACAAATGGCTGCTGGTGAGGCAGACTAGCGTCACCGCTAATCAACTGCCTGGGAAACGAAGGCAGCAGCTACGGCTGGTCATTCTTGCCTGTCCCAGTGGTGACAGTCGGGGCGGAGATTTGTGTTCCTCAAAGTGTATGCGGCGGCTCATCAAGCAGCTTGAGCTTGGCCGTTAGCGTGATAATGCGTTTCTCCGCCTCGGCGCGAGTGAGGTTTGGTTTGAATGCGTCTAGCTCATAAGCGGCGTTCGCAAGATTCTTCAGCGTTGCGGCCTGCGCCGCTGTCATTGATTCGTTGGCAGTCACCGGTTTAGCTTGCAGGCGGGCCATGGAGCATTCATCGCGCCTCAGTCGGTTAGAATATCAGAGAGCAAGTGCAAGCAAGATTGATTCAAAACCGCGAGCTGCTATTTGAATCAATGTTGCGCACAATGTCATCGCTGACTTTCCGCAATTAGCTTACTATGTGGAATGTCACTAGCGGCTGATTGCTAAAACGCGGCATGCAATCATTGAGGCAGCAAACCCAGCCGCCAAGGTGTGAAATGCGGAAAGTAACACCATTAACCGGGGGCGATCATGGCATCCCCATCCATACCCAAGGAGGACCTCATGCCAACTTATATGATGTCGCTCAATTGGACCGACCAAGGTATCCGCGCGATCAAGGATTCGCCGAAGCGAGCCGACGCCGCACGCGAGCTCGGCAAAAAAGTGGGAGTCGAAATCAAGCATCTTTATCTCACATCGGGCGAAACCGATCTCGTCGTTTTCGTCGATGCACCGAGTGACGACAATGTGGCTAAATTCGCGCTGGCGGTTGGCTCACACGGCAACGTACGCACCCGCACCGCCCGCGCGTGGTCGGCTGATGAATACCGGAAGCTCATTTCCGAGCTACCCTAAAGCAGACATCAATCAGCGCGTCCGAATGTCCGCTTTGGGTCAAAAGCAGACATATGCGGTGCACAAAGCCATGTCCGCTTT
>Ga0075419_10002410_pt1 | contig 12026 bp, 9 predicted proteins | sample SoiMetdeltSBSDD3_FD_76900 | JGI IMG/M metagenome (GOLD analysis project Ga0075419, IMG submission 76900) | Bulk soil microbial communities from a Populus tree surrounding site in Tennessee, USA - Soil MetaG P. deltoides SBSDD3 | ecosystem: Environmental > Terrestrial > Soil > Tree plantation... | reverse complement strand
TCGACGACCGCCATGCCCTGATCGAGCGACTCGATCACCTCGTGGCGCCGCCGTTCGTCCTCGAGTCGCGTGGCGTAGTCCGCGTAGGCCTTCGACGCAATGAACAGCGGAATCGCCACGACCGGCAGCGCCGGCCACAGCCGGTATTCGAGCAGCAGCGACAGTCCGGCGGCGATGCTCCCGCCGACGACGTACGCCGGCCAGCCCGAAAACGGATCGAGCTTGGGGCCGCGCTTGTGCATCAGCAGCGCGGCGAGGACGTTCGTCGACCAGCGCGAGACGATCGTATAGGCGACGATCGCCGCACCGATCGGGATGGCCTGCCAGGGCCACCCGAACTGTCCGGACGCGCCGCCCAGCAGCCGGAACACGAGCCCCGCCATCTGGATGGCGAGCATCGCGACGGCCGCGCTTCCGAGAATGCGCTGGGGGTGATGGGCGTCGATCAGTCCGCGGGTCGCTGCGCTCGCCGCCGCCACCAGCATCGTCGCGTGCGGCCCGAGCAGCAGCAGCGCGGTGAAGTCGACGATGAACGACAGCGGCATCGTGCCGGCGTCCTCGATCGACGGATGTGGTGTGGCGACGGCCGACACGAAGGCCGCGGTCAGAATCAGGGCGAAGAACTCGAAGTTGCGATCGGCCGCGGGCCATCCGACGAAGCCGAGCAACACGCCGGCCGCCACCGCGACTGACGCGACCGTGACAACGTCCGGATGACGAAGAAGCGTGCGCATGCGAGGACCGTCCGGGGGGTAGCGGACACGCCGATCGTCGGGGCCAGAGCAAAGCCATGACCAGGCAGGCCACGGGGTATGAACTGCGCACAGGTGCACACCAGGGAACGCTTCGGCCCGGCGTCGCGATGGAAGGAGGATACGAATCTGCTGTTGGGTTTATCGAAATTGCAATTGGGGGAACGGAGGGGACGGAGGAAACGGAGTGGGGTTAACACGGAGAAACGGTGGGAACGGTGATCGGATCCTGATCGCCACACCGGTGGCAGTCCATTCGCGTGTGATTCCCGTCGCGAATGGACTGCCACCGGCGTGGCGTTTCGGTTCGTCCTCCGTTATCGCCGTTGCTCCGTGTTGATCCTTACTCCGTTATCTCCGCTTTCTCCGTTCTCACGGGGTCCAGATGCGTGACGCCGTCTTCCCTGCGAGACCCAGCATCACCTCATTGAGCCGCCGCACGAACGCAGCGGGATCGTCGAGCTGACCGCCTTCGGCGAGCGTCGCCTGGTCGAACAGGATGTGTGTCCAATCGGAGAAGCGTGCGTCGTCGGTTTCTTCGCCAAGCCGCTGCACCAGCGGATGGCTCGGGTTGATCTCCAACACGGGTCGTGGTGTCGGGACGTTCTGACCGGCGGCCTTGAGCATCCGCTCGAGGTGGGTGCTCATGCCGTGCTCGTCGCTGACGAGGCAGGCGGGAGAGTCGGTGAGTCGATTGGTCACGCGCACCGCGCTGGCGCGGTCCGACAAAGCACGCTGCATCCGCTCGACGAGGCCCTTGTGCGCGTCCGATGCGGTCTCCTGCTCGGTTGCCGCCTGGCCGCCCACCTTGCTCAGATCCAGGCCGCCCTTGGCCACCGACCGAAGCGGCTTGCCGTCGAATTCAGTCAGCATCGAGACGATCCATTCATCGACGCGGTCGAACATCAGCAGCACTTCGACGCCAAGCTTCCGGAAGATTTCCAGGTGCGGGCTGCTCCGTGCGGCGGCGAAGCTGTCGGCGGTGAGGTAATAGATCGCCTCCTGACCGTCTTTCATCCGTGACACGTACTCGGACAGCGAGACGGTCTGTTCTTCGGTGTCTGCGTGTGTGGACGAAAACCGCAGCAGTGTCGCGACCCGCTCGCGGTTCGATGCGTCCTCGGCCGCGCCTTCCTTGAGCACGCGGCCGAACTCTTTCCAGAAGGTGGAGTACTTGTCCGCGTGATGCTCGGCGAGATCCTCGAGCAGACCGAGCACGCGCTTGACCGACGCGGCACGAATGGTCTGCACGTCGCGCGACTGCTGCAGGATCTCGCGCGAGACGTTGAGCGGCAGATCGTTCGAGTCGACGATGCCGCGCACGAAGCGGAGGTAGGTCGGCATCAGCTGCTCGGCATCGTCCATGATGAAGACGCGACGGACATAGAGCTTGATGCCGTGGCGATGCGTGCGATCCCAGATGTCGAACGGCGCCTGTCGTGGAATGAAGAAGAGCTGCGTGAATTCCTGCCGCCCCTCGACCTTGGCGTGCACGTAGGCGAGCGGCGGCTCGAAGTCGTGGGCCACGTGCTTGTAGCATTCGTGGTACTGCTCTTCGGTGATCTCCGACTTCGGGCGCGCCCACAGCGCCGAGGCCTGATTGATCTGCTCGTCTTCGTCGGTGAGGACGTTGGCGCGCGCGGTCGAATCCCAACGTTCCTGCTTCATCAGGATCGGAACGGTGATGTGATCGGAGTATTTGCGCAGGATCTCGCGAAGTCTCGTGCCCGACAGCAGCTCGTCCTCCTCGGGCCGGAGATGCAGCACCACGTCCGTGCCGCGCGTGTCTTTGTTGATGGTCCCGACGGTGTAATTGCCCTCGCCGCTGCTTTCCCATCGCACACCGTGCTCGGCCGTCAGCCCGCCGCGCCGCGTGATCAGCGTGACGCGATCGGCCACGATGAACGACGAGTAGAAGCCGACGCCAAACTGGCCGATGAGCGCGGCGTTCTTCGCATCGTCAGAGGTCAACTGGGCGAGGAACTCGCGCGTGCCCGACTTGGCGATGGTGCCGATCTGCTCGATGACCTCCTGCCGCGACATGCCGATGCCGTTGTCCGAGACCGTGATCGTCCGCGCGTGCGCGTCGTAGCTGACGCGAATCTTCGGGTCGGGATCGGCTTCGAAGAGCGCCTGGTCGCGCATCGCCTCGAAGCGGAGCTTGTCGGCGGCATCAGAGGCATTCGAGACCAATTCCCGCAGAAAGATCTCCTTGTTGCCGTACAAGGAGTGGATCATCAGGTGGAGGAGCTGCGCGACCTCGGCCTGAAAGCCGAGCGTCTCCCTGGTGGTCGTGTCGCCCGTAGTCATTCCTATTTCATAGCACGGCCTTCTACATCGGCTGTCGCTTGTTGCCGCGCCCGACGTTCGGGCCAGGATCCGGCAGATCGTGGAATTCCGGACTGTGGGCGAACGTGTCCTCGTCGTCTTCAGCGCGCGGGAACGTACGTGGGTTCAGCGGGCTAATCCCCTCGAGCTCCGGCGTCGCTTCGGGAGCAGACTCCGGGATTTGGCGGTCGCTCGACTCGCCGTCCGTACGGTCGCGGTTCATACGATGTCCTCCGATCCAAGGCAGGAGCAACGCTCGTGCCTCGGCCGGCCGTATAATCGGCCGCACTCGACGTCGCGCCCCCACGCACGATCGCGCGCTGGAGCGGCGGAGGAGGAGACATGCCCAACCGCAGAGACTTCCTCGCATACACCGCAGGTGCGGCCGTCGGGGTGCTCACGAGCGGTTATCGGCCTGCCATTGCCGGGCTCGCTCGGCAGGTCGGCGCCAAGCCAGGCAAACGTCGCGAAGTGTCCATCGGCGGCCGTCGCGTGAGAACCGTCGATCTCCACGCGCATTGTTTCGTGCCTGAGGTCTGGGACCTCGTCAAAGACACACCGCTCGCGGCCGCCGCGAAGCCGAACCTGACCGGCAACCTCGCGCTCGGCAACCCGCAGCGGCTGATCGACATGGACGCCCAGGGGATCGACTACCAGGCGATCAACATCAACGCGTGGGGCTATAACGCCGAACGCGCGCTGGCGCGCGATCTGATCGCGCTTCAGAACGAGAAGATCGCGCAGTGGTGCGCCAAGCATCCGGATCGCTTCGTCGGCATGGCGTCGTTGGCACTGCAGCATCCGGAGCTGGCCGCCGAACAACTCGAGCACGCGGTCAAGAAGCTGGGGCTTCGCGGCGCGGCCATCGGCGGCAGCGTCGAGGGACAGGAGTTGTCCGATCGTAAATTCGATCCGTTCTGGGCCAAGGCGGAGGAGCTCGGCATCGTGCTGTTCATGCACCCGCAGCCGGCGCCTGGCACGACGCAGAACATGCGCCTTCAAGGCAAGGGCGTCCTCAACAACACCATCGGCAACCCGCTCGAGACGACGGTGTTTCTGTCGCATCTGATCTTCGAGGGCACACTCGATCGGTTCCCGGGTCTCCGGATTTGTGCCGCACATGCCGGCGGCTATCTCACGTCGTACCTGGGGCGGTCCGATGCGCTCTGCGGCCGGGCAGGAGGCAACGGCGACGACTGCAGGGCGCTGAAGAAGAAGCCGAGCGAGTACTTCAGGCGCGAGCTGTTCGTCGACACGATGATCTTCCGCGAGGATGGGCTGCGCCACCTCGTGGCGGAAGCCGGCGTTGGTCAGATCGTCTACGGTACGGACTATCCGTTCGACTGGCCGGTCGGGATCGACTTCGTCCTGAACGCCAAGTTCCTGAGCGACGCCGACAAGACCGCGATGCTCGGCGGCAACGCGAGCCGGTTGCTGCGAATCACCTAGCCGCGCCAACGTCGCCTTGCGCGAGCACGTCTAATGAGCTCGATATGACCTTCGACGTGTTCACGCGGGATGTCGTCTATGCGGTGCGGGGCTTTCGTCGCGAACCGTCGCACGCGGCGATCGCCGTGCTCATCCTGGCGCTCGGCATCGGCGCCAACACCGCCGTCTTCAGCATCGTCAATCCGCTGCTGCTGCGCTCGTTGCCGTTCCCGGACGCAAAGCAGCTCGTCTGGATTGAAAACACCGGCGGTACTGGCTTGAGCGGGCAAGCGTACCGCTCGGACGTCTTCGCGTCGCTGCGCGACAACGCGCGCTCGTTCCAGGGGATCAGTGGCTATTTCGCGTTCTTCGACTTTCTGAGCACGACGCTCACTGGACGAGGCGATCCCGAGCGCTTGAGCGGGGTCGACGTCGCGCCACGTTTCTTCGAAGTGCTCGGCGTACCTCCTGCGCGCGGGCGACTGTTCGTCGAGGCCGAGCACCACGTGGGTGGACCTCGTGCGGCCATCCTCACTCACGCCTTCTGGCAGCGCCGGCTCGCTGCCGCGCCGGACGTCATCGGATCCACGCTCACGCTGAACGGCGAGGCAGTGACGGTCGTCGGCGTTCTTCCGGCCGACTTCGACTTCTCATCGGTGTTCACGCCAGGGACGCGCGTGGATCTCTTCACGCCCGTCGACCTCGACTTCGTGCGTCGGATGGGCAACACCTTGTCGATCGTCGGACGGCTGCGGCCTGGTGTGACCATAGACGTTGCACGAGAAGAGATGGCAACGCTGTGGACGCGGCTGCGCGAGGAACATGGCGACTGGCGGACGTGGGGGTCGTCGATCAGCTCGTTGCAAGCGCACGTGAGCGGTTCACTGCGGCGACCGCTGCTGGTGCTGTGGTCCTCGGTCGGGTTCGTGCTCTTGATCGTCTGCGCCAACCTGGCGAACCTGCTGTTGGCGCGGGCCGCGGCACGCGGCCGTGAGTTTGCGGTACGAATGGCACTCGGCGCTCAACGCACGCGCCTCGTCACACAAGTGCTGACCGAAGGCGTGCTGCTTGCGCTCGCGGGTGCGGCGTTGTCGATTCCGCTGGCGTGGATGGTCACGAGGTGGCTGACCACCAACGACACGCTCAGTCTTCCGCTGTTGCGGTACGTCCAGCTGGACGCCACCGCGTTTGCCGTGGTCGGTGGACTCGCCGTGTTGACCGGACTGCTGTTTGCGGCCGTGCCGGCCGTGCGGGTGTCGGCGCGCGCGCCGCAGGATGCGCTACAAGAACACGGCCGCGGCACGGTCGATTCCAAGCGTCAGGCACTCGTGCGGCGAGGGCTGGTCGTCGCCGAGATCGCATTGGCAGCCGTTCTGCTGGTGGGCGCTGGCCTGCTGTCGCAAAGCTTCATCAGATTGATCAGCGCCGATCCGGGTTTTCGACCCGAGCATGTCGTGTCGGCGCGAATCGAGTTTGCCAGCCGGGTCACGCAGCAGCAGGTGCTGGCGTTGACGAGCGAATTAGCGCGGCGCCTGCGCGAGCGGCCAGGCGTCGATGCCGCCGGTGTCACCGACGCGCTGCCGCTCGATCGGAATCGATCCTGGAACGTCGGCGTGCCGGGTGTGCAGTATCCCAACAATCTGCGTCCGGCAACGTTCCTGTACGTGGTCGGCCCAGGCTATCTCGCGGCGATGGGGATTCAGATGAAAGCGGGACGCGACTTCACCGAGCAAGACGTCGCTGGCGCGGGACCCACGACGCCACGCGCCGCGATTGTCAACGAAACGCTCGCACGCAGGCTGTATCCGGATGTCGATCCAGTGGGGCGCCCGGCGGTGACCGGCAACTCACCGCTGACGATTGTCGGCGTGGTCGCCGATGTCCGGCAGAGCCGCCTGGACGAGACGCCCGAGCCCCAGATGTACCTTGCCTGGGCCCAGGGTGGCGGCTCGGGTCTCCAGTTGGTCGTACGTTCGTCGCTCCCGGAATCGTCGGTGGTGCCGATGGTGCGCCGGACGATGGCAGAGGTCGACCCGCGTCTACTGGCGACGGACGTCCGGCTGATTCGCGATCTGGTCGAGACATCGATCTCTCCACGCCGTCTCGTCGTGTCGCTGCTCGGTGGGTTCTCGCTGCTTGCCGTCGTGCTCGCGTGTCTGGGCATTTACGGCGTCGTGTCGTACGGCGTCAATCAGCGCATGACCGAGTTCGGCCTGCGGATGGCCCTCGGTGCGACCGGCGCCGACGTTCGGACACACATCCTCCGCGACACGCTGAAGATGACGCTGTTGGGCATCACGATCGGTGGGGTTGCCGCACTCGCGCTGTCGCGTGCGATCGCCGCGCTGCTCTATGCGACGTCGCCGACCGACCCGATGACCTTCGGCGTGATGGTGGTGCTGCTTGGCGCGGTCGCGATGATCGGCGCGCTCGTGCCCGCGCTGCGCGCGGCCCGCGTCGATCCGATGGCTGTACTGAAAAGCTAGGAATCAGGAATCAGGATTCAGTTTTGGGCCAGGCCCGACTGAGTCCTGATTCCTCGGTTATCCGCCCGTCCGCGCTCGCATCGTCTTGGCGTGCTTGAGTGCTTGCCGCGACTGACGCAACGACGGCTCGGGAGCATCGCGCTCGCCGGGCTGCGACTTCTCGACGTGCACGTGGGTGTAGTGCCCCGGCACTCGCCACAGCACGCGGTAGCCGGCGAGCTTGAAGGTCTCGGACAACCCGTCCGGGTCGGACGAATGGAAGTCGAGCGCCTCGCCGTCGTAATGCGCGGAATTGCGGGTGTGCACGTGGTCGTTGGCCGACACGAGTCGTACCTCCTCACCAGTGCGGGTCGCCCACACATCCGCGAGATCGAACATCTGCAGTGAGTCACGAGTCGTCAGGTGCACGGGCACCCGAAGCCCCTGAATCACTGCTTTACGGCTAAAGGGGGCATGGTGTACCCCTGCGACGCGAGCAGCCCGCGAACGCCGTCCAGCGCCTTGCCTTGCTGTTCGACCGCGTTCGACAGCCGCTGATTGGCTTGCAGCAACGCGTCGGTCGTCCGCCGGTGCTCCATGATCAAGAATGCAACCACGCCGCCCGCAAGCATCCAGGGCAGAATCGTATTCTTGAATTCAGTCCAGATCTGCATTCCTACCCCTTTCAACCGCTTCGGATCACACTGCGACCCGAATCGTCATACAGTTTTGGTGGCTCAGGCAGGCGAAATGGCCCAAGCCCCGAGTGGGTACTGCGAAAAGCGGGCCCTCGGTTGAAAGTGGAAGAAGTGGAAAGGTGGAAGCACTGGAAGCGTGAAAGTGCACATTTCCACTGTTCCACTTCGTGCGCGAGGTGAATCGATGGCGTCGTACGGTGTTCCCATAACGACAGAACTGGCAAAGAAGCTGGCCGCGGCGGCGTTGACCGAAGCGCGCGCCAACGGATGGACGATGGGCGCTGCCGTCGTCGACCCGGCGGGCATTCTCGTGTACTTCGAGAAGATCGACGATACGCAGCACGCGAGTCCGCGCATCGCGATCGACAAGGCGCGATCGGCGGCGATGTTCAAGCGGCCGACGAAAGCATTTCAAGATTCGGTCGAGAAGGGCGGCGTGTTCCTGCGCGTCATGGGACTGCGCGGCGCGAGCTTCGTCGAGGGCGGCGTACCGATCGTCGTCGACGGCAAGATCATCGGCGGCCTGGGCGTCTCTGGTGGCACGTCCGAACAAGACGGACAGTGTTGCAAGGCGGCATTGGATTCGATCGCGAGGTAGATCACGACGGGTCTGAAGACCCGCCTCTACATCGTTCGCTTAGATGCGTCGTAGAGGCGGGTCTTTTAGACCCGCCGATCAGGAGGGGTGGTGATGGAACCGCACCTTGCAACGGATCTCGCCGTCTCGTTGACCGACGATCGGCCCGGTGAGCTGGCGAAAGCGATTGGCGCCGTCAGCGGAGCAGGCATCAACATCGACGGCTACATCGAGATCGCCGGCGTCGTCCACGTGTTGACGACGGACCTCGAGGCGGCGCGCAGATGCCTGCACGCTGCGGGGTTCCGGGTGGTGCAGGAGCAGCAGGTGGCGCTCGTGCCGGTCGCCGATGAAGCGGGCGCGGCGGCGCGCGTCTTTCAACGGATCGCCGAGGCGCGCATCAACGTGCGCTACAGCTATCTCGCCACGCGCAACCGTCTGGTGATTTCATCCGAAAAGCCTCAGGCGATCCTCGACGCACTGAATAGCAGTACGTAGTGTCCCGCGTCGGCTACGCGTGCGTACGCACGAAGGGCCGGCCCTGTTTTGGACCGGCCCCTTGTGGCTTTCATCTAAGGATGTGCAGCCCTGCCCCGCATAGCGCCCAAGGCGCGGCAGTGGGGTTGCGCTAGAAGCGCATGCCGAAGGACCCGAGGAACGTACGTCCGCCGTCGATCCCGGGGATGGGCCGCGGGAAATCCGAATTGGCCCGTGCCGTACCAAAGTTGCTAGGCTTGATGTAGCCGGTGGGCAGACCGTTGGCGTCGAGCGGGCTGGCCGGGTCTGGCGTCACCGCATTGTTCCAGCCAATCAGCGTGTTGGTGTCGAGGATGTTGTACAGCTCGAACTTGATCCAGGGACGCACCGTCTTCCAGATCGCGATGTCGTAGGTGAGGGCAACGTCCACCAGGCCGTAGCCTTCGAACTCCTCGGATCCTCGCTCCCCGAAATACAGCGTCTGAGAACCGCTTCCCGGCATTCTTGCGTACCCCGCCTGCTGCCATCGAGCGAGCTGGATGGCGCTGAGCGGCACACCACTCGCGATCAGCGAGTAGGTCTGCGCCGAGTTGAACCGCCAGACCGGACCGATTGTGACGTTGCCGGCCGCACCGAGGCTCTGGTTGTACACCGCCCAGAGACGCAGCTTGCTCCTCTGAAAATCGTTGAGCGTTCCGTACGGGTAGTTCCGCGGAGTTAGGACCTCGGGGTAATCGGCGAAATCAGAGGGATTCGCCGGCTGGTTCGCGGCCTCACCCTCGAAGTTGCCTTCGTTCTTCAATTGCAGCGTGTAGTGTCCGCTCAAGTACAGGTTGCTCCGCAGGTCGTAGCGGCCAATGAACTGCATGCCCTGGTACTTGCGTTCGACGTCGTCGCTGTTGCGGAATTCGAGACGGTCGAAAGTGCCGAAGTTCACCCCGTCGCGAACCACCGTGATCTTTCCCGCGGGTGATGGATCGTCGATGAAATCCTCGATGAAGTTCGACGCGCGCCGCCACGAATACAGCACGCGTCCATAGCCCTTCCTGAATTGCCGCCCTACAGACAGCGTAAATTCCTTCGTGAGGGGGGATTCGAGACCATCGGCCAGGAAGACGTTCGCCGTTGGAAAGTTGCCGCCGATGATTGTCGTGTAGTTGGCGAGGTCCATACCAGGTGCGAAATCGAATCCCTGCCCAGCGGGCCCCGAGTATTGGTAAACGATCTGACTCGGGGACCCGACGACGGTGTTCCTCGCGAACTGGACGTCGCTGTACTTGCCCGAGTAATGCCCGTATGTGGCCTGCATCGTCCATCTGCCGTCGCCGAGCGGATCGAACGACACGCCGAGACGGGGGACGATGCTGTGCGTGTCGGCGCCGACGATGTCGCCGGTGGCCTCGCTGTCAGCCTTTTCGAAGCGAACGCCGAGATCGAACGAGAAGCGAGCGGATGCCGCCCAGTGATCCTGCACATAGAACGACTGCGTGGTGATGTCCATGGTGGCGCCGGGCGTCGGCAGCCAGTTCTGCAGGCGGGACGTGCCGGGCACGTACAGCGGGATCAGGCGGCCCTGCGCGTCGAGCGCCGGAACCCCTCCAGTGATCAAGTAGTCCGATTGGAACACGTAGTTCGTCGCGCTTTGCGAGTTGCCGCCCATGCGGCTCGACGTGAAGTGCTCGGCGCCGGCTTTCAAGTTGTGAGTGCCCGTGCTGCTCGTCGTCAGGAAGTACGTGACGCTGCCGGCATATTGCGTGTTGTCACGATCTTCCGGATCGAACGCGGAGAAGAACGGTGCGTGGTAATGCTGACCCGAGGTCGTGCCGGGGGCGACGCCGCGCGCTCTGAACGGAGAGTCAGCCAGCGCGGTGCTCGTGCCGCCGGTGTTGCGAAAGCCGAACTTCTTTTTCGAGTACTGTCCGCTGATGTAGGTGCGCGACCCGAGCACGCCGTTGTAGTTGGTGACGAACAGACGGTTGGGCGTCTGGCGGGTAACCAGCACCTCTTTGTCGAGCGACAAGCCGAGATTCAGGCTCGCGAGATCCGACTGCTCTGTCTTGTTGTCGACGAAGCTGCCCTGGATCGTGTGATTGGCCGCTGCCGTGCCGGTGACCTTAATCTCGTAACGATCGTTGCTTGTCCCTGTCGTGAACGGCATCGACGTGAGCGCGGTCAGATTGTTCGCGTTCGACCGCTCCCGGCGCCCCGCAAAGAAGAACCAGACGCGGTCGCGCATGACGGGACCGCCCAACGTGCCCTCGAGGAATTTGGAGAGCAGATCGGGATGCTGGATCGGGGGGGTGCGGGACTTCTCGAGCGGCGACTCGTTGTTCCAGGCCGGGTTTGACAGGTTGAGGCGGATGCTGCCAGAGAAGGTGTTGCCGCCCCGCTTGGTGACCATGTTGATCACGCCACCGGAGAAGCGGCCGTACTCGGCAGAAATGCCGGATGTCAGAACCTGCGTCTCGTCGATGGCGTCCTCGATGAACACGTTGTTCGCCGTGCCGAACAGGTTGTCGTTCACGTCGACGCCATCGACCAGGAATACGTTGTCGTACGCGAAGCCACCGGAGATCGTCACCTGCCCGACGTTTGGCGTGTTGTCGGTCAGCCCCGGAGCAAATTCCGCGATACGTGCTGGCGTGCGACCAACAGGGATCGTGTTCAGCTCACGGGATGTCAAGAAGACCTGGCCCGTTGGTGCGGCAAGAACGGTGGACGTCTGAGCCGACACCTGGATGACCTCGGCCACCGCCGCAATCGTCATGCTCACATCGACATTTGCCACGCTGCCGAGCGGGACGATGACGTTCTGGTTCTCGAGAGGCGCCCAGCCCTGGAGCGTGAAGCGCACCCTGTAGACGCCGGGTGGGAGGGCCTGAAGGGTGTACAACCCATTCCCGTCCGTGACGGTCTCACGAGTGCCCTGCAGTGCCGGCGAGGCGACGCTCACGGTCACGCCCGGCAAGACTCCGCCGCTCTGATCCTTGACAGTTCCTGACATGCTGCCCGTCTGGATACCCTGACCGAACAGCGACGCCGGAATAAGAACACTGGCCACGACTACGAAGGCGAGCAATAACGCATGGCGTTTCGTCACTGCATCCTCCTCGAATGGATGGGGCCGAACTGCATACTCGCGCTGACGAACCTCGTAAGACTGGGACGAGGCGCTCCCCGGCCCAAAGTGCGGACGAGTATACGACCGTTCGTCACTGAAAACGCACGCTTATCACGGAGAAAGCGCCGATCGTCACGGACAGATATGTCATTTCGTGCACGGGACGGCTGCAGTTTTGGG
>Ga0075419_10002401_pt1 | contig 12057 bp, 5 predicted proteins | sample SoiMetdeltSBSDD3_FD_76900 | JGI IMG/M metagenome (GOLD analysis project Ga0075419, IMG submission 76900) | Bulk soil microbial communities from a Populus tree surrounding site in Tennessee, USA - Soil MetaG P. deltoides SBSDD3 | ecosystem: Environmental > Terrestrial > Soil > Tree plantation... | reverse complement strand
TGAGCAGCGTGCCGCCCACATCCTCGTGCTCGGTCAGGGTGAGCTCGACCGTGGTCTCGACACCGTCGACGGTCCAGGCGAGCCGCAGGGTGCGCTCGCTGGCGTGCAGCACGCGCTGGTGCGGCTCGGCGCCGTCGGGGGTGTAGCGGCCCCAGAACTCGTACCGGTCGGGCAGCGCCACCTCGGCGTGCTCGGCCAGCCACACGCGCAGCGCGGCGGCGTCGGTCAGCGCGGCGTGCACCGCCTCGGGTGGCGCCGGCATCACCGCGCTGAGGCGTAGCTCACTCTGCTCGGTCATCGGGATCTCCTTCGGTGTCGGTTGCCAAGTCCGGGGTGGGTTCGGCCTGGCGGGACTGGCTCGGGTAGCAGGCGAGGGCCAGGCGGAACGCGTCGCCCTCGGCGCCGCCGTAGCGGGTGAACAGGTCCTGCAGCAGGTGCTGCAGCTCGTCGAGGAACGCCGCTCGCTGCTCGGGCCGGACGCGGATGTCACCGGACACGCCGATCGAGGGCAGGTCGGGCCGGGAGAGGTCGAGCGCGGCGACGTCGGCCTGCACGTCCTCCATCAGGTCCAGCAGGTGGCCCAGGCTGAGCCGGTCGCGCGCCTGGCGCATCCCGATCCGGCCCACGAGGCGTGGCGACAGCCAGTAAGACCGGCCGGTCGCCTGATAGATGCCCTCGTGGATGCCGCGCACCCGGCGTTCGCTGACCTGGCTCACCAGGCTGGCGTCGACCAGGCGCCTGACGTGGTAGTAGACCCGCTGTGGGGACTGGTCGAGCTCGGCCGCCACCTCGGTGCACGACCGGGGCTCGGCGAGCTGCCGCAGCACTTCGATCCGCTGCGGCTTGAGCAGGGCCTCGGCCTGCTCGAGCTGATCGAGGTAGACGACGTCTCTCATGACAAACTCAGTCTTTACGTAAAACACAGGTTTGTCAATGGCCCACGAGAAGGCCAGCCGGAGGCCGGGGCCTGTCGTTTCCGCAGATACCACCCTGGCCCAGGCGTCGCGACCCGCGATGACCTTCTCGCACAGATCCTCGGGTGGGCAGACCCGGCCATACCGGGGATGCGATGGCGCGCCACGCGGGTCGGAGCGCCGAGGCGGTGAACGCCCTCCGCGAGTCCCACCAACAGCTCGGGCCAGCGCGTACGGTCCAACCCCAAGGGGCCTCCTCCACACGTTCACGGCTTGAGCACCACGGACGATGGCTCCGGCCGCCGGGTGGGCCGTGCTGACGCCACCCCACGCACGAGAAGTGTTCGGGGGAACATGGCGGCTGCATGGCCGCGGGCTGTGCGAGACGGCCGACTCGTGGTAGTAGCGGTGCGACTGCATGGCACCGCTACCGAGCTGATACCAAGATGGGGCGTCGCGGACACCCGTCGGCGCGACGACGACTCCAACGCTGGCCGGAACGGTGGCGACCAGAGGAGTCGATGGCATGGTGTACGAAGCAGGAGCTGAGATGACACGGCGGTCTGGCCGGCCGGCCATCGCCGCCGCGGTGCTCGCGCTTGTCACGCATGTCGCGTGCACGTCGGGCGGCGATGTCGGCCGGTCGGCGACCACCTCGACTGCATCGGACAGCGCCGAGGCCACTCGTGTCGAGCACGCGGTGGGGAAGCGGAGGACCGAGCTCGTCGATCGAACTCGACCAACAGCCGCCGACCCCAACCGCCGCCGGGCCGAGAGGTCGGACCGCACGATCCCGGTGACGCTGCTCTACCCGGCCGAGGGTTCCCCTGGGCCGCACCCGCAGCCCGTCGAGGACGCGCCCGTCGCCGACGGCGGGTTCCCCTTGGTCGTCTTCGCCCATGGTTGGACGGCCAGCGGTGGCACAGGCGCGTACCAGCAGCGGCTCGAGGTCTGGGCCGGTGCCGGCTACGTCGTCGCTGCACCCACGTTCCCACTGACCAGCGGGCCCGGCGCAGCGCCCGGCGACTATCTCAACCAGCCCGGCGACGTGAGCTTCGTGATCGACGAGCTGCTGGCGGACGCGACCCAGCCCGGCGATCCGCTCTACCGGCACATCGATGACGACCGCGTTGGCGTCGCCGGGCACTCGCTCGGCGCCATCACGACCATCGGCGTGACCTACAACTCGTGCTGCCACGATGCACGCATCGACGCCGCTGTGGAGATCTCTGGCGTCGAGTGGCCGTTCCCCAACGGCGACTACAGCGTGTGGCCCGACGTCCCGTTGCTGGCCGTCCACGGTGCCCGCGACGACGTCCTGCCGGTCACGGGCAGCGACGAGCTCATCGCCAAGGCTCTACCGCCCACCTACTACCTGCGCTTCGATCGAGCAGACCACACAACCCTGCTGGGCGGGCGCGAAGGCGCACTGATGGACGAAGCCGTCATCGCCTTCTTCGACTTCTACCTCGACGACAACAAGGACCCCCTCACCGAGCTGCCGGACCAGGTGCACGAGTCCGGCCTCGCCACCTTCGACATCGGCACCACCAACCCCTGACCGCGCGGTCTCGGTATCAGCTCGGTATCGGCGCCGTTGACTCCTTTGGCCCGGACGCTCACAGTGCGTGGTCGTGGGTATCGGCGTGTTGGGTCCGCTTCTGGTCGACGGCCAGTCCGCGTCGATCAGTCCCAGGGACCGGGTGGTGCTCGAGGCGCTGGCCGTCCGGCGCGGTGACGCCCTGAGCGCGGATCAACTGGCCGATGCGCTGTGGGGCGAGGCTCCGCCGGTGTCATGGCCGAAGGTGGTCCAGAGCTGCGTGGTCCGGCTACGCAAGACCCTGGGTCCGTCGGCGATCGCGACGACGGGGGGCGGCTATCGCCTGACCCTCGCGGGCGACGACCTCGACGCCTGTCGCTTCGAGCATCTGGTCGAACGGGGGCGGGCTCTGGCGTCCACCGGTGAGTTCGACCGGGCTGCGATCATGCTCAGTCGCGCGCTCGGGCTGTGGCGGGGAGATCCGTTCGAGGACGTCGACGAATGGGCCCCGGGGCGGAACGAAGCGGTGCGGCTGGCCGAGCTGCGCCGTACGGTCGAAGAGGACATCCTCGACGCTCGGTTGGCCGCCGGCGAGCATCGCGATGTGGCCACCGAGGGGGAAGTCCGGGTGGCCGAGGAGCCGCTGCGGGAGCGCCGGTGGGCGATCCTGGCGCTCGCCCAGTACCGATGCGAACGCCAGGCCGACGCACTGCGAACGATCGCTCGGGCCCGGCGCACGCTGGTCGACCAGCTCGGCATCGAGCCCGGCCCCGAGCTCGGTGCGCTCGAGGCCGCGATCCTGCGTCAGGACAGCGGCCTGAGAGCGCCCCCCGAGAGCGTGACGGTGTCCCGAGACTGCCCGTACAAGGGGCTCGTACCCTACGACGTGGGAGACGCCGACTCGTTCTTCGGCCGCGATGGCGAGGTCGCCGCCTGCCTCGGGCGGCTGGAGCGGACGTCGGTGCTGGTGGTGGCCGGGCCGTCGGGCTGTGGGAAGTCTTCGCTGGTGCGCGCTGGCCTGGTGCCGGGGCTCCTCCGGGCCGGGCAGACCGTGGCCATGTTCAGCCCCGGGGTCGACCCCGAGGGGGCGATGACCACGGCCCTGGCGTCGGCCTCTGGGACACCCGTGGTCGTCGTCGACCAGCTCGAGGAGCTCTTCACGATCGGCGAGTCGAGCGAAGCGGCGGGCCCGTTCTGCGGACGATTGGCGGACTACGCCCGTGACCGTGCCCCGGTTGTCGTCTCGATCCGGGCTGACCACCTCGGGCAACTCAGCGCGGATGCGGCGTTCGCCAGCCTCGTCGAGAACGGGCTGCACCTGGTGCGCCCGCTCGCCGGCGACGAGCTCCGCCGAGCGATCGAAGGCCCTGCCGAGCAAGCCGGCCTGCGCCTCGAGCACGGCCTCGTCGACCTGCTCGGCCGGGACCTCGAGGGCGAGCCCGGCGCGCTGCCGCTCCTGTCGCATGCGCTGGCCGAGACCTGGCGGCGTCGTGAGGGTCGCGTGCTGACCGTCGAGGGCTACCAGGCCACCGGCGGCATCCGAGGGGCGGTCGCCCGCTCTGCGGAGCGGCTCTACGAGACCCTGCCCGCCGGCCAGCAGAAGGCGCTCCGCGCCGTGCTGCTGCGACTCGTCGCGCTGTTGCCCGAGGGCGAACCGGTGCGGTCCCGGGCTTCCTCCCGGAGTCTCCGTGGCGATCCCGCCCGGGGCCGGGTCGTCGATCTGCTCGTCCGAGCCCGCCTCGTGACGACCGACGAGGACAGCGTCCACCTCGCGCACGAAGCCCTGACCCGCGCCTGGCCTCGCCTGCGGGGATGGCTGGAGGAAAGCCGCACCGAGCTCCGCCTCGCCGCCCAGCTCCGCGGAGCGGCCCGCTCGTGGGACGACTTCGGCCGCGACGAGGCGAGCCTCTACCGCGGCGCCCGCATGGTCGCGACGCTCGAAGCCGTCGACGACGGGGACATCGCGCTCGACCCCACCGAGCGAGAGTTCCTCGACGCCTCCCGGGCCCGCGAGGAAGCCGAGCTCACCCAGGCCCGCGCCCAGCTCCGCCGCGAGCGCAGATCCGTTCACCGCCTCCGGGGCCTGGTGGCCGGCGTGGCCGTGCTCGCCGTGGTCGCTGCCGGTGCCGCGCTCGTGGTCGTGGACCAGCGGCACGAGGCCGAGCAGGAACGGCGGGTCGCGACCGCCCGGGACCTGGCGGCGGCGGCAACGCTGAACCTCGACGCGGACCCGGAACGGAGCATCCTGCTAGCGCTCGAAGCCGTCGAGCTGACCCGATCGAGCGACGGGTCCGTTCTGCCCGAAGCCGAACAGGCGCTACACCGCGCCGTGACCGCTTCTCGCCTCGTGCTGGACGTACCTGGCCTCGGCGGCAGCCTGGACTGGAGTCCGGACGGTTCGCGCTTCGTGACCGAGGGGCCGGAGGACAGCGGACGCGTCGACATCCGCGCTGCGGACACCGGAGAGTCCGAGCGGTCGTTCCAGGGACACGAGATCGACATCAACTATGTCGCCTTCAGCGACGACGGGTCGATGCTCGCCACCGCAGGAGACGACGGCGCGGCCAGGGTCTGGGATCCCCGGACCGGTGAGGAGCTGTGGAGCTTCCAGACAGGCGACCCGACGACCGTGTTCGGGCTTTCCTTCAGCCCGGACGGCTCTCGGCTGGCCGTCGTCTGGTTGGATGCACAGATCGTGAGGGTGTTCGACCTCGCCACCGGGCGGGCGCTGCTCGAGCTTCCGTCGGGCGGCGCGCACTTCGCGAACTTCAGTCCCGACGGCGAACGGCTCGCCCTGGTCGGTAACGACCAGCCGACGGCGGCAGTGGTGAACGCCCGATCGGGCGACCAGATCTTCTCCCTTCAGGGTCACAGGTTAGGACTCCGAGATGTCGCCTGGAGCCCGGACGGCAGGTGGATCGGCACGTCGAGCATGGATGGCACCGCTCGCCTGTGGGAGGCAGAGACGGGCGCGGCGCGATTCACGCTGTTTGGCCACGCCGCAGACGTTGTCGACATCGACTGGAGCCCGGACTCCGCCCGCCTCGTCACCGGCAGCGGGGACGGGACCGCGAAGCTCTGGCGCATCACCGACGACGGCGCCACGCAGGTACTCTCGCTCTCCGCGCAAGACACCCGCGGCGGGGTCTGGAGCGTCGCGTTCTCGCCCGCCGGCGACCGCGTCATGACCGGCGATCAACTCGTCACCGCCGTGAAGGTCTGGGACGTGAGCCTCACGGGCGACGCTGAGTGGGCAAACCTTCCCGCGGTTCCGTCGTTCCTCGGAAGCGCAGCGTTCACTCCCGATGGCCGGCGCCTCGTCGCCAGCAGCGCGGCTGGCACGGCGAGTGTCTGGGACCCGGAGACAGGCGAGCTGGTCACGACGCTGCGCCCGAACGGTTCGATCCCGACGTCAGGCGCCGACATCTTCGCCATCGATATTCTGCTGGACCAGCCATCGGGCAGCGACGTGTTCGCGAGCGCCGCGAGCCCCGACGGCGAGCTGATCGCGACAGCCGCTGCTAACGGCGCGACGAGACTTTGGGACATCAGGACGGGAACCGAGACACTGACCCTGGACGCCGCTGAGCCCGCCGGGGTCCACCACCGTCCGACGGGCGCGGTCAACCCGCTTGCGTGGAGCCCGGACGGTGCACTCGCGACGGCGCGATCTCAGGACGGGCGGGGCGTTGTCACGATCGTGGACCGCTCCGGCGCGCCCGTGGCAGAACTTCCCGACGATCCCGGAGTCGACATCATGTCGGTGGCGTTCAGTCCCGACGGAAGGCTGCTGGCAACGGCTCGCGGGCCGACGGGTCGCTTCGATCCAGAGTTCGACGGCCTGAAGGTGTGGGACTGGCGGAGCGGCGAAGCTGTAACGACGATCACGACCATGGCGCGCCGCGTGGTCTTCGATCCGAGTGGCAGACGCATCGCGAGCGTGAGCGGGATTGAGGGCGTCACAAGGATCTGGGATGTCCGGACGGGAGACGAGCTAGCAACGCTCGAGGGTCACACCGGCGGCGTCCTGGACGTCGCCTTCAGCCCCGATGGCGCGTCGGTCGCGACGGCGGGGTTCGATGGGACAGTGCGCCTGTGGGACGCCGACGGAGGCTCACAGCCCCTCGTCCTCCGGGGGCACAAGGGCGTCGTCGGTACGGTGGTGTTCAGCCCCGACGGATCCAAGCTCGCCTCCGTGAGTGGCGACGGGACAGCCCGGGTCTGGGCTCTCGACCTCGACGACCTCATCGACATCGCAAAGAGCAAGCTCACAAGGACGCTGACGCACGAAGAGTGCCGCCAGTTCCTCCACGTCGACCGCTGCCCGTAGGACGCTCGCAGCAGCCGACCTTGGTATATGGCCGAGCTGTCGGGGCCGGGGGCCAACCCCTCGCTGCGCCGGCTAGGCGGGTCAGGCGCCGGATGGCTGGCAGCGCCGGGCGTGTTCGATGTCCTCGGCTTGGTTGTAGAGGTGCACGTCGCTGCCGTTGATGGGCTCGACCTGGGACGTTGCGGGCCCGGTGGAGGTTCGGGGCGACGGATCGTCGGCGGCGACGTGGGCGAGGCCGACACCGGCTGTGAAGGACAGGGCAAGGGCCGCCGCCAGGCTTCCCCCCCGTCGGCGAGGCCCGGGGGTCGTCAGCCTGGCGGTGGTGGTTGTCGTCGTCATGGTCATGGCGTCTCCCTGCGGGATCGGCGGAGGCCTGCTGCCGCCGCAAGGTGACGGTGGACGCTGCGGGTATCGCTGCCGCCGCCGGTCCGGTATCAACCCGGTACCGGCGGCGGGGCACGGCAGCCGTTTCCCATGGCCGAGCAGACCGCCATCGAGACCCGCGCTCGGACCTCTGACCAGGTAGTTCTCAGTACTGCGCGTCCGACAAGGGCGGGTGCCCGACGACTGAGGCGCCCACGCCCGCCGGGGAACGCCCTCAGCCCCAGCGGGGCTGCTCGTCGGGGTTGATCCCGAGGCTTAGCTTGCCCACCACCTCATGGGTCACGAACGAGTTGGCCGGGTGGATGCGGCCGAGGCGGGCGTCCCGCACGATCTGCTCCAGCCGGTTGCGCTTGAAGATGCCCGCGCCGCCGCTCACGTCGAGCGCGTTGTCCACGACCGACCACGCCCGGGTCACCACGTCGTGCTTGCAGGCGATGATCTTCACGGGCCAGTCCATGCCGTGGTCGACGCCGTTGCTCCAGTCGTCGCACACCCGGTCGAGGTGGGCCTCGGCGGCCTCGAGCGCGATGCGCATGTCGGCCACGGCGTGCTGGACCTCGGGGTGGTAGGCCATCGACCGGGTCAGCGCGACAGAGCTGCGCCGGGGCAGCGTGGCGACGACCTCGTCGAACGCCCGCCGTGCCAGGGAGAGGTAGACCCCGGCGAAGCCGAGCAGCGCCCAGGCGAACAGGGCGACGTGGTACGGCCCGGCGCCGCCGAACCCTGCCGGTGAGACCATCACGATCGCGTCGTCGGGGATCAATGCCCGGTCGATGAGCGTGTCCTGCGAGGCGGTGGCCCGCATGCCGAGCACGTCCCACGTGTCCTCGATGTGGTAGCGGGGGGCGTCGCGGTGCAAGAAACCATGCACGACCTGCGGGCCGGCCGGATCGCTGGTGTCGAGGCCGTGAACGCCGAGGTAGGTCCACACCGGTGAGAGGCTGCCGAAGATCTTGTGGGCCGTGATCTCCCAGCCGCCGTCGACCCGCTCGGCTTTGGCCGACGACATCAGGACCGGAAGGTCGTTGCCGGCCTCGCCGTGCCCGGCGGCGAGGATGTGCCCGTCCGCGGCCTGGCGCAGGATCCAGTCACCGCCGGGGGCGCCCATCCGGCGCAGGTCAGCCGCCAGGCCCACCCAGTACAGGTGCATGTTCACCGCCAGCGCCGTGGCCGGTGCGCAGTACGCCAGCCGTCGCTGCAGGCGGTTGACTTCGCTCAGCGTCAGCCCGGCGCCACCCATCTCGGCCGGCAGGGGCGCGTTCAGATAGCCGCTGGCCACGAGCTCGTCGAAGTCCTCGTGGAAGAAGCGATTCTCCTGGTCGTAGACCGGCGCCCGCTCGTCGAATCGCCCGAGCATGTCCTCGGTGAGCAGCGCGGTTGCCCGCTCGGTGGTCGTCATGGCTCGCCTCCTGCGATGTCTCGTCCGGACGACGGTAGGAAACGGCGGCCACCGCCCACATGACCAGGACGGATCTTGTCCCTCCGGTTCGGGGGTCGAAACCCGGTCGGCTGACTGATCAGATCTGACTAGTCTGCTGGCCGTGAGCGTGCCGGGCGTGGCGTCGATCGTGCTCGTCGCCCTCGACGCCCCGGTCGCTGACCTGGGCGAGGAGGGTCGTGCTGTGCCGGCCGTCCCCGGCCAGGTCGCACGCGCCTACACGTCGGTCGGTGCGGCCCTGTCGGCGGCGGCCCGTGTCGCCCGCGCGGGCGCAGCCGTCGGGCTGGCGGTCGGGGAGCTGACGGCTGTCGACCGTGCGGACGGCCCCGGCAGCGACGGCGGCGACCGCGGCGACCGGGCGAGCCACGGCGGGTACGAGAGCCGGGGGCCGGGCGAGGGCGTCGGCGAGGCCCAGGGGGCGGGGGGCGCGGTGTGGACCGGGCCCGCTTGTGATGTGGCCGTGGCGCTCGCGGATCGAGCGCGGCACGGGAGGCGACCGGGGGAGGGGCACATCGTGGCCACCGCGGCCGTCGCCGGGCTGACGTCGCTGAGCCCGCACGAGGGGCGCGCCGGGCTGACGTGGGTGCCGGTCGGGCCGCTGCACACCGGACGGGCGGGCGTCGTGGACTGTGTCGAGCTTGCCCGGCCCGCCGATCGGCCGGCGCCGCCCAGGATGACGTTGCCCGCCGTGCTGGGGCTCGAGCCCGAGTTCCCGTTCGTCGGGCGGGCCGCGGCGTGGGAGTCGCTCGTCGAGGCGTGGGACCGGGCAGCGGGCGGCGCCCGGCGGGTCGTGCTCATCGGGGGCGATGCCGGGACCGGCAAGTCCCGGCTGGTCACGGAGTTGAGCCGGTGGGTCCACCAGCGCGGAGCCGCCGTGCTCTACGGCCAGTGCAGCGAGCAGTCGCCGGTACCGTACGAGCCCTTCGCCGTCGCGCTCGACCTGCTGGTCGCCGGGCTCGACGCCGACGGCCGGCGCTGGCTGGTCGGTGACCGGCGCCCCGAGCTGGCCCGGCTTGTGCCGCGGCTGACCGGTCCGGCCGGACCGCCCGGACCGCCCGGACCGGCCGGGGCGTCGGGCGAGATCTCGGACGATCCGGGGACCGAGCGGTACCGGTTGTTCAGCGCCGTGGTCGACACGCTGGGCGCCATCGCGTCCGAGCGGCCAGCGCTGCTCGTGCTCGACGACCTCCACTGGGCCCGGCGGCCCACGCTGGAGCTGCTCGACCACCTGGTCCGCAGTCCCGGGGTCGAGCGGCTGTGCGTGGTCGCCACCTTCCGGTCGACGCCCTCCGAGGTTGGCGAGGAACTCAAGGCCGCCCTTCCGGATCTGCGGCGCCAGCCTGGCGTGGCCCGCCTCGTGCTCGGCGGTCTCGACCGGGACGAAGTGCGCCGCTTCGTCGAGCTCGCGGGCGGCCACGAGCGGCTGGCGGACCCGCCGGGGGCGGTCGACGTGCTGGTCAGCGAGACGGGGGGCAATCCGTTCCTGGTGGGCGAGCTGTGGCGCCAGCTGGTCGAGGCTGGCACCCCTCCCGCCCCGCGCAGCCCGGGCCGGCCCGCGTCCCCGGCCGCGTTCGTCAGCCCGGAGGGGGTCCGCGAGGTCGTGGCGCACCGCCTCGCCCGACTGCCGGACACGACCTGCGACATGGTCCGGCTGGCCGCCGTCGTCGGGACCACGTTCCGGACCGACGTGCTGTCGACCGCACGCGAGGCGACGACCGCCGACACCGTGGCCGCGCTCGAACCGGCGGTGCGGGCCCGCATCGTGCAGGAGAGCGCGCCCGGCGAGCACCGGTTCCTGCACGCGCTCGTCCGCCGGGCCGTCGTCGACGACCTGCCGACGCCCGAGCGGCGGGCGCTGGCCCGTGACGTCGCCCGCACGCTCGCCCGCCTCGACGGAGACCGTTCGGTGGCCGAGGTGGCGTTCCACTTGCTGGACGCCGTCCCCCTTGTCGCCGCAGACGAGGCGGTCGACGTCGCCCGGCGGGCGGCGGCCGCGGCCCGCCGCGCGGTCGCCTACGACGACGCGGCCCGTCTGCTCGAGGCCGTGCTGCCGCTGGTCCCGGCCGGGCGGCGCCGGGGCGTGCTGCTGCTGGAAGTGGCGGACGCCCGCATGCGGGCCGGGGACGTGTCGTCCGCGCAGGCCCGCTGCCTGCAGGCGACCGAGCTCGGCCGGTCCAACGACGACGGCACGCTCGTGGTCGATGCCGCCCTCGCCTTCGAGGACGCCAACTGGCGCGCGGCCCTCCACGGCGGCGTCGCCGAGGACCTGCTGCGGGCGGCGCTGCCGCTGGCCGCCGACCCCGTGGCCAGCGTCCGCGTGCGCGCCGCGCTCAGCCGGGCGCTGGCGCTGTCGGGCAAGGGCGACGAGGCCGAGGTGCTCGTCGCCGAGACGGTCCCGGAGGCCCGGGAGCTGGGTGTTTACCAGGCGGTCCGCATGGCGTACGCAGCGGCGCTGTTCGTGCCGTGGACGCCGGACAACCTCGACCGCCTGCGCCGCACCGCGCGTGAGCTCATCGACCTGGCCCGGGCCGAGGGCGACCTCGAGTGGGAGCTCGGCGCCATCGACAAGCTGCTGTTCGGCACGATCACGGCCGGCTACCTCGACGAGGCCCGCCGGCTCCGGGTCCGCCATGGCGAGCTCACCGGCCGGATCGGGCAGCCGCTGTTCCGGGTCCTCGACCTCCAGGCCCAGGCGCTGTTGGCCATGGGGGAAGGTCGCTTCGTCGAGGCCGAGGCGCACGCCGAGGAGGCCGACGCCCTGGCGGGGTTCCTCTCCGGCAACGACGTCGCCGGCGGGTATGGGGTCCAACTGTTCAGCCTCCGACGGGACCAGGGACGCCTCGACGAGGCCCGGCCGCTGGTCGAGGCGGTCGCCCGGCTCGACCGGGTCGGCGCCACCTGGCGGCCCGCCCTCACGGTGCTCCAGGCCGAGCTGGGCCTGCACGACGAGGCCCGCGCCGGGCTGCGTGTCCTGGTGGCCGACGGGCTGGCGGCCGTGCCCCGGGACTCGCTGTGGTGGGCGTCGCTGTCCTACCTCGCCGACGCCGCCGTCGTGCTCGGCGACCGGGACGCGGCGCTCGCCGTCTACCGCGAACTGGTGCCGGCGCGCGGACTCGTCGTCCAGGCGGCGTACATGCTGGCGGCGTACGGCGCGGCCGACCGCACGCTCGGCGAGCTGTGCGTGCTGCTCGGGCGGCACCGCGACGCGGAGACCCACTTCGAGGCTGCCCTCCGCCTCGAGCGCCGCGCGCGGATGCCGGTGTGGCTGGCGCGCACGCAGCTCGCCTACGGCCGGTTCCTCGGCGAGCGGGGCGGTCCCGGTGACCGCGAGCGGGCGAACGCCATGCTGCGGGCCTCCCGGGAGGCCGGGCTGGCGTTCGGGATGGCCCGGCTCACGGCCGAGACCACCGCGCTGGTCGACAGGTTCAGCGCCGCCCGGAACGCACTCGCG
>Ga0075419_10002396_pt1 | contig 12074 bp, 10 predicted proteins | sample SoiMetdeltSBSDD3_FD_76900 | JGI IMG/M metagenome (GOLD analysis project Ga0075419, IMG submission 76900) | Bulk soil microbial communities from a Populus tree surrounding site in Tennessee, USA - Soil MetaG P. deltoides SBSDD3 | ecosystem: Environmental > Terrestrial > Soil > Tree plantation... | reverse complement strand
GGGGTGTCTTGACGCTGATGGACGCCCTGGAGGGCCCCATCGGGGCCACCGACGTGGCCGAGAGCCCCGTGTACCGCAAGGTGGCCGACCTCAAGGCCCAGCTGGGCCCGGACGGCGCGCTGCGCACCGCACTGGTCGAGGCCGTGCGGAACGCGGCGCCGGGGCCCGCGGGCAGCGCCATGGCGGCCCGGCTGCAGGCCGCCTCCCCCGAGGAGCTGGTGGCGCTGGCCAGCTCGCCCGAGCTCAAGACCTTCCTGTCGAGCCTGGCCGAGTACGACCGGCCGGTGGTGCTGGCCGCGCTCGACCCGGTGAACGAGGCGGGCGAGCGCATCTCCCAGTTCGACCGGCTGCCCGACTGGGCCAAGGCCGGCGGTTCGCACTCGCAGATGGCCAAGGACCACGCCGACTCGCCGTTCTTCGGCGCCGCGTTCCTGATGGCCAACGAGGCCGACCGCAAGATCATGGGCCTGCTGGCCCAGGCGTGGCGCGAGCTGGGCTCGACCGGTCCCGCCCCCGGGCTGGAAGGCACGCTGCCCAACCAGGAGGAGGAAGAGGGCGAGCACCTCGACCCGCTGGTCGACACCGAGGCCATGGACCGCGAGCGGGGCCGCTCCTTCCACGAGACGCGGGACATGGCCGACCGGGTGCGGCGGACCGGGCACGCCGACGAGCTGCCCAGCGCCCTGATCGACGACCTGATCAAGCGGCTGGGAGACCTGGCCGAGGCGGCCCGCAAGGACGCGGTGCGGTTCCCGGGCGGGCGAGCGCTGAGCCGCAAGATCGAGGACCTGATTACCGTGCTGCAGGGCACCCCGTCCGCCCGCCTGGCGGAGTCTGCCTGCCTGGCGCTCAAGTCGTGGATCGACCAGCACCTCGACGAGACCCTGTCGGCCGGGCAGCGGCTCGTCGCCGGCGAGGTAGCCCGCCTGGTCGACGCCGCGGCTCACCAGATCGCCCAGCTCGGCGAGCCGGAGACCGACGCCGAGCACGCGGCCCACGACTCCGGCCAGCGCTCGGACGCCCACTACAACGAGCAGCTCGCCATGCTGGCCCAGCAGCGCGACACGATCCGCCTGCCCGCCGGGCGCGGGGCGCGGGCGGCCACCGCCGCCGACCGGGCCGTGGCCGCGGCCCGCACCACGCCCGAGAAGCTGGAGGCCGAGGTGGACCGCATCATCAACCACCCGTACGAGACGACGTGGTGGCGTTCGACCCTGGCGACGTGGCTGACGGCGCACAAGCGCGAGGTCTCGCAGTGGATCCTCGACCGCAACCGCGGCCACACCCACTCCCACTGAGCGCCGGTCGATCCGGGAGGCGGCCGGCCCCGGACATCTGGATCGCCACGCCGGTACCGACGTGGATCATGGCACCAAGGCCAGTTTGCCCACGGTCGCCCGGGCTTCCAGTTGCGCGAGTGCCTTCGGTCCCTCGGCCAGTCGATAGGTGGTGGGCTGACCGGGGCCGAGCACTCCGGCCGCGAGGAGCCCGAGCATCTCACCGACGACCTCGCCGAATATCTGGGGTGCGGCCTGGACCAAGGTGCCGATGTTCAGCCCGATGACGTGGACCTGGTGCTTGTAGACCAGATCCCAGTTGGTGACGGCGGCGACGCCGCCGGCCAAGCCATACACGACGACCCGGCCGGTGACGCGCTTGGTCACGGCGAGGCTGGCGTCGAGGGTGGAGCGGCCCACCGACTCCAGCACCAGGTCGGCGCCCGCGCCGCCGGTCAGCCGCAGGACTTCGGGGGCGAGGTCAGCGCCGCGGGAGTCGATGACGTGGTCGGCGCCCAGCGCCCGCACCACATCGTGCTTGCCCGGCGAGGCCGTGGCGATCACCGTCGCGCCGTAGTGCTTGGCCAGCTTGACCGCGGCCTGGCCGGTCCCGCCGGCCGCGGCGTGGATCAGCACGGTCTGACCACCGGTGACTCCACCGAACGGCTTGAGCGCCGCCAGCGCCGTCGGCCAGCTCACGACCAGGCCCAGCGCCTGCTCGTCGGCCCAGCCCGCCGGCACGGGCAGTGCCCCGGCCGCAGGCAACACCATGTACTCGGCGAAGGCGCCGCCTCCGATGGCCACACCGATGACATGGGCGCCGGGCTCCACGTCGGTGACCCCCTCGCCGACGGCGATCACTTCACCGGCACCCTCGATGCCGGCCAGGTACGGCGGCTGCGGCCCGCGGGCGAACGTGCCGCGGGCCTGCGAGATGTCGACGAAGTTGACGCCGGCGGCTGCGATCCGGATCAGCGCTTCACCCGGGCCTGGGCGCGGCACCGGCGCGTCGGTGATCAGCCGCATGTCGACCGGGCCGTTCAGGGACGTCTGCTGCAACGCGCGCATGGTGGCGGGGATGCTCATACGAGTTCGGGTTCCTTTCCTGGCTTCCGGTGTCGAGGCCGGCGGCCCACACCAAGGAAGACCCGCTGATGCCGGGAAAGGAATCGCTGGGCTTAAGGGACGCTTGCACCGAACACGGTCACCAGTTGCGGATCACCGAAGGAGGAGATCCGGCGGATGCCTGCGTCGGTGACGGTGAGCACGCAGATTCCGTACGGCTGGTAGTTCCCCTGCTGATCGCGCGTGTAGGCCGCGGCGGCGGGCTGCCCGTTGGCGCGGGTGGGAAGCATGCGCCAGTCGCCAGGCGACCCCAGCAGGTGGTCGCGCAGGAATGGTATGCAGGTCTTCCGCCCGGCAAACCAGGTGCGCCAAGGCGTCGCCTCCAGGGTGACGTCCTCGGCGAGGAGCCGCTCGAGCGCGGCGGCGTCGGCGTTCTCGAACGCCGTGATGTACTCGTCGAGGAGAGCGCGGGCGCGCGGCTCGGTCGGCTCGGTGATGTCGCCGTCGTCCAGGGCGAGCTCTCTCAGCCGTTCGCGGGCGCGCTGCAGCGAGCTCTTGACCGACGCCGTCGTGGTGCCGAGCATCACCGCGACCTCGGCGGCGGGGAACGCCAGCACATCGCGCAGGACGAGGACCGCCCGCTGTCTCGGCGCCAGGTACTGCAAGCTGGCGACGAGCGCGAGCCGCAGTCCCACGCGGGCCGCGACGATGGCCGCGGGATCAGCCGAGTCAGGGATCACCCTCCCATCCGGCGCCGGCTGCAGCCAGTTCACCTCGGTCCCGGCCTCTTCCAGGCGCGCATCAGGGTCCGGTTCCGGGCCGGAGATGCCGGATGGGAGCACTCGCCGGCTCTGCTTGGCCAGCTCGGTCAGGCATCTGTTCGTGGCGATCTGGTAAAGCCAGGTACGGAGCGACGACCGTCCCTCGAACCCAGCGTAGGATCGCCACGCCCGCAGGTACGTCTCCTGGACCAGATCCTCGGCAGCCTGGATCGAGCCGAGCATGCGGTAGCAATGCGCGGTTAGCTCAGGCCGGAACGGCTCGGTGTCCTCGACGAATCGGTCACGAACGGGCACGGCTCAGACCGCGCTGCCGAAGCCGGAGCCGAGCCGGTTGTCATCCACGATGCGCAGTTAATCACCGGGAGGACGGCCAACTCGCCGCAGACGTCAGCCAACCGAGCGCGGAACGCGATCCGCTCGGGATCGTGCCCGAGCCGGGGTGACTGCTTTCCGGCGGCGCCGGGCCCGGCGGGCCGACCGGTCGTCGGCGAGGCGGCGGGCCAGGCGGGTGTCGTACGGGTATCCGTGGGTGCGGTACATGGTGATCACCTCCCCGCCAGCCAGACGGGCATCAGGATCTCGGCGCCGTGCCGGCGGGCCGGCCACGGAGCCTGCGTGGGCATCCGCCGCAGGGCGGCAGGGCGGCCGCCGGTGAGGCGAAGCCGGTAGGCGTGCAGCGTCACCGGCTCCGCCGCCTCGATGCCGAGGTGCTCGGTCGCCTCGTAGTCGTGGGCCGGGTCCCGCCGGAAGCCGAGTGACTCGTACAGGGCGATGGCTGCGGTCATGAACTCGCCGGTGTGCAGGCACAGCTCGTCGGCGCCGGCGCGCACGGCGCGGGCGATGACGGCGCGCACCAGCGCCTTGGCGGTGCCGTGGCCGCGGGCGTCGGGGTCGACGGCCAGCGCCCGGCCCAGGGCCCAGCCCTGGGGCCATCCGATGCCACCCCGAGGCGCGTCGGTGTACAGGGTGGCGGTGCCGGTGACCGAGCCGTCGGCCTCGGCGACGAGCACGGTGCCGCTGGTGAGGCGCACTTCGACGTCGAGCAGGTCGGCCAGGTAGGCGGGGTAGACGGCGCCGAGATCCGGGGCGAACTCCTGGTAGGCGGCCCAGATGACATCGGCGATCCGGGGCATGTCGTCGCGGGTGGCGACACGTACGACGGTGCGCGTGGGGGAGAGCACGGGAGTCATGCACCGATCGTCCGCCCGCGGGCCCCCGGGCCACATCAGGCATCCTCCCCATTGTCCGCCGCTAAGGGGCCTAAGGCCCCCTTAGCTCAGCCGCCCACGATGACGGTGGGGCAACCCGGTCCCGGGGTGATGGGGGTGCCGTGGATGCTCAGGTCGGACAGGCGGGCGGCCGGGAAGCCTCCGATCATGACCGTCGCGCTGCCCATGGCGATGCCGTTGGGGGCGGGGGAGACGCACGGGATGCCCCCGGGGAGGCTGTTGGCCACCGCCGCGGGCGCCCCGCCGATCATGACCGTCGGCACGCTGGCGACCGGCGTGATGGGCCCGCCCACGTGGGGCTTGGGGCCGTCGGACAGCGGGCAGAGGGCCGTGTCGCCGACGCGCAGCGCAGGTCCGGGAGGCATCGCTCAGTCCCCGTCCCCGCCGCCGTCGGCCGGCCACTCGCCGTCGAGGTCACCCTGCGGCTGCTCCGCCTCCGGCGGGCCGGTCGCAGCCGGTGGCTCGGCGGGGCGCCGGGGCGCGGACCGCCGCCGCGGCGGGGGAGCGGCCGGGGTCAGCTCGAACACCTCGACCCGGTGGGCGATGTGGGCGGGCTTGGCCGCCGCCACCAGGCGGTCGAGCCGGACCGGATCGATGGCGTCGGCGTCACCGGGCGCGATCCGCACCCGCACCACCAGCTCGCCGGCCGCGAACCCGGGCAGCTCGCCCGCGGGCGGCGGCACGCCGGTCCACGCGGTGGCGCCCGACTCGACGATCTCGGGCACCACCCCGGTGTAGATCGCGACCGCGTCGGAGACGCCGCGGACCGTGCCCCGCCAGGCGAACAGGTCGGCCGCCCGCGCCACCAGCGCCCGCTGGCGGGCTTCGGGCCAGGAGGCATCCAGCTCGACCCCGACCCACTCGGCCAGCCACTCCACGAAGTCGAGCGGGGCCAGCAGGGGATCGACGTAGGCGTGGCTCGAGTCGAGCGTGGCCAGCACCGGCGCGAGCACGATGTCCAGCGCGGCGGTGAAGCGCTGCGCGATGTCGTTGTCGTGGTAGAGCGCAGGCAGCAGGTAGCCCAGCGGGTGCGGTGTCGCCAGCTCCTCGACGGTGCCCCTCACGACGTCTGCACCATCACGTGGTGGCCGAACGAGAACACGAGGTCGTGGGGGCCGAGGTCGAGCCGGTCGACCTGCGCCTCGCGGGTGCGTTCCACCGGATCGGCGGGGAACAGCCGCACCTCCTCCACGAAGTCGACGCCCGCCAGCCGCTGGAGCACCGCGTACACCTCGCCGCCCACGATGGCCCGCCCAAACGGCCAGCCGATGCCGTCCGGGCCGCCCCGGATCGGGTGGAAGTAGCCGTACAGGGCGGCCATGGCGTCCTGCTCCAGTGCCTGGGGATCGGCCTTGGGCCTCGCCCGCAGCCGGGTCACGACGGTGACGCCCACGTAGTCGGGCGGCTGGACCAGCACGCGGGCGCCGATCGTGCGCCGCTCGTCCAGGTAGTCGACCACCCGCTCGTACACGTCGTCGCTCAGCATGAGCTGGTGGAACTCCAGGCTGTTGTGCTCACCGTCGTCGACCGACGGCACCACCAGCACCCGAACGCCCCCCACGCCCGCCGGGTCGTCCACCGGCACGCAGTGGACCCGGGCGATGTCCGGCGCCGCGGCCCGGGCCAGGTTCTCGTAGTCCTCGCCGGTCACCGCCCGCTGGCGGGTGCGCAGCAGCAGGGGGCCCCGCAGCTTCGCGTTCTCGACGTGCTCGCCATCGGTGCCGCCCTGCGCCGGGCGGCGGTTGGTGACCGTGGCCACGAACGGCACCGAGCTCTTGAGCACGCTGACGCCGTTGCGGGCCACGTTGCCCTGCTGCCCGCCGCCGGTGCGGTAGCGCCGAATGCGCACCGCGGCACCCTTGGCCGGCACCGCGCCGTAGCGGCGGAAGCTGCCGTCCGCCTCGCGGACCGCGGGGCCGAACACGATCTCGCCGCTGGTGTGGTCGATGAGGAAGTGGCGGTCGTCCGGCCCCGAGCTGGCGAAGTCCTCGACCTCGGTCCACGGCTCCCACCCGCTGGGGCTGGAGGAGTCGACCTCGTGGTCGAGCGCGTGCTCGCCGGGGACGACCGGACGGTTGCGCAGCAGGAACCGCTGGGCGGGCACCCCCTCGGCCTCGCCCACGATCTCGTCGGACACGATCTCGGCGTTGATGGCCTCGGTGGTCCCGCCGCTGGTGAACGCCGAGACCTTGGTGATGCGGGGCGAGGTCTCGTACGCCGGCTGCCATGTCTCGGCCTCGATGACGCGGCAGCGCAGCCAGCCCGCGGCCTGGGACACGATGGCGGCGTGGGGCCGGTGTCCCGACGGCACGTGCAGCACGATGTCGCCCGACCAGTTGAAGCCGCCGGTCCCGTCGCTGTCGACCTCGCAGCCGACCCAGCGCTCGCCGTCCCACGCCTCCCAGCGCAGCGGCGGGTAGCGGGGGTCGATGCCCACGCCCGAGACCGGGCACTCGAAGCGCAGTGTCACCGCGCACGACGGCACCGCGCTGGACAGCCCCACGTAGAAGCAGTCACCCACGGCCGGGACCCGGGGCGGCGCGCCGAAGCACCAGAAGCCGTCGCCGTGGTTCACGGTGTCGGTCTGGTCGGTCTGGCCGCCGTCGACCGCGGTGGCTACGACCGCCATCTCGCAGGGCACGATGTCCAGCTCGTGGAGCGTGCTGAACACGATCGCATCGGCCTCGGTGCGGGGTGTCGCCACCTGCGTGCCCGCCGGGACGTTGAGGGTCGTGGGCTGGGCTGCGGAGAGCCAGAACGTGATCGGCGCGCGGGCCGCAGTGGGAGGCCGCAGCCGCACGCCCAGCAGGTCCAGGAACTTGACGTAGGTGCGGTCCGGCACCCGGTTCAGCCGCCACAGCACCTGGTCGACCATGTAGGCGAACGTCTCGATGAGGGTGACGCCCGGGTCGTGCACGTTGTGGTCGGTCCACTCGGGGCAGCGCTGCTGCACCAGCCGCTTGGCGTCGTCGACGAGCGACTGGAAGGTGCGGTCGTCGAGGTGGGGGGCGGGAAGCGGCACGGCGATCACTCCTCGGCGGGCAGGGTGTAGAAGGGGAAGACCAGGTTGCGAGGATCGTTGGTGCCGCGGATCGTGTACGTGATCGAGATGTACATGATCCCGATGCCCCCCTCCTCGAAGGTCACGTCGATGTCCTGGACGGTGATGCGGGGCTCCCAGCGGGCCAGGGAGGTCTGCACCTCGTAGGCGGCCCGGCCCGCGGTGCGGGCGTTGGCCGGCGCAAACACCAGGTCGTGGATGCCGCAGCCGAACTCGGGCCGCATGGGTCGCTCGCCGAAGGCGGTGCCGAGGATCAGCCGGATCGACTCGCGGATCTCGGCGTGCTCGGTGACGAGCGCCACCGACCCGGTCGGATCGATGCGGACGGGGAACGCCAGCCCCGAGCCGATGAACTCGGCGGCCATCAGTTGATCCTCACCATGCCGGCGTGGAGGTTGGCCATGGGGCCGCCGTCGAGGTCGAGCGTGCCGGTCCCCTTCACCTTGGTCTGCGCCCCGCTCACCTCGGTGGTGGTGGTGCCGGCCAGCTTCACGCTCTGGCCGTTCAGCTCCAGCGAGGTGACGGCATCGATCTTGACCGACTGGCCCTTCATGGTCAGCTCGCCGCTGGCGTCGACCGCGATCTTGCCCTTCGAAACGATCGTGATGTCCCCCTTCGCGTCGATCTTGACCAGGTTCTTGCTGGTGAGCAGGATCGCCCCGCCCTCGGCGTCCTTGGCCAGCTTGAGGGCGAACTCGTGGTCCTTCGAGGACAGCTCGATGTACTCGTCGCCGTCCGCGTCCGAGTACACCTGGAAGTGGCCCTTGCGGGACGTGAAGCTCCGCTTGGTCACCTTGCCGTCGGAGCCGACGGTGCCGCTGAACTGGGGCGGGGCGGGCTTGTCCTTGCCGTTGTAGAGCCCACCGATCACGTAGCCGCGGCGGATGTCGCCGTGGTCGAAGGTGACCAGCACCTCGTCGTCGACCTCGGGCAGCACCAGCGCGCCCCGCTCGGGCCCGGCGCCCGGCTGGGCCACCCGGAGCCAGCCGCTCTCGAACGTCTCGTCGAGGCTGGGGATCTTGACCTTGACCCGCCCCAGGTTCTCCTCGTCCTTGATGTTGGTGACGATGGCGCTCACCACCCCGGGGATCGGCGCGGTGACGCTGGCGGGGCTGACCGCCCGGCTCCCGCCGCCTCCCGAGGAGGTCAGGCCCAGCAGCGAGCGCTCGTGGCGGCCGGTGGAGGAGAAGTGGGTGAGGTACTCGCCGTTGTCGAACACGTGGCGCGACACCGTGAGCGTGTACTTGCCCTCGAACGGCGTGCCCACCACCCCCAGGCTGATGGCCTTGCCCGCCTTGAGCCGGGCGTTGCCCCGCGCGACGCCGTCGATCAGTGCGTGGGTGGAGGCGATCTGGTCCGCCAGCGCCTTGGACGCCGCCTCCACCTGCTCGTTCTCGCCGAAGGGGATGTCGGTGGCCACGAAGACGGGATTGCCGAACAGCCCCGCCAGCTCGGTCGGCTTGAGGCCCACCTCGGCGCTCTTGGACGCCGCCGGCGCGGTGGCCACGACGGCCTTCTTCTGGGTGATGTCCCATCCCCGGACCGTCACCTCCTTGACCTGGGCGTCGGCCGTGACCGTGGCGTTGAAGCGCAGCAAGTTGTCGCCCTGCACCAGCTGGAGCGGGTCCTGGGCATCGAGGTTGCCCTCGCTGGGGGCCTCGGCCGAGTCGGTCGGGGCGTGGAAGTTGACCTTGCCGTCCTCGACCACCAGCACGAAGCCGACCTCGCCGGCCAGCGAGGACAGGAACTCCGCGTCGGTGGTGTTGGCCTGGGCCACGTGCGGCGAGGGCCGGCCCTGCGGGGTGTCGATTCGGCCCACCTCCAGTCCGGCCTCCGATGCGACCTGCTTGACGATGTCGGGGTACTTGACGTCCTTGAAGGCCCGGGTCTTGCGCCCGCGGTAGAGGCGGTTGGCGCGGTCGAAGCCCCGCACCACCGTGCGGGTCCGGCCGGCGTCGAACTCGACCTCGAGCGCGGTGACCTCGCCCGAGAACAGCGGCTCGCCCCCGGTGTTGGCCTCGGACCGCACCGCGATCTTCACCGGGGCGGCCATCTTGAAGCCGCCCTTCTCCAGCACGATGCGGTCGGGGTCGAGGAACGACAGGAGGAACATGTCGGGCAGGTTGAGGTTGTCCTCGACCACGGCGTAGCTCATGATCTGCTCGACGTCGGCGGGCAGGTCGACGCCGTTGACCGTGACTTTGAAGGTGGAGGACTGGTGCTGGCGGATCTCGTCTGTCATGCCAGCCTCCTCACGCGGGCGGGACGTGCAGCACGGTGCCGTCCCGGACCCGCAGCGGGTCGTCGATGCTGTTGGCGTCGGCCAGCCGGCGCCAGCCGTTCGGATCGCCGTACTCGAGGTAGGCGATGGAGGCGAGGCTGTCGCCGGCCACCACCCGGTGGGTGCGGTGGCCGGTCGTGCCGCCCGAGGTCGGGTTCTGCTTGGCCGTGGGCTGGGGGAACTCCTTCATCGCCACCGTGACCGTCCCCCGGATCGGGGTGCCCTGGCCCCGGAACATCGTGTACTTCACGGCCACGGAGTCGACGTAGCCCTTGAAGCGGATGGCCTCGCCCCACTCGAACAGCACATGGGGGGCCGACGGCTTCTGGCTCGACACGCTGCTGGGCTCGGGCGACACCAGCGTCTTCAGCCGGTTCACGGTGGTGGAGATGTCGCCCCCGTCCTTGTCGGACTCGTCCAGGAAGATCTCCACCGACGCCGAGGCGGGCTTGGGCCCCTTGAACTCGGGCGGCGGGGTGCCCTTCTTGGTGGTCTCGGTCTTCCACTCGGCGCTGTGGGTGACCGACCATTCCTTGGGGTTGAACGGGAACTCGATGCTGTCGAGCTCGCTCGTCCCGCCCCCGGGCTTCGGCTCGAGGATGGTCAGCGACGCCTTGAGGATGCTGTCACGGGTGGACGGGGGCATGGTCTCAGCCTCCGGCGGCGGGCGCGGCCGCCTCGATGAAGCCGTGGTAGGCCATCTCCAGGGTCTCGGTGGCGACCTTGGGGGACTCGACGTTGAAGGCGGGTCCGGTCCATTTCACCGGCACCACGCCGTCGAGGCTCCAGGAGACGATCTCCTTGTTGTCGGGCCCGATGGCGGAGATGGACGCCGTCGTGCGGCGGACCCCGGTGGCCATGCTGGACAGCCACTCGGCCACCTTGGAGCTGTCGGGACCGACCGGCCGGCTGAACTTGACGTTGGTGTACTTGAGCCGGCCGGGGAGCTGGTGGATGAACTGGTTGTTCCCACCCTCCTCGCGGGTCTCGATGGTCGTCTCCATCCCGAGGCCCTCGAAGCTGTTCCACAGGCCCAGCTCGTGGCCGTCGATCTTGACCTTGAAGGTGTAGGCGACCGCCGGGTCGCGCTGCACGTCCTGGGACACTTCTCCTCCCTCCCGTCTCAGCGGCTCGTGCCGGCGCCCAGCCCGGCCCGTTCCATGTCGAGGCGCAGCTCCGAGCGCATGCGCCAGCGGATGCGGTCGTAAAGCTTGTGCGCCAGCTCGTCGAGGTCCCCGGTCCCTCCGGCGGCTCCGGCCCCGCCTGCAGGGGCTGCGGCGGGCGCCGGTGCCGGTGCCGGCGGCTCGGGCGCCGGCGCGGGCGTGGTGGCCCCGCCTCCGCCCCCGCCTCCGTCGCCCGGTGCCGGGAAGGTGATCTCGGTCATGGGCACGTCGCCCCCGCCGCCGCCCGCACCCCCGCCGGCCCCGGGCAGACCGGGGATGGAGGGCAGCGGCGGCATGCCGGGGATGCTCGGCAGGGACGGCATCGAGGGCAGCTGCGGCAGCGACGGCGCCAGCGGCATCGGCATCGAGGGCAGCTGCGGCAACGGCATCGAGGGGAGTGACGGCAGCGACGGCAGTTGGGGCACGCTGGGCGCCTGGGGCAGGTCGGGCAGGCCCGGCAGACTCGGCAAGCTCGGCATCCGCAGCCCGCCGGGGCTCTGAGGCACAGACGACATGTCCGGCAGAGACGGCATCCCGGGCACCGAGCCCAGCGAGGGCAGCTCCGGCGCCTCGGGCAGCGAGGGCACGTGGGACAGCGCGCTGCCCGCCGCGTCGCGCCCTCGGGCCAGCAGCCCACCGGCCGCGTCGCTCGCCCGGTCGGTCAACCCCCGCCCGGCGTCGCGCACCGAGGCGAGGCTGGGCCAGCGCTGCACGACGGTCCCGTCCATGGGCAGCGACCACGACGGCCTCGCCACTGGTCCCGCCTCGGGCGCCACCCGCGGCGCCGCGGGGGCGCTTGCCGGCCCGGAGAACGAGCGCTGCGCCACCAGCGGCACGAACCCCACTGCCCCGGACTGCCCGACCACGGGCGCATCCGGTGCCTCGCCGCGGCCCACGGCCGGGGCCAGTGGCAGCGGGAAGCTCGGCTCGGCCTCGGCCTCGGCCTCGGGCTCGAGCTCGGGCGCCGGCGGCGGGCTGGCCGTCCGCCCACTCGGGTCCGAGGTGAGGGGCAGTGACGCACCCGCGTCGGGCATGGCCTCCGCCGCCGCGGGCCGGAGCACAGCGCCGGCCGGCTCGGCCTGTCGCTGCACAGTCGGATGCGGACGCTGCCGGATGGCGAGCTCGCCCAGAGGAGCAGCAGCCGGCTCGGACACCGGAACCGCGCCCGCCGGGACCGCGGCCGCCGGCCCGTCGGCCGATCGCTGCAGCGCCATCG
>Ga0075419_10002392_pt1 | contig 12085 bp, 6 predicted proteins | sample SoiMetdeltSBSDD3_FD_76900 | JGI IMG/M metagenome (GOLD analysis project Ga0075419, IMG submission 76900) | Bulk soil microbial communities from a Populus tree surrounding site in Tennessee, USA - Soil MetaG P. deltoides SBSDD3 | ecosystem: Environmental > Terrestrial > Soil > Tree plantation... | reverse complement strand
TCGACCGGGCGGCGGTCGCCGAACGAGTGGTCCCGGTCTCGGCTTTCGTGGGCAACCTGGCCTTTGCCGCGGGCGGGGTCAACTACTTCAACGCCGGCGAGAATCCGGTGCTGCATACCTGGATGCTCGGCGTCGAGCTGCAGCTCGCATTGATTTTTCCCCTGCTGGTCATGCTGTTTGCCGCCTGGGGCGAGCGCCGCGCCGGAACCGAGACCGGCGCCGAGCGCCGCTGGATCGTCCAGCGCACCGTGCTACTCGGCGTGGCGGTGGTGGCCGCGATCTCGTTCGCGCTCGCGGTGCAGATCAACGACAGCGCCCCGATGTGGGCCTACTTCGGCCCTCACACCCGGCTCTGGTCGTTCTGCGCCGGCGCGCTCATGGCCTTTCTCACCGGTGGAGGGCAGAGCGTCGTGGGCGGCTCGCCGATGCGCATCGGCGCCCTCCAGCTCGCCGGGCTCGGGCTCCTGCTGGTACCGTCGATGCTCTACGACAAAACCCTGGAGTATCCCGGGGTGATGGCCCTGGCGCCGGTCGGTGGCACACTCTGCCTGCTCGCGACCGGCACGCAAGCTACCGCGTCGCTGCCGGGACGTCTGCTCGCCTCCAAGCCTCTGGTGGGACTCGGCCGGCTCTCTTATCCCTGGTATCTCTGGCACTTGCCGCTGATGGTGCTGGGCAGCGTCCTGATGCCGGAGATCGGGATGGGGGGCCGGTTGGCGTGGGGATTCGCCGGGTTAGGCGCGGCGTGGCTGACGATCCGTATCCTGCAGCGGTTGGAGCCAGTGTATGGGAAATGGGTGATGGGAGTTGGGGGTTGGGGCTCTTCCCCCCAATCCCCATCTCCCAACTCCCGACCCCTCCTCATTGCGGCCGGTGTGTGCGCTACACTCGCCCTGCTCGCCCTCGGGACGGCGTGGGCCAGCGCGCGTTACGTGAACCACACCGTGCATGCCCGTTACGCGGCCGCGCGCAACGACCATCTGCCCCACGATTGCTGGGGGCGCTCGCCCAGCCGGGAGGAGCGGGAGGGCTGCGCCTTTGGCGCGGGCACCGCGACCAGCATCGCCCTGATCGGCGACTCCCATGCATCGCACTGGCTCGGCGCCCTGGAGCGCGCCGGGCAGGCGCACGGCTGGCGGATCGAGCCATACGTGATGGGCGCCTGCCCGGTGGCGGACCTGCGAGGGTTGGTCGGCGGAGCGGCCGCGCGCCACTACCGCAAGTGCGCCGGCTACCAGGAAGCCACCTTGCGGCGGCTTGCGGCGGAGCGGCCCCGGGCCGTGATCCTCTCCAACGCCCACAACTACATGGAAGCCCAGGGCGTCACCGAGCGGATGCCGCGACTCCCCGAAGCGGTCTGGACCGAGGCGCTGCGGCGAACCTATGCCCGAATCGAAGGCATGGGCATCGAGGTGATCGTGATGCGCGGTTTGCCGTGGGTGCCGTTCGACGTGCCGAGCTGCCTCTCCCGGCGCGCGGCGGGGCTGCCGCTGGCCACCGACTGCACATTTACTCCGGATCGCGGGTTCATGGCGCGGGCGCAGCGGGCCCAGGACCAGGCCGCCCAGGGTCTGCACGTGCGCTTCATCGACATGAACGATCAGGTCTGTGGAGACACGAGGCGTTGCGCGACCGAGCGCGGCGGGTTCGTGCTGTACACCGATGACAATCACATCACCAGAACTTTCTCGCGCTCATTGGCCGATGCGCTGGGCGAGCGGCTGGACGCCGCACTCCGACGCTAGGCCGCGCGCTGCGGAAGAACGTCAGAGCCCGAGCGTATAGGAGTACTTCACCAGGAACGCCCGCCGCCGCATCAGCGGCGGGCGCGGGCCCGGCAGCTCAGGCCGGTCGGTGTTCATCGTCTCATTGTAGACGATCCACAGGTCATTCCCCTCCCGGAAGTTGTAGCGGAACCGCGCGTTCACCCCGATCGCGTGGTCCGCGTTGTCGTGCTGGAGCAGCGTGGCCAGCGACGCGTGTACGTCGAGCGCGGCCTGAAGCCGCACCCGGATCAGGTGCAGATCGAGCCGCTCGTTCCGCTCGGTAAAGCGGATCCGGTTGTAGTCGTAGTCCACTCCGATCTCGAAGTGCTTCGACGGGTTCCAGGCCGGCCGAGCCGAAAAGCTGACCTCGGTCCCGTCGTAAAAGCTGCCGGCGGAAATCGAGAACGTCGGGCGGAAGCTGGCCGACCGGGGCGCTTCGACGTACAGCTCACCGCGGTGAAACCAGTGGTTGCCCGGGACCACATGCGCCCCGCCAGCAATCTCGAAGGTATCGCGCACGCTCTCGTAGCTGTTCCGCGCGGTGAGGCTGATGCCATAGCCGCTCTTGAGCTCCCCGAACAGGATCGGCGCCACCTCGGCGGATTCGACGGTGCCGTCGCCGTTCCGCCAGTAGGAGCTCGCCGGGAGGGACACACCCAGCGTGCGGAACGTGCTCCGGGTCCCGACCAGACGCTGATAGCCCCCCTGCCCCGACAACGATGTAAAGTCACTCCGGAAGGTGAAGCCCATGCCGGGATCGTACCCCGGCCCCGAGTGCACCAGCTCGCCGGCGTAGCTGACCCCGATCTGCCCCCGGCGCTCCCAGCGCAACAGCATCCGGCTCTGCTTCCAGTCCACCGCGGGATTCGCAAACCCGGATGTATAGGTCTGGGCCCACCGGAAGGTCAGATACTCCTGCCCCAGGGTGCGCAGTACCGCGTCGGCACCGGCGGCGACGTTGTGATGCCCGTCGCTGGTGATGCGGCTGGTGACCATTGCGCCCGCGGTCGAATTGGTGTTGAACACCCGTCGCCGGACCCGAAGCACGCCGAAGTTCTCCGAGGGGATCAGGTCCCGCGACGCGGTCTGGAGGTCGAGGAAGCCGAGGTCGAGGCCGCCGGCCCGGCCCACCAGCCGGCCGCCGCCGTAGATGCGGAGCGGCATCCCGTCGCCCGCGAGCCCGATGGTGCGGCTGTGAAACAGCCGGCTCAGCCCTCCCATGTTGAAGTCGAAGATCGCGGACCGTTCCTGGAAAAACTGGCGCTTCTCTGGGAAAAAGAGCGAGAAGCGAGTCAGGTTCACCTGCTGGTCGTCGGCCTCGACCTGGGCAAAGTCGGTGTTCGCGGTGAGGTCGAGCGCGAGATTGCTGGTAGGACTGTACTTGAGGTCCACGCCTGCTTCATGGGTCTCGTCGCGGGGACGAATGTAGCGACTGTTCGAGGCATCCAGCTCGGAGCGCCAGGACATGCCCCCTAGCCCGTAGGGCGTGACGAACACGGGCCGCCGGCTGTGCACGCCTTCCAGCGTCACACGCTGCGCCTGTGACGGTTTGCCAAAGCCCAGGTCCCAATTAGGCGGAATGGCCGGAAAGAGCTGGCGCTCGTTCTTCCGGGCGATCACCCGGTAGGCGATAAGCCCCATGGTCACGGTACCGTCCAGGTCCTGGAATCCCAGACTCGAGAACGGAATCCGCATCTCGGCCGACCAGCCGGAGTCGCCCTGCGTCGTAGCGACGTCCCAGACGGTGTTCCAGTTGTCGTTCATCGGATCGCCATTGGTGAATTCGCCATCGTTGGATACGGAGCGGTCGATCCGGTTGCCGGCGGGATTGACCGTGAACCACGATGCGGTCTGGCGATCGTTGTAGGTGTCCAGCACCAGGGCGACGAGATCGTCGCCGGAATAGCGGTCCCGGTAGAGCGTGTTGGCGCGCACCTTCCGCGGCTCCGAGTCGTACAGCCGGGCGCCGAGGTAGATGTAGCGGTCGTCGTAGGCGACCATGATCTCGGTCCGCTCGGTGAGGGGCGCCCGGAACGTCGGGGTGTACATCACCAACGGCAGCACCGGGACCTTGGCCCAGGCCGGCTCGTCGAGACGGCCATCCAGCTCGACCGGGCCGCTGAGCCGGGGCAAGCGCAGCGGCCCGGTTCCGGACTGGCCGGCGGCCGGCCCGGGCACGGCGATGCTCAGGAAGGTCAACACCAACAGATGTCGGGGGAGCACGGCGGGAAAGATAGTGTGTTCAGGGTCAACCAACTTCGCTCGCTGGCGGCTCGCCCGCAGGCACGCTGGTTCCCGTCAGCCGGCTCACCAGCACGTTCGCCGTCATGTACCCCGTGGTATTGATCATGGTATCGACCGGATCCGTGATCCCGGTGACCGGCTCTGTCAGCACGTAGTACGGCGCCGGAATCCCCAGACTCACGTACACCGGCAACAAACGAAGGGTGGAGACCGGCCGCGGCGTACCCGTGGACGCGATGGCCAACGGCATGAGAATGAGCAGGAACACGGCAAGCTGCTCTGCGCTGAGCTGAATGCCCAGGATGTGGGCCAGAAAGAGGAGCTGCACCGGCTCGCTCACGGCACGCGATACCTTGAGCGTGGCACCCGCAAGCGGGATGACGACCGAGGAAGTAACCGCCGGGAGGTGCAAGTCCCGATCCGCAGCGGCGAGAAGCGCGGGCACCGTGGCGAGCGAGGACCGGGTGGCGAGGGCGGTGAACTGGGCCGGAGCAAGCGCCCGGGCGAACCGTGCCAGCGAGAAACGGCCGGCCACACACGAGACCAGGTAGAGCACCGCGACGCCGGCCAGCAGCAGCGCAATCTTCAGGGTCGCGTAGGCGAGCAGCAGTCCGCCGACTCGCAGGCCTGCGAGGGACGCGAACCGCAGCCCAAAGGCCACCAGCATGAGTGGCGCCGGTCGGATCAGCCAGGCCACAATGACGAGCATGGCGTCCCGCAGCGCCGTAAACCCGAGCTCGAGGACGCGCTGCCGCTCGGGCGGGAGCCGCCGTGCGGCGAGCGCCAGCACCACCGTGAACAGCATCAGCGCCAGAAGATTGTTGGCCGCGGCGGCCGCCAGGAGATTGGGCGGGATCACCTCATCGATCCACGAGGTCGATGGGACGGGACTGCTGGGTACCGGCGGCGCCTCCTCCAGGATCGGCACGTCGAGCGAGAGCCCCTGGAACATCGGCAAGCTGAACAGTCCGAACATCACGGCGATCGTGGCGAGCGCCATCATCGTCCAGAGCACCACAAAGACCGCCGGCACCACCATGCCGAGCTTGGCGGCTCCACCCGCCGACGGGCTGCGGACCGCGAGCGCGACGTAGAGCTGCGAGACGACCAGGAAGGGAACGATCAGACGGAGCGCGTTGGTCCAGGCGCGAATCAACCCATCCGCGATGGTGGTTGACCGAGCGGCGACGGCAGGGTCGAGCTGCTGCAGGGCGGCACCGAGCAGAATCCCGAGAATCAGCCCACCCAGACTCAGGAGCGTGACGGAGCGTTTCACCCGGCTACTCCCGCGCGGTGAGTGATCGATCGGCGTTGGGTATGTTAGCAGTTCAGCGGAATCCCGCTACTCATCCCTGCTGTAGATCCCGATCGCGGCCGTAATTACCATTCGTCCATCACGACTCCAGACTCGCGCCAGCACCTTCCCCGCCGACTGGGCCTGGTCAGCACGACCAGTGTCCTGATCGGCATCGTCATTGGGAGCGGAATCTTTCGGGTGCCCGCCGAGGTCGCGGCCGAAGTTGGATCGGTCGGGGCAACGACGCTGCTCTGGGTGGTCGGTGCCGCGCTGAGCCTCGGGGGCGCGCTGACCCTGGCCGAGCTCTGCGGTACTTATCCGCAGGCGGGAGGCGCCTACGTCTTCCTTCGCGAAGCCTACGGCCCCCTGATCGCATTTCTCTTCGGCTGGGTCAAGCTGGTGGTGACCGGCCCCGCCGCCATCGCGGCGGTGAGCCTGATCTTTTCCGCCTATGCGGGCACCTTCCTCCCCCTCAGCGATCTGCAGCAGAAGCTGCTCGCCTGCGCTCTGATCGTGGGACTCTCGGCGGCCAACATCCGCTCTATTTCCCTGAGCGCAGCTATCCAGAACAGCTCGACCATCGCGAAAGTGCTGGCCCTCGTAGCGCTGGCCCTGCTGCTCTTTGCCTTCGGCTCCCCGGAGCAGGGCGCGCTGAGCCGGCCGATCGAGTGGGCACCGGCAAGCTGGGGAGGCTTCGGCCTGGCCCTCATCGCCGTGCTCTGGACCTATGTCGGCTGGGTGGATGTCACCTATCTCGCGGGAGAGGTGGTGGATCCGGGGCGGACCTTTCCCCGCGCGACGCTGCTCGGCCTGGGCATCGTCATGGCGGTCTACCTGCTGGCCAATGCCGCCTATCTGTACGTCCTTCCGGTCGAGGAGATCGCGCGATCGGGAAGCGTCGCCGCTACCGCCGCGGAGCGGGTCTTCGGCCTGACCGGAGGCCGGCTGGTGGCGGCGCTGGTGCTGGTCTCGACCTTCGGCTCGCTCAACGCCACCTTCCTCACCAATCCCCGGGTCTTCTACGCCATGGCGCAGGACGGGATGTTTCCCGAGGCCATTGCGCGAGTGCATCCGCGTTACCAGAGCCCTCACGTCGCCCTCATTCTCTACATGGTCCTCGGCATCATCGGGGTCATGACCAAGATCTTCGAGCAGCTGGCGCAGATCTTCGTGCTGGGCATCTGGCCCTTCTATGCCCTCACCGTCGGAGTGGTCTTCGTGGCGCGCCGGCGTCATCCCGATCGGGTCCCGGTGTACCGCACCTGGGGGTACCCGGTGGTGCCTGCCCTGTTCATCGTTGCCTCGATTGCCATGCTGCTCAACGCGCTGATCCGTCGCCCCGCCCAGGCGGGCATCAGCGCCGGTATCCTGGCCCTCGGGGTACCGGTGTATTTCGCCTGGCGCTCCTCCCGCGCCCGGAAAGCCGCGGCGGCGCTCCAGCCGTGATCAACTACTGGGTGGACGCCGCCGGGGCCTTCGGGATCGAGGAATTCATCGCGCAGCGCGCGCCGGAGCTGGCGCAGCGGATCCGTGTCTGTACCTACGAGTCGCTGACCGCCGAGCTCCGGGTTACCCGGGGAGCGCACATCTTCACCGCGCTCGATCAGCTGACCCCCGCCGGCCGGGAAGCCATCATCGCGCTCTACGACCAGCTCGCTCAACACTGCCCCGGCGATCCGCTGCTGAATGATCCCCGCAGGGTGCTGGGGCGCTACCGGCTGCTCATGGCCATGCACGACGCGGGCATCAACGGGTTCCGGGTCCGGCGCGCGGGAGAGTCGCTCGACGGAGCGCGGTTTCCGGTGTTCGTCCGGGAAGAGACCGGACATGACGGCGCGCTGACCGGACGGCTCGACGATTCCAGGGCCGTCGCGGCTGCGCTTCGCTCGCTCCGGTTGCGGGGGTACCGGTCCGACAATCTGCTGGTGGTGGAATTCTGCGATGTCTCCGATGCCGAGGGAAAGTTCCGGATGGCCACGGCCTTTACGGTGGGCGGCCGGATCATTCCGGCTTTTCTGCTCCGCGGCACCGGCTGGATGCTCAAGTGGGATCAGAGCGACAAGGACGAAGGGGCGATGCGGGAGCTGGTAGATCACATCGAGGGCAATCCGCACGAGGCCTGGGCCCGCCGGGTCTTTGAACTGGCGGGGGTGGACTACGGGCGGCTGGACTACGGCGTCAAGGGGAGCACCCTGCAGGTGTGGGAGATCAACATCGGCCCCACGCCGGGACCCTCACGGGGACCGGCCCCGCCCCCCCTGGCGCCGGCATCCGAGGCACTGTGGACCAGGGGAAGAGTGTTCTTCGCCAAAGCCATGGAGCGGGCCTTCGCGGCGCTCGATCCCGGAATATCGCAGGAGCAGGCGGTGATCCGCCTCGCTCCGTCGCTGGTCGAGCGGATGCACGCGGAGAGCGCCGCCAGGCGGAAGCGACAAAGCACGCTACGATTCCTGCGCAGCATCTACGGCCATCAGACCATCGGGAAACCCTTCCGCATCCTGTACTCCTGGCTGGCTCCGCGGAGGTAGCTCGGGAGCATCATCCGATTGCTGGATAGTGATGCTGATCTCTGCACGCCGGCGGTCCTGCCCGGTTTTCGCCCAGCTGTAGTCCTCCTCCGCATTCCGATCGTCCCCCATATCGAGCACTACAACAGGGGGAATCATGCGTTTAGGAATGCGAATCGGCTTGCCGGTCATGGTGCTCGCGACCATGCTGGGAGCCTGCAGTGACAGCCCGACCGAGGGCAACGGGCAGCCCCGGGTTACGGTCCGGCTCACTGACGCGGCCGGCGACATCAAATCGGCCGTGGTCACGATCTCCGAAGTCAACCTTCAGGGTTCGAATGGGAAAGTGGTGCTGAGCGACGATGCCGTCACCACCGACCTGATCGACCTCGCCAACTCTACCGCGATCCTGGTCGATGCCGCGCCGGTCCCGGCCGGGACCTACACCGAGCTGCGCTTTGTGATCACGGGTGGCTACATCGAAGTCGAGAATGCCGACGGCAGCACCTCGATCTACGCTTCCTCGCCGAGCTACGCGGGGCTTCCTCCGGGTGCGGTCGTGACCGGTGACCTGCAGATGCCGAGCCTGGCGCAGTCCGGACTCAAGGTGAGCTTTCCGTCGACCGATCTCGCGATTACCGAGGACCAGGATCTGCTGGTGGATTTCAACGTCAGTGAAAGCTTCGGGCACCAGGCCGGGAACTCGGGGAAGTGGGTCATGCATCCGGTCATCAAGGGCGCCCAGTTCACCACGGCGGCGACCGTCGTCGTCACTCTGAAGCTGAACACCGGAGTGACGCTGCCGGTTCCTCCGGGCGGAGCGGTGACACTGGCGGCGTTCAAGGCAACCTTGAACGGCGAGACGGTGGCGTTCACGGATCCCGACGCCGATGGGACGTTCGAGGCCAGGTTCCGGTTCCTGCTGCCGGGGACCTACGCGCTGACGGTACAACCGCCGACCGGAATCGGCATCACCACCAACCTCTCCTTGCCGGTCAATGTGACGGTCGACGCAGGAGAAACCGAGACCCGGGCCGTGATCATTCAAACGGCGGTGCTGGCGCCATAGCTGAATTCTGATTCGTGCTGGGTGGAGAGCCGGGAGTGGATTGCTCACTCCCGGTTTTTCATTGTCGCCGGTCGCGTGGGAGCCCTTACCCTCCCAGGTTGGACTTGAAAAACGCGATGGTCTTGGGCCACGCCTGCTGGCTGGCCGTCAGGTTGGCGCCGTTCTGGCCCTCCTGCCCGCTCAGGAAGCCGTGGCCGGCGCCCTCGAAAATGTGATACTGATAGGTTTTTCCGAGCCGCTTCATCGCCGAGTCGGTGGCCGGGATCGTGGCGTTGATCCGGGCATCGTTGCCGCCGTAGAAGCCCAGCACCGGCGCCTTGATCGCCGCCATGGCATCAGCGGAAGGGGGCGACCCGTAGTAGACGACGGCGGCCCCGAGCCCGGGCGCCGCGGTCGCATGCAGAAACGAGCGCGCTCCGCCCCAGCAGAAACCCACGACCCCGTATTTCGGCAGCGCGGCGGGTAGCGCCATCCCGTACTTGGCGACGGCGTCCAGCGAGCGATTGATCGCCTCCGGCACGAGCGAGCCGAGTACCGCCCGCACCGAATCCACCGGCCAGACGCTGAAGATGTTCTGGTTTCCCCGCTTCATGGTGAGCAGGTCCACCGCGATCCCGATGAAGCCGTCGGCGGCGAGCTGGTCGGCCACCGAGCGCGACCAGTCGGTGATGCCGCGGTTGTCGTGAATCACCAGCACCACGGGAGCCTTGTCGCGGCGCTCGGGGTAGACCACCCACGTGGTCACGCTGTCGGTGGGCCCGACCCTGACGCTGACCCACTCGCCATGCCGAGGTGACTTCTCCAACCGTTCCGCCGCGGTGGCATTGGAGGCCGGAAGCCCGGCGGTTTGCGTGGCTTCGAGACCCGCGACTGCGGCGACGGCGACGTGGCCGGCGTGTTCGTCCGCCGGGACCGGGTCCGAAGCGGGTCCGAAGAACCGGAGCGCGGCGGCGGCGCATACACCGGCGATCAGGAGAAGGCGCATCGCGATGCTCTCCGCAGAAGGAGGTCCCGAAACATATCGATGTCAGTGGCGGCCGGTTCGGGAGCGCAGCACCTCGAAGAAGTTCTCCACCACCACGAGCTGGTCGACCCGGTTCCCTTGGCTGGAGCGAAGCATCACGAAGCGACGATCGTCCGGCGCCACGTCATAGTGCTGATACGTGGCATCGGTTGCATAGCGGATAAGGGGGAACAGGGATTTACGGGCTCCCGGCACGAAACTCTTGCCCGTGGTCACCCCGATGACCATCTGGCTGTCGGTGGCCGCACCGATGGAACGGTAGAACAGCTCCCGCCCGGAGTGGGCCCAGACCGGCTCCGCCCCGCCCGACATGGAGATTTGCCAGCGGCCGTCGGCGGTGTTGGGGAAGGGTCGCACGTAGACCTCGAAGTTGCCCGACTCATTGGACACGTACGCGAGCCAGTGGCCATCGGGCGACAGCGCCGGCGCCACCTCGTCGGCTCTGGTGGCGGCGAGGGCGATGGACGAGTCGGAGCCGAGCCGCCGGGCGAAGAGATCCCTCACCCCGGGAGAGCGGACCGCCTGGTACACCAGCCAGGTCCCATCACGGGAGAAGACCACCTTGTCGATGTTGTCGTCCAGGTCGAGCAACAGGGTCGGCGGCCGGCTGCCGTCGGCGGGACGCTGGTAGACATCGCGATTGCTTCTGGGGGCAATAGCCTGCGACACGTACCCGATCGAGCGGCCGTCCGCCATCCACGCCGCCCTCCAATTGTTGCTGCTTCCCGTCGTGAGCCTGGAGACCGGCCCCTGGTCGAGCTCCTTGATCATGATGTGGGACGCGAGCTCGCGGACTCCCACGGCCAGCCGCTTCCCATCCAGGGAGAGCGCCGGGTCGCTCAGCAGGCCGGTCACTCCGGGGATCGGGGTCGCCTGCCCCTCTCTGGTGACCCAGACCGCCTCACCGGTGCCGGCCGTCCCCACGCCGCCGGCCGCATACCAGAGCGTGCCGGACGCGGAGAGCGCCAGGTCCACTGCCCCCCCGCCGACTCGAACCCCGACGCCGTCCCCCAGGGCCACCGGTTCACCAGCGACCTCCATCCGGTCCTGGTCGAACGGCACCGCCATGAGGGTGCCTTCAGCCGTGATGTACACCAGGTGGCCGGTCCTCGCGTAGCGGGCGAAGATGCCGCGGAGCAGGACGCGATGGGTTCGGGTCGCCAGGTCGAGAACGCCAATCTCCTCCTCCGGGCCCCCCATGGAACCCGGTCCATGGTGACTCACGGTGAAAATGACGCCCTTGCCATTGGGCAGCACGTCCGGCCAGGAGTGCTGCAATTCCCCCCGGACGGAATCGAGCTGACCGATGCTTTCGGCCTTCCCGCCGGTCTCCCGCACTCGCATGAGCGGGCCGACGCCGAGCTGGTCGTAGTAGACGTATCCATCCGGTCCCCAGGCGACGCCCGGGGCCCCGACCACCGAATCGGTGAGCGTCGTGACCGCACCGCCGGTCAGCGAGACGACCTTGATGCTGCCGCCGGCGATCCGGTCCATGAATGCGACCCGGCTGCCGTCCGGAGAAAAGGCGGGATTGAGCGCGCCCTCGGTACCGGGCACCGACTCGGCGTCGAGCTGGTCCTGGCTCCGCAGAAAAAGCTGGGTGCCCCGTTGCGAGTCGCCCACATAGACCAGCCGGGACCCGTCCGGGGATATGGCGAGCCGGGCCCATGGGGTACCCGCCAATCCTCGTCCCGGCGCGAGCGCGATCCGGTAGCGGGCGACCGAACCCGGCGGCGGCGCGGGGCGGTGAAAGGTCAGCCAAGCCAGCGCGATCGCGAGAACTCCCGCCACGGCAAGCGCGGGGATCGCGAGGCGGTGACGCCAGTCGCGTGCTGCCGCGCGAGCCGTGGTCACGGCCGAGGTGCCGAAGGTAAAGCCGGGGTTGGCCAGCGCGGCCGCAAAGGCCCGAGCGGTGTCGAATCGGTCGGCCGGGAGCTTCTCCAGCGCCATCCCGAGCGCCGCGGCCACATGAGGCGGCACCGACTTCCGCAGCGTCGTCACCGGCGCCACCGGCTCGGCGATAATTTTCATGATTATCTGCTGCGCCGACGAGCCGGTGTGGGGCGGGCTCCCGGTCAGCATCTCGTAGAGCACGCTCGCCAGCGAGTAGATGTCCGATCGGGCCGAGATCTCCTTGTCGGCGGTGGCCTGTTCCGGACTCATGTAGTGGGGCGTGCC
>Ga0075419_10002384_pt1 | contig 12109 bp, 10 predicted proteins | sample SoiMetdeltSBSDD3_FD_76900 | JGI IMG/M metagenome (GOLD analysis project Ga0075419, IMG submission 76900) | Bulk soil microbial communities from a Populus tree surrounding site in Tennessee, USA - Soil MetaG P. deltoides SBSDD3 | ecosystem: Environmental > Terrestrial > Soil > Tree plantation... | reverse complement strand
CACCAACAAGAAACATATTGTTTGCCGTACCATGATCTGTACCGCCCCTTGCATTCTGTGATACTCTTCTTCCAAACTCTGAAAAAGTCATTAGCAATACATCATTGAAACGGCCATTCTCTTTCAGATCTTTTGTAAATGCCTTTACTGCGTCATTCATTTGTGTAAATAAATTCTGCTGTTGGAATTGCTGATTGATATGCGTATCAAAACTTCCATGAGAAACATAATAAACTTTTGTATTGATATCGGAAAAGATCAGCGAAGCAATTGTTTTCAGGTTTTGACCCAGGTCTGTTTTGGGGTACTCAGCTTTTGATGGATGAAATTTACTTTTCTCAAAAATATAATCAGCAGAAGAAACCGTTTCAGAAAGCGTTTTGTATAAATAATCTACCGGCTGTTCACCTGGTTCATCCTTGTGATTTTGCATTATATCTTTAAAGAATCGTTGATTCGCTGTACCAAACAAACGTTTTGGATCCTTCATGGCAATTGCCTTTGCCTCGTCACCTTTCATGGCAAGACTTAATGTATCATCCAACTCCAAGGCATAAGTTGGTTTATCACAACCTTTACATTGCGCATCCAAATAACGACCCAGCCAGCCTGTTGTCCAATACTCTTTACTCTCACTGCCGGTATGCCATATATCCATGCTGCGAAAATGTGAACGATCAGGATTTGGATATCCAACGCTGTTCATAATGCCAAGACTTCCATCATCAAACAATTCTTTAAAACCAGTTAATGCAGGATGCAATCCAACCTCATCAGTCAATGACAACACTTTTGATTTTTCAATCCCTAATCTTGGTCTCGATTTATAATAAATATCATTACGAAAAGGAATAACAGTATTCAATCCATCATTGCCGCCACTTAATTGAAGTATTACTAATACTTTATTCCCCTGAGGCACCATATTCCTTGCTTCAAATGCTTTTAGGAATTTTGGCACCATCAACGATGCTGTGGCAAGCGAACCAACTTGTAAAAACTCACGTCTTTTTATTACCATCTCTAAAATTTTAAATGTTCAATGCTCAATGTTCAATTTTCAATGCTAATATATATGCCGAATAATGAACAGTAAGATGAAGAGTGCGACGCAACAAATGCTGAACAAAGATTCAAATGCTGGCAACACAAATATCATCCGCATAAATAAAGAACTTACAAATCCTATCTGTTTTTCCAATCTAAGTTCCCCCTTCGGGGATAAGGGGCCGGGTTTTCTAACAAAGTTGGTACTCCGGCGTACTCATCAATTGCAATGTTGCTGTCTTAATAAAACTCTCCCGGCTTCCAGCATCGGCATATTGTTTTATCAGATCACTATTAACCCTGCTTTTTGTTTGTAATAAATTCGAAGCTAATGAACCGATCAATTGTTCTTTTTGTACTTTATCAAAATGACCTAAATATTCTTTCCAGTCAATATTTGCTTTAATGATCGAACGTTTAGCAAAGCCTTTTGGCTTTTCACCATTTTCAGGTGATTTTCTTCCCATCATCTGGTCATCATCATCCTTGGTTTTTACGTTCATCTCATCCACATCATTTATCAATTGCGGAAGACGCATACGAAGCATGAGACTGCTGCTATCGATCCATGTTTTGCCACCCGGCCACCCTGCAACATTCGGAGGGTAAAACAACATTTGACCTAATGCTCTTTGTAAAAAGGTCAATGCCTCCTGGTTTTCCAATTTCATAGGAAGCATTCGTTGAATACCGGCGAGCAATTCGATCGGCGATTTTATTTTACTGCCGATGTTTTTTTCATCATAAAACCAATCACTGGTAAAAATATCTTCCATCAATTTGCCAATATCATAAGTGCTTTGATAAAATCGATCAGCCATCCAATTTACTTTTTGATCATCAATAGTATCGTTTACGAAAAACTTATATATTTTCTCAGTGATGAATTTTGCTGTTTGCTTTTGTGACAATAAAATATCAAGCACTTCATCGCCATCAAAGTTTCCTGTTTTACGTAATACCGTCTTTGAACCATAATCATGTTGCAAACGACGGAAAGTAAATTCTCCTTTCAGGTTAGCCGTCCAGCCGGTAAATGCACGGGCAGCTTCTTTAATATCATCTTCAGTATAACTACCGCGGCCAAGTGTAAACAATTCCATCACTTCTCTGGCAAAGTTTTCATTCGGATGATCTTTCCTGTTTTGCTGATTGTTTAAAAAATTCAACATCGCTGCTGTCTTTGAAACTTCATGCAGCATATCACGAAAACTTCCCAGCGCATTACGACGAATCACATCAAGCAAGCCCTGCTGATAAAAAACGTTGAGATTACGACATGCAAAATGTCCATGCCAGAACAGGGCCATCTTTTCCCTTAGCTGTGCATCGGTATTTACAAAAACACTAAGCCAGTTAAGATTTAAGCTGCGTACACTTTCGCGTTGCTTTTGCTGAACTTTTTTTCTTTCCTCTTCGGTCATTTCTTTCCTTCGCTCCTGCCTTCCTACTTCATCGATACCGGCCCACAATCCTTTCAAAAAATCGTCTGCCACATCAATATATTCAGGTTTCTTTGAAGAAGCTGTTTGAAGCGCTTTATATAATTGTTTTGGAGTAACCTCAGGAAGATCAGCCAATTGTTCGACTGCGGGCCCGAAACCAGCCCGCCACATCAGGTGCTGATTTTTAAGTTGATTAGCCAGAGACATTAAAAAGATTTTGGGTTAAGACGATAAGTAACCTGCAAAGTTTAAACCATTTATCCAATCAATATAACAATAACGCTAAAAAGCCTTTGTTATTTCTAAAACCTGGGCTCAATAAAGCGTTATTTAAGCCCTGACGCAGATGACACAGGTATGGTTGTTAGCACCCATGAAAGATTTAGATAAATTAATTACCCGTCTTTATTTTCAAAAACAAAGTCTTCAATGTTTCATTTACTACTACTCCATTTTTATTAAATAAACCATTCGACTTTGTATACCCAATTCTTTTTTTGATATCAGGGTGGCTGCTGATCCATTCTGCGGGTTCATCACTTGTTTGTGCCACTTCTTTTTGCAATAATTCAAATAAACGGATGAATCCATTGCAATCAATTTTTCTTTCGCTTAAAAGTTTTAATCCATTCATATCAGATTCTTTTTCCAGCTTGCGGGAATAACTAAGCCCTTTCAGATCATCCGCATTGTTTATAATTACATTTCCAATGGCACCAACGTCTCCAAGTAAAATTGATAAAAAAAGTGAGGATGCTAATTTTCGGAATAATGAACGGGTTGTATGTTTTTCATTTACATGTGTAAACTCATGGGATAACAACGCCGCAAGTTCTTCATAACTGGTCATGCCTGCTATCAATTTATCATACACAACTATATTGCCGCCGGGCATTGCAAAAGCATTTGCAATATTTTCATTCACAACTGTAATTCGAATATTGTATTTGGAGCTTATATTCAGCTCCCTGAAAAAATCATTGATATGAGCTGTTTTTTCTGCGTCAATAACAAATGATGGCTTTAGTTCATTATAAATTCCATCACCAAGTCTTTCTTCGTAAGAAACAGGAACTTTTTTTGCCAGTCTTTCTGCAAGAAAAGGGACCAGCCAGATATAGGCAGCAGCTAATAAGCCAATAAACACTGCCAATACTTTGATCATGCCCATTACATTTTTATTTAATGTGCGGCTGATCCATGATCTTTCCCTGTTCTTGAAAATGGATTCAAGTTTATCAGCAAATTCTTTTGAGCTTACTTCAATCGTCTGTACTGGGTAGGTACCGCAGCGAACAATTGATTGGCCTCTTTTCCAAAAACTATCACGGATAACCTGGTCATAAGACCAGAATACAATTCTTGGATTGCCATGCTCGTCCCTAATGCCTATGCTAATTTTATCTTTTAGTAAAAGCATAGTGGCATCTTGCTCTTCGCCACCTTGTATATAATATTTACCCGTAAATGCATCCATAGTTTGCCAGTAGCTGTAAAGTTAAGCCTGTACACGTTAGAATGAGAAACTGTGATCAATGAAGTATTGTTCGCTAATAAGAATATTAATAGACTTTAGTATCTCCGAAGTATTTATGAATCGAGAGGGGCAGCTTTATCCCCTCATCAGTTTGATTATTCTCTAACAGGCAGGCAACTATTCGTGGCAATGCAAGGGAACTGCCATTAAGAGAATGAGTTAATTGCATTTTGCCAGTGTTATCTTTAAAACGGATCTTCATCCGGTTGGTTTGAAAACTTTCAAAGTTGGACACGGAACTTACTTCTAACCATTTTTGTTGGGCAGCGCTGAATACTTCAAAATCATAGGTAAGGGCAGAAGCAAAGCTCATATCACCACCGCATAGTTTCAAAATACGATAAGGCAATTCCAATGTGTTTAATAATTTTTCTACATGACTTACCATTTCTTCGAGCACATCATAACTTTTTTCAGGATGAACAAGTTGGACGATCTCCACTTTATCAAACTGATGAACACGGTTCAATCCACGAACATCTTTTCCAAAACTTCCTGCTTCTCTTCTAAAACATGGAGAATAAGCAGTCATCTTTATCGGAAGTTTTTCTTCTTTTACGATCTCATCACGATAGATGTTTGTAACAGGTACTTCAGAAGTTGGTATCATATAAAAATTATCTGCCTGCATATAATACATCTGTCCTTCTTTATCCGGTAATTGTCCTGTGCCATAAGCAGTAGCTTCATTTACCATAAACGGCGGTAAATATTCTGTATAACCAGCAGCGGTATTGAAATCAAGAAAATACTGAATAAGTGCTCTTTGCAGTTTTGCGCCTTTGCCCTTGTATAATGGAAAACCACTGCCTGTGATTTTTGCACCTGTTTCAAAATCCACAATGTCATATTTCCTGATCAGGTCCCAGTGTGGCTGTGCACTTGCAGAAAGATTCGGTTCGGTACCACCCGCTCTCACTACAATATTGTCAGCAGGCGTTTTTCCCGGTGGTACTTTTTCAGACGGCAGATTTGGAAGCTTTACCAATAAATCCTGTAATTGCTTTTCAACCACACTTAACTTTTCAGAAATGGGTTGAAGTGATGATTTTAATAAGGCAACTTCTAACTTCTTACCTTCTGCGTCTTCTTTTTGGCCCTTAGCCATCAATTGCCCGATCTCTTTTGAAGTGCTGTTCACTTTCGCCTGGTTAGAATCAAACTCTACTTGTAACTTTTTTCTTTCTTCGTCTGCCAAAAGAATTTCATCTAGCAAATTCAATTCGGTAAAATTCTTGACAGCTAATCTTTGCTTTACTTCTTCTTTATTATTTCTTATAAAAGCTACCTGCAACATCAAATATCAATTTGTCCCAAAGAACTCCTTTGGGAGCGGCAAAGGTAATTGTTGGTTATGAGACAATCAATGTACTTTTATGAAAACTTAAACTATGATAGACCCAAATATGGTTACAACAAATATTGAATTGAATGGTTATAAGGTTTTAAAAAGTCTTGGCATCGTGCGGGGAATCACCGTTCGTTCACGCAGCATATTCGGCAATATCGCCGGTGGTTTTCAAACACTTTTTGGCGGCAAGATTTCCATTTACCAGGAGCTGTGTGAAAGAACAAGAGAAGATGCTTTTCAACTTATGCTGAAACAGGCTTCTGAAAAAGGAGCCAATGCAATTATTAATATGCGATATGATGCAAATGAAGTAATGGGTGGAGTAACGGAAGTGTTGGCTTATGGTACTGCAGTTGTTGTTGAAAAAATGAATTGAAAAAATTTATAGATGTTTTAATTGAAGTATGAGGTCGGAGGTCCGAAGTCGGAAATTGGAAACTAAAACGTGCTATGAAATTCTTTGAACTCTAAATCAGGCTTCCTACCTCGGACTTCCGACTTCCGACTTCCGACTCCCAACTCCCGACTCCCGACTATCTTTGCTTTCATGCAGGCAAAGGATGATTTGCAAACAAGATGGTGGGCTCTCGAAGCAAAACTTGTTGAGAGATTTGGCAAGAAACCCGACATGGAAGCGATTCTTTTTTTAATCGGCATGCAGGAAACAGGTTTTATCAAAGAAAAAATTACCAAAGAGCAGAAGCAGGACCTTATGCATGTAGCGGTATGCACTCTTTTTTCTCAAAGTGGTTATTATGAGTTGGAAAGAAAAGATGATGAAGGATGGCCCCACTTTCGTCAAATAAAATCATTGCCTGTGCTGAATATGATACAACAGGAAAATTTCATGAAGGATCATATATTGTTATATTTTGAGAATCATGATTTTTAATTTATAATCTATGAAGTACTGGATTGTCCTATTGCTAAATTGTTTAATTGTTTGTTCTTCTGCGACAGCACAGAAAGATTCAACAGTAAAAAAGAAAGACAGGAAAAGAGATGTACTGATACAAACCACCATGGGTGATATTGTCATCCGCTTGTCCGATTCCACACCATTACATCGTGATAATTTTTTGAAGCTCGTGAAAGTTGGTTATTATGATAGTTTGTTATTTCATAGGGTTATTCAAAATTTTATGATACAAGGTGGTGATCCCAACAGTAAACGGGCAGCGGCTGGTGTTCCATTAGGTAATGGCGGACCGGGTTATACGGTGCCGGCTGAATTCAGACCAACACTATTTCATAAAAAAGGGGTGCTGTCTGCTGCAAGAACCGGTGATAATATAAACCCGCAAAAAGCAAGCAGTGGCAGCCAGTTTTATATAGTACAGGGAAAAATTTTTACTGATGCTGGTCTTGACTCTGTAGAAACATTCAGAATGAATGGAAGAAAAATTCCTGCTGCACAAAGAGAAGTTTATAAAACGATCGGAGGTACACCACATCTCGACCAGGGTTATACGGTTTATGGCGAAGTAGTGAAAGGAATAGATATTGTTGATCAAATTGCATCGGTACAAACAAGTAAAGGACGAGATATTGACAGACCGCTGCAGGATGTGAGGATCATTAAGGCCAAACTCGTCAAAAGGAAGCGAAAGTAATGTTCGTCAATGGTCAACGGTGCATGGTCAATAATTTATGTAGGTTATATTCTCAATTCACGATAAAGGCTGAGCAGGATCATTGGAGTACAAGAGTGCTAATCTTCCGCTGGAAGATTCGAAGGCAACGAAAATTGAACAGAGATACAGAAGCTGACACCAAAAAATCTTTTATCCTTTTTTAACCTGATTTCATAATCTTTGCACCTCTAAATTTTTCAACTATGAATTTCCCCAAAAATCTTCGCTATACTAAAGATCATGAATGGATAAAGCTGGATGGTAATGTGGCAACAATCGGCATTACTGATTATGCGCAAAGAGAACTTGGCGACATTGTTTATGTTGAAGTAGAAACTGTTGGAAAATCCTTGAAAGCCGGTGATGTATTTGGCACAGTAGAAGCCGTAAAAACAGTTTCTGATCTTTTTTTACCGGTAGATGGATCTATTACTGAATTAAATTCCGCCCTTGCGAACTCTCCCGAATCTGTGAACAATGATCCTTATGGCGAAGGCTGGATGGTAAAAATGAAAGTAAATAATCCCGGGGATGTGGAAGCATTGATGGATGCAGCCGCTTATGAGGCCCAGGTTTCGTAAAATCTGCATAAAAAAATATTTCGTAAATAAAGCATCCCGTAACCGGGGATGCTTTTTTTGTTTATCTTTTGACCAACTTTTGGAACCTAATACCAAATACAGCGAGCAGGAACTCGTTGTTTTGCTTAATGAGCAAAACAACAATGCATTCAACTATTTATATGATCATTATTCGGGAGCTCTTTTTACAATTATTAATCAGATAGTTCCGGATAGAGATATGGCGGGTGATGTACTTCAGGAAGTCTTCATTAATATCTGGAAAAAGATCAATACATACGATGCATCAAAAGGAAGGTTGTTTACATGGATGCTGAACATTGCCCGCAACGCAGCTATAGACAAAATAAGATCGAAGGGTTATAGGGATAACCAACGGAATCAAGCTATTGTGGAAACTGAGAATAGTGGAATGAGCATGAGTTCGAATCCGACGGTATCTGATGTAGGATTGAAAAGAGTATTAACCACTTTAAACGCCGAGTCAAGGAAGCTGATCGATCTTTCATATTTCCAGGGATTTACTCATGAAGAGATCGCTAAGATGCTGGGAATACCGTTGGGAACAGTAAAAACAAGAATAAGAACAGCAATTATTCAACTAAGATCAATGATCCAATAAGAAAGTGAACATAAAAGAATACATATCAAGCGGAGTGGTAGAAAGTTACGTACTTGGTTTATTATCGGCCCAGGAGAGGTTTGAGTTTGAACAATATTGTGAAACTTATCCTGAACTGAGAGCAGCAAGAGAATCTTTTGAACTGGCTATTGAAAAACAAGCCATGGAAAATGCAGTGGCGGCACCAGCAGGTATTAAAGAAAAAATCTTATCGGCTATTGACCAAAAATCTAAAACCTCAAAAATAATCAGTATGGAACCAACGACACCCCGCAGATCCGGCTTTAGCTGGATAGCCGCTGCTTCAGTTATCCTATTTTTAGTAGCGGGATACTTTGCTTATAATTTTTATAATAAAAATAAAGAACTTAAGAGATCAAACGAGGAGATGACAGCTAAATACAATACAGCCGATAGTCTCTTAAATGAAAGGAAAGTACTGGAGGCCGAAAATGTTACGGTAGTAAATATGGTGGCTATGAAACCAAATGCCCCATCTGCAAATATTTACTGGGATACTACTTCTGCCAATGTTTACATGCTGGTTAAAAACATGCCTAAGCTTGCGTCAGACAAGCAATACCAGCTTTGGTCACTGATCGATAGCAATGGACTGAGACCTACAAGCCTTGGCTTATTTGATGGTGGGAAAGAAAAAGTGATTATTAAGATGAACAACGCACAAAAAGCCGATGCATTTGCTATCACTATTGAAAAAAGGGGCAACACTGGAGGGCCCGACCTTGGACAGTTACAAAACATGGGAAAAACAAAACTTCAGTAAAATAATTAAATCCCAATTATAGAAATTTTCGTAGTTAGAGTTAAGCTTTAATCGATCGAAATCTTTAAAGATTTTGGTTCTATAGTTGGTTAATGACAGGGGCCCTATTTGGGGCTCCTTTTTATTTCACCCTCACTTTATTATCAGCTATTTTGCAAGAAAATACTAGTTGAAACATTTTAAAAGGGCTTTTTTGTTTGCTGTTGCCTGGCTGCTAGTTGTTACTATTCTTCTATGCACCCCCGGATCCCGACTTCCCAAAATCGGTTGGAGTGATAAGATATGGCTTGATAAATGGGCGCATATCTTTTTATTTCTTGTACTGGTTATACTCTGGTGCAGAGCTTATTTAAAAGCTGAATTAGTAATCAATATAAAAAAGATCTTTATTACAATCTGGATCCTGTCCATTGTTTATGGTGTCGGAATGGAAATCGTACAACATTTTTTTATACCAAATCGCTCTTTTGATTTTGGTGATATGATCGCTGATATAATAGGATCTGTAGCTGGTTACTTTATTTCGCTAAGTCGCCTCCTAAAAAACAGAGCTTATAAATAACACCGAATATCTACGATTGATAATACTATTTAGATTGACGGTTGATGACTTTTTATAAAATACCTGGATTTTGAAACTGTCAAATTGCATGATTCGTAAATAATGCTTTGTATTTACCATGACCAAAGCAAGGCTTATTACGGGGTTGCTACTTTTCATTTCAACAGTTTTATTTTCTCAGAAAGGAAAAATACAAGGCTATATTTCTGATGCGGAAAATAAGACGCCGCTCAATGGAGCCACCATTATTATTTCAAATAACAAGGGTGATAATACCGATGCCTTCGGAAAATTTGCTATTAACGGAATAAACCCCGGTCAGTATGAATTAGTCGTTTCTCATGTTAGCTATAAAACTGAGATCATCCCGGTAGAAGTGAAAGAAAATATCGCCTCTACTGTTTCTGTAGCGATGAAAAAAGCAAATCTCGATCTTACAGAAGTGCGCATCACCGGTAAAAAGAGTTCATCATTAAATACAATTGGCTCAGTAGATATTATGTTACGTCCGGTGAATACTTCTCACGATGCATTAAGAATAGTTCCCGGATTATTTATTGCACAACATGCAGGCGGCGGAAAAGCTGAACAAATTTTTTTGAGAGGATATGACATCGATCATGGCACCGATATAAATATAACGGTAGATGGCATACCGGTAAATATGGTTAGTCATGCACATGGCCAGGGTTATGCTGATCTTCATTTTCTCATTCCGGAAACAGTAGAGAAAGTAAATTTTGATAAAGGTCCCTACTTTGCCAATAAGGGAAACCTGGCAACGGCAGGGTATGCAGAATTTCACACAAAAGGATTTTTGAAAAACAATGTTTTCAAATTAGAAGGCGCACAGTTCAATACACAACGTGCCGTCGGGATGGCGAAATTATTTAATAAAGAAAATGAAAAAAGCAGACAACAGTTTTATATAGCATCTGAATATTTCAAGTCGGATGGTTATTTTGAGAGCCCACAGGACTTTCACCGTTTCAATCTAATGGGCAAATACAATGCTTGGTTTGGCAACCAAAGTCAGCTTACTCTTACGGCTTCTACATTTGACAGTAAATGGGATGCTTCGGGACAAATTCCAGATCGTGCAATACAAGGCGGAATGATCAGTCGCTTTGGCTCCATTGATAACAGTGAGGGAGGCAATACAAGCCGCACAAATCTTAACGTCCGATATGCAACACAAGGCAAGGATAATTGGAAAACAACAAACCAATTTTACTATAGCCGTAATCATTTCAACCTGTATTCAAACTTTACTTTCTTTTTGAATGATCCTGTAAATGGCGATGAAATCAACCAGCGGGAAACAAGAAATATTTATGGCTATACCACCACAACATCCAAATCCTGGATGATTGGAAATAAAAATGCTCATACAGAATTGGGCGTGGGTTTCCGGTACGATGATGTAATGGGAATAGAATTATCAAAAGCCGTGAAAAGACAGTTCATTGACTATTTGCAGAAAGGCGACGTAAAAGAATTTAATGGTAATGTATACTGGAGTCAAAGTATTGAATTGAATGATAGATTCAGTCTAAATGGCGGACTTCGTTTTGATCATTTTCATTTTGTTTACAAGGATGTACTTGCAGCAGAAACCAATTTTCGCCATCAGCAAAGAAGTATTGTAAGCCCAAAACTGAATTTCGCTTATTCTCCTTCATCAATAGTTAAGATCTATTTGAATAACGGAGTTGGTTTCCATTCCAATGATACACGAGTGATTCTTAATAATGATGCAAAAGATATTTTGCCAAAAGTGTATGGCACTGATCTCGGAGTTGTTCTAAAGCCCACAAAGAACCTGATTTTAAAAACTGCAATATGGCATTTTTATTCCGAGCAGGAATTTGTGTATGTGGGTGATGAAGGAATAGTCGAGCCAAGTGGTAAAACAAGAAGAATGGGTGTAGATGTCTCAGCCCGTTATCAATTTACTCCATGGCTGTTTGGTGATCTTGACCTGAACTATACAAAAGCAAGAGCCATCAATAAATTAAAAGGTGAGAATTATATTCCTTTGGCTCCATCATTTACCAGTATTGGCGGTTTATCTGCCATAATGAAAAATGGATTCAGCGGAGCTATTCGCTATCGCTTTATGGATCATCGTCCTGCTAATGAATTTAATACGGTAAACGCTAAGGGATATCTCATTTCTGATTTGAGCCTGGTTTATGCCTCGAAAAAATTTGAGCTGACAATCTCGGTTGAAAATCTCTTTGACCAGCAATGGCGGGAAGCGCAATTTGATACAGAATCAAGACTCCAATTTGAGCCTCAATCATTTTCTGAAATACATTATACACCCGGCACACCAAGGTATTTTAAGGCTGGAATTAGCTTCAAATTCTAAAAAACTTGAAATCAATGACCTGTTGATTTTTGAACAAAAAATTGAGGGGTATATAAAAAAATAAACCCCTGTAGAAACAGGGGTCGCAACCAAAACTAACTGCTTATGAGAAAATTGACTGCTTTATTTGTGAAGAACTTTTATCTATAACGCAAATTTACTGCCAATATTT
>Ga0075419_10002382_pt1 | contig 12115 bp, 12 predicted proteins | sample SoiMetdeltSBSDD3_FD_76900 | JGI IMG/M metagenome (GOLD analysis project Ga0075419, IMG submission 76900) | Bulk soil microbial communities from a Populus tree surrounding site in Tennessee, USA - Soil MetaG P. deltoides SBSDD3 | ecosystem: Environmental > Terrestrial > Soil > Tree plantation... | reverse complement strand
GGGTCGGCTGGTAATCAGGAGAAACAGGCTGTGATCCGGCGGCTCTTCGAGTGTTTTGAGCAGCGCATTGGCAGCGCCGATGGTCAAACGATCGGCGTCATCGATCAGGCAAATCTTCCGTTCACCGACAAGAGGTCGGTACACGATTTGCTGTTCGATCTCTCGGACCTGTTCGATCTTGATTTGGGGAGTTGCCAGTTCCCGGTCCGGTTCAATCACAAAGTAGTCCGGATGGGTGCGGGCCTCAATCTGCAGGCATGACCGGCACGCGCCGCAACTATCGATCCGGGTTGGCTCGGCACTGTCGCAGTTGAGGGCCTGTGCGAAAGACACGGCCGTGGTTCGCTTGCCAATTGAATTTTCACCGTGAAATAGGTAGGCATGCGCGAGACGCTGGCGGCTCACAGCAGTTTGCAGAGATGCGATCGTCGAGTGATGGCCGACAATACTGCCAAACGGCATGCGCTCTCATCCCCCTCTACGATGTCGTTTCCGTAGCCAGCCTAACACAACAGCCGCGATCTCCGCTCGAACCACAGGTGCTGGCCGATTTGCATTGATGACCCTGATTCTGCGCGGTGTTCGTGAAGCAAGCCTAAGAAAGCCCTTGCGGACGCGCATATGAAACTGTTTAGACTCCTGATCCAGCCGATTCGGTTTGCCGGAAGCTTGCCGTCTTCGTGCCAAACCAACCGACACCGGAACATCGAGGAGCAAGGTGAGATGCGGCATCAGACCGCTGGTGGCTGCGTGATTGGCAGTCTGTAACCATGAAAGCGAAAGACGACGGCCGAAGCCTTGATAGGCAAAGGTGGAATCCGCAAAACGATCGCAGAGAACAATCGAGCCTTGTGCAAGAGCAGGCCGGATGAAGTGAGTGACGTGCTGCCTTCTGGCTGCGAGAACAAGAAACGCCTCGGTCTCAGGCGCGATCGGTTCTTCGGATGACGCGGAAAGAAGGACTCCCCGGATAGTCTCAGCGAGCTTCGTACCCCCAGGCTCACGGGTATAGGCGACCGAATATCCGGCTTTGCGAAGAGCGGTCCCAAGGAAAGCAATTTGTGTACTTTTCCCACTGCCCTCAGGGCCTTCGAGTGTGAGAAACACCCCCCGCGACTGACGCCTCTTCTTCCGTCGCCCCATGTCTCACTCCAGTGGACTGAAAAACGGGCGGGATAGTAGTCCAAGTTATTGAAAATAGCAATAAAACCCTTGCGAGCGCGCCGGCAATATCTGTATGATGAGCAGCAATCCCTGTCTGCAGCTATCTATGTTGAAAGCCTCGCTAAAACGCTACTTTCTGACCGGTCTCCTTGTCATCACCCCGATCTGGGGTACGTTTCTCATTTTAAAGACTCTCTTTGTGACCGTAGATGGCATCCTGGGGGACCTCCTCGCGCAATTGGTCCCGAATCATTATGTCCCGGGTTTGGGAATCGTCACGCTGATCCTCCTGGTGTTTGTGACCGGCCTGTTTGCGGCCAATTTCATTGGAAGACAGATCGTCAAATTGTGGGAAGGGTGGCTCAATCGAGTGCCGTTAGTGCGGGGAATCTACTCCACGTTGAAATCCATGATGGACATTCTGTCCTTCGCGGATCGAGGATCCTACCATCGCGTCGTGCTCATTCAATTTCCAAAAAACGGACATTATTGCTTTGCGTTTGTGACAGGCGTGTCGAAGGGCGATATGCAGGATTTGGCGCAGGAACCACTCGTGCATGTATACGTGCCGACCTCGCCGAATCCGACCTCCGGTTATTTTCTCCTGGTTCCCGAACGGGAGGTGACCGCTGTCAACATCAGTGTGGAAGAAGCGATGAAGCTGATCGTCTCAGGCGGGCTCTATTCACCATCCTCCCCACTGAGCACATCGTTGGATCCGGAAGCCAAATGGGGCGCTGTCAAGCAGCCGGAAGCTGGAGTGCCGATCGGATGAGCCGGCTACAGCCCCAGGATGCCACCAGGAATCATGAGCCGCGAGAGACGGCCGGGCCCGTGCCAGGTCTTGCAGCTATTGTCATGGCTGCCGGCCTGGGAAAACGGATGTATTCCAAGCATGCCAAGGTGCTGCATCCAGTCGCGGGGCAGGCAATGGTCTTGTATTCGGTTCAGCTCGCTCTGCGCCTCGCCAGCCATCAGGTCGCCATTGTGGTGGGTCATCAGGCCGATCGTGTCAGCCAAGTCATCAAGGAGGCAACCGGAGAAAGAAGCGGACACGCACCGGTTTCAATCGTCGAACAACGGGAACTGTTGGGGACCGGCCATGCCGTCTTACAGACCCGCCCTGTGTTTGTCGAGTCTGGACGGGTTACACCTGGGCGCTTTCTTATTCTCAATGGCGATACTCCGTTGCTCAAGGAAAGGACTCTGCGGCGACTGCTCGATGTGCATCAGCAGCAACGGGCCGCAGTCACGATTCTGACGGCCGTCCTCGACGATGCCAGCGGGTACGGCCGCGTGGTGAGACAGGCCTCGACCGACCATGTATCGCAGATCGTGGAAGAGCGTGACGCCGACGCAGCGACCAAGGCCATCCATGAGATTAACGTCGGTACGTATGTCGTCGAAGGGGATTTCTTGTTTTCCGCCCTTGAAAAAATCCAACCCACCAATGCGCAGGGTGAATATTATCTCACCGACATCGTGCACCTGGCGGTTGATGAAGGGCGTCCGGTCGCGGCGGTTCTCCTCGAAGACCCGCATGAAGGTCTTGGTGTCAACACCAGACGGCAGTTGGCCGAGGCCGAGCAAGTCGTTCGAACGGAGATTCGTGATCGTTGGCTCAATGCCGGCGTGCGGATGATCGATCCCGCCTCCACATGGATCGATGCCGAGGTCAGGATCGGAAAAGACTCGGTCCTCTATCCGAACGTCATATTAGAAGGAACGACGGTGATCGGCGAGGATAGTATCGTGCGATCGGGATCCCGAATCACGGATTGCAGCATCGGCAATCGCGTCCAGATTCTCGATCACTGCGTGTTTTGCGACTCAGAGATTGAAGACGATGCGACGTTGGGGCCATTTACCCACCTTCGTCCTCAAGTCGTCGTGCGCAAAGGTGCGAAGGTTGGAAATTTTGTCGAAGTCAAGAAAACGGAATTGGGAGAAGGGTCGAAGGCCAATCATCTCAGCTACCTCGGCGATGCGAAAATCGGCAAAGGCGTGAACATCGGCGCCGGCACCATCACCTGTAATTATGACGGCATGCGAAAAGCGGAAACGATCGTCCAAGATGGTGTCTTCATTGGCAGCGACACGCAATTGGTCGCTCCCGTGACGGTGGGGGAAGGGTCCGTTATTGCGGCCGGAACGACGGTCACGGAAAGTGTCCCGAAGGATTCCCTCGTGATCTCGCGAGGTCGCCAGGTTACGAGACCGGGGTGGGCTGCCAAGCGGCGTGCACTGTTTGGGGCGGGCGCTGCTCCGGTGTCCGATCGGAAGCAGTCAATCGGAAAATCCGGCAAGGCCGCGTCGCGAAAGCGGACCGTCAAGCCGTCGGAAAAGCGATCACGATAAGACGGAGTTAGCACCATGTGCGGTATCGTGGGATATGTCGGCAGCCAGGAAGCGGTCCCTATTCTAATCGCGGGATTGGCCAAACTCGAATATCGGGGCTATGACTCCGCCGGCGTGGCCGTCATGCAGGGCGAGAAAATCGAGGTCCGGAGAAGCGTGGGCAAATTGGCCAATCTGCAAAAGTCGCTCGCGGAGAAAGCCATCAATGGCGTCCTTGGCATCGGGCATACCCGATGGGCCACTCACGGAAAGCCATCGGAACAGAATGCGCACCCGCACAGATCGAATGGATGCGTCCTGGTCCACAATGGGATCATTGAAAACTATCAACCGCTCAAGCAGCAGTTGCAAAGAGAGGGCTATGCCTTCCAGTCGGAAACCGACACTGAGGTCGTGGCCCACCTCATCGATAAATATCTCCAACGCGGTTTGAACTTGGCCGATGCCGTCCGTGCGGCCACCAAGGAAGTGCGCGGCAGCTACGCGCTGGCTGTCATCTGTGAAAAAGAACCGGAACGGCTCATTGCAGCCCGCTCCGGCTGTCCGCTGGTCGTGGGACGCACGAAGCAGGCATCTTACGTGGCATCGGATGTCATGGCGATGCTCGCGCATACCCGAGACGTCATCTATCTCGAAGAAGGCGACGTGGCGAGCGTGACGCAATCCGACGTACAGGTAATCGATGCCGAAGGTCGAGAGGTCTCGCGGAAAACTTCACGCGTCACATGGGACGCCTCGGCGGCTGAGAAAAGCGGGTATCCTCATTTCATGTTGAAAGAAATCCACGAACAGCCGCAAACGATTCTCGATACGATGCGCGGCCGCTATTCATATGAAACCGGCGAAGCGGACCTCGCCGACATCGGTCTGACGCCAAGCGAGTTTCTGGCCGTGGATCGAATCTGGATCGTTGCCTGTGGGACGTCGTGGCATGCGGGACTGGTTGGCAAATATCTGCTGGAAGAAATGGTTCGGACACCGGTCCAAGTCGACATCGGCAGTGAGTTTCGGTACCGGGATCCGCTTGTGGGGAAGCACGATCTCTTCATCACGATTTCCCAATCCGGCGAAACAGCCGACACACTCGCCGCCGCGCGAGAGGCCAAGGAAAAAGGTGCTCGGGTGCTTTCGATCGTCAATGTCGTCGGCAGCACGTTGGCCCGCGAGTCTGACGGAGTGCTCTACACCCATTGCGGGCCGGAGATCGGTGTCGCATCCACCAAGGCATTTACGGCTCAACTGACCGCCCTCTACCTGCTGGCGCTCCACCTGGCCCGCGTCCGCAATGTGATGAATGTGGCGGACGGGAAGGCATGGCTGGACCGGCTCGTGCGGTTGCCCTCGCTGGTCGAAGGAGTGTTGGGACGCGAAGCGGAAATCGTCGCGATCGCCAAACGCTATTACAAAAAGCGCAACTTTCTGTTTCTCGGACGCGGCATCAACTATCCCATCGCGCTTGAAGGTTCCCTCAAACTGAAGGAAGTGTCGTATATCCATGCGGAGGGATATGCGGCCGGCGAAATGAAACATGGGCCGATCGCGCTCATTGATCGGGACATGCCGGTGGTCGTGTTGGCACCGCGAGATCGCCTGTATGAAAAGACGGTGAGCAACTTAATGGAAGTTAAGGCGCGACGGGCTCCGGTCATTGCGCTCGTGGCAGAAGGGGAGCGAGAATTAGGCAGGACGGCTGATGCGGTATTTACCATTCCTGACACGCATCCCTTGATGTCGCCGATCTTGTTCACGATTCCCTTGCAGCTCCTCGCCTATCATATTGCGGTGCTGCGGGGGGCGGACGTGGATCAGCCGAGGAATCTTGCCAAGAGCGTGACGGTGGAATAGCCGGGAAGGGCGTGCTTCTAAGCACGCCGGGGTGGGCGGGTGAGAAGAAGACGTGCTGAAAATGGCTTCCAGCTTCGTTCTCGCTTGTCCATCGTCCTGCGACGTACCCAAGAGGGAGACCTCGGCCGCCGGACTTCCTGCGGCCTTCGAGGAAAAGGCGTGCTTCTGAGCACGACGGGGTGGGAGGGTGAGAATGACGGCCATGTTGAACATTCGCTACGGAATGATTGAGCGATGAAGATCACACTGGAGGATGTTGAGAAGGTGGCGAAGTTGGCCAGGCTGGAGGTGACTCCGGCTGAGAAGGAAGCGTTTGCCAAACAACTCAGCCAAATCTTGACGCACGTCGAAAAGCTCAGAGAGTACGACACAAAGGGAGTTGAGCCGACCGCTGCCGTACTTGGGCAAGTGAACGTATTCCGGGAGGACATTGTCCGGGCATCGCTGCCTGTGGACAAGGCCTTGGCCAACGTACCGGAACGAGAAGGGGACGGATTCGCAGTGCCGAAAATAATCGAGGATCGGTAACGATATCTCCATGAGAGGGAAGGTGAAGTAACGATGTTCCGGCAAATGTTGCGTTCAAAAATTCATCGCGTCACGGTGACCGGTGCGCATCTCGAGTATGAAGGCAGTTTAACGATCGACGAGGATCTCATGGAGGCGGCCGCGATTCTCCCGTATGAGGCGATCGTATGCTCGAACCTGAACAACGGCGAACGCTTCATGACCTATGCAATCGGCGGCCGTCGGGGCAGTGGCGATATCGTATTGAACGGGCCGACGGCGCGCAAAGCGGCCGTGGGGGACCAGATCATCATCTTTTGTTACGAGTATTACGGCGATGAAGAAATTAAAAAACATGCGCCGAGGATCGTGCGCGTCAACGAAAAGAATCAGATCGTCGAATCGAGATAACAGTCATGTCTCTGCACAAGCTCTCGCTCTGTGAACTCCAGAAGAAATTTACCGCCGGGGAGGTCACGGCCACGGAAATCGTGCGCGCCTATTTCCTCCGGATAGGGCAGGTAGAGCCTAAAGTCAAAGCCTATGTAACGCAAACGAAGGAAGCCGCCATGACGCAGGCCAGCGCGCTGGACGAGCGCTTGAAGGGCTGGCGTAAAACCAAGCCGATGACGGGGATGCCGCTGGCCATTAAGGACAATCTCTGTACGGAGGGAGTGCGGACGACCTGCTCGTCACGTATGTTGCAGCAGTTCATTCCGCCCTATGACGCCACGGTTGTCGCCAGATTGCGGGAGCAAGACTATATTCTCTTGGGCAAGGCGAACCTGGACGAATTTGCCATGGGATCATCCACCGAGCACTCCGCATTTGGCCCAAGCCGGAACCCCTGGAATCTCCAGCATGTGCCCGGCGGCTCGAGCGGAGGCGCGGCCGCAGCCGTGGCGGCCGATGAATGCGTGGCAGCCCTCGGCTCGGATACCGGCGGCTCGATCCGCCAGCCGGCGGCATTCTGCGGCGTTGTGGGTCTGAAGCCCACGTATGGGCGGGTGTCGCGCTATGGTCTCGTGGCCTTTGCCTCATCATTGGATCAGGTCGGTCCGATCACCAAAGATGTGCCGGATGCAGCGCTCTTGCTGGGAGCGATCGCCGGTCACGACCCGTTGGATTCCACCTCCGCTGACGTGCCCGTTCCCGATTACATGAAGGCGCTGAAGAAAAAGGATCTCAAAAAGCTGAATGTCGGTGTGCCAGTCGAATATTTCGCCGACGGACTGGATCCGGAAGTCGAGTTATCCGTTCGTGCGGCGATCGACGAAATGAAAAGCCTGGGTGGCACGATCAAGGAGATTCATTTGCCCAGGACGGATGCGGCCGTTGCTGTCTATTACGTGATTGCTACAGCCGAGGCCAGTTCAAATTTAGCACGGTATGACGGTGTGAAATTCGGCCTACGTGCCAAGGAAACCAAGGACCTCCTCGACCTGTACATGAAAACCAGACAAGAGGGGTTCGGACCGGAAGTAAAACGCCGTATCATGCTGGGCACCTATGCCTTAAGCGCAGGGTATTATGATGCCTATTATGGAAAAGCGCAGGCTGTCAGAACGTTGATCTGCGAGGATTTTCGCGCAGCCTTCAAGGACGTCGATCTTATTGTAACGCCGGTCACACCGACACCGGCGTTCAGGCTGGGCGAGAAGAGTGAAGATCCTTTGCAAATGTATCTGTCGGACATTTACACCATCTCGGTCAATCTTGCAGGATTACCGGCGATTGCAGTGCCATGCGGATTCAGCAAAGCGGGTCTTCCCATCGGCGTGCAGATGATCGGGCGCGCCTTTGAGGAGGAGACGCTGCTCAGGGCTGCGCATGCCTACGAGCAGTCCACACAGTGGCACCTCAAGAAAGCCATTATCAGATGAAAACAAGCGAAACACCTTGCTCGCCTGCAGCCCGGAGGTTGGTATGACGCTCATTGAACTGGCTGCTTGCCTCGCTGCTGCGGCCTTTGCCGTCCTGGTCGGCTTCTTGGTGCCGGTGTTGATCAACGTGCGTAAAACGGTCGCCGAGTCGGAACAGTTGGTGATGAAGCTGAATGCGGATCTTCCGGCACTGGCGTCGGATCTTCGTTCCGTGACCCAAAACTTGAATGCATTGACTGATCAAGCCAGGAATGGCGTCGAGCATGCATCCGTGCTGCTGCATGCGGTCGGCGAGGTGGGTGAGTCGGTCCAGGAAGTTCACAATGTCGTGCGTGGATCGAGTGGCACGCTATTGACAAATGTCGCGAGTCTTGTCGCAGGCGTCAAGGCTGCGACCCGGGTGATGCGTAATCGTTATCGTCAGGAAGGAGAACCACACAATGGGGCATGAACAGGAATCGGGAGCAGCGACAGTATTGGCGTTTCTGGGCGGCGCGGCAGTGGGAGCGATTGCCGCATTGCTGTTGGCGCCACAATCCGGACGCACCACACGCGAGCAGCTCCGCGGCTATGCGCGAAAAGCGGAGGATGCCTTGCGCGAAGTTGCCAACGAGGCCGGCCAACGGCTTGAAGAAGCGGTCAATGAAGGTAAAGAGTACGTCGAGGCGAGAAAGTCGGTGTTGCGTGAGGCGTTTGAAGCCGGGCGGGAGGCGATGAAGCGGGAACAGACGCGGGGCGAAAGCTAAGGGCGCCCTCCAATCTCGGAGGTACTTACCTGTCTGCATGAATCACGGCAAGCAGGATACCCCCTTCTCCTCTCTTTTCGCTCGCCGGATCGTGAGAGATATGTTGTTACACGCCTTATGCGAATGGAGCTGCCATGATTCCGCAGCAGAGTCATAGTCAAACCGCCTACGAAGTGGTGATCGGTGTCGAAGTTCATGCCCAGTTGCGGACGCAGTCGAAGATGTTTTGCGGGTGTGGGACGACGTTCGGGCTGTCCGCCAACAGGCAGACATGCCCAGTCTGTCTTGGTCTGCCAGGCAGCCTCCCGGTCATCAACAAGGCTGCGGTCGAGATGGCTGTGCGGGCAGGTCTTGCCTTAAATTGCAGGATCGGCGAGCACAACCGGTTTGCGCGGAAACATTACTTTTATCCCGATCTCCCGAAAGGCTATCAGATATCTCAATACGAGGCTCCTATCTGCGAACAGGGCTGGATTGATATCGCTGCTGGAGAGGCGAACAAGCGCGTGCGGATCAAACGCGCCCACCTGGAAGAGGATGCCGGTAAGAATATCCATGGAGCGGGTGCAGGCGTCAGCGTCGTCGACTTCAATCGTGCCGGCACGCCGCTCTTGGAGATTGTTACCGAACCGGATATGCGATCGGCCGACGAGGTCGTCGCCTACTTGCGAAGCCTCCGCGATATCCTCATGTACCTCGGGGTCTGTGACGGCAACATGGAAGAGGGGAGTTTCCGGTGCGAACCCAACTTGTCGTTGCGTCCAGCAGGACAGCAAGAGTTCGGCACCAAGGTCGAGTTGAAGAACATTAACTCGTTCAGGTTCGTGAAGGATGCCATCGACTATGAAATTAAACGCCAGACTAAGGTCTTGAGCCAGGGTGGAACGATCCAGCAGGAAACACGCTTGTGGAATTTGGAGCGCGGCGAGACGGCGGTGATGCGAAGCAAAGAAGAGGCCCACGACTACCGGTATTTCCCGGATCCAGATCTCATTCACTTGAAGCTCGAACGAGAGTGGATCGAGGGATTTCAGGGCGGTTTGCCCGAACTGCCCGCGATACGCGCCGGCCGGTTTGTCGAGCAGTATGGCCTGCCCGAGTATGACGCCGCAGTGCTCACGGCCACCAAAGACATGGCGGACTATTTCGAGGCGGCCATCCAGCTGTTCAACCAGCCGAAGACCGTCAGCAACTGGGTGATGGGTGAATTGTCGAGAGAGTTGAAGACTAGCGGCACGACTGTCGATCGCTCTCCGGTTTCTCCTCATCGTCTGGTCAATTTATTGGAGATGGTGGAGAAGGGCACGATCAGCTTGAAGGTCGCTCGCGACATTTTCCCTGAGATGTATCGCAGCGGACAAGCGCCCGAGCAGATCGTGCAAGAGAAAGGTCTCACCCAGGTGTCCGATGAAGATGCGCTTGCAACGATCATCGACGACATCCTGGCCAACAATCCTGCCCAAGTAGCCCAATTCAAGGAAGGCAAGCAGCAAGTGCTGGGATATTTGGTCGGCCAGGCAATGAAAGTGAGCGGCGGAAAAGCCAATCCAGGCAAGGTCAATGAGCTATTGAAAAGGAAGTTGGGATGAAGGATCGGCAGCAGGTGACGAGGAGAAGGACAGCATGAGCGCGATAAGAGAGATCAAGGGCAGGCAGGTCATCGATTCACGGGGGAATCCCACCGTTGAAGCGGAAGTGACATTGGAGAGCGGGGCGAAGGGTCGGGCGGCGGTGCCGTCTGGCGCGTCAACGGGGGAAAAGGAGGCGATCGAGCTACGCGATGGCGACAAGAAGCGCTGGATGGGCAAGGGGGTGTCGAAGGCGGTAGGGAACATCAGTAAGACCATCGCACCGGAATTATTGGGAAGAGACGCCTTTGATCAAGTCGGAATCGACCTGACCATGATCGAGTTGGATGGCACCAAGACCAAGGGGAAGCTCGGGGCAAATGCGATTCTGGGCGTCTCGCTGGCTGTGGCGAAGGCCGCTGCCAATGAAACCGGCCAGCCGTTGTATCGCTATCTCGGTGGAACCAATGCGCGGGTGCTTCCGGTTCCGCTCATGAATATTATCAACGGCGGAGCCCACGCCGACAATCGGCTGGACCTTCAGGAATTCATGATCGTCCCGGTCGGGGCGAGCAGTTTCAGCGAGGCGGTTCGGATGGCGACGGAAGTGTTTCATTCTTTGAAGGCTTTATTGAAAAAGAAAGGCCTCAGCACGGCTGTCGGCGATGAAGGCGGGTTTGCGCCGGACCTTCAATCCAATGAGGAAGCCCTCACGTTCATCATGGAAGCGATCGAGGAAGCAGGCTATCAGCCCGGCCAGGATATAGCGCTGGCGTTGGACTGCGCGGCCAGCGAACTGTATGACAAGAATCGCTATGTGCTGGAGGCGGAGAAAACTCGGGAGCGCTCGTCGGAAGATATGATCGCCTATTATGGCAAGTTGTTGGATCGCTATCCAATCCTCTCGATCGAGGATGGATTGAGCGAGGTGGACTGGAAGGGATGGAGAATGCTCACGGAAAAATTGGGCAAGCGGGTCCAACTCGTGGGCGATGATATTTTCGTGACCAACGTCGCGATTTTCGCCAAAGGCATCGATGAAGGCATCGGTAATTCGATCCTGATCAAGTTGAATCAGATCGGCACATTGACCGAAACGTTAGAGGCGATCGAACTGGCCAAGCGATCGGGCTACACCGCGATTATTTCGCATCGATCAGGAGAGACCGAGGATACAACGATTGCAGATGTTGCGGTAGCGACGAACAGCGGTTTAATCAAGACAGGCTCTCTGTCCCGCACCGATCGGGTGGCGAAGTACAACCAACTCCTTCGAATCGAGGAAGAATTAGGCGCCGCAGCCGTCTATCGAGGACGTGAGGCGATGCCGGGGCGAGGGCGATAGGCACTTATGATCGTCAAACGCAATCGCGGACGAGAGTGGCTGGATTGGCAACGGCGGATGGTGACGGGCGCTCATTATGTCGCCGCCGGCATGTGCCTGCTGTTACTCTTAGCCTTGTGCTTTGGCGAGATGGGTCTCCCGCGATTTTTTTCCATGCGCGAACATGCTCAAGAGCTGGAACGGGACATCCAGGACCTTCAGAGGACGACGAAAATGTTACGCGGAGATATCGAGCGCTTGGAACGTGATCCCGCACGGATCGAACAGTTGGCTCGGGAACGACTGGGGTACGTGCGTAAAGGCGAAACCGTGTATCAACTCGTTCCGGATGACGGACAGGAGCGATCGCGCCCGTGAAATTCGGTACCGTGGCCATCGTGGGACGATCCAACGTGGGTAAGTCCACATTGTTGAATCGCTTGTTGAACGAGAAGATTGCCATTGTCTCGGAGAAGCCACAGACCACAAGAACCAGGATTCTCGGTGTCGTGCATGCACCGGGCGCGCAGATTGCGCTGCTGGATACGCCAGGCCTTCATAAGCCGCAGCACCTTTTGAATCGGCGCATGGTCCGCACGGCCGTCGAAACCCTCGAAGAAGCCGATGTCTTATTTGTCCTTATGGATGCGACGAGTTTGCCGGGACCGGGTGATCTGCTGGTGCTGGATCATGTGACGGCCGCCGTGAACAAGCGAAGGC
>Ga0075419_10002375_pt1 | contig 12135 bp, 11 predicted proteins | sample SoiMetdeltSBSDD3_FD_76900 | JGI IMG/M metagenome (GOLD analysis project Ga0075419, IMG submission 76900) | Bulk soil microbial communities from a Populus tree surrounding site in Tennessee, USA - Soil MetaG P. deltoides SBSDD3 | ecosystem: Environmental > Terrestrial > Soil > Tree plantation... | reverse complement strand
GACCAGGCGGCGGTCAGCACGACGGCGCCACCCAGCGTTGTACGAGCTAGCAGGTTCGCGCGCCGGCGCCACAGCTCGACCGAGCCGGCGCCGACCAGGGCCGCGATCGCGGGCGCCAGCGCCACCATGTAGTAGCTGTGGATGATCCCCTGCATGTAGCTGAACACCGCGCCGGTGACCAGCAGCCAGCCGCCCCACAGGATCACGAACGCGCGCGTCCGGTCGGTTCGCGCCCGCCGACCGGCCAGCACAGCCAGGGCGACCATCGCGATGATTGCCGCAGGCAACAACCAGCTGATCTGGCTACCCATCTCGCCGGAGAACAACCGGCCCAGGCCGGTCGCACCGCCCCAGCCCGTCGTTCCCTGACCGCCACCTACGGACCCGCTCTCGTTGCCGGTGATCCGGCCGAGGCCGTTGTAGCCGAGGGTCAGCTCGAGGATGCTGTTGTTCTGCGAGCCGCCGATGTACGGCCTTGCGGATGCGGGCAGCAGCTCGACGATCGCCACCCACCAGCCGGCCGCGACCACGAGCGACAGCAGCGCACCCATGCTGTGCAGGATCCGCCGGCCGAGCTGGGGCTTGCCGGCGATCAGGTACGCCAGACCGAACGCGGGCAGCACCAGGAACGCCTGCAGCATCTTGGTCAGGAACCCGAACCCGACCAGCGCACCGGCCAGCACCATCCACCACCCCGGCCGGCGGACCGAGTCGATCGCCCGGGTCACCGCCCAGGCACCGGCCACCAGCAGCAGGACCAGCAGCGCGTCGGGGTTGTTGAACCGGAACATCAGTACCGCGACCGGCGTCAGAGCCAGCACCGCGCCGGCGATCAGGGCCGCCGTGGACGAGAACCAGCGGCGCACAGTGACATACAACAGCGCCACTGTCCCGACGCCCATCAGCGCCTGCGGCACCAGCATGCTCCAGACGCCGAAGCCGAACAGCCGCGCGGACAACCCCATCACCCACAACGACGCCGGCGTCTTGTCCACCGTGATGAAGCTCGATGCGTCGAAGGACCCGAAGAACCAGGCTTTCCAGCTCTCCGACCCGGCCTGCACGGCGGCCGCGTAGTACTCGTTGGCGTAGCCGTTGCGGGACAGCCCGAACAGGAACGCGACCGCCGTGAACAGCAGCAGCGCGACGAACCAGACCGTCTCCGTGGAGGCGCGTGCGGCCCGCACCCGGACCCGGGTGGCGATACCCGGCCGGCCGCCGGCCTCGGTACGGCGCGCGCCCGGCGCCGTCGCCGGCGAACCCGTCAGCGTGCTCATCGGACACCCCCCGCGTTCTCGACCCCGACCTCGGCGACCGGCCGGACGACCGGCCCCGCAGCTGACCCGACGACCGGCCCGGCAGCTGACCCGACAGGTGTCCCGGCAGGTGACCCGGCACGCAACCCGGCATCGTCGGGACCCGCGAACACCCAGGACTGGAACAAGCTGAAGCGCACCACCGTCGCGGTCAGGTTCGCCAGCGTCAGCACGACGATCTCGACCGCCCGCGAAGGCGCCGGCACCGCGGCGTGCAGCAGCCAGAGCGACGACGCCGTCAGGCTCCAGCCGATCCCGAACGTGACCAGCCCGCGCAGCTGATGCCGCCCCTGCCCGGCACGCCCGCGGACCCCGAACGTGAACCGCCGGTTCACCGCCGTGTTCCCGATCGCGGTGACCAGCAGCGCCAGCACGTTCGCGGTCTGCGCGGGTGCGACCTGGCGCAGCAGCAGGTACAGCAACGCGTACGCGATCGTGCTCAGCACGCCGACCGCACCGAACCGCAGCAGCCGCTCGAACAGCCCGACCGGCCGGGACGGCAGCGCCGGCCGGGCCAGCGTCGTACGGATCTCGGCCAGCGGGATCCGCCCGCGAGCCAGGTCGCCGCCGACCCGGACGATCCCCCGCAGGTCGTCCAGCGCGGTGCGCACCAGCGCCACCCGCGAGTCCGGGTCGTCCACCCAGTCCACCGGCACCTCGTGGATCCGCAGCCCGGCCCGCTCGGCCAGGACCAACAGCTCGGTGTCGAAGAACCAGGAGGTGTCCCGCACCAGCGGCAGCAGCTGTGCGGCCACATCCGCACGGATCGCCTTGAAACCGCACTGCGCGTCGGAGAACCCGGTCCCCAGCACTCCGTGCAGCAGCGTGTTGTACCCGCGCGAGATCAGCTCGCGCCGCGGCCCGCGGACCACCCGGGACGCCCGGGTCAGCCGGGTCCCGATCGCGAGGTCACTGTGTCCCGCGACCAGCGGCGCCACCAACGGCAGCAACGCGTTCAGGTCGGTGGACAGATCGACGTCCATGTACGCGAGCACGTCGGCGTCGCTCGCTGACCAGACCTCCTTCAGTGCACGACCACGCCCGGCCAGCTCGAGCCGTACGACGGACACGCCGGGCAGCTCGGCGGCCAGCCGGCGCGCGATCTCGTACGTCGCGTCGGTGCTGCCGTTGTCGGCGATGCAGACGTCCGCCGGAAACGGGAACGACGTGTCCAGGTACCGCCGCAGCCGGCGGATGCCAGGCGCGAGGCCACGTTCCTCGTTGCGGACCGGTACGACGATCTGGACCCGCGCGTCGAGCGGCCGCCGTACCGGGACCACGACGCCGGGAGAGGGAGCGAAGAAAGTTGAAGGCTGCATGACCACGATGCTGGCCGGGCAGCCTGGCCCGTTGCCGCGACCAGCCTGGGACTTCGCTGGGAACCGCGGCCTCGCCAGGAACAGGAACAGCTCAGAGCCGGTCGGTGAACGTGACGAAGGTGAAGTAGCCGACCCCGACCATCATTCCGACGTGCCCGAGCGCGGAAGAACAGAGATCTACCCCGCAGTAGCTAATGTTCACTCATCGCAACCAATTTGACCGTCAGTGCTCGGCAGTGAACGGCCGGCAACATTTTGGACTCGAGCGGAGTCCTTACACATAGGGGGTGCGTTCGGACGACGCGACGCCGTCCGGCAGAAGGGGCCGGCGCCTCCGCGGGTGTGAGGGGGTGACTGCCCGGCCGGGCAGACGGCGGCCCGGCGTGTCGAGTCCAGCGCGTCCGGCACCGGACGCACCACCTGAAGGGACCACCATGAAACTCGCACGTCCCGCCGCGCTGCTCACTGCCGTTCTCGCGACAGTTGTCGCGAGCGCGGCGCCGGCCGTCGCGGCGCCGCCCGGCAACGACACCTACGAAGGCAGGATCGCCGTCGCGGCCCTGCCGTTCAGCACGACGCTCGACACGTCCGAGGCGACCACCGACGCCGACGACACCGAGCTCAACACCGTCTGCGGCGCTCCCGCGATGGACGCCAGCGTCTGGTACTCGGTCACCGTCACAGCCGACAGCACCCTGGTGGCCGACGTCTCGGGCTCGAGCTACTCGGCGGGGGTCTTCGTCGCCACCGGTAGCCCGGGCAGCTTCACCGTTCTCGCCTGCGCACCGGGAGCGACCGCGTGGTCCGCTGTCGCCGGGGAGACCTACAGCGTCGTGGTCATCGACGACCAGGGCGACGGCACCGGAAACGGCGGCACGATGCAGTTGAACATCGACCAGGCGCCACCGACGCCGACGATCGACGTCACCGTCAACCCGACCGGCGGCTTCGACTCCAAGACGGGTGAGGCGATCATCACGGGCACTGTGACCTGCGAGGGAGTCGCCGACTTCGCCGGCCTCGACGTCCAGGCTGAGCAGCGGGTCGGCCGCGGCTCCGTGATCGGCGCCGGGTTCGCCGATGTCACCTGCGACGGCGTGACCCGCGCGTTCAGCGTCCGGGTCTCGCCGTTCAACGGGAAGTTCGCCGGCGGCAAGGCAGCGACGGTGACGTTCGCCTTCGCCTGTGGCCTCTTCGATTGCGGCCTTGACTTCGACGAACGCGTCGTCGTCCTGCGGGGCAAGGCCTGACCCACCGTGCCGGCGGTGCCGCCACACGTGGCACCGCCGGCACTACGCGGCCCGGGTGTGGCGTAGCCAGAGCAGGCCGAGTACCGGCAGCACCAGCGGGACGAACCCGTACCCCTGGCCGAAGTGCGACCACACCGTCGCGTCCGGGAACCGCTCTGGCGACGCGTAGCTGAACGCCCCGATCGCGAGCACGCCGGCCAGCTCGACCGAGCACGCCGCGAGCGCCACCCGGCGCGACAGCGCGGTCGAGCGGGCCAGTGCCACCGTCGCCGCGACGTACACCAGCGCCGCTAACGCGGACAGCGTGTATGCCAGCCGCGCCTCGTCGTACCGGGTGAGGATCTGTACGGTGGCCCGGGCTGTCGCGGAGAGAGCGAACACGGCGTAGACGGCGATCAGTACCCTGCCCGGCCCGCGCCGCAGCGCACCCGGCCCAGATACCGGCCCAGACACCTGCGCAGATCCCTGCTCGGACACCGGCTCAGGCACCGGACCAGATCTGGTCCAGCCGCAACACCAGCACCGGTACGACGAGGCAGGCGACGGCGAGCACGCCAGCACCCCACCGGCTGCGTTCCGCGAGCGCCCAGAGCGCACCGATCGGCAGCACCACGACGGCGGCGACCAGGTAGATCACGAACGTCACGCCGGACACGTCGGTGTCGGTACCGGCCAGCCGCACGATCCCGACCACCAGCTGCACCAGCGTCGCCAGCTCGACGACACCGAGTCCGATCAGCAGCGGCCAGTTGATCCGCTTGTTCATGACCGTCAGCACGATCGCGCCCAGCGCGGCCAGCAGGGCGAGCACGACAACGGTCACCGACAGGGCATCGATCATGGTTCGCGCAGCCTATCCATCCCGCCGGCGTCCGAATAAGCGTGGCCTCAGAGGATCTCGCCGGCCGTGTACGACGCGGCGTCCGGGTGGCGCTTGGCCAGCTCGCCCACCCGGCGTACGACCTCGTTGACCTGGGCAACGGCTGCTCCGGTGAACGACAGCGGCTCACCGACCACCTGCTCGACCTTCGCGGCGGACAGCCCGAGCCGGTCGTCGGCACCGAGCCGCTCGAAGAGGTCGTTCTCGCCGGATCCCGCGCGGAGCGCGAGCGCGACCTCGACCGCGTGCTGCTTGATCGCTTCGTGCGCGGTCTCCCGGCCGACGCCGTTCTTCACCGCGGCCATCAGGATCTTCGTGGTGGTCAGGAACGGCAGGTACCGCTCCAGCTCGCGCTCCACCACCGCCGGGTACACGCCGAACTCGTGCAGAACGGTCAGGAACGTCTCGAACAGCCCGTCCAGCGCGAAGAACGCGTCCGGCAACGCGACCCGCCGTACCACCGAGCAGAACACGTCGCCCTCGTTCCACTGCGCACCGGCCAGCTCACCGGCCATCGAGGCGTAGCCGCGCAGGATCACCGCGAGCCCGTTCACGCGTTCGCAGGACCGGGTGTTCATCTTGTGCGGCATCGCCGACGACCCGACCTGGCCCTCCTTGAACCCTTCGGTGACCAGTTCGTGCCCGGCCATCAGCCGGATCGTGGTCGCAAGGCTGGACGGGCCCGCGGCGAGCTGGACCAGCGCGCTCACCGCTTCGTAGTCCAGCGACCGCGGGTACACCTGGCCGACGCTGGTCAGCACGCGTGTGAAGCCGAGGTGGCGCGCGACCCGCTGCTCCAGCTCGGCCAGCCTGTCGTCGGAGCCGAGCAGGTCGAGCATGTCCTGCGCGGTGCCGACCGGGCCCTTGATCCCGCGCAGCGGGTACCGCTCGATCAGCTCCTCGACCCGCTCGATCGCGACCAGCAGCTCCTCGGCCGCGGACGCGAACCGCTTCCCGAGCGTGGTCGCCTGCGCGGCGACGTTGTGCGACCGGCCGGTCAGCACCAGCTCCGTGTGCTCGGCCGCCAGCGACGCCAGCTTGACCGCGGTGGCGACGGCGCGGTCCCGGACCAGCTCCAGACCGGCCCGGATCTGCAGCTGCTCGACGTTCTCGGTCAGGTCCCGGCTGGTCATGCCCTTGTGGACATGCTGGTGCCCTGCCAGGGCGTTGAACTCCTCGATCCGCGCCTTCACGTCGTGCCGGGTGACCCGCTCCCGGGCCGCGATCGAGGTCAGGTCGACGTCGTCCACGACCGCTGCGTACGCCTCGACCACACCATCCTGCACCTCCACGCCGAGGTCCTGCTGCGCTCGCAGTATGGCGAGCCACAGCTGCCGCTCCAACACGATCTTGTGCTCGGCGGACCACAGCCGCGCCATCTCGGGGCTGGCGTAGCGGGCAGCGAGGACGTCGGGGATCACGGGTTTCGCGGTCACCGGGTCATTCTCCCGCACCACCAAGCCTTCCTGCTGGTGGCTCGGCCACAAGGCGGTGATCCGCTAGCACTCGCGGCGAGCCGGGTCAGAACGGCTGGTACGACTCGACGACCGTGCCGGCGGCGTCGTACCCGCGCACCAGACTCGGCTCGCCCGCGGCCGGCGGGAGCCAGACCCGGATCGCGTAGATCCCGTAGAACACCTTGCTCTCGGCCACCTTCCGGGTGCCCGCGAACAGCACATACCTGACCGCGCCCTTCGAGGCGAGGCCGCCACCTCCCCAGATCTGCCGGCCGTCCTTGACCGCGCCGAGCCAGTGCACGGGCGTGGAGTCCGGCGCCGCACCGAGCACCCCGCTCGGCGACCCGCCGGCCCGTCCGGAGGACTGCGGGCCGTGCAGCACGTACACGCTCGCGCCGGGGAAGGCGGTGGTCTTTTCCCGGCTGGCTCCCGGACCGTCGATATCGCAGTACAGCATCGCCCGGCGGTCGTTCGAGAGCAGGATCGCGACCAGGCCGCGGTCGGTGTCGCGTTGCTCGGCGACCGTCCAGCTGGTCAGGTTCGTCCAGGTCAGCCGGCCGCACTCGGCCCGCGCGTCGCCCGGCGCCACCTCGGGCTTCTGCGTGTAGGACGGGCTCGCGGAGCCTGGCACCGAGCAGTGCGCCTCGGTGCCGTCCGGCATCTTGATCCGCAGCAGGTCGGTGACGTACATCCCCTCGCGCTGCGACTCGCCGGGGCCGATCACTGTCGGCACCGGTGTACCGGCCGCGCCGTACTCCGCCCTCATCCGCAGCGTGCAGCGCCGCGCCGCCTCGGCATAGCTCAGCTTCCGGACCAGCTCGGTGCCGCTGGTCTGGGCCGCGCTCTGCGGTGGGCGGGTCGTCGCGGACGGCGTCGGCGGTAGTGTCGGGGGTTGCGTCGACGGCGCCGTAGGAGTCGTCTCCGCGGTGGCCACGGAGAACGGCGTGCCCGCCGGTTGCACCGGGCCTTCGGCGACGACGCTCGGGAACTGGGTCACCGCCACCACGGCCGCGGCGGCCAGTACGCCGGTTCCGAGGGTGGCGCCGGCGGTCCGGATCCTTACCTTGCGCCGGCCACGAGCAAGCAGCGCCTCGGCGTCGATCGGCGGCTGCCGCGAGTCGTCGGCCGCGGCGTCGAACAGCTCCCGGATGTCCGGGCTCATGGCGCGTCACCTCCCACCAGGTCAAGGGCGAGACCGGCTCGCTCGAACGTCGCCCTGAGCAAGTCCAGGCCCCGGGAGGTCTGGCTTTTCACCGTGCCGGTGGTGACGCCGAGGGCCCGGGCGGTGTCCTCGACGGACAGGTCGTCGAAGTACCGCAACACCACACAGGCGCGGGCCCGGGCCGGGAGCTCGCGCAGCCCGTCCATCACGACCGAGCGGGTGTCCAGCTGGCCGACAGGGTCGTGCCGGTCCGGCAGGTCCGGGATCCCGTCGGACGTGCTGCGCAGCTTCGAGCTCTTCCGGCCGGCGTCGATCGCCACGTTCACCACCGTGCGCCGGGCGTACGCGTGTACCCCCTCGGACGCCGCGACCCGCGGCCACGCGACGTACAGCTTCAGCAGTGCCTCCTGGACCAGGTCCTCGGCCTGGCCCCAGTCGCCGCAGACCAGGTACGCGGTACGGCGCAACGCCCGGCTCGCCCCGTTGACGAACTCGACGTACGCCGTGTCGTCACGGCGCGGCACAGGAACCTCCCGCGGTGCTCACGTCCCTACAGACGCCGCGGCACCGCGGGAGGTTGGAGCCGGCTGATGGTTCAACGGCGGAAGATCACCTTTCCGCGGGAGTCGTACACCGTCAGCGGTCCGTTGGGCTGGGCATTCGGCGCGGTGTCGTTCCAGGCCAGCGCGTACCAGCCGTCCCGGACCGCGACGTCGTGGCTGCGGCCGTTCTTCGAGATGAACCGGAGCTTCGCCACGTTCGACGGCACCCGGCCGGACTCGTAGGCCACCCAGCCGACGCAGCGGACGCCGAAGATCGGGCAGGCTGTCCCGGCCCCGCCGAGGTAGGCCAGCTGGTTCGTGGCGGGCCCGACCGCGTATAGCCCGGGCCCTGAACCGCCGTCGCCCCCATTGGCGGTGAGCTGGCAGTGCGCGACGTAGCGCCCGGATGGCGACACCGCGACCAGGGTGGTGACCAGGCCCGGGGCGGTGTCCTTCGCCGTCACTCTCCAGGACCGCAGGTCGTGCCACAGCTCGAGCGAGCAGTTCCGGAGCAGACCGGCGGTGTCGCGCGGCAGCGGGTCCGACTTCAGCACCGCGAGGCCGGCCTTAGTCGGCCGGGAGTCGCCAGGAATGTTGCACATCGACGGTTGCGCCGCCTTGCGGTAACGCGGATCCACCAGCAGCATGCCTCCGCCGCGGTACGGACCGACGGACATCACCTGGTCACCCACGCCCGGTTCCCGAAGCTCGCACCTGCGCTGGGCCTCCTGCTTGCTGATCGTCGCCAGGGCGGCGTCTCCGGCGGATACGCCAGGGATCGGCGCCATGAGGCCGGAGGCCGTGGCTCGGGTCGGCGACGCCGAAGGGGAGTTCGCGACCCCGGGCGCATGGCCGGCGGAGCCGAGGTCGGGCAGGAGCGCGGCCGACACCGCGATCGCCGCCACCACGGCCGCCGCACCGGTACCGGTGAAGATCCGACGCCGCCGTACCCCGCGTCGCCCGCGGGTCAGCAGCGCGTCGGGGTCGACGGCCGGCAGCGGGTCCGTGACCTCGAGACGGCGCACCGCCTCGGCGAGCTCGTCATCGTTCAGCTGTGTGTTCATCGTCAGGTCCTCACGTCACGCGGTTCGCGGACCGCGTCCGGGTCAGGTGGTCACGGAGGTGGTCGAGGCCGCGGCTGGTCTGGCTCTTCACGGTTCCGGCCGCGCAGTCGAGGACCTCGGCGGTCTCCTCGATCGACAGCCCGTCGTAGAACCGCAGCACGACACAGGCGCGTTGTCGTGGCCCGAGTACGGCGAGCGCGTCGAGCAGCTCGTCGCGGTCCGCGTGATCCGTGGTCCGGTCCGGCACCTCGCGATCCGGCAGCACGGCGGCCGTCGTCTCCCGGCGCCAGGGCCGGCGACCGGTGTCGATCGCGGAGTTCACCACCGCCCGTCGCGCATAGGCCTGGATGTTCCCGGCCCGATGCACACGGGGCCAGGCCAGGTAGAGCTTGTACAGCGCGTCCTGCACCGCATCGTCCGCGCGGTGCCAGTCGCCACAGACCAGGTACGCCGTCCGGCGCAGCGTCCCGGCCGTCGACCGGACGAACTCGGTGTACGCCTCGTCACGCTCGCCCATCCTGGCCTCCCGCCGCGTCCTCCGTCGCCGTCAATACGGATGACGAGGGGCCGCGGGTTGCAAGGGCTAGGGGGTGTCTGATGGATCGTCGATGTTGCGAGCAGGTGCTCGGTGGGGTGTATCGCAAGGCGGAGGAGGAGAGCGATGCCGTGACACTCAGAGGCATCGCGCGACGACGACAACGCCGCGAGACGCCCCACCGAGTGCCGCGCAGCACATCGACGATCCATCAGACACCCCCTAGACAGTGATCTCGCCGCGCGCCGCCTTCAGGGCGATGTCGGTGCGGTGCTGCGAGCCCTTGATCCTGATCAGGTCGACACCCGCATTGGCCTTGGTGCGCGCCTCGTCCAGATCGTCGCCGACAGCTGTCACCGCGAGCACGCGGCCGCCGGAGGTCACCAGCTCGCCGTCGGACAGTGCTGTACCGGCGTGGAACACCTGGACCGACGCCTCCGCGTCCTTGATGCCCTCGATCACGTCACCGCTGCGCGGCTTCCCGGGATACTTCTTCGCCGCCACCACGACCGTGACCGCCGACCCGGTCTGCCAGCGCAGCGAGCCGAACTCCTCGAGCTTGCCGGTCGCGGCGGCGTACAGGAGCGCACCCAGCGGGCTCTGCAGCATCGGCAGCAGTGCCTGGGTCTCCGGGTCGCCGAACCGGCAGTTGAACTCGATCACCCGGACCCCGCGTGAGGTCAGCGCCAGCCCGGCGTACAGCAGGCCGGTGAACGGTGTGTCACGCCGCCGCAGCTCATCCACGGTCGGCTGCAGCACCCGCTCACAGATCTCGTCGACCAGCCCGTCCGGTGCCCAGGGCAACGGTGTGTAGGCGCCCATGCCGCCGGTATTCGGACCCTGGTCACCGTCATTCAGCCGCTTGAAGTCCTGCGCCGGCTGCATCGGCAGCACCGTCTCGCCGTCGGTGATCGCGAACAGCGACACCTCCGGCCCGTCCAGGAACTCCTCGACCAGCACCTGCTCGCAGGCCGCGGCATGCGCCAGCGCCTCGTCCCGGTCCGACGTCACCACCACGCCCTTGCCGGCGGCCAGGCCGTCGTCCTTCACCACGTACGGCGCGCCGAACGCGTCGATCGCCTCCGCGGCCTGCTCTGGCGTCGTACACACGTAGGCGCGGCCGGTCGGCACCCCGGCCGCGGCCATCACGTCCTTCGCGAAAGCCTTCGAGCCCTCGATCTGCGCCGCCGCCCCGGACGGCCCGAACACCGCGATGCCGGCCTCCCGCAACGGGTCCGCGAGCCCTGCGACCAGCGGCGCCTCCGGCCCGACCACGACCAGGTCGACACCGAGCTCCCGGGCCAGCCCGACCACGGCCAACTGGTCGGTGACGTCGATGGCAACGCACTCGACCGGCTTCTGCGAAGCGGCCGGCGCCAGCGCGGCGATCCCTGGGTTGCCGGGTGCGGCGTACACCTGCTCGACCCCCGGGTCCCTGGTCAGACCCCAGACCAGTGCGTGCTCGCGTCCACCCGTGCCGATCACCAGTACCTTCACGTCGCCCGAGCCTAGCGGCATGGCGGCCGCGGCGCGCCCCGCGGCGGTGCCCGGTCCGGGCCCGCGTGGAGCGGACGGGTCTGCTTAGGTGGAGGCATGACCGAGAAGCCTGAAGTTGACTTTCCCGACGGCCCACCGCCGAGTGACCTGGAGATCACCGACCTCACCGTCGGCGACGGCGACGAGGCCACCGCGGGCTCGCGCGTGAACGTGCACTACGTCGGCGTCGCGCACTCGACCGGCGAGGAGTTCGACGCGTCGTACACCCGTGGTGCCCCGCTGGCCTTCCAGCTCGGCGTCGGCCAGGTGATCCAGGGCTGGGACACCGGCGTACAGGGCATGAAGGTGGGCGGTCGGCGCAAGCTGGTGATCCCGCCGCACCTCGGGTACGGCGACCGCGGCGCGGGTGGTGCGATCAAGCCCGGCGAGACCCTGATCTTCGTCGTCGATCTGGTCTCGGTGAACTGACTCTCCGAACTGGAGTAGTACTACTCAAGCGCGGCGGCCGGGGACGTACTGGACTGGGGGCATGACGATGATCACCGCACCCGTTACCGTCTCCGGCCGCATGCGCGCGGTAGCCGTGGCCGCGATCGCGGCCAAAGTGCTGCTGTTCGCTTTGTTGCTGTCGGCATTGATCTGGCCGGACATGAGCGGCATCAAGGGCAAGGCCTCCACCGCCCGGCTGATCGTCTACCCGCTCGGCGCGATGGCACTGCCGATCTTCTGGTACGCCGCGCGCCGCGGCCGGCAGTCGTTCCCATGGCTCGCCGACCTGCTGATCACGCTCCCCTGGCTGATCGACCTGGTCGGCAACAGGCTGGACCTGTTCGACCGCGTGACCTGGTGGGACGACCTCATGCACTTCGTGCTCTGGGGCCTGCTCACCGCCGGCGTGCTGGTCGCGTTCACAGCGCGCACGACCGCACGCGGGCTGACCGTGATGCTAGCGCTTGCGTTCGGCACGACCGCTGCTGTCGTCTGGGAGGTCGGCGAGTACGTCGCGTTCGTCCGGCACTCGCCCGAGCTGCAGACGGCCTACACCGACACGCTCGGCGATCTCGTACTCGGCACCCTGGGTGCCCTGCTCGCGGGCGTGGTCGTCGGCCAGCT
>Ga0075419_10002374_pt1 | contig 12139 bp, 13 predicted proteins | sample SoiMetdeltSBSDD3_FD_76900 | JGI IMG/M metagenome (GOLD analysis project Ga0075419, IMG submission 76900) | Bulk soil microbial communities from a Populus tree surrounding site in Tennessee, USA - Soil MetaG P. deltoides SBSDD3 | ecosystem: Environmental > Terrestrial > Soil > Tree plantation... | reverse complement strand
GCCGGCGGCGAGACGAAGAACCCGACCTACGAAGAGGTCTGCTCGGGCTTCACGAATCACGCCGAAGTGGTGCTCGTGGCGTTCGATCCGCAGCTGGTGAGCTACGAGGATCTGCTCAAGGTCTTCTGGGAAGGCCACGATCCGACGCAGGGCATGGCCCAGGGCAACGATCGCGGAACGCAGTATCGTTCAGCGATCTACTGCTACGGCGACTCGCAAAGAAAGGCGGCGCTCGATTCGCGCGATCGCTTTCAGATCGGGCTGAAGGCTGCCGGATTCGGCCCGATCACCACCGAGATTCGCGACGCGCCGGAGTTCTACTACGCCGAGGACTATCACCAGCAGTATCTCGGCAAGAACCCCGCGGGCTATTGCGGACTCGGGGGCACCGGCGTGTCGTGCCCGGTCGGAGTGAAGGCGAGCGCGTAGCGCGCCTTAGCGCTGCGCTACTTTTTCTCCCGCTTCAGGATCACCTTGGCATCCTCGATCACCTTGAACGGGCTCTTGCCCCAGAGGATCGCGGAGTAGAAGAATTTTTCCAGCTTCGCTTCGCTCAGATCGCGCCACTGGTACTGGTTGACGAGGATCACCTGGCCGGTCATGCCGAGGTCGCCGATGATCGTGAACGCGGCTTCCTGTACCGGTTTTTGCGGCTCGCGGTCCCACTTGACCGGATCGACCCGGGCGACCGAGCCCGGTGCTTCGCCCGGGAAGGCATCGAACGATCCCTGGCAGCCGTCGATGGTGCGCAGGGAGCAGGCCAATCGGTTTCCGCGGGGTGGCATGAAAGCGATTCTATCGCGAACCCCCGGTACTACGCCCGGCGCAAACGCGGTACCATTTCGGCGCCGTTTCATTCCTAGGGGAGGACCACACATGATCAGAACTGCAATTACGGCGAGCCTGCTGCTGGCTTTCGGCGGCGCCCAGGCACAGGACAAACCCAAGCCTCCGCCGGCATGGCATCAGGGCAAGCCGGCCGCAATGGCGGATTCCAAGCTCGCGCCGCTGGCCGGAAAGATGACCGAGACGCCGGCGGGGGAGATCCCGGTCGACAAGATCAAGGTACCCAAGGGATTCAAGGTCGAGCTCTGGGCGAGCGGGATGCCGGGCGCGCGCGCGATGGCGCAGGGCGACAAGGGCAAGATCTACATCGGCACGCGCACGATCGGCCGCGTCTACGAAGTGACGGATCACGGCGACAAGCGCACCAGCCGCGTCGTGATCGACAAGCTCACGCAGCCTGCCGGCGTCGCGTACGCCAACGGCTCGCTGTACGTGATCGCGATCGACAAGGTGCTGCGGTTCGATGGCATCGAGGATAAGCCCGAGGTGCAGCCGGTCGACATGACCGACAAGTTCGCGTTGCCGAAGGAGCAGCATCACAACTGGAAGTACATCGCGTTCGGTCCGGACAAGAAGCTCTACGTGCCGTTCGGTGCGCCGTGCAATATCTGCGAGCCTCCCAAGGAGTACGCGCAGATCCGCCGCTACAACGCGGACGGCTCGGGCATGGAAGTGCTCGCAACCGGGGTGCGCAACACGCAGGGCTTCGACTGGCATCCGAAGACCGGCGAGCTCTGGTTCACCGACCATGGCCGCGACTGGATGGGTGACAACGGCCCGGAGGACGAGCTCAATCGCATCGACAAGGCCGGCAATTTCTACGGGTATCCGTATTGCCACGCCAAGGGTGTGGTCGACATCGACATCAAGAAGAAGGACGCGTGCAAGGGCGTGACGCTGCCGGTCGCGACGATGGGACCGCATGCCGCAGTGATGGGCGTGAAGTTCTACACCGGCACGATGTTTCCGAAGGAGTACCAGAACACGATGTTCATCGCCCGCAAGGGGTCGTGGAACCGCACCGTCAAGCTCGGTTTCGACGTCGTCAACGTGCGGGCATCGGCGGACGGCAAGAGCGCCAAGGTGACGCCGTTCATGACCGGGTTCCTCGAAGATCCGAAGGAAGCGAAGTTCTGGGGCCGGCCGGCCTACATCCATCAGATGAAGGATGGCTCGCTGCTCGTGACGGACGAGCAGCTGGGCGCGATCTATCGGGTCTCGTACGACGGAGGCAAGAAGAAATAGTGCGATTGCTTCAGCCGAGGCGGTGGGGGATCTTCCTCACCGCCTTTTTTATTTCCGTTGCGCAGGCGCAGACCGAAGAGCGCCTGAAGCTCTGCGCCGGCTGCCACGGCACAGACGGCAATTCGCCGATCGCCGGCACGCCTTCGCTCGCCGGGCAGCCGAGAGTGTTCCTCGAGAACTATCTCGTGCTGACGCGTGAAGGCCTGCGCGGCACGGACGTGATGCGGCAGCTGCTCAAGGGGATCACGGACCGCGAGATCGTTGCGCTCGCTGCGCACTACGCGAAGCTGGCGCCGCGCGCGCAGTCGATCGACGTCGACAGGAAGCTCTTCGAACGAGGTCGCGCGGTGGCAGCGAAAAACCGCTGCGGCACGTGCCACCTGACGGACTACCGCGGGCGCGAGCAGATGCCGCGCCTTGCCGGCCAGCGCGAAGACTTTCTCGCCGAAGCGATGTTCGCCTATCAGCAGAACCGTCGCGCGGGAGGCGACACGATCATGGCGGCCTCGCTGTACGGCATCCCCTCCGCCGACATCAGGGCGCTGGCGCACTACCTCGCGCGCTTGCGCTAGGCGGCCTTCGCTTTCGCCGGCCCGGCGCTGCTGATCAAGCCTCGCAGCACGAAGGGCAGGATGCCGCCGTGCCGGTAGTAATCGACCTCGATCGGCGTGTCGATCCGGCATCGCACGACGACTTCCTGGTGCGTGCCGTCGGCGCGACGGATCGCGAGCGTCATGTCCTGTTGCGGCTGGATGCTCGCGAGCCCGGTGACGTCGATTTCCTCGGCGCCGGTCAGCCCGAGCGACTGCGCGGAATCCGATCCCTTGAACTGCAGCGGCAGCACGCCCATGCCGACGAGGTTGGAGCGGTGAATGCGCTCGAAGCTGCGCGCAATGACCGCACGCACGCCGAGTAGCTGCGTGCCCTTCGCCGCCCAGTCGCGCGACGACCCGGTACCGTACTCTTCGCCGCCGAACACCACGGTCGGCGTGCGATCGGCGATGTAGCGCATCGCGGCATCGTAGATCGGCAGCTCCTCGCCCTTGTGGCGTGTCAGGCCGCCTTCCTTGCCGCCGAGCATCAGGTTCCGGATGCGCACGTTGGCGAACGTGCCGCGCATCATCACTTCGTGATTGCCGCGCCGGGCGCCGTACGAATTGAAATCCGCCACCGAGACATCGTGCTCTTGCAGGTGGATCCCGGCAGGGGAGGTGGGCTTGATCGAGCCGGCAGGACTGATATGGTCCGTCGTCACCGAGTCGCCGAAGATGCCGAGCACGCGCGCGCCGACGATGTCGGTGGCGCTGCCGGGCTTCATGGCGAAGTCCTTGAAGAACGGCGGCTCTGCGATGTACGTCGACTCCGGCCAGCTGTAGACCTGACCCGAAGGTGCGGACACTTTCTTCCACAACGGGTTCGCGTCGGCGAGGCCTGCGTACAGCCGCCGGAACGTAGGCGGGTCCATTGCCAGCTTCATCAGGTCGCGCACCTCTTTTGCGGTCGGCCAGATGTGACCGATGTAGACGTCCCTGCCGTCCTTCGACTGGCCGAGCGGTTCGGTGCGCAGGTCCTTCAGCATCGTCCCGGCGAGCGCGTACGCGACGACGAGCGGCGGGCTGGCGAGGAAGTTCGCCTTGATGTTGGCGTGGATGCGCGCCTCGAAATTGCGGTTGCCCGAGAGCACCGCGCAGCACACCAGGTCCTGCTTGACGACCGTTTCCTCGATTCCGGGATCGAGCGGGCCGGCGTTGCCGATGCAGGTCGTGCAGCCATAGGCGGCGAGCGAAAATCCGAGCTCTTCGAGATACGGCAGCAAGCCGGCCTTCTTCAGGTACTCGGTAACGACTCGCGAGCCCGGGGCGAGCGACGTCTTGATGTGCGGCTTCACGCGCAGGCCGAGCTCCACGGCTTTCTTCGCGAGCAGCCCCGCGGCCAGCATCACGCCCGGATTCGAGGTATTGGTGCACGAGGTGATCGCAGCGATGAGTACGTCGCCATGCCCGAGCGTGATCCGGCCCGCACCGCTACTCTGGCTTTCCACCTTGCTGATGGGGCGGTTGTCGACCATCTCGACGACGTCCGCGGGCGCACCAGCCTTGCCGCTTCCGAGCGTTGTCTTACCGCCGCCCGCCGTCAGCCCGGAACCGCCGAAGCGGGAGTCGTGGCGCCGCGCGAGGTCCTCGGGAAGCTTGTTATAGCCGTTCTCGGTAGCCGGTTTCGAGAACAGCGTGCTGAACGTGCTCTTCACGTTGTCGAGGTCGATGCGGTCCTGCGGACGCTTCGGCCCCGCGAGCGAAGGCATCACCGAGCCCAGGTCCAGCTGCAGCGTCTCGCTGTAATCGATCTGGCCCTGCTTGGGAACGCCGTACATGCCCTGCGCCTTGAAATACGCCGCGAAGGCATCGATCTCCTCGTCGGTGCGGCCGGTGCCGCGGAAATACTCGATCGTGTTGTCGTCCACCGGGAAGAATCCCATCGTCGCGCCATACTCGGGCGCCATGTTGGCGATGGTGGCGCGATCGGTGACGGAGAGCGAAGCAGTCCCTTCGCCGAAGAACTCGACGAACTTGCCGACCACTTTCGCCTTGCGCAGCATCTCGGTGATCGTCAGCACCAGGTCGGTGGCGGTGCAGGCCGGGTGCAGCTTGCCCTTCAGGTTCACGCCGACCACGTCCGGCGTCAGGAAATACACCGGCTGCCCGAGCATGCCGGCTTCCGCTTCGATCCCGCCGACGCCCCAGCCGACCACCCCGATGCCGTTGATCATCGTCGTGTGGCTGTCGGTGCCGACCAGCGTGTCGGGATAGTAGATGCCGTCCTTGTTGTGCACGCCGCGCGCCAGATACTCGAGGTTGACCTGGTGCACGATGCCGATGCCGGGCGGCACGACGCGGAATGTGTCGAACGCCTGCATTCCCCACTTCATGAACTGGTAGCGCTCTTCGTTGCGCTTGAATTCGAGCTTCATGTTGAGGTCGAGCGCGTTCTTGGTGCCGTAGTGGTCCACCTGGACCGAATGGTCGACGACCAGATCCACCGGCACCAGCGGCTCGATCACCTTTGGATCCTTGCCCATGCGCGCCGCGACGCCGCGCATCGCAGCGAGATCGCAGAGCAGCGGCACGCCAGTGAAATCCTGCAGCACGATGCGCGCAACGACGAACGGGATCTCGTCGGTCCGCGCGGCGTTCGGCTGCCATCCGGCGAGCTGGTGGACGTGCGCGTCGGCGACCTTCTTGCCGTCGCAATTCCGCAGCACCGATTCAAGCACGATGCGGATCGAGAGGGGCAGTCGCGCCACGTTCACGCCGAGCGCTTTTCCGAGTTGCGGCAGCGAATAGAACCGGCCGCCCTTCAGCGGCTGCAGCGTGTCGTGCAGGTTATGCGGCATCGAATCCCCCGTCGTTGACCCAGATTCCTTGCGGCGTGCAGCCGGATGCGGCCGGCTCGTCCTCCCTTGACCGGAGCGCAGCCAGCACTCGCGCGCGGCGCTCGAGCAGGTCGGCCAGCTGCTCGTCGCAGCGCGCGATCGGCGTCGGGTAGTGCCGGATCTCCTCGGACAGTTCAGCCAGCTGCCGTTCGAGCGATCGCCTCGTTTCGTTTGTCATCGTGTATGTCATCGTCGTAGCCTCAGCCCTCGGGCTCGGACAACGGCCGGAACGTGTGCTCTGCGCCGCCCGCCTTGGGGGCGTGCCGCGGAGGCGGTGGCGGCGTCCGATCGCTCCCGCTCTTGTCCCACCAGATCGCGCGGCCTTTCTTCTGCGAGGCGATCTCCTCCGGATGCTGCTGGAGAAAATTGCGGATGAACTTGGTGATGTCGGATTCGTATTGCGCCATCTGCGTTGCCCTCTCGACCGTGCGTCCGCCGGCTACCCGAGCAGGTGCCGGATGCCGTCCCGCTCCTCGTGCAGTTCCTTCAGCGTCGCGTCCATCCGCTTGCGGCTGAAATCGCTGACTTCGACGCCCTTGACGACCTGGTATTCGCCGCCGGAGCAGGTCACCGGATGGCCGTACAGCACGCCTTCGGGAATGCCGTAGGTGCCATCGGATGGAATCGCCATCGACACCCAGTCGCCGCTCGCGGAGCCGAGCATCCAGTCGCGCACGTGATCGATCGCAGCGCTCGCTGCGCTCGCGGCCGAAGACAGCCCGCGCGCCTCGATGATCGCCGCCCCCCGCTTTTGCACGGTAGGAATGAAGGTTCCCTCGAGCCAGGACGGGTCGTTGATCAGCGGCCACGCCTTGCTGCCGTCGCATTCCGCCTGGAATACGTCGGGATATTGAGTGGCGGAATGGTTCCCCCAGACGGTGATTTTCCTGACCGATGCGACAGGCTTGGCGAGTTTCTGCGCGAGCTGCGAAAGCGCGCGATTGTGATCCAGGCGCATCATCGCCGTGAACTGCCGCGGCCGCAGCCCCGGGGCGTTCCTCATCGCGATCAGCGCGTTGGTGTTGGCCGGGTTTCCGACCACCAGCACCCGGACGTCTCTCGCGGCGACCGCGTCGAGCGCCTTGCCCTGCGGCGCAAAGATCTTGCCGTTCGCTTCCAGCAGGTCCTTGCGCTCCATTCCGGGGCCGCGCGGGCGGGCGCCGACGAGCATTGCGACACGCACGTCCTTGAACGCAACCATCGGATCGGAGGCGGCTGCCATTCCCGCGAGCAGCGGGAACCCGCAGTCGTCCAGCTCCATCATCACGCCGCGCAGCGCCTTCTGCGCTTTCTCGTCCGGAATCTCGAGCAGCTGCAGGATCACCGGCTGATCCTTGCCGAGCATCTCGCCGCTCGCGATCCGGAACAGCAGGGCATAGCCGATCTGCCCGGCAGCGCCGGTGACCGCGACTCGAACAGGGGATTTGGACATGGCGGGCTCCGGGGCAAACCAGACGGTAAAAAGATTTTACCGTAGCGCGCCGCTATAATGCTCGTGGACGGCAAGATCGGGGTTGCCGATCCCTCCCTTCAATGACGAACGCTGCGATCAAAAAAGCTCGTCCCAAATACCTGAGCCTCGCAGCACTGCTTTTCGAGATCCGCCTGCCGCTGCCCGGCTGGGTTTCGATCCTGCACCGGGTCAGCGGCGCGGTGCTGTTCCTCGCCATGGTGTGGCTGCTGTTTCTGCTCGATCGCAGCCTTTCCTCGGAAGCGGGATTCGAATCGGTGAAGCGGTATACGTCGATTCCGATCGTCAAGGCCGCGTTGCTGCTGATGATCTGGTGTTATTGCCATCATTTCTGCGCCGGCATCCGCTTCCTGTTCCTCGACGTGCACAAGGGAGTGGACAAGGAGACTGCGCGCGTGACGAGCATCGTCGTCATCGTCGCCGGGTTGGTGCTGACGGCGCTCTTCGGAGTCCGGCTGCTGTGAAGCGCGTCGTCGTCGGTGCGCATTACGGCCTGCGCGACTGGCTCGCGCAACGCGTGACCGCCGTGGTCATGGCGGTGTACTCGGTCATCCTGGTGGTGCTGCTGCTCTCCGGAGGGCCGATCGGCTACGCCGAGTGGAAAGCGCTCTTCGCCAAGGGCTGGATGCGAGTCGCGACGCTGCTGTTCGCCGTCAGCGTCGCGTGGCACATGTGGGTCGGCGTGCGTGACATCCTGATGGACTACGTGAGGCCCGACGGCGCGCGGTTGACGCTGCAGGTCCTGACGCTGCTGACGATCGCCGCGTACCTCGGCTGGACGATCCAGATTCTCTGGCGATGAGCACGCCGCTTCCCGTTCGCAGGTTCGACGCGCTGGTGGTAGGTGCCGGCGGTGCGGGGATGCGAGCGTCGCTCGAGCTGGCGCGAGCCGGACTCAAAGTCGCGGTGCTCTCGAAAGTCTTTCCGACGCGCTCGCATACCGTGGCTGCGCAGGGCGGAATCGCTGCGCCGCTCGCCAATTCGACCGAGGACAACTGGCATTGGCACATGTACGACACCGTCAAGGGGTCGGACTACCTCGGCGACCAGGACGCGATCGAATACATGTGCCGGCGCGCCAACGAAGTGGTGGTGGAGCTCGAGCACATGGGCATGCCGTTCGACCGGCTCGAGAACGGCAAGATCTACCAGCGTCCGTTCGGCGGGCATACGCAGGACTACGGCGGCGCCAAGATGGCGATGCGCTCCTGCGCGGCGGCCGACCGCACCGGTCACGCGATGCTGCACACGCTCTACCAGCAGAACGTCAAGTCGAATACGCAGTTCTTCGTCGAGTGGATGGCGCTCGACCTGATCCGCGACCCGCAGGATGGCGCGGTCGTCGGCATCACTGCGCTCGAGATGGAGAGCGGCGAGGTGTCGATCCTGCAGGCGAAGGCGACGTTGTTCGCCACCGGCGGCTCGGGGCGCATGTTCGCCGCCAGCACCAACGCGTTCATCAACACCGGCGACGGCCTGGGCATGGCAGCGCGCGCCGGAATTCCGCTCCAGGACATGGAATTTTTCCAGTTCCATCCGACCGGGATCCAGGGCGCCGGAATCCTGATCACCGAGGGCGTGCGCGGCGAGGGCGGGTATCTGCTGAACGCGAACGGCGAACGCTTCATGGAGCGCTACGCGCCCAATGCAAAAGACCTCGCCAGCCGGGACGTGGTGTCGCGCGCCATGACGACCGAGATCAAGGAAGGGCGCGGCTGCGGACCGGACCGCGACCACGTGCTGCTGAAGCTCGATCACCTCGGGCCGGAAGTCATCAACCATCGGCTGCCCGGGATCCGCGAGATCGCGATCCGCTTTGCCAATGCCGACCCGGTTCGCGAGCCGATCCCGGTGGTTCCGACGGCGCACTACCAGATGGGCGGCATCCCGACCAAGTTCACCGGCCAGGTGGTCGCGCCGGAAGGCGCCAATCCCGAGAGCATCGTCCCCGGCTTCTACGCCGCGGGCGAGTGTGCGTGCGTGTCCGTGCACGGCGCCAATCGCCTCGGCACGAATTCGTTGCTCGACCTGGTCGTGTTCGGCAAGGCTTCGGGCGAGCAGGTGATCAAGGATATTCGCTCGCTGCCCAGTCCGCACCGTTCGCTGCCGAAGGATGCGGGTGAGCTCTCGCGCGCACGCCTGGCGCGCCTCGACGCGAACGCGGCCGGCGAGCGGGTCGCCGACGTCGGCAACGACCTGCGCCGGGTGATGCAGGCGCATTGCGGAATCTTCCGCTTTCCCGAGGATATGGTGCAGGGCATCGAGAAGATCAAGGAAATCGCCGCGCGCAGCGAGCGGACCTACATCCAGGACAAGTCGAAGGTCTTCAACACGGCGCGTGTCGAGGCGCTCGAGCTCGACAATCTCGTCGAATCGGCGCTCGCGACGATCGTTTCCGCGGAAGCGCGCAAGGAATCCCGCGGCGCGCAGTCGCGCGCGGATTTCCCCGATCGCGACGACAAGAACTGGATGAAGCACACGCTCTGGTACAAGGAAGCCAACAGGCTCTCGTACAAGCCGGTGCATTTGAAGCCGATCACGGTCGAATCGTTCGAACCCAAGGTGCGTACCTACTGATGAAACTCTCCATCTACCGCTACGACCCGGACAAGGACGAGCGTCCGTACATGAAAGACTACGAGGTAAAGCTCGAGCACGCGGACCGCATGCTGCTCGATGCGCTCGTCAAGGTGAAGGCGCAGGACGACTCGATCGCTTTCCGGCGCTCCTGCCGGGAAGGCGTCTGCGGATCGGACGCGATCAACATCAACGGCCGCAACGGCCTCGCCTGCATCACGCGCGTCGCGGAGTTGCCCGAGCACGTCACGCTGCGTCCGCTGCCGGGCCTGCCGGTGATTCGCGACCTGATCGTCGACATGACGCAGTTCTTCCACCAGTACCACTCGATCAAGCCGTACCTGGTCACGCACGACGCGCCGCCGGAGCGAGAGCGGCTGCAATCGCCCGAGGATCGGGAGGAGTTGAACGGGCTGTACGAGTGCATTCTGTGCGCCTGCTGCTCGACCGCGTGCCCTTCGTTCTGGTGGAACCCCGACAAGTTCGTCGGGCCGGCGGGCCTGCTGCAGGCCTATCGGTTCCTCGCCGACACCCGGGACCAGGCGACCAGCGAGCGCCTCGACAATCTCGAAGACCCCTACCGGCTGTTCCGCTGCCACACCATCATGAACTGCGTGGACGTATGTCCGAAAGGACTCAACCCCACGAAGGCGATCGGCAAGATCAAGGAATTGATGGTCCGGCGCACCGTCTGAGTGCAGCGCGGGCGCGCCGCACACCGATGGAGCGGATCCGACGCGACCGGCTGATATGGAAGTGCAGGCGCGGCCTGCTCGAGCTGGACCTGGTGCTGACGCAGTTTCTGGAGCGGCAGGTGCCGAACCTGTCGAGCGCCGAGCTTGCGGCATTCGACGAACTGCTCGATTATCCGGACACCGAGCTGTGGGACGTGGTGAGCGGCAGGAGCGAGCGCTTCGACCCGCGGCTGGGCGGGATCGTGTCGCGGTTGCGCGCAACATAGAAAGGACGATGTATGGACAAGAAAGCCTCTCTTAGCCTGCCCGACGGCAGGGCGGTCGACCTGCCGGTGCTGACGGGCTCGATCGGACCCGACGTAGTCGACATCCGCGCGCTCTACGGCAAGACGGGCGTGTTCACGTACGACCCGGGCTTCCTGTCGACCGCGAGCTGCAATTCGACGATCACCTACATCGACGGCGACGCCGGGGTCCTGCTGTACCGCGGCTACCCGATCGAGCAGCTCGCCCAGCATTGCGACTTTCTCGAGGTGTGTTACCTGCTGCTGAACGGCGAGCTGCCGAACACGGCGCAGAAGACCGAGTTCGTCGACATCGTGATGCACCACACGATGGTGCACGAGCAGATCAACCGCTTTTTCACCGGCTTTCGGCGCGACGCGCATCCGATGGCGACCATGGTCGGCGTCGTCGGCGCGCTGTCGGCGTTCTATCACGATGCGCTCGACATCAACGATCCCGAGCACCGCACCATCTCGGCGTTCCGTCTGATCGCGAAGATGCCGACTATCGTCGCGATGGCGTACAAGTATTCCGTCGGCCAGCCGTTCATGTATCCGAAGAACGACCTCTCCTACACCGCGAACTTCATGCGCATGATGTTCGCCGTGCCGGCGGAGGAGTACAAGGTGAACCAGGTGCTGGTGCGCGCGCTCGACCGGATCTTCATCCTGCATGCGGATCACGAGCAGAACGCCTCGACTTCGACCGTGCGCCTGGCGGGCTCTTCGGGCGCCAACCCGTTCGCCTGCATCTCCGCCGGAATCGCCTGCCTCTGGGGGCCGGCGCACGGCGGCGCGAACGAGGCGTGCCTCGAGATGCTGGAGGAGATCGGCGACGCGTCGAAGATCGGCGAGTTCATCCGCAAGGTGAAGGACAAGGCGAGCGGCGTGCGCCTGATGGGATTCGGCCATCGCGTCTACAAGAACCACGACCCGCGCGCGAAGCTGATGCGCGAGACGTGCCACGAGGTGCTCGGTGAGCTCGGGCTGCACAACGACCGGCTCTTCAAGCTGGCGCTGGCGCTGGAGAAGATCGCGCTCGAGGATCCCTATTTCGTCGAGCGCAAGCTCTACCCGAACGTCGACTTCTACTCGGGGATCGTGCAGCGCGCGCTGGGCATCCCGGTGTCGATGTTCACCTGCATCTTCTCGCTTGCGCGCACGGTCGGCTGGATCGCGCAGTGGCAGGAGATGATCTCCGACCCCGAATACAAGATCGGGCGTCCGCGCCAGCTGTATCGCGGCGCCGCGCGCCGCGAGGTGACGCCGATCGCGCAGCGCTAGAACGGCGGGGAGAGCGATCATGCTGCGGCACCTGCTGGGGAACTCGTACCTGTTCGGCGGCAACGCGCCTTTCATCGAGGAGCTGTACGAGCAATACCTCGCCAACCCGGGCTCGGTGGCGCACGAATGGCGCGAGTACTTCGACTCGCTGCAGGTCCTGCCCGGCGCCGCCGACGGCAAGGACGTGGCGCATGCGCCCGTCGTCCAGTCGTTCGTGCAGCGCGCGAAGGCGGGCGAGCTGGGCGCGCGGCCGCACGTCTCTGCTGCGGCTGCGGATGATCGGCTTGCGCTCGCGGCGCTGCACCTC
>Ga0075419_10002373_pt1 | contig 12139 bp, 9 predicted proteins | sample SoiMetdeltSBSDD3_FD_76900 | JGI IMG/M metagenome (GOLD analysis project Ga0075419, IMG submission 76900) | Bulk soil microbial communities from a Populus tree surrounding site in Tennessee, USA - Soil MetaG P. deltoides SBSDD3 | ecosystem: Environmental > Terrestrial > Soil > Tree plantation... | reverse complement strand
CGGGAGATCAGCTCCTCGGTCGAGGGACCGTCCGCGGCCGGCTGCAACGACACGTTGGCCATCCGCTGGATCGGGATGTGGCCGGGCGAGTCGGCGTACGCGCACCCGTTCGACCGGCTCGTGCCGAGCACCTGCTCGTTCAGCTTCGCCATCCGGCGGTCGATCTGGTACCCGACCAGTACGCCGTCCTTGACCAGGTCCCACTGCTGCCCGGCGACACCCTCGTCGTCGTACCCGACAGTGGACAGTCCGTGCTCGGCGGTGCGGTCGCCGGTGACCTGCATGACGGGCGATCCGTACTGCAGCGTGCCGAGCTTGTCGATCGTGGCGAAGCTGGTGCCCGCGTAGTTCGCCTCGTAGCCGAGTGCGCGGTCCAGCTCGGTGGCGTGCCCGACCGACTCGTGGATCGTCAGCCACAGGTTCGTCGGGTCGATCACCAGGTCGTACGTCCCGGCCTCGACGCTCGGCGCGGCGACCTTGTCGGTGAGCCAGCCGGGGATCCGGGCCAGCTCGTCGTCCCAGTTCCAACCGGTTCCGGTCAGGTACTCCCAGCCCCGGCCGGCGGGTGGCGCGCAGGACGCCATCGAGTCGAACCGGCCGCCGTCCACCGCGAACGCCTCCAGCGACGGCCCGACCCGGACCCGCTGCTGAGTGGTCGAGGTGCCTTCGGAGTTCGTGTAGTACTTGTTCTCCACGATCGACGCGACCCGGGCGTCGACGTGGTCAACCCCGTCGGCATCCAGCAGCCGGCGGCTGTAGTCGGTGAGCAGCTCGACCTTGTCGGCGACCGGGACCGCCAGCGGGTCGATCTCGTACGACGACACCCAGACCGCGTCCTCGTACACCGGCTCGTCGGCCAGCTCGACCGGCTCGGTGTTGATCGCACGGGACACCAGCGCGACGTTCACCGCCTCCTCGGCGATCCGCACCGCCTGGTCCTTGGTCAGCGCCACCCCCGCGGCGAAGCCCCAAGTGCCGCGGTGGATCACCCGCAGCGTGATCCCGGTGTCGGAGAAGTCCGCAGCGCCCTGCAGTACGCCGTCGCGCAGCGAGATCCATTCCGACCGGACCCGCTCCAGCCGGAACTCGGCGTACTCGGCACCAAGATCCTTGGCCCGTTGCAGGGCCGCGTCCGCGAGCTCGCGACGGGGCAGGGCGATGAAACTCTCGTCAACCGCAGGCACCCCTCGACCCTACCCACCGTCGCTCAGTCCCGTCCCCGCGTCCCCGCCCACTGGACCCAGGTTTCAGGGCGTGTCGCTGCCGACTGGACGCAAATGCCAGCGGCGCGGACGGTTGGCATCCACCGTCGGCCGATCCGGACAACGCCCGACTCTCTTCCTGAGCGACGTGGCGACGTCTCGGCCGTCGACAGCGTCATGTGACTCAGGAACGCGGGATATCCGCGTCCGGTCACCTCGGCACCGTCTGAAACTTGGGTCCAGTCGGCGACGACACACCCTGAAAGTTCGGTCCAGTCGGCGCTGGGATGGGAACCGGCGGCCGGGCGGCGGTGTACTGGGGGTATCAGTGCTGATGAGGACGGGCGGGTCGTGGCTCGCGTACGTGGCGGGGACGCCGACGCGTACGCCGAGCTGGTGCGCCGTCATGCCCCGATAGCGCGACGTACCGCGGTGCTGCTCGGTGCCGGGGCGGACGCGGACGACGTCGTCCAGGAAGGGTTCGTCAAGGCGTACCGGGCGCTCGGCACGTTCCGCGACGGCGCGGAGTTCCGGCCCTGGCTGTTGCGGATCGTCGCGAACGAGGCCCGCAACGCGCACCGTTCCGCGGTCCGCCGCGGCGCCCGGGAGGAGAACGCCGCAGTACTCGACGCGGACCTGCTGCACCGGGCCGGGGATGCCGCCGACCCGGCCCAGGCGGTGCTGCTGGCCGACCGCCGGGTCGGGCTGCTCGCCGCGCTCCGCGGGCTGCCCGAGCCGCACCGGCTGGTGGTGACCTGCCGTTACCTGCTGGACCTGGACGAGTCCGAGACCGCGACGGTGCTCGGCTGGCCCCGGGGCACGGTCAAGTCCCGGCTGCACCGAGCGCTGGGCCGGCTACGTGCCGAGCTGCGAACCGCTGAGGAGGTGACCGATGCCTGAGGCAACGAACAGCATGGAGGCCGAGCTGCGGGCACTGGCCGCCGAGCTCGACACCGGCGCGCCCGCGGCCGACCTGGCCGGCGCGGTGCTGCTGCGGATCCGCACCGAACCGGTCCCGGCCGCGCCGTCGGCCGCCGCGGAGAGGGTACGACGCGCGCGCAGCTGGCTGCGGGCCCGCTGGCGCGCCGTGCTGGCGGCACTCGTCGCACTGCTCGCAGGACTGAGCCTGGCTCCGCCGGTGCGGGCCACAGTCGCCGAGTGGTTCGGCTTCCACGGCGTGGTCGTCACCCAGCAGCCGGGCCCGGCCCCCACCAGCGCGCCGCCGCCACCCGTCGGTACCCGGCAGGTGACGCTCGCGCAGGCCCGCGTCCTGGTCGGGTTCCAGCCGCGGCTGCCCAGCGCGCTCGGAGCACCGACCGGGGTCGAGGTGTCGGCGGATCGCCGGGTGCTGTCGCTCACCTGGGGCGACGACCGCGGCGGTGTGGTCCGGATCGACCAGTTCAACGGCGAGGTGGAGCCGCGGTTCTGGAAGTCGGTCCGTGGCGAGGTGCAGTTCGCCGACGTGCGCCTCGACCCGGCGATCTGGTTCGCGGTGCCGCACGAGCTCGTCGTGCTGCTTCCGGACGGCACCCACCACCGGGAGCCGTCACGGCTGGTCGGGCCGACCCTGGTCTGGCAGTCCCGCGGGCTCACGATGCGGCTGGAGGGCAAGCAGATCCTGCCCGAGGCGCTGGCGATCGCCGAGTCGGTCCGCTGACGCGGAACCGGCCCGGCGGCGGCGGTGTAGCTGGGACAACGGCACCGAAGGAGACCCGTCATGCGCAAGCCAGCTCTGCTCGCCGTGCTCACCGGACTGCTGGTCCTGGCCGGCACCGGCCACGCCTCGGCCGGCGGACCCACCAGCGTGCTGCTGGTGCACCCGGACACCGGCCGGTCCGCCGCACTCCACACCACCCAGCCGACGTACCAGGTGCTGTCCGACCTCGTACAGACCACGGCCGCGCTGACCGACCGCGACGCCGGGCCGGACGCGCATACCTCCGGCACGGCCGTGCGGATCACCTGGCTGATCCACGACGTGCAGGTCTGGCGGGTCGACGAGGTGTTCATCGACGCGTCGGGCGGGCCGTGGATCGCGACCCGGGAGAACTGGGACGGCAACCCGCTCGAGGGTGACCGGGTCTGGCACCGCAGTGCCGCGCCGGGTCGTCTGCTCCAGCTGCTCGCCGACCTGAAGGTGCTGGACCCGAAGGCTCCGCTGGTGGACTACCACCCGAGCGTTCCGGCACCGCAGCCCGAAGCCGAGGCAGCGGCCGCGGCGGCGTCCGCTGAGGTGGCCGCCTCCGCCGACAACGACCGGCTCGCGCTGTCCGGGTGGCGTTGGGTGCTCCCGGGCCTGCTCGCCGGTGCGCTGCTGACCTACCTCGCGATCCGGCTCAGCCCTGCCTGGCAACGGCGTAGCACCGGCCCGCGCTGGGAGCTGGTGGACGAGAGCGACAAGTCCTAGGTGCGGCCGTCGGACTCCTGCGCCTCGAACAGGGTCGGCTCGGAGTCGTCGTCGAGCGCCCAGTCGGCGCGCAGGACCGCGAACCCGGCCTTCTCCGCGGCCACGCAGACGGCGATGTCGTCATCGACCAGCACCGCGACCGTGCGCTCCTCCGCGAGCCGCTTGAGCCGGTAGAGCTTCATCGCGACCGACGGCCGCCGGTCGGAGTCGCGGCGCATCAGCAGCCGGCCCTTGGGCAGCCCGTGCTGCTCCAGCCAGCGCTGCGTGTCGCGGCGGATCCGCTCCGGCCGGCCGGTCAGGTAGACGATGTCGTGCTCCTGCGCCAGCGACTCGGCGACCAGCAGGCCGTCGGCGAGCGGCGCGTCGTGCTTGGCCGCTGCGAAGAAGGCGTCCCAGTTCTTCGGACGCCGCTCGACGTGGTGCAGCCGGTGCCGGACGTCCGACAGCGTCGCGTCGATGTCGAGTACGGCGTACGGCTTCTCGTCAGGCACGGGTCCTACCCTGCCACGCCGGAGCTTGGGCCGGGCGGCGCGTTGGCGTGGATCTGTCGGCCCAGCGGGTTAGCGTCGCAGTGCGATGACCAGGGCCATGACCGGTGAGATCACCTTCCTGCACAGCGCCGACTGGCAGCTGGGCATGGTGCGGCGCTTCCTCGGTCCGGACGGCCAGGCCCGGTTCGCGCAGGCCCGGCTGGACGCCGTCGCCCGGATCGGGGAGGTGGCGTCGCAGACGGGTGCCGCGTTCGTGGTCGTGGCCGGCGACGTGTTCGAGCACAACCAGGTGGAGCGGCAGACGATCCTGCGCGCCGCAGAGGCGCTGAAGCGGATCGACGTACCGGTGCTGCTGGTGCCGGGCAACCACGACGCGCTGGAGCCGGGTTCGCTGTGGCTGTCGCCGCAGTGGCGCGCGCACGTGCCGGAGCACGTCACGGTGCTGACCGACAGCACGCCGCACGAGGTGGTGCCGGGGGTGCAGGTGGTGGCCGCGCCGTGGCGCTCGCGCCGGCCGCTGACCGACCCGGTCGCAGCAGCGTACGACGACCTCGCGCCGGCCGGCGACGTACTGCGGGTGCTGGTCGGGCACGGCCAGTTCGACGAGCTGAACGGCGGCCTCACCGACGTACCGCCGATCGACGTGACCGCGCTGGAGCGGGCCCTGGACGACGGCCGGCTGCACTTCGTCGCGCTCGGCGACCGGCACTCGGCGACCAGAGTCCGGGACCGGATCTGGTACGCGGGATCGCAGGAGGTCACCTCCACCGAGGAGAGCGACGCCGGCAACGTGCTCGCGGTGGCGCTGACCCCGGACAGCTGCGAGGTGACCAAGCATCGGGTCGGCACCTGGCACATGATCGAGTACCGCACCGAGGTGGATGGCGAGGAGTCGCTGCACGCGCTGGAGGACTGGTTCGCAGAGCTGCCGGACAAGGAGCGGACCTACATCCGGCTCGGCGTGGCCGGCTCGCTGTCGCTGCCGCTGCTGACCCGGCTGGACGCGATGGTCGACGCGCAGGGCGAGGTGTTCGCCAGCGTGGAGCGGTCCGCGAAGCAATGGCTGGTCCGGCCGATGCCGCAGGACGCGGACTTCGAGGACCTGGCGCTCAGCGGTCCGGCCCGGGCGGCGCTGGACGAGCTGCGCCAGGCGCTGGGCACGGGTGACGACGAGGCCGCGGCGGCGCTGGCGCTGATGCATCGCCTAGCGCTCAACACATCGACAGGGGCCACGCCGCGGGAGACCGGATGAGGATCCACCGGCTCACGGTGCGGAACTTCCGCGCGATCACCGACCGTACCGTGGAGCTGCCGGAGACCGGTACCACGGTGATCGTCGGTGACAACGAGGTCGGCAAGTCGACCCTGGTCGAGGCGATGGTGCTGTTGTTCGACCTGGCCGACGACTCCAAGGCCGCCCGGGTCCGCAACGTGCAGCCGTTCGGCTCCGACGTCGCGCCCGAGGTGGAGGCCGAGCTGACACTGGGCGAGCACCGGCTGGTGTACGCGAAGCGCTGGCTGCGGACCCGGTCCACCGAGCTGACCGTGACCGGCCCGACCGGGACCAGGCGGTCGTTCACCGGACGGGAGGCGCACAACGAGGCCGACCGGCTGTTCCGGAAGTACGTCGACCCGGTGCTGTGGCAGACCCTGCTGGTCGGCCAGGGCCAGTCGCTGGTGCAGCCCGCGCCCGCGGACGCGGAGCCGCTGATCGCCGCGGTGACGGCTGAGTCCGGTGCGACCATCGACGGCGCCTCGATGCCGCTGGTGGCGGCGGTCGAGCAGGAGTACCTGCGCTACTGGACCAAGGGGGGTCGCCCGACGCTGGACTTCGCCCGCGCCGGCGAGGAGCTGGCCGCGGCCGAGGCGCAGGCGGAGGACGCGCGTCGCGCGATGGAGGCGGTCACGGCTGACATCCGGCGTGCGGAACGGCTCGGCCAGGACCTGGTCGACGTCCGCCGCCGACTGGACGAGCAGGCGATGGCGTTCGAGGAGCTCGAGCAGCGTGGCCGCCAGGGCGCCGCACTGCTGGCCCGCCGGGACGCCGCGCTGCAGAAGGCCGACACCGCGCGGGCGAAGCTTGAGAACCGCACCGCCGCGCGCGCCGAACGGGACCGGCTGGTCGCGGAGACCGCGCAGCGCGCCGACGTGGTCGCCGAGCTGCAGGACCGGCTGACCGAGACCGAGCCGGCGCTGACGGCGCGCCTGGCGGCGCTCGAGCATACCCAGGCCGCGTGGACGGCCGCGGTCGAGCAGCGCGACGAGCACCGCACCGCGCTGCACGACGCGGAGCAGCGGCTGGCCCGGCTACGCGACCGCACCGAGCTGGCCCGCCTCGCGGAGCAGCGGTCCGAGGTGGACGCGGTCCGGGAGCGGATCGCGGCCGCGCGGGCGACGATCGAGTCGTGCCGGGTCACCGACGAGCTGCTCGCCGCGCTCGAGGACGCCCGGGCCGCGGTGGTGCTGGCCGAGGCCGCGCTGGAGGCCGGTGCCCCCGAGGTGGTGATACGACGCCTCGGCGGCACGAAGCCCGTCCATATCACCGACGACGCCACCTTGTTCGGCTCGGAGCTGACCGGGTCCGAGCAGGTCGAGCAGCGGGTGTCCGGCGAGCTCCAGGTCGTCGTACCGGGTCAGCTGGAGGTCACCGTCCGGGCCGGGGGAGAGGTGGCCACCCTGCGGAAGGCGGTGGAGCAGGCGTTGCGGCGCGAACGGCAGCTGCTCGGCGACGCCGGGGCCCGCGACCTGGCCGCCACGCGGGAGCTGGTCCGGCGCCGTGACGTTGCCGCAGCCGAGCTGGCCGAGGCCCGCCGGACCGAGGCGTCGCTGGTGTCCGCGGGCGACCCGGCCGAGCGGATCGCGATCCTCACCGCCCGGCTCGGCTCCGGTGACGAGCCCGGGACCGACCTCGACACGGCGCAGGCCGTGGTCGACGAGCTGCGCTCCACGCTGGCAGCGGACGAGCTGGCGGTGGCCGACGCGGAGTTCGCCGCCACCCAGGCCCGGAAGGCGGCCGACGACGACCGGTCCGCCACGGTCCGGGCCGGCGCCCGGCTCGAGGTCGAGCTGGACCGGCTGGCCGGCGCCGAACGATCGCTGGCCGACGCCCGCGCGACCATTCCCGACGACGCCGTGCTGGCCGCGGAGAGCGAGGCGGTCGCCGCGGTCGAGGCGATGATCACCGAGCTCGACACGCTGCAGACCGAGGTGCTCGACGCGGGCGCGGACGAGCTGCCGGTCCGGCTCGCCGACGCCCGCCAGGTGCTCGACCAGATCCGCGCCGAGCACGAGGAGCTGCGCGACGACCTGCGCCGGACCGAGGGCCGGCTCGAACAGTCCGGCACCGACGGGCTGGCCACCCGGCGCGACACCGCCGAGGTGGCGCTGGACCGGTGCCGGTTCGGCTACGAGCTGCTGCGCCGCCGCGCGGACGCGGCCCGCCGGGTGCGGGAGACACTCGGGCGGCACCGCACCGAGGCGCAGAACCGGTACGCCGAACCGTTGCGCAGCCGGATCGAGGCGCTCGGCCGCACCGTGTACGGGCCAGCCTTCTCGGTCACGCTGGACGACGACCTGGCGGTGTCCGAGCGGCAGCTGAACGGGATCCGGCTGCCGGTCGACCAGCTGTCCACCGGCGCCCGCGAGCAGCTCGCGATCATCACCCGGCTGGCGATCAGCCACCTGGTCGGCACTGGCGAGGGCAGCGTGCCGGCGATCTTCGACGACGCGCTCGGCTGGTCCGACAGGGGCCGGCTCCGGGAGATGGGCGCCCTGCTCGGCCGCGCCGGTGAGCAGGGCCAGGTGATCGTGCTGACCTGCGTCCCGGAGCGGTACGACTACGTGCCCGGCCGGACCGTGATCCGGCTCGCGGGCTGACCCGTCACGCCATCGGCAGCACGGTCAGCGGCTTCGTGGTCGGTGCCGCCGAGCCGCCCTCGGGTTCGACGGTGAGTCCGAACGCGGCCGCGTCCGCGATACCGCTGGCCGTCACCGTGCTGGTACGGCGCGGCGCCCGGCCGATCAGCCCGATCGAACGGGCCTGCTGCTCGTCGTCCAGGAACCACAGCTGGTACTCGTGGTCGGTCGGCGCCTCCGGCAGCCGGTCCAGGATGACCATCGCGGTGTCCTGGCTGCGCGACGACACCACGGTCGCGCGACCGCCGCCGGTCACCGGTCCGCGGACTGTCTGCGCATCCGGTTCGGCGAGCAGTGCCGCGAGCTGATCGCTGTCGCGGCGAGCACGGGACGCATCCCGGTACTGGTCCACCGCGAGCCCGCCGGCGCCCGCGACCGCGAGGCCGGCCGCGGCCAGCGTGAGCAGGTTGCGCCGGGTGTAGCGCCGCTCGGGGATCTCGTCCTCCTCAGCCGGTGCGCGGTGCCGCGGTTGTGGCGGCAGCTGGCGGGTGCTGCCGATCGTCGCCATCACCCGGCCCTTGAGCCGGTCCGGCGGATCCGCCGCCGCGGCGCTGCCGAGCCGGACGGCGACCTCGGTCAGCTCGGCCACCTCCTGCCGGCAGGCCGCGCAGTCCGCGAGGTGCGCCTCGAACCCGGCGCGCTCGTCCTCGGGCAGCGCGTTGAGCACGTACGGGCCGGTCAGCGCGTGCACCTCTGGTGCCATGTCAGTCATGCTCACTCACCCCGTCACCACACCCAGGCAGTCACGCATCCGGATCAGACCGTCGCGCATCCGCGCCTTGATCGTCGCCAGGTTGGCGTCCAGCAGCTCGGCCACCTCTCGATAGGAGTATCCGCCGTAGTAGGCCAGTGTCACCGACTCCCGCTGCAGCTCGGTCAGGCTGGACAGGCAACGGCGTACCTGCTCGGACTCCAGCCGGGTGGTGGCTGCCTCGCTCACCGCGTCGTACGCCACGTCGGCGGATGTCGCCGCGACGGCCTGCTCGCGGTCGGTCGCGGCCTGTTCGGAGCGGACCCTGTCGATGGCCCGGCGGTGCGCCATCGTCAGTACCCAGGACGACACCGAGCCGCGCTTCGGGTCGAAGCGGGTGGCGGTCCGCCACACCTCGACCAGAACCTCCTGGGTCACCTCCTCGGACTGGGCGGGGTTCCGCAGCACCCGGCGCACCATTCCGTAGACCCGGGGCGTCAGCTCGTCGTACAGCTCGGAGAACGCGGCGGTGTCGCCGCGCGCGACCCTGGCCATCAGGTCGCCGGTGGCATCGGTACCGTCGCCCCGGCCCGCCGGTGCCGGCCAGGGCGACGACGCTCCGCCGGTCACGGCACCATCGTTCAGGTCCACAGCCTCACTTCACCAGCCCTCGCGCTAGGAGACATCCCCGGACACGGGTGATTCGTAGCCACCCGGCATCCGGATGGGTCAGTGCACGATCCGGTCCGGGCGGTTGTAGACCACACAGCGCTCGCCACGCACGAACCCGGCCACGGTCACCTCGAACCGGCGGGCCAGGTCAACCGCCAGGCTGGACGGCGCCCCGACCGCCACCACCAGCCCGACACCGGCGGCGACGGCCTTCTGGACGATCTCGTACCCGGCCCGGCCGCTGACGACCAGCGCCAGACCGGCCCGGGACCGGCCGTTCAGCAGGGTCCAGCCGACGGCCTTGTCGACCGCGTTGTGCCGGCCGATGTCCTCGCGCACCACCGCCGCGGTCCCGGCGGCGTCGAACAGCCCGGCGGCGTGCAGCCCGCCGGTCCGGCTGAAAGCGGGCTGCGCTTCCCGGAGCAGGTCCGGCAGCCGCCGTACCAGGTCCACGTCGACGGTCAGCGACTCGTCCACCGGCGGGTAGTCGCGCTCCGCGAGCTCGTCAAGGCTCTGCTGCCCGCACACCCCGCAGGCCGCGGACGTCACGCCGTACCGGGGTGCCGGGTCGCGCGGCGGAGGACCGGCGAGCGTCACGGTTACGGTGTTGTACCGCTGCTCCAGGGTGAGCACGGCGTCGGTGCAGTACGCCACGGTGTCCAGGCCGTCGAGTCCGACCAGACCCTCGGCGTGGCAGAACCCGGCGGCGAGCTCGAAGTCCGAGCCCGGCGTGCGCATCGTCACCGCCAGCGGCTCGGCCCGCCGGCCGGGCCAGGCCAGGCGCAGCTCCATCGGCTCCTCGGTGGCCAGCGCATCCTCGCGCCGGGACACCTTGTCGCCGTCGAGTACCTCGACCCTCGTCCTGGTGGTCGGCCCGGTGCTGCTCATGCGTCCAACCTATGTGGGCTCGATCAGAGTCCGAAGACCTGACGGACGGCGACGGTTCTGCGCAGGTCGTCGGCTGCGTCGCTGACGGCGCGCCGGATCCCGGCGCCGACCGTCTGGTCCGCGGCCAGCGCGTCGGCCTTCGCGACCACTGCCTGGTCCACGAACACGCCCGGGAAGGCCAGGCCCGCCGCGGCACTCACCACCCAGCCGGACCGCAGCTTCTCGGTGCCGGCGATCTCAGCGAAGTAGCGGTCCACGTACGGCGCGGTGACCTCGGTCTGGGCAGGGTGCCAGAAACCCTCGCAGGCGGCGTACAGCTGGTAGTTCGCGACCTCGCCGTCGCTGACGATCTGCGCCCACGCGCGTTCCTTCGCCGCGGCGGTCGGCTGCGCCGCGCGGCAGCGGGTGGCGTGCACGATGCCCTCGGAGGACTTGTCCCGAGCCAGCTCGGCGTCGATCTCGTCATCGCCGATCGCGCCCAGCCGGGCGAGCCGGAGCGTGATCAGCCAGCGCAGGTCCGCGTCGACGGCCAGCCCCTCCGGAACGGCGCGTCCCTCGAGCCAGCCGCGCAGCGGGCCGGCGTCGGCCGTGGTCGCGATCATGCCGCGGGTGACCGCGAGCTGCAGGCTGCTGCCGGCCGGGGTCCGCGGCAGTCGCTCGGTCAGCACCTCGGCCACCCGCGACGTGTACGGCTCCGCGGGCAAGAAGCCGCCGAGCACCCTGGTCCGGGTCCAGCTCGCCAGCGAGCCGAGTGCGATGTCGGAGTCCTCGCGCGCGAGTGCCGCGCACAGCACGTCGAACGCGAGCCGCGGGTCCAGCTCGGCGTTCTCCACGGCGTCCCGCACGCTGTTCCAGACCACCGCCCGGGTGACCGGGTCGGTCAGCTTCGGCAGTACGGCGGCGAGGTTCGCCAGGCTCTGCTCGTCCAGCCGGACCTTGGCCCAGGTGTCGTCGCCCGCGTCGGGGATCACCAGCGCGGCACCCGGGTCCAGCTCGACCTCGACGGCGTCGGCGTCCAGCAGCACCTCGACCCGCTGGCCCGCTCCGTTCTCGTCGTACCCGCCGACGCTGAACCGGTGCGGCCGTTGCGCCGGGAAGGCCTCTGGCGCGGTCCGGCTCAGCCGGACCCCGGTCGCGGTCCGTTCGGCGCGGACGGTGTCCAGTCCGGGAGTGCGCAGCCAGGCCTGCGCCCAGCGGTCCAGATCCACGGCGCCCGCGTCGGTCCAGGCACGCAGCAGGTCCGCGAGGGTGGCGTTGCCGAACTCGTGACCGGTGATGTGCGCCCTGACCCCGGTAAGGAACACGTCGTCGCCGAGGTACGACACCAGCTGCTTGAGCACCGCCGCGCCCTTGGCGTACGAGATGCCGTCGAAGTCGTCCAGTGCCGCCCGGGCATCCTTCACCGGGTCGCTGGCCACCGGGTGCGTCGAGGCTCGCTGGTCCGCCTTCATGCCCCACCACTTGCGCGCGAACGCGAAGTCGATCCAGTTGTCGGTGTACCGGGTCGCGGTGGTGGAGACCCGGTGGGCCATGTACTCGGCGAACGACTCGTTCAGCCACAGGTCGTTCCACCACCGCATCGTCACGGTGTCGCCGAACCACTGGTGCGCCATCTCGTGCACCACGGTCCGGGCCCGGGTGCTGCGCTCGCCCTCGGTCACCGCGGACCGGAACACCATCTCGTCCCGGAACGTCACGCAGCCCGGGTTCTCCATCGCGCCGGCGTTGAACTCGGGCACGAACGCCTGGTGGTACTCGCCGAACGGGTAGCGGTACCCGAACAACCGGTGGAACTCGTCGAAGGCCTGCCGGGTGACGGTGAACAGGTCGTCGGCCTCGCGGTCCAGGTGCTCACCAAGCGACCGCCGGCAGG
>Ga0075419_10002370_pt1 | contig 12144 bp, 12 predicted proteins | sample SoiMetdeltSBSDD3_FD_76900 | JGI IMG/M metagenome (GOLD analysis project Ga0075419, IMG submission 76900) | Bulk soil microbial communities from a Populus tree surrounding site in Tennessee, USA - Soil MetaG P. deltoides SBSDD3 | ecosystem: Environmental > Terrestrial > Soil > Tree plantation... | reverse complement strand
TTCAAGGTACCCGAGCAGGAGAAGACAGAGGTTCTCGGTGCGTTCGCGGCGCACAAGGACGAGGTGACCGAAGGGTACCGGGATGCGGCGTAGCTGACGCTAGGACGTCGCGTCCCGCATCGAGCGCGCGTCCTGGCCGGCGAGCGGATCGCCGCCCACCTCGGCGTTGTGGGCATGGGCAAGGTGATGAAGGCCGAAGACCGAGTCCATCCCGGTCTGCAGGCCCATCAGGTCCTCGGCCTGGTTGACCGCCTTCTTCGCCAGCGCCAGCCCGAGCCGGGGCATGGCGGCGATCCGCCGGGCGATGTCCATAGTGGATTCTTCCAGCTCTGTTCGGGGAACCACCCGGTTGACCATGCCCAACTCCAGGGCGCGCCCGGCGCCCACCCGCTCGCCGAGAAACAGAAACTCCTTGGCGAATCGCGGACCCATCACCCACGGATGGGCAAAATACTCCACCCCGGGGATGCCCATCCGCACCACCGGATCGGCGAAGAACGCGTCTTCGGCGGCCACGACGAGGTCACAGCACCACGCGAGCATCAGCCCGCCGGCGACACAGGCGCCCTGCACCATCGCGATCGTCGGTTTCGGTATCTCCCGCCAGCGCCGGCACATGCCGAGATAGACCTCGGACTCGCGGGCGAACCGGCTCTCCCCGCCCGCCTTGCCGACATGGTCCCACCACAGCCCGGCCCGCCGGACGAACGACCGGTCGATGTCGCGCTCAGGAGTACCGATGTCGTGGCCGGCCGAGAAGTGGTCGCCGGCGCCGCCGAGGACGACGACCCGCACGTCATCGTCGGCGGCGGCTTCGTAGAAGGCGTCGTCCAAGGCGTACGTCATGGCCGAGTTCTGCGCGTTGCGGTACCGGGGACGGTTCATCGTGACCACCGCCACCGGTCCATCCGTCCGGTAGCGGACGACATCGGAGCTCATGGGAAACCACCCTTCGGCAGGTCGAGTGCGGCGGCGAGACGGTCGAGGTGGGAATCGGTACCGCAGCTCGCGGCGAGCGCCCAAGTCCGTTTGGCGTACAGATGCAGGTCGTACTCCACCGTGTAGCCGATGGCCCCGTGGCATTGGATGGCCGTCTTGGCCATTGTCCGGGCCGCGTCGCCGGCGAGCAGTACCGCGATGGACACGTCCTGCCGGCGGCTACCGGTCCGGTGGGCCAGCGCCCAGCCCGCCGCGAGCACGGCCGGCATCGCGAACTCGAGACCCAGCAACGCGTCCGCCAACCGGTGCTGGACGGCCTGGAAGGAGCCGATCGGCGCACCGAACTGGCGGCGCGTCCCGACGTAGCCGACGGTCAGGTCCAACATCCGGCGTCCCAGGCCCAGCAACTGCGCCGCGGTAGCCAGGTCGGCGCGGTCGAGGCACAGGTCGACCAGCTCCGGGTCGTCGGTGACGGTACCGGCGGACGGCAGGGCCAGCCGGGCGGCCGCCCGCGATCCATCCACAGTAGACACCACGGCGGTCGTGAGCGGCTCGACGATCCGGGCGCGACCATCGCGCAGCACCAGCACGAGGTCGGCCAGCATGCCGTACGGGACCAGATCGCCCGCGCCAGCGATTGCGACGCGGGTCGTCCCGGCCAACACGCCGGGCAGGTAGCCACCCGGGTCTCCGGTGGCCGCGAGCAGCGGAGCGGCGACGGCCATGGTCTCCGCCACGGGCAACGGTACCGCCGCGTAGCCGACCTCGGTCAGGATCGGTACCAGGTCGGTCTCCCCGAGGCCCAACCCTCCACAGTGGACCGGTACCGCCGCGCCGAACAATCCCATCCGCGCCAGGTCCCGCCAGAGCGCCGCCACGGCGGCCGGATCGCCGGGCGGCCATGCGGCGCGGACGAGCGCCGGCGGGCACTCGAGCGCGAGCATGTCCCGCACCGCGTCGCGCAACGCCACCTGGTCCGCGTCGAGACAGAAGCGCATCACGGCGCCCGCGGCAGCCCGAGCACCCGCTCGGCGACGATGGTGCGCTGGATCTCGTTGGTCCCGGCGTAGATGGGACCGGCCAGGGAGAAGAGGAACCCGCGGCTCCACGCGGTGTCGGTCTCGGCCTCGGCGCCGAGCAGCTCGAGCGCGGTCTCGTGCAGCTCGATGTCCAACTCGGACCAGAACAGCTTGTTCAGGCTGGCTCTCGCGCCCGGCTGTGCGCCGTCCAGCATGGCACTCACTTGATGCCGGGTGAACATCTGGTACGCCTGCGCACCCACCCAGGCCCGGATGACCCGATCCCGCAGGCGCGGACTCAACGCTTCCGCGCGGGATCGGGCCAGCGCGACGAGCCGGTCGGCGGTAGCCAGGAACCGTCCCGGCGAACGCAGCGAAAGCCCGCGCTCCGAGCTGGCCGTCGACATGGCCACCCGCCAGCCGTTGCCGACACCGCCGAGCACCGCGTCGTCGGGCACGAGCACGTCGACGAAGGTGACCTCGGCGAAGCCCTCGTCGCCGTCCAGCCGCCCGAAGCCACGGACGGTCACACCCGGCGCGCCCAGCGGTACCAGGAAGTACGTCAGCCCCCGATGCCGCCCCGCCGTCGGGTCGGTGCGGAACAGTCCAAAGAGGTGGGTGCAGAACGCACCTCGCGTCGTCCAGGTCTTCTGCCCGGACAGCCGCCAGCCGCCGGCCGCGTCGTCGCGCACGGCTCGGCTGGTGATCGCGGCGAGGTCGCTGCCCGCCTCCGGCTCCGACCAGCCCTGGCACCACAGGTCCTCCGCCGCGGCGATCCGCGGCAGGAGGTGATCCTGCTGAGCCGGTGTGCCGAACTCGTACAGGGTCGGAGCGAGCAGGAAGATACCGTTCTGCGTGACCCGTTGCGGGGCTCCGGCGGCGTAGTACTCCTCCTCGAAGACGAGCCACTCCCACAGGGACGCGTCGCGACCGCCGTACCGCTCCGGCCACGAGACCACCGACCACCGGGCGTCGAAGAGCCGCCGCTCCCACTCGACGTGGCGGGCGAACCCCTCGCGGGTATCGCCGGACGGCAACGGCGGCGACGGTACGTTGGCCCGCAGCCACGCTCTCGCCGAGGTGCGGAACCGCGCCTCCTCGGCCGTGTCGACGAGGTCTATCATCGGCCGAACTCGCTTCGCACCCGGTCGGCCACCCCGGACAGGTTCAGCTCGAAGGTGTACCCCTGCTCGTAGCGGTAGCTCCGCTTGATGTCCCACGGGTCGATGCCGTTGAGCGAGGCCTTCGCCGCCCGGATGACGGCGGGATCCTTGGCGGCTATCACCCGCGCGACCTCGAACGCCGCGTCGCGCAACTCGTCGCGGCTCACCACCCGCAGCACCGAGCCGTACGCGTGCAGTTCCGCGGCGGTAGCGGTGGCCGAGGTGTACATCATGGCCCGCATCCGGTGTTGTGGTACCAGACGCGCGAGGTGGGTCGCCGCGCCCAAGGCACCTCTGTCCACTTCGGGCAGACCGAAGGTCGCGTCGTCACTGGCCACGATGACATCGGCGGTGCCGACCAGTCCGACACCGCCCCCGAGGCAGTAGCCGTGGACCGCGGCGACCACCGGTACCGGACAGTCGTAGACCGCGGCGAACGCGGCCGCGCAGCCGCGGTTGACCTCGAGCAGGGCGGTGAAGTCCGCGCTGCGCTGCAGCTCCTTGAGGTCCACGCCGGCGTTGAAGCCGCGGCCCTCCGCCCGCAGAACGACCGCCCGGACCTTCGCCTGGGTACCGAGCCGGTTCAGCGTCTCCGCGAGCGCGAACCAGCCCGCGACCGGCAGGGCGTTGACGGGTGGATGTGCCATCACCACCTCGGCGACACCGTCCGCGTGCACCTCTGACGTGATCATCGTTGACCGCTGACCGAGACGACCTCGCCCACGAGGTACGAGGCGTAGTCGCTGGCGAGAAACACGATCACGTTGGCCACCTCCCACGGCTCCGCGGCCCTGCCGAACGCCTCGTTGGCGGCGAGTCTCGTCAGCAGCTCGTCCGAGGTCACCTTCGACAGGTGCTCGTGCATCGCGATGCTGGGCGCGACCGCGTTGATGCGCACGCCGGCCCGGGCCGCCTCCAGCGCCGCACAACGGGTCAACGCCATGACACCGGCCTTCGCCGCCGCGTAGTGCGCCTGGCCGGCCTGAGCACGCCAGCCGAGTACCGAGGCGTTGTTGACGATCGCCCCGCTGCCCCGGGGCATCATGTGCCGCAGCGCCGCCCGGGTGCACCGGAACGTACCGGTCAGCGTCACGTCGAGCACCCGGTGCCACTGGTCGTCGGTCATGTCGACCACGTCGGCGGTACCGCCGAGACCGGCGTTGTTGACCAGCACGTCGAGGTGTCCGTACCGATCGACGACCGTGTCCACCATCAGCTGTACCTGCTCTTCGATGGTCACATCACACTCGATGGCCAGTGGCGGTTCACCGGTCAGCTCGGCCAACCGGTCGGCCGCCTCGGCGAGCCGGCGGGTGTGCCGATCGCTGATCGCCACCCGCGCACCCTCCTCCGCGCACCGGCGGGCCGTGGCGTAACCGATGCCCGTACCGGCCGCCGCGGTCACCAGCACGGTCCGCCCGGCGAGCAACTGATGGCTATCCGGCATCGCGGCCGCCCTTCGTAAGGCTGGCCAGCACGTCCTCGGCCTGGGCGACGATGCGCTCGATCAGCTCGGCGCAGCTCGGCAGGTCCTCGATGAGACCGGTCACCTGCCCCGTGGCCAGCACACCGATCTCCGGCCGACCGTCCACTATGGCCGCCCGCAGCAACGCGGGGGTGTTCGCGGCGAGCAACACCTGGCTCAGGCGCAGGTCGTGCGCGCGTCTCATGGATCTGCCCTCCCGGACCATGTCCCGCCAACTCGACCCGGAGTGCCGGCGGAACGCGGCGGCGCTGCGCACCGAGCGCAGCAGCCGGCGGGTCGGTCCAGTGTGGACGATGCGGTCGACGAACGGAGTACGCAGCAGCCGTTGCGGAACGCCGTCGAGGGCATCGGTCAGCACGGTGTCCGTGACCGAAGCGCTCAGGTAGAGCTGCTTGACCTCGGTGGCCACCGGGCTGTCGGTGGTCAGCAGGAACCGCGTACCCATCGCGATGCCAGCGGCCCCGTAGGCGAGCGCGGCCACGAGCCCGCGACCGTCGAAGAACCCACCGGCCGCGATCACCGGGATGTCGACCGCGTCCACCACTTGGGGCAGGAGCAACGAGGTCGGTACCGGTCCGGTGTGCCCTCCCCCCTCACCGCCTTGCACCACAACGGCATCGGCGCCCATCGCGGCCACTTTCTCGGCGTGGCGGCGGGCCCCGACCGACGGTACGACCACCACCCCGGCCTCCTTCAGCCGCTCGATCAGCTCGGGCCGCGGCGCGAGCGCGAAGGACGCGACCTTCACCTGCTCGCGGATCAGCAGCTCGACCCGGGCCGGCGCGTCCGGCGCGTCGGCGCGGAGGTTGACCCCGAACGGTCTTTCCGTCCGTCGCTTGGTCTCCACGATGGCCGCGTCCAGATCGGACAGACTCAGCGTGGCGCCCGCGATGATGCCCAGCCCGCCGGCGTTGGCGGTCGCCGATGTGAGCCGTGGTCCGGACACGTAGCCCATGCCGGTCTGCACGATCGGGTAGCGCACCCCGAACAGGTCGCAGATCGCGGTGTGCAGCCCGGTCATCCGGTCACCTCGTGCGCTCTGGCGTCGCGCGGGTCGATCACCGTACGGATCAGCTCGAGCTCGTGCGGTGTGGGCAACCGGGTCTCCGGTACCTCTCCGGTGATCGCGAGCTCGAAGCCGGTCGCCGCCACCACCTGCGCCACGGTCACTCCAGGGTGGACGGACACGAGTCGCATCCGGCGGTCCGGCGTCGCGAAGTCGAAGACGCCGAGGTCGCTCACCACCCGCCGCACCTCGTGGTAGCGGGTGGCGGCCGGTCCCGCCGCGGCGGCGCGGTCGTAGCCGACACCGCTGACCATGTCGACCGCGGCGACGAACGAGCGCGGCCCGTGCCGGTGGACCCAGTAGCTGGTCGGGTGGTGCACGGTGTTGCCCGGCGCCCCGCGCACGCCCAGGAGGGCCACGGTCGGCCGGTCGTAGTCGCCGATGGCGGAGATGTTCGCGTTCCCGTAGCGGTCGATCTGGCTCGGGCCCATCATCACGTGTCGCTTGCCTGTGTAGAGCAGATCGAACACCGCGCGGTACGGCAGCCAGCCCTCGATGACGGCCGGCCGCTCCCCGATCGCCCACGTGCCCCGGCCGAGCATCGCCTCACCGTCGGAGAGCAGCAGATCGGGCGCGAAGGTGGCGCGGGCGAGGCGGGCGCCGATCGTCGGTATCACACCCGTCGGGCTCGCCAGGATCTCCCCGTCGCCGCGCCACACCTCGGCACAGGCGACCGCACAGATCTCCGCCCGGGTCGCGGGAGTCATGTCGCGACCGCGGCCTGGTACGCGGCCTCGTCCGAGTCCAGGTACCGATCCCGGAACGCGGCCCAGGCCGTGGCATCGCGGGCCGCGTTCGCGTACCGGAGTTGGAAGTCCTCGTCCCGACCGTAGTCGGGATCGCACGAGGTGAAGTGGGCGCCGCGTGGCGCCTCCACGACACCGCGCACCATCCAGCGGTGGATGCGCAGGGTCTGTACCGGCGCGGTGGCGGTCAGCTCCTCCGTCGTGACGATGCGCTCGCAGGAGACGTACGCCCGTTGCGCGGCCATGCAGAACAAGTCGTCGAAGTACGGGTCCGGGCCGAGGAACTGCGCGTTGCCGTGCGCGTCGGCCCGGTTGAGATGTACGAGCGCGGCATCCAGCCGCAGCGCCGGGACGGCCACGAGCTCCTCACCGTCGTCGTACGGCGAGGCGACGGTTCGCAAAAGGGGGTTGACGCGCAGCACGTCCGAGCCGAGGCCGACCCGGGTGGGCAGGAACGGCAGGCGGCAAGCGGCGGCGTAGAGCGCCCAGCGCAGCATGCCCTCGTCGTACTCGGTCACCTCGATCGAACCGGACTGCCGGGCCGCGCGGAAGTGCGGTTCCAGCGCGATGGTGTCGAGCGAGACGAACCCGTAGACCAGCCGGCGCACCTTGCCCGCGGCCAGTAGCAGACCGACATCGGGCCCGCCGTAGCTGGCCACAGTCAGGTCGGTCAGCTCGGAGCGGAGGATCGCGCGGACGAGCGACATGGGTTTGCGCCGCGAACCCCAGCCGCCGATGCCGATCGTCATGCCGGAGTGCAGCTCCGCAACGACCTCGGCCTCGGTCATCCGCTTGTCCGCCATCGGTCATGAATGTACCAAGCGCTTGGTTGGCTACGCTAGGGTGTGCGCATGGCCCGTGAGCCCATTGACCGGCGTGAGCACATCCTGGCAAGCGCCGCGGCACTGTTCGCCCGCAAGGGCGTGGCCGCGACAACGGTCCGGGAGATAGCGGACGAGGTCGGCATCCTCTCCGGCAGCCTCTACCACCACTTCGAGTCCAAGGAAGCCATCGTGGACGAGATAATCTCGTCCTATCTGGAGGATCTGCGCGCTCGGTACAAGCGCGTGCTGGCCAGCGATGCCGACCCGCGTACCCGGCTGCACGATCTGGTCGTCGCCTCCCTCGATGTGGTCGAGGCGCATCCGCATGCCACCGAGATCTACCAGAACGACGTGAGCTACCTGAGCCGGCTGGAGCGGTTCGCGTACCTAAAGACGACCGCCCGGGAGGTGCAGGCTTGCTGGATCGAGGTCATCAACGCGGGCGTGGCGCAGGGCGCGTTCCGGTCGGACATCGAGCCGAAGATTCTCTACCGGCTGATGCGGGACGCGGTCTGGCTGTCGGTCCGGTGGTTCAAGCCGAGACGCGACTATCCGGTCTCCCGGCTGGCCGAAGACTGCACGTCGCTGTTCATCGACGGTCTGGCTCACCGCGCAGGACGCCCTTGAGTACCTTGCCGCCGGCGTTGCGCGGCAGCGCGTCGACGAACACCACGGTCCGCGGCACCTTGTAGTTGGCCAGCCGCTCCCGGCAGTACCCGATCAGCTCCGCCTCGCTGGTCCGGGCGCCGGCACGCACCACCACGAATGCCCGCCCGACCTCGCCCAGCCGTTCGTCCGGTACGCCGACGACCGCGGCCTCCACCACCGCCACGTGCCCGGCGAGGGTCTGCTCGATCTCGGCCGGATAGGTGTTGAAGCCGCCGACGATGAACATGTCCTTGAGGCGGTCCGTGATGCGCAGGTAGCCGCGCTCGTCCAGCACTCCGATGTCCCCTGTGTGCAACCAGCCATCGGCATCCACAGTGGACTTCGTGGCGGCCTCGTCCTCGAAGTAGCCGCGCATGACGTTGTACCCGCGCACGACCACTTCCCCCGGTTCGCCGACGACGCGCACCTCGACACCCGGGACCGCCCGTCCACAGGTGGTGGCGATGGTGAGCGGGTCATCGTCGGCGCGGCACATCGTGACGGTGCCACAGGACTCGGTGAGCCCGTACGCCGTCAGGATCGTGGCGAAGGACAGTTCCGCCCGCATACGTTCGATCATCGCGACCGGGACCACGGCCGCGCCCGTGACCGCCACCCGCAGGCTCGACAGGTCCCGGCGGTGGCGGTCCGGATGGTCCAGGATGGACAGATAGAGCGTGGGCGGCCCGGGCAGCACGGTGATCCGCTCCTGCTCGACGAGCTGTAGCGTCGTGTCCACATCGAACACCGGCTGTGACACGATCGTGGCCCCGCGCAGGAGGCAGGCGATGATGCCGGCCTTGAGGCCGAACGTGTGGAAGAACGGGTTCACTATCAGGTAGCGGTCCCCGGCCCGCAGACCGGCCAGCTCGCTCCAGGTGGCGTACAGCGCCGTGGTCTGGCCGTGGGTCAGCATCGCGCCCTTGGGCAGCCCGGTGGTGCCCGACGTGAACGAGATGTCGGAGAGGTCGTCGGGTCGTACCTTGTCGAGCACCGCCGACCCGGTTTCGGCGAACGGCGTCCGGCCGAACACCACCACGGTCTCCAGGTCGGGCAGGTCCTCCCCGGCGAGCATCCCGACGTAGTCGTTGCCCAGGAACGGTTCGACGGTGAAGAGCAGCCGGGCTCGCGTACGGCGGAGGATGTAACCGGCCTCGGCGCCCTTGAACCGGGTGTTGAGCGGCACCAGCACCGCACCGGCGCTCATCGTGCCGAGCGCGGCGACGACCCAGTGCCAGCTGTTGGGCGCCCAGATCGAGAGCCGGTCACCGGCGCGCACGCCACGGAATGCGAGCGCGCGCGCGAACCTGTCGACCTCGTCCGCCAGCGCCGCGAAGGTGAGGCGGACCGCCCCGTCGACCACGGCCACACCGTCCGGCCACCTGCGCGCGACGGCGGCCACGAGGTCGGGCACTGTCCGCGCGGCCAGAGGCTCCACGCTGGCGAGCTTACCAAGCAAGCGTACGCTTGGTAAGCTGGCCGGCGTGGCGGAGGCGTACCTTGTCGAGGCCGTGCGCACGCCGGTCGGTCGCCGAGGCGGCGGTCTATCGACGATCCACCCGGCCGATCTCGGGGCGCACGTGCTCCGCGAGCTGATACGGCGAACCGGGGTGGACCCGGCGGCAATGGACGACGTGGTCTTCGGCTGCGTGGACACGATCGGACCTCAGGCCGGCAACATCGCGCGTACCGCGTGGTTGGCGGCCGGCCTGCCCGAAGAGGTTCCCGGGGTCACCGTCGACCGCCAGTGTGGGTCGTCCCAGCAGGCGCTCCACTTCGCCGCGCAGGCCGTGATGTCCGGCACCGCGGACCTCGTCGTCGCCGGCGGCGTGCAGAACATGAGCATGGTGTCGATCGGCGCCGCGATGACCGCCGGCCACGCCCATCCTTTCTCCGGGTCTGTTGGCTGGACGCGACGATACGGCGCCCAGGAGATCTCGCAGTTCCGCGCGGCCGAGCTGATTGCCGAGAAATGGGACATCGGCCGTGCGGAGATGGAGGAGTACGCGCTGGAGAGCCACCGCCGCGCGGCGCTGGCGATCGACGCGGGCCGGTTCGATCGCGAGGTCTCCCCCATCGGGACGGTGACCGCCGACGAAGGACCGCGCAGGGACACGACGCTGGAACGGATGGCGGCGCTGCCGAGCCTCGTCGACGGTGGTCGGGTCACCGCGGCGCTGGCGAGCCAGATCTCCGACGGCGCGGCGGCGATCCTCGTCGCGTCCGAGCGCGCGTTGCGTACGCACGGCCTGCGTCCCCGGGCCCGGATCCACCATCTCGCCGTGCGGGCGGCCGATCCGGTTCTCATGCTGACCGGACCGATCCCGGCCACGGCTCGCGCATTGGACCGGACCGGGTTGCGTATCGACGACATCGACCTGGTCGAAATCAACGAGGCGTTCGCCCCAGTGGTGCTTGCCTGGCAACGCGAGACCGGAGCGGACCTGTCCCGGGTGAACGTCAACGGTGGCGCGATCGCGCTCGGCCACCCGCTCGGCGCGACCGGCGCCCGCCTGATGACCACGCTGCTGCACGAGCTCGAGCGCATCGAAGGACGGTACGGGTTGCAGACGATGTGCGAAGGTGGCGGCACCGCGAATGTCACCATTATCGAACGCGTTTGAGCTGACCGGCCAGGTAGCACTGGTCACCGGTGGGACCCGGGGCATCGGCCGGGCCATCGCCACGCGGCTGTGCGAAGCGGGCGCGGTGGTGCTCGTCTGCGCCCGCAACGAGCCCGCATCTCTCGGCGGCGGTCTCGAGTTCGTCGCCGCCGACGTGCGCGATCCCGATGAGGCGGCGCGTGTCGTCGCCGAGGCGGTACGCCGCTTCGGCCGCTTGGACATCGCCGTCAACAACGCCGGCGGGACACCCGAGGTTCCCGCGGCGACCGCGTCGGCCAACCTCGTCACCGCGGTAGTGCGGCTCAACCTGCTTGCGCCGTTCTTCGTCGCGCAGGCCGCCAACGCGGTGATGCGACAACAAGCCACCGGCGGCCTGATACTCAACATCGGCAGCGTCGCGGCAACCCGGCCCGCTGCCGGCACCGCGATGTACGCCGCGGCCAAGGCCGGTCTCGTGACGCTCACGCGAGCGCTGGCGCTGGAATGGGCCCCGGCGGTACGGGTCAACTGTGTCACCGCCGGTCTCGTGCGGACCGAAGCCAGCACGCAGCACTACGGCGACGAGCAGTCGGTCGCCGCGACCGTGCCACTGGGCCGGATAGCCGTCCCCGACGACATCGCGGGCGCCTGCCTGCTGCTCGCCTCCCCGCTGGCGGCGTACGTGACCGGGGCGAATCTCGTGGTGGACGGCGGTGGTGTCACAAACCCGCTCGGGCACCGATCAGCCGCCGTAGGCTCACCGGATCACCGTGGGTGAGCCGGTTCACGGTGGCCCGCTTGAAGTACCGGTGTGCCTCGTGCTCCCAGGTGAACCCGATACCGCCGTGCAGTTGGATGCTCTCCGCCGTGATGGTGTAGGCGGCCTCGGCCGCCACGAGCTTCGCCAGCGGCGCGACGACGGGCAGCTCGGATGCTGGCGCGCGTACCGCGTACCAGGCCGACGACGTCGCCGCCTCGAGTGACACGGCGAGGTCGGCCACCCGGTGCCGGAGCGCCTGGAAGGCAGCCAGCGGCCGGCCGAACTGCTCACGGGTCCCCAGGTGGGCCACTGTCAGGTCGAGGCTCGCCGCTGCCACCCCGACGGACTCCACCGCGAGCAGGGTGTGCAGGACGTCCAGGGCATGGTCCGGCGAAGAAGTGAGGCGGGTGGCCGGAGTCCGGTCGAACTCCAGCCGGGCAACGGGTCTCGTCAGGTCCAATGTGGACATCGGCCGCCGCCGCACCGTGTCGTCGCACCGCACAGTGAACAGGCCGGGCTCACCGTCACAGACGGCGGCTAATACAACCACATCCGCGACATCGCCGTCGAGCACGAGGTCCGTGACCCCGTCGATCGTGTACCGGTCACCGGCGCGCTGGGCGGACGCCTGCGGCTGGACGGCGAGCGTCGCCACGAGCGTGCCGTCGGCGATCCCCGGCAGCGTACCGTCCGACACCACGGCGGTGGCGACCGTCGACAGGTACGGCAGCGGCAGCAGGACCCGACCCGCCTCCTCCACGACGACGGCCAGATCCTCCATGGACGGGATGCCGGTGAGCCCGAGTTCGCGGGTCAGCCTCGTCCACAGTGCTCTGTCGAACGTTCCGACCGATCTCTCCTTGGCGGCGGCCGCGTGCTTGCCGAAGAAG
>Ga0075419_10002366_pt1 | contig 12153 bp, 10 predicted proteins | sample SoiMetdeltSBSDD3_FD_76900 | JGI IMG/M metagenome (GOLD analysis project Ga0075419, IMG submission 76900) | Bulk soil microbial communities from a Populus tree surrounding site in Tennessee, USA - Soil MetaG P. deltoides SBSDD3 | ecosystem: Environmental > Terrestrial > Soil > Tree plantation... | reverse complement strand
TGACCGATGTGACCGGCCCGGCGGTGTCCCGGCAGCACGCCGTCGACCGGGCGAGTGCCGACACGCTCGTCGAGGCGCTGACGCACGCCGCTGGCGTGCCGGCGGTGGCCGAGGCGACCGAACGGGCGTACCGGCACCGGGCCGGCGTCAACATGGGTTGGCCGTTGCTGCGTTCGCTGCGCCGGCTGCGGCCGGATCCGCTGCGCCGGCTACACCTACCCGAGAAGACCGAAGGCCCGGTACCGGCCACGTCCCTGCCGGCGCCGACGGCCGCCCAGCACGCATCGGTCGGGCTCGCGGTCCGCACGCTCGCCGACAACGTCGGAGCGGGTCTGCCCGTGCCGTGGCAGAACGCGATGGTGACGGCGGCCCGGTCGCGGCTGAACGATCTGCCCGACGCGCTCGATCGCGCGGTGGCAACCACCGACCTGGGCCTGAAGCGGACGCCGTGGTGGTGGCGGGTGTTCGCGGGCGCGCAGTGGCTGGCCACCGTCGCCGTGACGTTCGGGCTGTGCTGGCTCCTCGTCGGGTACGCCGCTCGCATCATCGGCCTGCCGGCGATCGAGTACCCGCGGCTGGGCGTGGCACCGCTGCCGACCGTTCTACTGGTCGGCGGCCTGCTGGCCGGGGCGCTGCTCGCCGGGCTGGCCGGCCCGATCGCCGCCGCGGCGGCCCGCCGGGCCCGCGCCCGCGCGGAGACCCGGCTACGGACCGGGGTGGCCGAGGTCGCCGAGGAGTACGTCGTGCTGCCGGTCGGCGCAGTCGTCGAGGGGTACCGCGAGGCGCGAGCGGCTATTGGCGAGGCGCGACGTTGACTCGTCGGCGCGTGCTCGTCGCCGGTCTGATCCTGCTGGGAGCGCTGCATCTGTGGTGGGGACTGTGGGCGGCGGTGGCCCCGCGGCACTTCTTCGACACGTTCCCCGGCTTCGGCCATCATTGGACGGCCGCGTATCCGCCGTACAACGCCCATCTGGTCAGCGACCTGGCCGCGACGTTCACGACTCTCGGCGTACTGCTGCTGATCGCCGCCTGGTTGCGGGACCGACGCGTGACGGCCGTCGTACTCGTCGGCGTGTTGCTCTTCTCCACGCTGCACCTGGTCTATCACCTGGGGCACCCCGGTGGCCTGCGCGGCGCGGACCTGGCGGCCAGTTTGATCTCGCTCGCGATCGGCGTGTTGGGGTCAGCCGCACTGTTGGTCGTAGCCCGCCGGGCATAGCCGGCTAAGCTCGGCGAATGCCTCAGGCGCCCGCACTGCTGCGCAACCTGGCCGCCGATGTCGCCGACGTGGACTCAGCCCTCGCCGCCGAGATGCTGCTCTCCACGATGCTCGGCGTGGTCTACGGCATGGTCGACACCGACCGCGCGGAGGCGGTGGCCGAGTTCGCCGACGGCTTGGCGCAGTTCGCCGCCGCCGAAGGAGCGACACCGCTGCTCGCCACGCTCGGCGCACTCGTTCCCGGTTCACCCCCGGTCGACGCGGACGGGCCGCCGTGGGTCGCCTCCCTGGGCAAGGTGCGGTGCACCGGCGCGTACGCCTACGGCGACATCTACGGCGACCAGGTGTCCTACCTGGCCATGTTCCGCTACGACGACGAAGAGCTGGGCGGGCCGGAGCACGCCGTCGTGACGCTGGTCGACCACAACCTCGGCTTCGTGAAGGACATCTTCGTGGGCGTACCGGCCGAGAAGGTGCTGACCTCCGTCCGCGACATCTCGGCGACCGACCCGGAGATCTGGTTCGACACCATCGAACCGGCCGCGTTGCGCGAAGCCGTGACGTCACAACTGAGGCACACCGACGAGCTGACCGACCTGCCGGAGAGCGAGTCACTCGGGGCGGACCGGGCGTTCGCGCTCGCCCGGCTGGCGACGCTGTCGGTGCCGGCCGGCGACGCGGTGACCGAGCCGCCGTCGCTGTCGGCCAAGGAGCGTAGCGCCCTGCTGAAAGCGTTCCGGGCCACGGCACCCGCCAAGGCGCTGCCCCTGGATCGTGCGGTCGTGACCTCCTGCCTCGACCTGATCGTCGACTGGGCGGGCAACCACCGCGACGGTGAGCCGCTGCGGTGGAGTCCGATCGCGGTCGAGCTGTTCCTGGGCGACTGGGTGCCGCGCCAGACATCGCTCGACGCGGAGACCGTGGCAGCGCTGCCAGCGGTCCTCGACGCCTGGGTCCGGTGGGCGGGCCGGCGTCGCAAGCTTCCCGCCGCCGCTGTCGCCGCCACGTGTGCCGCCATCGCCGACGCGGCTGGTTGATCCGTATGGTCCGTACCCGGCTGTACCGCGACGGCGTCCTGGAGGCGGAGGGCTTCCCGATCGCGGAGGTGTCGGACCGCATCACGGATCCCGCCGCTACCGTCTGGTTCGACCTGTGTGCACCGGACGCCGACGACCTGGCCACGCTCGGCGAGGAGCTGGGTCTGCATTCGCTCGCGGTCGAAGACGTGCTGCAGGGGCCGCAGCGCCCGAAGCTCGACCGGTACCCCTCGCACATGTTCGTCACGTGCTACGCGGTGCGGCTCGACACCGACCGCGGCACGTTGGACATGAGCGAGGTCAACGCGTTCGTGACCGCCAACGCGTTCGTCACGGTACGCCGGACCGACCGCTTCGACATCGACGAGGTCGTCGCGCGGTGGGACGCCAACCCGGAGCTGGCCCGGCACGGCGTCGCGTTCCTGCTGTACGGGCTGCTCGACTACGCCGTCGACACGCAGTTCGATGCGGTCGAGTCGCTCGACGAACAGATAGAGAACCTGGAGGACCAGCTGTTCTCCGATCGGCCTACCGCCGAGGACATGCAACGGCGCAGCTTCGAACTGCGCAAGAGCCTCGTGACGCTGCGCCGGATCGTGTTACCGACGCGCGAGCTGGTGGACTCGGTACGGCGGCGGGAACTGCACGGGTACGACGAGGCGATGCTCCCCTACTTCGAGGACGTGTACGACCACGCGTTGCGCGCGGGCGAGTGGACCGAGTCGTTGCGGGATCTGGTGACGACGATCCTGGATACGCACCTCACGCTTCGGAGCAACCGGCTGAACGTCGTCATGAAGCAGGTGACGAGCTGGGCGGCCATCATTGCGGTACCGACCGCGGTGACCGGCTTCTACGGCCAGAACTTGCCGTATCCCGGGTACGGGCGGGCGGCCGGATTCGCTACGTCCACTGTGGTCATTCTCGCGATGTCGATCGGCCTGTACGTCGTCTTCCGCCGGAAGGGCTGGCTCTGAGCGTCCGATTGCCGACTTCTCTGGCGGGACGGAAAACGGCAGGATCGACGTATGCCGGAGTCCGACTACGCGACGAGCATTGCTGACCGGTCCTACGAGTGGTACAAGAGGGCGGCAATACGCTCCCGGCGCTCGTACAAGCTATCGGAGACGGCCGTTCTGCTCGTCGCCGCGTCCATTCCCGCCTCGGTCGCGATCTATCGCGAAAACACGCTAGTTCCCGCCGTTCTGGGTGCCGCGGTGGTGGTTCTCACCGGACTGCGCTCGGTCTTCCACTGGCAGGAGAACTACCTCCGGTTCAGCGGAGCGCGGGAGGCGGTCGAGTCCCAGCGGCGGTTGTACCTCACCGGTGCCGAGCCGTATGCCGACCCGGCCACCCGAGACCAGGTACTCGTGGCGGAGATATCGCGGATCGAGCGGGACGAGATGAGTGGCTGGATAAAGACGGCCGCCGAGCGACCCCGACCCTGAAGGAGATGTCGTGGTTGCCGAGCCGGCCGCGTTCCTGAGCTACGTACGATTCGACGACGAACACGAGGACGGGCAACTCAGCGTGTTCCGTGCCCGGTTGAGCGCCGAGGTACGCATGCAGACCGGCGCGAGCTTTCCCATCTTCCAGGATCGCAACGACATCGCGTGGGGACAGAACTGGCAGACGCGGATCGAGGAGACCCTCGATACGGTGACGCTGCTGATCCCCATCATCACGCCGAACTTCTTTCACAGCCCCGCGTGCCGCGACGAGATGAAGCGATTTCTCGGGCGCGAACGGCAGCTCGGTCGGCAGGATCTGATCCTGCCGGTGTATTACGTGAGCACTCCCGAACTGGACGACGCCGCGCGCCGCGAAGCGGACGACCTCGCGCAGACACTGTCGATGCGGCAGTACGCCGACTGGCGCGAACTGCGTTTCGAGCCGATGACCTCGTCGGTCGTGCGGAGGGCGATCGCCCAACTGGCCGGCCGGCTGCGAGATACGTTCTGGCACCCGCCCGCGGCGACGAGGCGGAGCGGGACAATGTCCACATCGACCGTCGACTCTGGACAGACGACCGGGCGCACCGCATCCGTCAAGCAGGATCCGGACACCCGCATCGTCGACCCGTACGGCCGGGCCGACCACACGTCGATCGGGGCGGCGATCGGGGCGGCCCACCCCGGAGACCGGATCCTGGTCCGGCCGGGTCTCTACAACGAGTCGCTGGTCATCGACAAGCCCTTGGAGGTGATCGGAGACGGCCCCTTGGACGACATCGTGGTGCAGGTCAGTGGGGCGCACGTGTTGCAGTTCCGGGCGAACATCGGCCGGGTCGTCAACATGACCCTGCGCCAGACCGGCGGCGATGGCAAGTGGTACGGAGTCGATGTCACCCAAGGCCGTCTCGAGCTGGAGGGCTGCGACGTCTCGAGCCAGAGCCTGGCGTGTGTGGCGATTCGCGAGGGCTCCGATCCGCGGATACGCAACAACCGCATCCACGACGGCCGTCAGGGCGGGGTCATGGTCTACACCGCCGGCCTGGGTACGGTGGAGGACAACGAGATCATGGGCCACACCCTTTCCGGTGTGGAGATTCGGGGTAACGCCAATCCGACTCTCCGGCGCAACCACATCCACCACAACAAGCAGAACGGAGTCCTCGTCAGCGACAGCAGCCTCGGCACGCTGGAAGACAACGACATCACCCACAACGGCTACGCCGGCGTGCAGATCAGAACCGAAGGCAACCCCACCGTCCGGCGCAATCAGATCCACCACAACAAGCAGAACGGTATTCTCGTCAGCGACCACGGCCTCGGCACGCTGGAAGACAACGACATCACCGACAACGGTTACGCCGGCGCGGAGATCAGGGCCGGCGGCAAACCCTCGATGCACCGGAACCGGATCCATCGAAACACGTACCAGGCTATCCGGCTGCACGACGAAGGTAGCGGTGTCTTCGAGGACAACGACCTCACCGACAACACCAGAGGTCCCTGGCAGGTCGACGACTCCTCGAAGCCGAACGTCAGGAGCTCGGGGAACATCGAGTGATCACGGTACGACCATGCGCAGGCGCTGTGCCGCTACCTCGATGGAGACCCGCTGCCCCCACGCCATCGGGAGATGGTCCGGCTCGACACCGTCGGCGAACACCACCAACCGCTCGCTCTCGCTGACGAGCTCCAGCCGTTCGCCTTCGGCGAGCCGCCCCGCGGTCAACGACACCCCGGTCGCCGGCGAAGGCCAAGCCTCCCGGACGAACCAGCACAGCGCCGCCTCGTCCGGCTCGGGCAACGGCGGCGACGATGCCCGCTCGTGCACGATCGACGCGCACCACCCGGTCGCCCCGGTGCCGGTACCGATGACGACTCCGGACGACGACTGCCGCTCGCGTCGACCGTCCATTGTAGATACGACATAGCGCGCGGACTGGTGGGTCGCGTGCCCGACGTACACCTCGTTGAGGCCGACCAGCTCCTGACCGTCGTCGAGCGTGGCATGCACCATCGTGCGCACCTGCACGGGCGCGTCCCCCGCGGCCGCCGCCGGCAGGATCCGCGCCGTCGCATCGGCAGCGAACCGCACGAGTACGCCGGCATTGCGGCCCGGTTCGGGATCGACGCCGATGACCGGTTGCCCGGAGAGGTACTTCGCCACGTTGGCGACCAGTCCGTCCTGCCCCACGGCCACCACGATGTCCTCGGCCCCGAAGAGGAAGCGGGGCAGGTCGTCCCGGTCGACGTGGCCGCGCCGCCAGTCGGCTGGGATAGCGGCGCCGACCGCGGTCAACGCCTGCTGCAGGGTGGCGTGCCGGGCCGCGACCTCGGACAGGTCGCGGCCCCGCTGGCGGAGGAAGTAGGCCGCCGCGCCCCGGGTGCCGTGCCGGGCCAGCAGTTCGTCCAGCTCGCTGCGGCGGGACACCACGACGACCCGCGGCGGCAAACTCATGCCAGCTCCCGCTTCGCGCTCATGATGGCCCGTTGAGCCGGGCGACCAGGCCGGTCACCACGTCGGGCGTGACGGTCAGCTGACCGATCTCCGGCAGGTGGCCGGCCAGCTCCTGCATCGCGAGGGCCTGCAGCACCGCGGGTGGCGTGTCGCGGTACGCCGCGAGCCGCGCCTCCTCGGCCTCGCCGCGGGCGACACCGACCAGCCGTACCCCCGTTGCCTTTGCCTCGGCTAGCGTGCGCCGCCGCTCGGCCTCGGAGGCCGCGGCCACCCGGGCCCGTTCGGCCTGGCCCTGGACTACGACCAGCTCCGCCGCAGCGTCCAGCTCGGCCTGGCGCCGCGCGTTGGCACCGTGCTGGTCGACGAGCTGCTGCTCCCGGCGAGCCAGCTCGATCTTGCTCTGCAGTTCGTTCTCGGCGATGGCGCGTTCCAGCTCGACGGCTTGAGCGCGGCGGGCGTACGTCGCCCGGTCCGCTTCGACCTGAACCGCTTCGCGGGTGGGTGTCTGCAACGCGCGTTCGAGCTCGGGCTCGGGACGGATCGCGACGACCCGCGCGCTGACCACGCTCACGCCGGTGTCGGCCAGCCGTGGGTCGTCGCTCAGTGCGCCGGATACCGCCTCCCGTACCGGTGCGATGCCGGCGGTCAGCGCCTCGGTCAACGGCAACCGGACGAGCAGGTCGAGCGCGGGCTGCTGGGCCAGTTCGGCGAGCAGTGTCGCGACCTGGTCGAGGGGCTGGGCGCGCCAGGTGCCACGGTACGGGTCGATGGAGAAGTCCAGCCGACCGGCGGCCGCGGCCGGATCCGACACCCGGTACGTGACCGTGGCCTGTACCGTCACGTCGGCGAAGTCGGCGGTCCGCGCGTGGAAGAGCAATGGAAGCTCGCGGTCGTCGACGGGTACCTCGCTCAGCACCGCCGTCAACGGCCGGTACCAGAACGCCTGCCCGACACCTTCCCGCTTGACCCGGCCACGCGCCTGGTGGCGGATCCACGTGGTGGGTGCGCCCCGTAGGTGCCGCAGGAACAGCCGGCGTGTTACGTCTGCCATCGTCGTGGTCCTCCCCCAAGGTCGTTTCTCGTCACGGTGACGATAAGCCGCGTGATACCTTCTCGTCAAGGTGGTGATAATGCACGTCACAGTGGACCTCGCGGTGCTGACCATTCGCGACGGCGCGCTGAGCGCGTTGCTGATCCGGCGCGCCGCGGCGCCGTACCGCGGGCGCTGGGCGTTGCCCGGTGGCTTCGTCCACGACGACGAGGACCTGCCCGACGCCGCGGCCCGGGAGCTGGTCGAGGAGACCGGCCTGCACGGACGCGCGGGACACCTGGAACAGCTCGCGAGCTACGGCTCACCCAAGCGCGACCCGCGCGGTCGGGTGGTGACGATCGCGTACCTGGCGCTCCTGCCCGACCTGCCGGCGCCGATCGCCGGCTCGGACGCCGCCAGCGCCGCCTGGTACGCCGTCTCCACTGTAGACAGTCTGCGGCTGGCCTTCGACCACGACCGGATCCTCGCCGACGGCATCGAGCGGGCGCGGGCCAAGCTGGAGTACACCCCGTTGGGCGCGGCGTTCTGCCCGCCCGAGTTCACCATCGCGCAGCTTCGCGAGGTGTACGAGGCGGTCTGGGGTACCAAGCTCGATCCGCGGAACTTCCACCGGAAAGCAACCACGACACCCGGGTTCGTGGTCCCGACCGGGCGATCCACCGCTGGCGAGCGCGGCCGGCCGGCGCAGCTCTACCGTCGTGGCACCGCCACCCTGCTGTACCCCCCTATGTTGCGACCGTAGCCATTCTGCCGGCTATCGCCGCCCCTCGATCGGCGGTAGGGTTCCGCGACCAAGTCACCGAAGACTTCCTGACGGCAACGTCACCGTGCCTTAACCCCTCCCCCTGGGTCGCTGCCTGGTACGTCGGATATCCCGGTCCACGTGCCAGGCAGCGGCTCGTTGTGCGGCCCGATCGGCGTGCCGGTGCCGGCGGCGGTGGCAGTCCCGCTCGTCCGAAGCGGACGGCGCAACGGCAGGGGGCGCAACGGCGGGCCGCTTCTTCGAAGGTGCGGCATGCCGGCGACGCGGCGGGCCGGACTGGGTCGCCCGCTCCTGGCTATGAACCCGGGGACGTTTCGGCGGACTGGCCTGCGCCGGTACCCCCGCCTTGGTTCCCGGGCGTGGCCGCGCGGGCGGTTCGGGGGCGGCGATGGCCGGTGGGGTCGGTCTGGTCGGGACGACGACCGGGCCGGCCGGCCGGGCGTCCAGGAACGGCGTAGTCGCGCCCTCCGGCTCGGTCAGCGAGCCCGTGCCTGCGGCGATCGCGATCAGGGTAAGCAGTGACACGAGCGCAACAAGTGTGATCATGGAAGAGGTGGACGGCGCGTGGCGGGGAGAGTGATCTGGCACGCCGAACAGGGTGACTCAGTCATTTTCCGCGCGCACGCACATCAAACAATATGACCTGACAGATTTAGGACTGTTTTCGGCCATAACATCAACCCATGGTGTAAGGACGTCGGCCTCTTCTGCCATATTGGACGCGGCGGCAACGAGGCCGTGGCTCTCCCCCGATCGGGGACGAGTGCGGCCAGCTGCCACGGCTGCGCCGGCGCCGGTCACCCCGACTGCCGGCGGACACAGACAGGGAGAGACGGATGGCTAAGGCCGAGGGAGGCCGGACCAAGGCGAGCGCCAGAAGCGAGCCTGAGTTCGTGCAGTTACTCACCCCGGACGGGGAGCGGGTCGACCACCCGGAGTACACGGTCGATTTCACTGACGAGGAGTACCGCGGCCTTTACCGCGATCTCGTCATCGTCCGCAAGCTGGACGCCGAGGCCACCGCTCTGCAACGCCAGGGTGAGCTGGGCATCTGGGCCAGCCTGCTGGGCCAGGAGGCGGCGCAGGTGGGCTCCGGCCGGGCCTTGCGGCCGCAGGACATGGCGTTCCCGACGTACCGAGAACACGGCGTGCTCTTCTGCCGGGGGATCGACCCGATCATGCCGCTCGGCCTGTTCCGGGGCGTCGACCAGGGCGGCTGGGATCCGAACGAGTTCAAGTTCGGCATGTACACGATCGTCATCGGCGCGCAGACCCTGCACGCGACCGGCTACGCGATGGGTGTCGCGATGGACGGCGCGATGGGCACCGACGACGGCGAGGCCGTGATCGCGTACTTCGGCGACGGCGCGACCAGCCAAGGGGACGTCAACGAGGCGTACATCTGGGCGAGCGTGTTCAACGCCCCGCTGGTCTTCTTCTGCCAGAACAACCAGTACGCGATCTCCGAGCCGATCGAGAAGCAGACGCGGGTGCCGCTGTACCGGCGGGCGGCCGGTTTCGGCTTCCCCGGCATCCGGGTAGACGGCAACGATGTACTCGCGTCGTACGCCGTCACCCGCGCCGCGCTCGACCACGCGCGGCACGGTCAGGGACCCACGTTGATCGAGGCGTACACCTACCGCATGGGGGCGCACACCACCTCCGACGACCCGACCCGCTACCGGATCGCCAGCGAGGTCGACGCGTGGCTGGCCAAGGACCCGATCAAGCGGGTACGCGCGTTCCTCGAAAAGCAGCAACTGGCCGACGACGCGTACTTCACGGAGATCGATGAGGAGGCCCAGCGCGAGGCGGTTCACCTGCGTGAACGCGTGCTGTCGATGCCCGACCCGGACCCGCTGACGCTCTTCGACCACGTGTACGCGCACGGCTCGCCGCTGCTCGACGACGAGAAGGCCCAGTTCGCCCGGTACCTGGAGTCGTTCGAGAGGAGCGTGCACTGATGTCGGAGACGCTCACGCTTGGCAAGGCGATCAACACCGGACTCCGGCGTGCGATGGAGAACGACCCCAAGGTCGTCATCATGGGTGAGGACGTCGGCCGGCTCGGCGGCGTCTTCCGGATCACCGATGGCCTGCAGAAGGACTTCGGGGAGGAGCGGGTCATCGACACCCCGCTCGCCGAGTCCGGGATCGTGGGTACGGCCGTCGGGCTGGCGATCCGCGGCTACCGCCCGGTGTGCGAGATCCAGTTCGACGGGTTCGTCTACCCCGCGTTCGACCAGATCGTCAGCCAGGTCGCGAAGATGCACTACCGGTCGCAAGGCAATGTGCGGCTGCCGATCGTCATCCGGATCCCGTTCGGCGGCGGTATCGGCGCGGTCGAGCACCACTCCGAATCCCCGGAGGCGTACTTCGCGCACACCGGCGGCCTCAAGGTCGTGTCGTGCGCGACGCCCCTGGACGCGTACTGGATGATCCAGCAGGCGATCGTCTCGGACGATCCGATAATCTTCATGGAGCCGAAGCGGCGGTACTGGGAGAAGGGCGAGGTCGACGTCGACGTCGCCCTCTCGGAGGCCTACCCGCTGCACTCGGCCCGGGTGGCGCGGCCCGGCACCGACGTGACGGTGCTGGCGTACGGGCCGATGATGCGTACCGTGCTCGACGCCGCTTCGGCAGCCGCCGAGGAGGGCCGCGAGCTGGAGGTCATCGACCTGCGCTCACTGTCCCCATTGGACATGGCGCCGGTGTACGAGTCGATCCGCAAGACCGGCCGCTGCGTGGTGGTCCACGAGGCGCCCGGCAACGTCGGCCTCGGCGCCGAGCTGGCCGCACGCATCACGGAACAGTGCTTCTACTCGCTGGAGGCACCGGTGCTGCGGGTGGCGGGCTTCAACACGCCGTACCCGGCCGCCCGCGTGGAGGAGGAGTACCTGCCCGACCTGGACCGGGTGCTCGACGCCGTCGACCGGACGTTTGGGTGGTAGGCATGTCGCGGATCAAGGAGTTCAAGCTGCCCGACCTCGGGGAGGGCCTGACCGAAGGCGAGATCATCAAGTGGCTCGTCTCGGTCGGCGAGACCGTGACGCTGAACCAGCCGATCGTCGAGGTGGAGACGGCCAAGGCGGCGGTCGAGATCCCGGCGAAGTGGGCCGGCAAGGTCACCGAGATCTTCCACCCCGAGGGAGCGACCGTCGAGGTCGGCTCCCCGATCATCGCGATCGACACCGACCCGTCGGCGCCTGCGCCGGAGGCTGAGCCGGCACCGTCGGCCGCGGCGCTGGCCGCGGTCGAGGTGGCCCCCGCCGAGGGCGCGGTCGAGCCCGGCTTGATCGGTGGTCCGGCGCCCGGCGGCCGGACAGCCGTCCTGGTCGGCTACGGCCCCCGCACCGGCGCCGCCAAACGCCGCCCCCGCCGCTCCGACGCCCCCGCCGCCGCGCCCACTCCCGCCGAGACCGCTCCCGCCGAGACCGCTCCCGTTGATCATGAACTTAGTTCACAGGTCGACGGCGTGTCGAGCGACGAACTTCATGATCAACCCGAAGAGGGGCGGGCGGCAGCCGCTCTCGCCAAGCCTCCGGTCCGCAAGCTGGCCCGCGACTTGGGCGTCGACCTCGCCACCCTCACCGGCTCCGGCCCGCAGGGGTCCATCACCCGCGACGACGTACAGGCCGCCGTCAACGGAGGAGCGCAGGTCACCACCGCCGCCGCGCCAGGCCGCGAGCAGCGGATCCCGGTCAAGGGGGTACGCAAGCTCACCGCGGAGAACATGGTCGCCTCAGCGTTCAGCGCGCCACACGTGACGGAGTTCCTCACCATCGACATGACCAGGTCGATGCGCGTACTCGACCGGTTGCGACAACTGCCGGACTGGCGGGAGGTCCGCACCTCACCACTGCTCCTCGTGGCGAAGGCGTGCGTGGTGGCGCTGCGACGGTACCCGATGGTCAACTCCACCTGGGCCGGCGACGAGATCGTGGTCAAGGATTACGTCAACCTCGGCATCGCCGCCGCGACGGAACGGGGTCTGATCGTTCCGAACGTCAAGGACGCCGATCGGCTCACCCTGCGGGAGCTGGCGGACGCGCTGACCGCACTCGTACAGACGGCCAAGTCGGGTCGAACGGCACCCGCCGACATGACGGGTGGAACGTTCACGATCACCAATGTGGGCGTCTTCGGCGTCGACAGCGGTACGCCGATCCTCCCGC
>Ga0075419_10002363_pt1 | contig 12169 bp, 14 predicted proteins | sample SoiMetdeltSBSDD3_FD_76900 | JGI IMG/M metagenome (GOLD analysis project Ga0075419, IMG submission 76900) | Bulk soil microbial communities from a Populus tree surrounding site in Tennessee, USA - Soil MetaG P. deltoides SBSDD3 | ecosystem: Environmental > Terrestrial > Soil > Tree plantation... | reverse complement strand
TAATGGTGGTTCCAGATAGGCTCAAAGCCCGGATTGGCAAAGCGGAAGACCAGCATGTTCTGGACCGTCTCTTTCCCCAGGTAGTGATCCACACGGTAGATTTGTTCCTCGTTGATCACCTTGAGCAGTTGACGGTCGAGCGCCTGTGCCGAGGCAGCATCGCGGCCAAACGGTTTTTCGATAATGAGGCGCCGCCAGCCACCGCTGTCACTCTTGAGGAGCGAGGCGGCAGCAAGTTTGTGGGCAATTTCTCCATAGAGCTGCGGCGGGACAGAGAAATGAAACAACACATTATCGGGAATGTGGTGCTCCGCCTGCACGGCCTTGAGGTGTTCACGCAGACGGGCATAGTCCTCGGTCGGTGGCGCATCGAGATCCCCGTGCACAAAAGAGAGGCGCTTGGCAAACTGCCGCCATGTCTCATCGCTAAAGCCTTTTTTCTCCTGGGCATAGGTCCGGATTGCATCGCGAAAGGTATCATTATCCCACGCTCTGCGGGCCAGCCCAAGCAAGGCAAACGGCTCAGGCAACAGCCTCTGACATCCCAAGGCATAGAGCGAAGGCACGAGAGTCGTACGGGCCAGATCACCTGCCACACCCAAAATTACCACCACACACGGCTCTGGGGGCATCCCATGCATCAGACCCGTGGAACTCGCTTTGAAGCCTTGCTCGTGCATAGGCGTCTTCCTTCTACCTGCACCATTGGCGCTTGGTCATCCGTGCACATCTCGAATGGCTCTCATGGCCCAGGGGCATACGCCGTGCCTGCTCTAGCTCACCTCCCGCATAAACTGCCGCACCGGGTAATCCCACTCGCGTGTCTCTAACTCCAGGATGGTCTTCTTCTCACTACTACAGGCAACAACCGACACATGGCCGCCGCCGCCCATCAGGGTGACGGAGGTTTCGTGTTCATCGATAACTTCCAGGCCTACGCCCTGTGGCCCAAAGTAGTTTTTGGCATAGGCAATGGCTGCCTGCGGTGAGAGGGCTGTCGTGGCTTCATAACGCATGGTCTATCCTCCGAAGAGAGTGTACTCTCTAAGAAGAGTGCAAGGCGCGTGCCAGGCCTGGGCCCAGGCTTGTGGTGCTCTGTCTCTCTGGTGCAAGCAGATGAGGATGAGGGTGGGCACCCTCTGCAACCATGGAGCAAGGTTGGTACCGACCCTGGTGGGAGGCAAGGTGAGATGGGACAGAAACAATGGGGAAAGCTGGTCGAATTCCTCGTGGTTCTTTGCTGTCGTCTCTTTAGCCTTGGCGCATTTCCTCCAGGGCTACGAGGGGCAATGTCACTGTAAACGTGGTGCCCTGGCCTGGCGCGCTCTGGACGTCGATAGTCCCATGGTGGGCCACAACGATTTCGCGTACAACACAGAGCCCTAGGCCTGTCCATTCCGAACCTGTATTATATAGAGGTTCAAAAAGGACATCCAACTGCTCTTCGGAGATGGCACTGCCAGTATCCCGTATCTCGATGACACTATGGGAGGCAGTACGCCGGCCCCGGAGGGTCACGGTGCCGCCCTGCGGCATAGCGTCCAGCGCCCGCTGCAGCAGATTCACGAAGGCGCGCTGTAAGGTCCCTTTGTGGAGGGACACAGAGCCGAGGCGCGCGAGTCCTTGCAGATGGAGCACGACCCCACGGGTCCTCGCCTGCTCCTGCATGACGCGCCCGCACTCGCGTAGAAAATTGCCCATATCCTCAGGCTCATACTGCAATACTGCGAGACGCGCGAGGGCCAGATAATCCTGTATGATGTCATACAGGCGTCTGACTTCCATTCTGATGTCTGTAAGGGATTCCATCATTTGGGTACGGCTGTCAAGCGTCGGACACTGGAGTTCCCCCTGCACCACATCCGCATGCAGGAAGATCGCATTCAGGGGATTGCGGATCTCATGGACTATCTTCCCAGCGAGGGCGCCTAGCAGGGCACTGCGTTGGACCTGCCACGTCATCTGCTCCAAGCGCTGCTGGAGTCGCTTCTCGCTCTCCGTGAAGGCGCTGTCGAGCGTTTGGCGCACAGCGGGGGGCAGTGCAAGTTCAGTGAGGCACTGGCGCAGGGCGGCTAGTTCCGGAAGCTGCCCTTGGGCCTGTTCAGCGTTCGTCATGGCATTATCTCCTCCTGCACGTACTATCCAGGCGATCTCATACACGAACCGAGTCGATGTGGAAGAGAGGTGTAGAGATGCTGGTGCATGTGGTGCACAGGGAGCATACGTTGAGCCTCCTCAGGATGCAATCTTTATGCAGAGGGGCTCCAGTACCGAGCCCGTCGCATAGTACATAGCTAGACGGACTAGGAGTTGACAGATAAACAAGGGATGGCAGAACTTTACGGAGTCTCCAGCAATGAGTAGGATAAGGTAGTATATGGGCAGAGAACTCATCTCTCATTCTGATTGCTCATCTCTCATTCTGAGAAAATTATCGCAGCACACGAGCTGCTTACCCCTCCTAGCCAAGCAACAATAACAGGAAGAATAGGAGAAACACGTGCACCAGCCAACCAGGAACACACACGCCAGCAGCACGTGCTGTGCTCGTATAGTTTAATGCCTGCCGTGCTGCAATAACCGCGGCAAAGAGCATCCACACGGCGGCAACGAGAAACGCAATCCCGGTGAGTCCTGGTATGGCTCCAAAGACGCGGAGCACCCCGGGAGCACTGGCAAAGCCAAGCGTACGCCATAACTCTCGGTGACTTGCCGAGGTCTGGGATACGGGAAAGAGTCTGGCCCCTATTATATAGGTTAGAAAGGTCCATATATACCAGGCGAGCAGCGCCACGAGCCCACCCATGACCAGTCCACCCAAGCCGGCGTGCGTAGAGGCACCTATGCTAGCGGCCAGGCTAGAGAGCAATACGACCACTAAGGCTTGACTCGTGGCATCTTTATCAGTTTTAACCTCTTCATAAAGGCGTGATTCAAGCTTCGCAGCACGTGTTGTGCGTGCCATGAACTGCACTATGTAATCTCCTTGCTTCCCCAGCTCCCTGCCAAAACACTATGCATGTTTACACAATCAAGCAAGCTCCATGCCATGTTATGTCTATATTCTGCCTTAGTATTACTCCAGGGTCTGAAAGACGTGATCTCGTATCATGCCGAAATACGTGAGCGTCGCGGGGCTGCGTCAGATGGAGCCCTGCCACTGGCATAGAATTTGCTTAGCCTCATAGTTGTATTAGGGACAAGGCTCGGTCCTCGTCTCGATGGTGTTACCTGATATGTACCGGTGGCCGAAGGCTAAGAGCTATACGCTTGCCCCTTCCAAAGCGTATATAGCTCACGATATATAGAGGAGCCACTATGATATGTTGGAGATACAAAAGCCTGGGTTTAGGGCTTATGTGTCTACTCTTCGTTGCTAGTGTCGCGGTGGCGCGCGATGTGCCGTCTAGCACTATCTCTCTGTCCGCTACGTCCATGACGGCCGGCGTTGGGGCACAGTGGGGCAATGGCACACTGACGCTGAACAATGGTAAGACATACCGCTTTGCCATCCAAGGCCTTGAGGTGGGCGGTGTAGGCTTTCCGGATCTCCACGCTCAGGGCACGGTCTACAATCTCCGCAGGGTGTCCGATCTTGACGGCCTCTACGTGCCTGCCGGTGCGAATGTGGCGGTGGGGAGCGGGCCCGGAACCCAAACCATGCGCAACGAGCATGGGGTGGTCATCAATCCCTCGTCTGAGCAGCAAGGTGTAAAACTGACTCTCGGCGGTCAGGGTATACGCATCATGCTCAAAAATAGGTAAGACACCTGTCACAAGGCCTCGCCTCGAGCCCATTATCCCAGCGTGGGGCAGAGCAGGATGCGAGGAGGAGAGGAGAAAAGGTATGAACAAAACCGCGTTACTCATAGGTGGCCTCGGTCTCGGTGCCGGGCTCATATACATGTTGGACCCAGAACGGGGAGAACGGCGCCGCGCCACGGCGCGGGCACAACTCGAGAGGTATCGGCACCAAACTGACGACCTCTGGGATCACACCACGCGTAGCCTAGGCCGTCAGGCGCGTGAACTCTTCGCCAGGGCACCCCTGGCACGCAGGTACCGGAGGCCGGGACCAAGAGAACTGCTGCTAGCCCGGGCGGAACAGCTAGGGCTCCTGAAGGGCATGCTGATGCTTGGCTGTACGGGGCTCGGCGCCAGTATGATGTATGTACTCGATCCCAGGTTGGGCAGAAGGCGTCGTGCTCTCGTACGCGATAAGGCACAAGCCTACTGGCGCAGCACGGGGAAGTTCATCAGTCAAACGGCCCGCGACGCGCGCCAGCGCACCTATGGTCTGATTGCAGAGACGCAGCTCAGAGGGGCTGATGTACCCGAGGACGCAGTCTTGGTGGCACGGGTGCGGGCACAGATTGGGCACGTGGTCTCCCAGGCGGGGACCGTTGATGTGACTGCCCATCAGGGACGCGTCACGCTCAGCGGCTCAATTGCCGCGCACGAGGTAGAAAAACTCCTGTCGGCCGTAGCCTCGGTTGCCGGGGTCACTGCAGTGGTCAATCGCCTGGAAGTCAACCATGCTACAGCATCCGCCACAGGTGGGCGGCACAACAATGCCACGCACGCAGGAGATGAGCGCCTTTAGGCGCTCATCTCCTGCGGTCGCAGGCCCCCCTTTGCAGGGCTACAGTGTCACCCTGCCTCTATGATGCGCCGAGGAGTGGTATAAAAATTGCTCTCCGCGGCCTTGTTAGCAAGAGAGATGCATCTGTGCAAAATACACCACTAGCAGGTGGCGCAAGTTAAGTAAGGAGCAAGAGCATGGAAACCATTGTGTATCGAAAGATAGAAGAATATCCGTGGATGCAGGAGCTGCACGCCAGCGAGCGTACGAGGAACAGAGCCGGTATGCCCGATGCTGTCCGTGAGACGGGACCACTCTCCCTGGATCTTTTTTTTCCTGCAGTGACCGAGGAGGAGATGGTCACTTGGACGCACTGGCTCCCCACATGCATGGCCTTTGATTGCGCGAGTGTGCACGCCCCCGCGGATGTCATCAGCACGCTCACACAGCTGAAAGCGCCACCAGAAGTCCTGGAGGAATTTCACTGGTCCTGGAAGCTCGGCCTGTTTGAGTCCTATGAAATACGGACCCCGGTGCGTACTGACGCACGGGACCCCCTGTTACTTGGACGCGTAGGGGAGCAACGCTACCGTCTAGCCCTCTGGGGGGAAAGTCTCTTACCTCCGGAGCAGATTACCACGCTCGTGCAACAGAGTCTGGCTCTGAGGACACGGGTAGAAAAACGCAAGGGATGGACGGCTCTTGGTGGGGCACTCTTTGGGCTTGCCATCGGTTTACTGTGGGCGTGGCTCTCACCGGTGACCCAACCTATAGGCATAAGTTTCTTGTTTGCCTTCGTCGGCTTTTTCTTGGCCTGGCTGCCAACGTTCCTCTATACGCCGGAGAATCGCCAGCACGATTTTCTCGATCGCTATCGTTGCTAGCGCAGCCAGCAGTGAGCTGTCCAGGGCAGCAGCGCGAGTGCGACAGCCGGTCACATGCGTGACTGGCTGTCCACGGCGATGCCGCTCCCTTACACTATACCCTATACATTCTTTTCTAGTCGTCATGAACTATGGATGCCATCACCCGTCTGGAGTTGTCGGAGACTTCGTCACCGAAATAGAGATCCTGGGGCTTGTGGCCAGTAGCAGGGCCAACGGCAAACAGTAAATTGGTCAGTTCGTCAGCATGTTCCTCTTCTCATGAAGTAATGAAACGTGTAGCGCAGCACACAGACAAGCTCCGTGGCCAGTGCCTCGTTCAAGATACCGATAGCCTGTGTGGGGTCGAGCTTATAGTTTTTGGTCACAGGACCATCGGCGCTTTGCTGATGCGCTCTGACCCTGATTTCTTCGATGCCATGAGCGTCGTGGCATGATGGCCAGAGACGTGGTTAGCAGGGCAGAAGTAAGAGATACAAATATGGCACGAAATTTGCTGTAATTCTTTGAAAAGAATGGCGCAGGATAGCTGGTGCTCTATTGCTGTGCACCGTCTTCATGTATCAAACTGCTCGTCCTCAAAGGACACCTGTATAATGCTGGTGAGCGCTCCGTCTCTGCCTGTACTACGGTATTTGTGGTCATCCTCACGCTCCAGGGAACCTCTGCTAAGGCACTGGCAGTTTCGCCCCAGAAAGCTTGCTACGAACCCTCTTCCCTTGTCCACATGGCGCTATGGGGCAGTGCACAGGAACATGTGCACTGGGCGTTGGGACATCTGGATACCACCCCGGCCACCAGAGTACGCATCGATACATCCAACGCTAGGGAGAGCCATGCTAACCCGGCAGCCTAAGGGCGATTTTTCGGTGCGCTCTATCCGGGGTGTCCGACACTTCAGTCACCTTCCTATCATTGCGGCAACAGCCAAGGCCATGCCCGGCGATTGGGAGAAGTGTCTTGAAGCCGGGGTCTCTGCCTGTCTTACCAAACCGGTAGATACCGAAACACAGGAATGCGATGTGTCATCGGCACTCGTAGAACATGAGGCAATGGTGGATACCGTGCCCAAAGCCAATATTTTGCTCGTGGTCGATAACCCAATCAAGCTGTTGGCCCTGGAGAGTGCCCTCGCCAGTCCTGAGCAGTATCTCTCTAAAGCCCGTTCTGTCGACGAGGCGTTATGCTACCTCTTGCACCAGGATTTTACGGTGATTGTGCTCGACGTCAATATACCGGGGATGAGCGGCTTTGAGCTGGCAGAACTCATTCGCCGGCGTGAGCGGTCACGCCACACTCCCATTATATTCATTTCGGCTGTCAGCCCGGCGGAGACCTGCGCTTTTAAAGGCTATGAGCTGGGTGCTGTCGACTACGTCGACACACCAACACCAGAGGTCTTACGAGCCAAAGTAGCGGTGTTTGTCGACTTGTGTAACAAGGCCCCGACGGTGAAACAATACGCGGACGCCCTGAGTCGGCTCAATGCTGAGTTGGAACAACGGGTAGCCGAGCGCACTGCGGCTCTGCAGCGGTCCAACGAGGAACTCCAACAGTTTGCCCATGTGGTGTCGCACGATTTAAAGGAACCGTTACGGGGCATGCACAACTATGCCCATCTTCTCCTCGAGGACCTGGGCAATACCGTGAGCGGCGAGGCGCGTGCCAAGCTGCAGACCGTAGCCCATCTCGCACAACGCATGGAAGATCTGATTAACTCGTTACTCCACTTTTGCCGCCTGGGGCAGGAAAACTTGGCCTACGCGGACACCGATCTCAGCGTTGTGGTGCAAGAGGTCCTCAACTTACTGCATATCACGCTCACGCAACAGGGCATCGAGATACGTATGCCACAGCCCTTCCCCGTGGTCCGGTGTGACCGGGGACGGGTTCGCGAGGTGTTCCACAACTTGATTCTCAACGCCATCAAATACAACGACAAGCCACACAAGTGGGTCGAAATTGGTTCGCTTTCCTCGCCGTCAATGGGGCGGAGTCAGAGCGTGTACACGGAAGACATAGCGCCTCACGACGCAGAGTGGCAGATGGATTTTGAGAGCAGGGGTATGAGGATGACTCCTGTCCCGACATTCTATGTACGCGACAACGGGATTGGCATTCGTCCGCATCACATGGAGATGATTTTCACCATGTTCAAGCGTCTGCATCCACGCGACGACTACGGCGGTGGGACTGGAGCTGGCCTAAGCATCGCCAAAAAGATTGTCGAACGCCATGGTGGAACTCTCTGGGCGGAGTCGACCTATGGCGCAGGCTCAACTTTTTACTTTACCCTGCCAGGGAGTGTCACGTGCTATGGAGGAGAGCGGCAGCCAGGGGATTCTCCTGATCGAAGACAGTACTGAAGATTATATGGTGGCGCAGTACATTCTGCTGCGGGTGACATATGGGGAGAGCGCCCTGGATGACCTCTTGCGTCGCGGCACCCACGCAGAGGTCCAGGACGCCCCATGCCCAGCGCTCATCCTGTTGGATCTGAACCTCCCCGCCATAGACGGATGTGAAGGCTTGCTGCAGATCAAAAAGGACGAACGCTTGTGGACTATTCCTGTGGTCGTACTCACCACCTCGGCCCAGCCACACGATATAGACGTGTGTGATCAGCTCGGCGCCAATAGCTATATGGTAAAGCCGGTGGACTTCGAGCGCTTGAAGCACGCACTGAAGCTGCTGATGCGGTACTGGTTCAGCGTGGTCATACTACCCCAAAGGAGATCACCGTGATATCGCAGACGCCATTGACCATCCTGCTTGTGGACGATAGCACGGCGGACCGCGCGCTATATCGCTATTTCCTGAGTAGCACAGCGACCTATACCTTTCTTGAGGCAGCCACTGGTGAAGAAGGCTTGTGCTTGTGCCAAACCACCCAGCCTGATTGCCTGATATTGGACTTCTATCTGCCAGACATGGATGGTTTTGAGTTGCTCGATACCTTGCAAGTGGCGACCGTTTCCCTCCCCTATCCCGTGGTCATACTGACCGGGCAGGGGAACGAGCAGCTGGCCGTGCAGGCCATGCACCGAGGGGTACAGGACTATGTGGTGAAGGATGATCTCTCGGCTGACACGCTGCGCCGTGTCATCACCAACGCGGTCGACAAATTCCGCCTGCAGCAGATGCTGCAAACGCACCGCAGCCTGCTGCAGGAACAGAACCTGGCCCTGCGCCAGCAAGACGAAGCTCTCCAAACCCTCAATGCCACGCTCGCCCAACAAGTGGCCGAGCGTACCGCCCTGTTGGAGTTGCTGCAAGCCATCACAGCCGCGGCTAACGAGGCCACCAGCCTCGAGGCGGTCCTCCAGTTGGCGTTGGATCAGATCTGTGCATACACTGGCTGGCCGGTCGGCCACGTCTATCTCGCCGCACCAGACGGCTCGGGTCCGTGGAGGTCCAGTACCATCTGGCACCTCAACACGCCAGAGCGCTTTGTGGCGTTCCAGCAGGCCACAGAGGCCCTGCATATGCCTACGGTGGGGGATGACATCATTGGGCGTGTCATCACTTCTGGTCAGCCAGAATGGCATAGCGATGTGACCACTGACCCAGCACTTCACCGCTCAGCGAGCGCAAAAGAAAGCGGATTGCATAGCGTTTTTGCCTGTCCCATCCTGGTAAGCCGGGAAGTCGTAGGCGTCATGGAGTTCTACGCTCCCAAGATGCAACAGCCGCATACCATGCTGCTCGATATTGGGGTGCAAATCGGTATCCAACTCGGACGAGTGGTGGAACGGCAATGTGCAGCAGCACAGTATAAACTGCAGCAGGAAGCGCTGTACCAAAGTGAAAAACTCGCGGCCATGGGTTCCCTGCTATCCGGTGTCGCCCACGAGTTGAATAACCCTCTGGCAGTAGTCCTGATGCATGCCGACCTCCTACGGGAAGAACTCGGCCGTAGCCCCTTGCTCGAATTGGTTGACGAGGTGACACGGGCCGCCGAGCGTTGCAAGCGCCTGGTGCGGGCTTTCCTCACCCTGGCACGCCAGCACACCCCAGAGCGCACAGCAGTGTCCCTCAACTCTCTTGTCACCGATACGGTCGAACTGCTGGCCTATGCGCTACGGGTGGACAACATTACCGTGCATCTCGATCTAGCCGAGAAGCTCCCCCTCCTGTGGGCTGATGCCCACCAGATACAGCAGGTGATCACGAACCTTATCACCAATGCGCACCAGGCGCTACGCGAATCGTCGGCGCCGCGGCAGTTGACCCTGACTACCCAGTGTAATGCGACGCGTACGTGGGTCACGCTCGCCGTGACAGATACCGGTCTCGGGGTTCCCCCAGCGCTGCAAACACGCATTTTCGAACCCTTCTTTACCACGAAACCGGTAGGCATCGGCACGGGGCTGGGCCTCTCTCTATGCCGGGGGATCATCGAGAGGCACGGCGGCACTATCACTGTGACAAGTCAACCAGGGCAGGGCGCTACCTTCTGCGTCGAACTACCCGTTGAGACTATTTGTGCGACAGCGCCCGCTTCTCCAGAACAGGACCAGGTGCCGGCTGTCCCTGATAAAGCCATCCTGATCATCGATGACGAACCCAGTATTGCTAGTGGCTTAAAGAGACTGCTGAGTCGTGACGGCTACACCGTAGAGACGGTAGCAAATGGGTACCTGGCATTGAAGAAACTTCGAGAGCGCTCCTATGACCTATTGCTCAGTGATATGCGCATGCCGGAAATTGACGGGCCGAGTTTCTACCGGACGCTGGAACACCAGTATCCGCATCTGCTCCGGCGCGTTATCTTTCTCACTGGAGATACACTCAATCCCGAGACCAAGACGTTCCTCGATCAAAGTGCGGCGCCGTGCCTGACCAAACCCTGTACGGTTGCCGAGATCCGGCGTGCCATCCAGCAGGTGCTGGAGACTGAATGACACGAGCCCAATGCACATGTGGCATAGCGCCCGAGCAACTCGAGCAGATCTTTGAGCCCCTGTATACCAGGGACAGGCCTTGACTTGTACATGGTCCAGGAGGTTATGGCAGCCCACGGTGGGCAGGTCGCCGTCCAGAGTGCGGTAGGGCAGGGTACCACCTTTACCCTGATGTTTCCTTGTCTCTAAGCAATCGCCCGGCAGAGCGTGCAGGTCTGCCAGGCGATCATTGAATCTGGTATGCCCTAACACCACAAAATACAACAACTTACAAAGAAACAACTCCAACTCTGACAGGCATTTAGGGCTTTCAGAAGTTGGAGTTTTTTATACTACGTTGGGATAGTTTGAAGCTGGTTCTCGGACGCGGGACGGACAGGGAGGCATCAAGGCATGGCACTAGAATTTTTAGAACTATATTTGCGTAATCCGTAAATTTTCATTGTACTCCACACTTTAAAAACAAAGAAGCAGGCAAAAAATTCTTTCATTTTGTTCCCTTTTCACCATCCCAGAGTAACAAGTTTATTCTCCACCAAATAAATCAACAGCTTAGCCCAAAAATCTGCACTAAACACCAAATCAGAGGTATCGTCAGTCAGTATAAACTCATCAGGTAACTTGTCTGCGACTGAACGTGAAATCTTTTTTACAAATTCCCCCAGCTCGGCGACAGTGAAGGCGGCGTACAATACAACTGTAGATCTTGGAAGGTTTATCATATAAGAACCTCCACAATGTGCACAACCGGTTCGCGTCAGTTCTTCTTGAATCAAAAACGCTTTCCCAGTACTTTTTACTACCTCCCAATAAAACAAACTCTCCTGCTTCACTCCTAGCTCTTTGAGCCGCTTGCCTAGGTCCAAACTCACGCATTGTTTTTCTAATGGAATCATATGGTTTTAATTTAGCATACTTCTAAGTTATTGAAAACAAAGGTGCATGGATCTCGGACACCACACGCACAAGGAGGATCTAAAGATCCTAAGATCCTTAGATCCATCCCATTGATAACTTGGGGATTATTGGATTAGCTTGGGATAGGTTGTTACTGGATCTGGTATTCCTTAAACTTCCGATACAGCGTGGCCGGCCCAATATTTAAGAGGCGAGCCGTGGCCTCGCGGTTCCCCTCCGTATAGCGGAGAGCCTGGATAATAGCCTCGCGTTCGATCTGTGCCAGTGTGGACTTGGCAGGAAGCACAAAATATTCATTGGTATTGAGCGGAGCTTTTTCCTGCTGCTCCTCAAGATAGAGGTCCGCCTGCGTAATAGTAGAACCCTTGGCCAACACGACAGCGCGCTCGATCACGTTTTCGAGCTCACGCACGTTGCCGGGCCAGTCGTATCCCATCAGGTGCTCGACGGCCTCCTGCTGAATGGCCACGATCTCTTTGTGGTTTTCCCGGGCATATTTTTGCAAGAAATGCGCTGCTAAGAGAGGAATGTCCTGGAGGCGTTCACGCAGCGGCGGCAAATGGATGGCGATGACGTTGAGACGATAATACAGGTCCTGGCGGAAGCGCTCGGAAGCGACTTCCTTGGAGAGTTCCTTATTCGTAGCCGCCACCACACGCACATTGACCCGCAGAGTATTAATCCCTCCTAAACGCTTAAACGTCCCATCTTGTAGCACGCGTAAGAGCTTCGCCTGGACCTCAAAGGGCATATCGCCGATCTCGTCAAGGAACAATGTCCCACCGTCGGCAAGCTCGAAGTGTCCCGGTTTGCGTTGCAGCGCCCCGGTAAAGGCGCCTTTTTCATACCCGAAGAGTTCCGCCTCCAGGAGTGTGGCGGGC
>Ga0075419_10002361_pt1 | contig 12171 bp, 8 predicted proteins | sample SoiMetdeltSBSDD3_FD_76900 | JGI IMG/M metagenome (GOLD analysis project Ga0075419, IMG submission 76900) | Bulk soil microbial communities from a Populus tree surrounding site in Tennessee, USA - Soil MetaG P. deltoides SBSDD3 | ecosystem: Environmental > Terrestrial > Soil > Tree plantation... | reverse complement strand
TTCGAGCTGGAGGTTGCACCGGGCTTCAAGATGACCCTGCGGCAGATCTTCTGCCCGCTGTCGCCGACGCCGAACCAGCTCGCGTCGCTGTACGGCGGCGTCGACCTCGCGTACCTCGACTTCGACGCAACCCACGCGCCCAACGGTCAATGCCTGGACATCCAGCCGAACGAGTTGTCGCTCGGCGCACCGCTCGTTCGTTTCGACATCGACTTCTAGGACGCCGCTTGATGAACGTGGCCGTCGTGGCCCTGAAGCAGCACGATCGCGCGACGCCGGACGCGGGGCGACCCCCGGCCGGCGTCGCGTGTCTTCGTGTGACTGGCCCGCTCACCGCGGTGACGGCGCCGGCATTCCGAGCGCGCATCCGCCAGGCGGTCGATGACTACGGCGAGACGCGCCTCCTGGTCGATCTGCACGGCGTGACGGCGGTCGACGCCGCCGGTATCGCGGCCCTGCTCGACGCACGTCGGGTGCTCGAGGCGCAGACCGGTGGCACTCTGGTCTTGCGCGCCAACGCCGTGGTGTGCCGGGCGCTCAGGGACACGGGGACATACGCCGCCTTCGCGCTCTGGAACGGCCCGGGAATGTGATCTCGGCGGAGCACCAGGGGCCCGACGCCCCTTCCCAGTCGACGCCGCCTCCGCGCGAGCGCGGCAACGTCATCTGCCGTGGTCGGCGTGTCTACCTGCGCACGCTGGCGCCCGCGGACCTGGAACACCTGTCCGACTGGGTCGACGATCCCTTCCTCGAGCACATGGTCGGCAGCGAGTTCTTGCAATCGTACAAGCACGTCTGGGACAAGTCGCCGGCGTTCTTCGAGGCGGTCCTGACCGATCCCACCCAGGTGGTGCTCGTGATCGAGGCCTCCCGCGGCTGGCCCAAACCCGTGGGGGTGGTCCGGCTGTTCAACATCCACCTGCTGGAGGGGTACGCGTTCCTGGAGACGATCGTCGCCGACCGCCGAGCAATGAAGCGGGGTTTCGGGGTGGAAGCGGGTAAACTGATTTCTTACTATGGCGTGGACGTTCTCGGCCTGCGGCGCATCGAGGCCAAGGTCTACGAGTACAACGTGCTCAGCATGAACTCCTTGCGGCGTATCGAAGCCAAGGTCTACGAGTACAACGTGCTTAGCATGAACGCGCTGCGACGCAACGGATTCCGTCAGGAAGGGACCCTCCGCCAGGCCGGCTTCGACGGCGAGCGCTACTGGGATCTGGTGATCTTCGGCATCCTCAAGGAGGAGATCGAAGCGCAGCGTCAGAAGGACGAGGTTGACCTTCCTCTCGAACCGACCGAGGGGAACGGGCGTGAGTCCTCATAGCCTCCTCCCGCTCGTCGCGTTCTTCCTCAACGTCTCCCTGGCCGGACTGTCGCTGCTGCGCAACCCGGGCAGTCGCCTCAACCGGATCTTCGCCTACTTCGCGTCGGGCATGGCGCTGTGGAACTTCGGCGTCTTCCTCCTGCGCACCAGCCCCGACGAGGCCACGGCCTACTTCGTCGAGGTCGTCATTCACGTCGGGGTCATCGCGCTGCCGCCCTTCTACTACCATTTCGTGCTCATTTTCCTCGACAGCACGACCCGCCACCGGCCCTCGCTGTTCCTCGCCTACCTGCTGGCCCTCGTCTACGAGCTGATCAACCTCTCGGGGTCGCCGCTGTTCATGAGCGGCGTCAAGGCCACGCACTGGGGCTGGGCTCCCGCCACCGGAGCCCTCTACGTGCCGTACCTGCTCGTCTTCAACGGCTTCATGATCTACGGCGTCATGCTGCTGGTGCGCGCTCACCGGGGGATCGACTCCAGCTTCCGCCGCAACCGCGGCACGCTGATCATGCTCGGCACGCTCGTGAGCCTGGCCGGCGGCTGGGTCGATTTCGACCGCTTCATCGTGAGCCGCTGGGTGCCGGCGGCGGACTACGTCTACCCGGTGGGCATTCCCGCCAACATGATCTTCGCCCTGATGCTGGGCACCTCGATCGTGCGCTACCGGCTGTTCGCGGTGGCGGTGGCCGTGAAGAAGGCGGCCGTCTACGCCGTGGTGGGGACGGTGATCACCATCGGCCTCGGCCTGATCACCAAGGCGGTCGAGGACTACTTCAACCTCAAGGAAGCCAGCGCGGTGTGGCTCATCGTGCCTGTCGGGGCCGTGATCACCGTGCTGCTGTCACCGCTGGGTCGGGGGTTCGACGATCGCATCCAGCGGCTGATGTTCAGCAAGCGGCGGGGGTGCTACGAGACCCTGCTCCACCTGAGCAAGCGCATGAGCTCGATCCTGAACTTCAACGAGCTCGTCGACACGCTCCTGCACGGGCTCGTGGGGGGGGTCCCGGCGACGCACGCCACGCTGATGATCCACGACCCCGTCGCCGGCGCCTTCGTCAGCTACCGGGAAGACACCACCGTGGACGAGGGCTCGGCGCTGGAGTCGCTCCGCCTCGACAGCCCCGTCGTCCAGTGGCTCAGCACGAACGAGGGGCTGCTGGTGAAGGAGGAGGTCAAGCTCAATCCGCGCATCGGCCGCTACTTCGAGCTGGCCGAGGGCGAGCTGGAGGCGATCAACGCCGCGCTCATCGTGGCTCTGAAGGTCGAGAACAAGCTCAATGGCATCCTCCTGCTCGGCGAGAAGCTGTCGGGCGAGATCTACGACAGCCAGGAGCTGGACATGCTGTCGCTGCTCGCCACCCAGGCCGCCATCTCGCTGGAGAACGCCCGGCTCTACGAGGGCCTGGCCACCTCCAACGCCCGGCTCATGGAGGCCAGCCGGCTCAAGTCGCAGTTCCTGGCCAACATGTCGCACGAGCTGCGGACACCGCTGAACTCCATCATCGGATTCTCGAAGGTCCTGCTGAACCGTCTGGACGGCGATCTCACCGAGCGCCAGGACGCCTACGTCCGCTCGGTCCACAACTCCAGCCGCCACCTGCTCGAGCTCATCAACAGCATCCTGGACTTCTCCCGTGTCGAGGCCGGGAAGTTCGAGATGCGGCTGGAGAAGGTCGATCTCCACGACGTGGTGGAGGAGTGCATCGAGTCGTCGATGCCGCTCGTCCGCGACAAGCGGGTGAAGCTCGACAAGAACATCCCGGTGGAGCTGCCGGCCGTGACCGCGGACCGGGTGCGCATCAAGCAGGTGATCCTCAACCTGCTGTCCAACGCCATCAAGTTCACCCACAGCGGCCACGTGCTGGTCCAGGTCCGGCCGGGGGCGGACGCCGTCCACATCTCGGTGTCGGACACGGGCATCGGCATCTCCCCGGGGGATCTCCAGCGGCTGTTCGAGCCGTTCCAGCGACTCGACAACCCCCTGGCCCAGCAGGCCGACGGCACGGGCCTGGGTCTGGCCATCAGCAAGAAGTTCGTGGAGCTCCACCGCGGACGCATCTGGGCCGAGAGTCACGAGAGCCAGGGCTCGACGTTTCATTTCACCCTGCCGCTGAGCGCGCCGCAGGGGTAAGGGAGTCCCATGCCCGCTCCGATCACCCGCCGTGACGGGAAGAAGGCCAAGATCCTCTACATCGAGGACAACCGCGAGAACCGCATGCTCGTGCGGGCCGTGATGGAGGCTGAAGGCTATACCATCGTCGATGCCGAGGACGGGCTGTCCGGTATCGAGGCGGCCGTGCGCGAAGCGCCGGCCCTGATCCTGCTCGACGTCAACCTGCCGGGAATCGACGGGTACGAGGTCGTCGCGGTGATCAAGTCGTTCCCCGCGTTCGCCACCACACCGGTCGTCGCGCTCACCGCCTACGCGATGGAGGGAGATCGCCAGCGCACGCTGGTGGCCGGATGCGACGGCTACATCCACAAGCCCATCGACGTCGACGCCTTTCCGCGTCAGGTCGAGGAGTTCCTGAAGGGCAAGCGCGAGCAGGTCGAGGAGCGCGAGGCCAGCGTCTACCTCCGGGAGCTGAACCAGCGACTGGTTTATCGCCTCGTCAACCAGGTGGAGGAGCTCAAGCGGCTCAACCAGCACTTCATCCGCCGCGCCACCCAGCTGGCCGACCTCCACCGGGCCGTGCAGGACATCACCTCGGAGATGGGCGCCCGCCCCATGCTCGAGCAGCTGCTGCCGGCTCTGTCCCGCGCGCTCGGCACCCGGAGCCTCGCGGTGGAGCTGACCGAGCCCGACATCAAGGTGGTCGCGACCGGCGAGGCGGCCGAGCGGCCGCGGAGCGTGCTGGCCGGGGCCGGCCTGAACGCGGTCGAGGACTGGAAGGACGCCGACTGGACGCTGCCGCTGGCCGTGCGGGGCCGAACGCTCGGCGTGATGACAGCCCGACACCTGCTGCCGGCCGGGGCCAAGGCCGACGAGGAGCAGCTGCTCAACATCGTGGCCAATCAGGTCGCCATCGCCGTCGAGAACGCGCGGCTGTTCCAGGGCGTCGCCCAGCGGGCCGCCGAGCAGCGCAGCCTGGTCGAGGCCGGCCACCTCCTGGCGTCGACGCTGCGCCTGTCCGACGTGCTGCAGCGGTTCACCGAGCTGGTCCGCTCGCGCATCAACCTGGATGTCGTGCGGATCTGGCTCCAGGAGAGCCCCGGGGAATACCGGCTCGACGCTCAGGCGGGACTGGCCGGGCAACCGGGTAGCCGTCGCGGTCATTTCGAACCGGGCGAAGGGATCGTCGGCTGGGTGATGGAGCACCTGACGCCGCTCGTCATCGCGGACCTTCCGGTCGACCCTCGCCTCAAGGACCGCCAGTGGGCGAAGGCGGAGGGCCTGATGTCGCTGGCGGCGGTGCCGCTGCTACTGGACGAGGTGCCTGTCGGCGTCCTCATCGGCCTCACGCGCCAGCGCCGGGAGTTCACCGCCGAGGAGGTGGCGCTGATGCAAGCGCTGGCCACCTCGGCGGCGGTGGCCATCCGCAACGCGCGCCTCTACGAGGATACCCAGCGCGGTCTTCGGTACAACGAGACCCTGGTGGCGGTCAGTCAGGCCATTGGCTCGACGCTGGACCTCACCGAGATCATGCGCCGGGCCACGCGGGAGATGGTCCGCGCTTTCGGCGGCGACATGGGCGTGGCGTGGCTACTGGCGCCGGACCGCACGCGCTTCGTTCCCCAGGTCGGTTACCACATCCCCAAGGATGTGCTGGCCACGACGTCCGCCTCCGCGCTGGCTCTCGACGACCCCGTGATCACCGCGCTGAAGGCGGCCAAGGGACCGATCGCCGCCGCCGACAGCCAGGCCGAAGCGTGGAGCAGTGCGGCGGCGACCAGGGTGGTGGCGCACAAGTCGATGCTCATCCAGCCGATCTTTTGGAAGGACGAGCTGATCGGAGGCTTCTCCATCCTGTGGCTGGCGCAGCCGCACCGGTTCACGGCCGAAGAGCTCCGTCTGGCCGAGGGGATCGCGCTGCAGGGCGCGCTGGCCATCGAGAACTCCCGCCTCTACGAGGGCGTGAAGCAGCAGATGCATGAGCTCAGGCAGACGCAGGCCCAGCTCGTGCAGTCCACCAAGCTCGCCGCCATCGGCGAGCTGGCCGCCAACATCGCCCACGAGATCAACAACCCGCTGACCACGGTGCTGGGGTTCGCCTCGTTCATCGCCGAGCGCCTGCCGGTCGACGATCCGACCCGGGAAGAGCTGGGCCTCATCCAGGAGGAGGCCTCCCGCGCGCGCGACATCGTGCGCGACCTGCTGCAGTTCAGCCGCCAGCGGGACTTCATGCCGGAACTGTCCGACGTCAACGCGGTGCTCGATCAGGTGCTGGCGATGGTGCGCCGGCAGGGCGCGCTGCAGCCCATCACCGTGAACGAGGCCTACGCGACCGACCTGCCAATGGTGGAGATGGACGTCCCCCGCATCAAGCAGGTGTTCCTGAACATCATCAACAACGCGGTGTACGCGATGAAGGACGGCGGATCGCTCACGCTGCGCACCTCGGCCGAGGGCGCGATGGCACGGATCGCGTTCGAGGACACCGGTCCGGGTATTCCGGCCGACATCCTGAGCCGGATCTTCGATCCGTTCTTCACGACCAAGCCCGACGTGAGCGGCACCGGGCTCGGCCTGTCGGTCAGCCTGGGCATCGTGCAGAGCCACGGAGGGACGATCGAGGTCCAGAGCGAGGTCGGTCGCGGCACCACGTTCAGCGTCCTGCTCCCCTTCCCGCACGACCGGCCCGACGGCGCCGAGGCGGCCCGGGCGTCCTAGCCCATCGCGGCCGCCACCCGGGCGGCGCCGAGGAGGGGAGCCCGGAGATTGAGAGCGACGCGGACGGGTATCGCCTTCATCAGCGGGGACAGCCTCCCCTTGTCGCGGAAGGCCGCCACGAAGCCGCCCGCCGTCAGGCGCCCCAGGATCCGAGGGGCGATCCCGCCGCCGACCAGCACCCCGCCCACGGCCATAGCCTTCAGCGCCAGGTTGCCGGCCTCGGCTCCGTAGACCGACACGAAGACCTCGAGGGCTTTGGCGCACAAGGGGTCGCGGCCGGCGAGCGCCATCTCCGTGACTACGGCGGCCGGATCGCCGGCGCGCATCCGCCTGGCCACGTCGGGCGCCTCGCGGTCCCAGACCGTGTCGCGCAGGAACCGGTACACGTTGAACAGGCCCGGGCCCGAGAGGATGCGCTCATAGGAGACCCGGCCGAACTCCTTGCGCAGGAAGCGCAGCAGCCCATCCTCCAGGTCGTCCCGGGGCGCGAAGTCGGCGTGGCCGCCCTCGCTGGCGATGACGACCCGCCGCTCGCCGTCGTCGACGACGAGGGCCTCCCCCAGACCGGTGCCGGCCGCGATGACGGCCAGGTGGCCACGCCGCGGGATTCCCGGCTGCAGCGTCGCCAGCTCGTCGTCGGGCAGGGTCAGCAGGCCGTGGGCGGCGGCCTCGAGATCGTTGAGCAGTCGCACCCGCGGAGCGGGAACCGAGGTGGCGAGCTGGCGCTCGTCGATGACCCAGGGAAGGTTCGTCGCCACCGCGCGTCCGTCGACGACGGGGCCGGCGATCCCGAGGCAGACCGCGTTGATCTTGGGTCGTGGCCCACCGCCGAGGAACTCCTGGATCGCCGCCTCGAGCGAGGCGGCCTGTCGGCTGGGCACCGTGGTCTCGCGGACGAGCACCAGACCGCGCCCGGTCGCCTCGAAGAGCGCCAGCGCGGTCTTGGTGCCGCCGACATCCCCCGCGAGGACGATCACTTCTGGGTGCCGGCGTAGATGCCCATGACCGTCCCGAGGAACTTCAGCGCGTCGGGCTTCTTGCGCTGGAAGGAGTTGCGGCCGATGATCGAGCCGAACCCGCCGCCGTCGCGGATGGCGCGAACCTCGTCGAAGACCTGCTCGTCGCCCGCGGTCGGGCCCCCGGAGAAGATGACGATCCGCCGCGCGTTGAAGGTGGACTGCACGACGTGGCGAACCCGCTCCGCCAGGGTACTCGCCGGCACACTCTGGCTCTCGTAGACCTTCTTGGCGGCCGCCTGCTCGAGGTGCGCCGAGGGGAGCTTGACCTTCACGACGTGCGCCCCGAGCTGGGCCGCGATGTGGGCGGCGTAGGCGGTCACGTCGAGCGCCGTCTCGCCCTCCTTGGAGAGCCCGGAGCCGCGCGGATAGGACCACACGACGACGACCAGGCCCTTGGCCTTGGCCTCCTCCGCCAGCGCCCGCAGCGTGGCGTACATGTCCAGACGGTGCGTCGAGCCCGGATAGATCGTGTAGCCGATGCCGACGCATCCGAGCCGCAGCGCGTCGTTCACCGAGCCGGTGACGGCCTGGGCCGGGTCCTTCTCCTCGTAGAGCACGTCGTGGTTGTTGAGCTTCAGGATCAGCGGCACCTGGCCGGCGAACTCGCGAGCGCCCGCCTCCAGAAAGCCGAGCGGCGCCGCGTAGGCGCTGCAGCCGGCATCGATGGCCAGCTGGAAGTGGTAGCGCGGATCGTAGCCGGCCGGGTTGGGGGCGAAGCTTCGGGCCGGACCATGCTCGAACCCCTGATCGACGGGCAAGATCACCATCCGCCCGGTTCCGCCCAGCGCCCCCGCGCTCAGCATGCGGGCGAGGTTGGTCAGGGTGCCGGGGCTGTCGCTGCCGTACCAGCCGAGAATCTCGCGGACACGTTCGGTCGTCGCCATGCTCTCCTCCTTCTTGTTCGCTCCCGATCCATGCTCGGGCACAGCCGCGCTCGGTCGTGCGACGGTATCGGACGCCCGGGGCTCGCGCGGCGTGGCGCCGTCCCGACGCGTCGAACCGCGCCGTGGCTGATCACAGGCCGCCCTGCTCGATCAGCTTGGCGACAAGACCCGTCCAGCCCGTCTGATGGCTGGCGCCGATGCCACGGCCGTCGTCGCCGTGAAAGTACTCGCTGAACAGGATCAGATCGCGCCAGTGCGGGTCCTGCTGGAAGTGCGCACAGTCGCCGTAGATCGGCCGGCGACCGTCCTCGCCGCGCAGGAACAGCCGCGTCAACCCGCGCGACAGCTCCGCGGCCACGTCCCACAGGTTGAGCACGCGGCCGGACCCGGTCGGGCACTCGACCTTGAGGTCGTCGCCGTAGAAGTGGTGAAACTTCTGCAGCGACTCTATCAGCAGGTAGTTCACGGGGAACCAGATCGGTCCCCGCCAGTTCGAGTTACCGCCGAACAGCCCGGTCGTCGACTCGGCCGGCTCGTAGTCCACGCGATGCTCGACGCCGTCGATGGCCAGGACGTAGGGGTGCCGGCGGTGCCAGCGCGAGAGCGCGCGAATGCCGTGGGGCGCCAGGAATTCGTCGCGGTCCAGCATATAGCCCAGCACGCGCAGCAGCTGGGGCCGCCGCACGATGGACAGCAGGCGGCGCGGGCGGCCGCCGGGGCCGACGGCGTGGGTGACGTGGCCGCGGAATTCGGGCCGGTTGTCGATGAACCACTGCATGCGCCGGTGGAACCCCGGCAGCCGATCGACGACGTCGGGCTCCAGCGTCTCGACGGCGAACAGCGGGATGAGTCCGACCATCGAGCGCACCTTGAGCTGGCGGACGTCGCCGGGCAGGTGCAGCACGTCGTAGTAGAAGCCGTCCGCCTCGTCCCAGAGGCTCAGGCCCTCGCCGCGCTCGTTCATGGCCCGGGCGATGTAGACGAAGTGCTCGAAGAACTTCGAGGCCACGTCCTCGTAGGCGGGGTTCTCCGCGGAGAGCTCCAGCGCGATGGCCAGCATGTTCAGGCAGTACATGGCCATCCACGAGGTCCCGTCGGATTGCTCGAGATGTCCGCCGCCCGGCAGCGGCGCCGACCGGTCGAACACGCCGATGTTGTCGAGGCCCAGGAAGCCGCCCTCGAACACGTTGTTCCCCAGCGTGTCCTTGCGGTTGACCCACCACGTGAAGTTCAGCAGCAGCTTGTGGAAGGCCCGCTCGAGGAACAGTCGGTCGGCGACGCCGGACACGCGGCGATCGATCTTGTACACGCGCCAGACCGCCCAGGCGTGCACAGGGGGATTGACGTCGCCGAACGCCCACTCGTACGCCGGCATCTGCCCGTTGGGGTGCATGTACCATTCGCGGAGGAACAGGATCAGCTGGGCCTTGGCGAACTCGGGGTCGATCATCGCGAGCGGGATGCAGTGGAAGGCGAGGTCCCAGGCGGCGTACCAGGGATACTCCCACTTGTCGGGCATCGAGACGACGTCCGCGTTGTACAGGTGCCCCCACTCGTGGTTGCGGCCCAGCCGGCGCGAGGCGGGCGGCATCGGCTCGGTGGAATCGCCGGCCAGCCACCGTGTGACGTCCAGGTGATAGAACTGCTTGCTCCACAGCAGACCGGCGAAGGCCTGGCGCATCACGCGGCGCGCGTCGTCGGAGCCGGCCGAGCGCTCGAAGCGCTCGTAGAACTCGTCGGCCTCGCGACGGCGCTGGGCCATCGTGGCGGCGAAGGCTTCGCCGAACGGGTCCGCCGTGGGCGCCGCGTCGGACAGCCGCAGGACGAGGGTCGTCGTCTCGCCCGGCCCCAGCTGCCGGCGGTAGTGCGGCGCGGCCTTGGTGCCGACCCGCTCGGGATTGACCGCGTCCGTCCGACCGTTCACGACGTATTCGTGGAAGGCATCCTTGACGTAGGCGGACGCCGCCGGCACGCCCCAGAGCCGTCGCTTGTTCGTGTCGTTCTCGGTGAAGAGCAGCTCCCCGGTGTCCTCGACGCAGAGCCAGCGGCGGCCCAGCGACGGGTGGTCGGCCTCGATCGACCGCCACCCCGGCCGCGCGACGCTCTCGCGCAGGCGCGGCCGAGAGGCCCCGAGGTCCCATGCCCACGTGTTGCGGAACCAGAGCGTCGGCAACACGTGGACAGGGGCCGCGACGGGTCCGCGATTCGTCAGGGCGATCCGGATCAGGATGTCTTCGCTGGTGGCCTTCGCGTACTCCACGACGACGTCCCAGTAGCGGTCCCCATCGAAGACCCCGGTGTCCAGGAGCTCGTACTCGGGCTGGCGGCGGTCGCGGCGCCTGTTCTCGGCGGTCAGGGCCTCGTACGGGAACGCAGCGTGCGGATACTTGTACAGCCACTTCATGTAGGAATGGGTCGGCGTGGAGTCCAGGTAGAAGTAGTACTCCTTGACGTCCTCGCCGTGATTACCCTCGTTGCCGGTCAGACCAAACAACCGCTCCTTGAGGATGGGGTCCCGCTCGTTCCACAGCGCGAGGGCGAAGCAGAGCCGGGCGTGGTTGTCGCAGATGCCGGCCAGGCCATCCTCGCCCCAGCGATACGCGCGCGAGCGGGCGTGGTCGTGCGGGAAGTACTCCCAGGCGGTCCCGTACGGGCTGTAATCCTCGCGGATCGTCCCCCACTGGCGCTCGCTCAGGTAGGGGCCCCACCGTCGCCAGTGAACGCTCCGCTCGCGGGCCTCCTCCAGCCGCCGCTCTTCAGCCCTCATCCCGCACGGTCATCCCCCCTCGGCCCGCCCGCTGGGGGCCCGGTTGAATGAGTCTGCGGCGACGACAGGCCCCGAGTCAACTTGGAGGCCGCCATCCGCTAAACCCTTGACTCCTCGAAGCACTTGCCAAATAGTAGGTCACTCGCCCGCGCCTTCGGCCGGCGCCGCGGCGACCGGAGGGGCTCGAGTGCTTCAATACGCGGTCTCCCGGCTGCTGTGGCTGATTCCCACGGTCCTGGCCATGGCGCTGGTGACGTTCCTGGTCATGCACGCGACCCCGGGAAGCCCCCTGGACCCGGTGGCGGAGGGCGCCAACCCCCTCTCACCGGAGGCCCAGAAGGTCCTGGCCGCCCACTACGGGCTCGACAAGCCGCTCTGGAAGCAGTTCGCCATCTTCATCGCCAACGCCGTACGCGGCGACTTCGGCTTTTCGTTCGTATACAAGACCCGCACCGTGTCCGAAATCCTGCGCGAAACGTTCCCGATCTCGCTCTTTCTCGGCTCCATGGCCCTGGCGCTGGCCGTGGCGGGGGGCCTCACCCTGGGAATCCTGGCCGCGGTCTACCAGAACCGCGGCTGGGACTACGTCTCCGTCTCGCTGGCCACCTTCGGCGTCGCCGTGCCCAACTTCGTGCTGGCCGTCTTCTTGATCGTGCTGTTCTCGTTCGTGTTACCCATCTTCCCGACGGGAGGCTGGGACACTCCGCGCAACTGGTTTCTCCCGACCCTCACCCTGGCCCTGGCCCCGATGGGCATCATTGCGCGGTTCACCCGGGCCAGCATGCTCGAGGTCATACGGGCCGACTACACCCTGACCGCACGGGCCAAAGGGCTGAGCGAGGCCCCGGTCATCTTCAAGCATGCGCTCAAGAACGCCCTGATCCCGATCGTCACGTTGCTCGGGCCGCTGTTCGCCGCGGTGGGCACCGGATCGTTCTTCGTCGAATCGATCTTCCGGGTGCCGGGGATGGGCCGTTTCTTCGTGCTGTCGATGACCGGCCGCGACTACCCGATGATCATGGCCGTGGTGCTCTCCTACGGCGTCTTTCTGTGCATCATGAACCTCCTCGTCGACCTCGCCTATGGCGCTCTCGACCCCCGCATCCGTTACTAGGTCGGAGGGGGCCTCGACGGCCCCCTCCGAAACCTCCCCCACGGCAGGATTGCGCGGGCAAAGCCCGCGCTCGGACGCGGTCATCCAGGGCGCGGCGCGGGGGACGAGTTTGTGGCGGGATGGGGTGCGGCGGCTCAGGCGGAACCGGCTGGCGATGGCGGGGGGGGTCGTCATCGTGATGCTCTGTTTCGTCGCGATCTTCGCCGACGTGCTGGCGCCGTGGCCGTACACG
>Ga0075419_10002350_pt1 | contig 12191 bp, 7 predicted proteins | sample SoiMetdeltSBSDD3_FD_76900 | JGI IMG/M metagenome (GOLD analysis project Ga0075419, IMG submission 76900) | Bulk soil microbial communities from a Populus tree surrounding site in Tennessee, USA - Soil MetaG P. deltoides SBSDD3 | ecosystem: Environmental > Terrestrial > Soil > Tree plantation... | reverse complement strand
GGCGCAGTACTGCTCTTGACTGCCGCGGCGATGGTTTTCAAGGCACCGCTGCATGCGATCGGGCGCCGGTTGCGCATCGGCAAGCCGACGCGCTTCAAGCAGATGCAGCCCGCGCTTACCGTGGCGGCAGGCGCGGCGATCGGCGTCCTGGTGACGTTGACCTCGATCGGCGCCGGCGCGCTTGGTACCGTCGCCCTCCTCTACCTTTACCCGTTGCGTCTTACGCCGGCGAAACTGGTCGGAACGGACCTCGCACACGCTGTGTCCTTGGCGTTTGTTGCCGGCGCTGGCCATCTCGCGCTCGGTAATGTGGATTTCGCATTGCTCGCCTGGCTGCTGGCCGGATCACTGCCCGGCGCATGGTTAGGCTCACAACTTAGTGCACGCGCGCCTGAGCGGCTGACGCGTAGCGCGATCGCTCTAGTCCTACTCTTTGTTGGCGCGAGAATCCTTGTTTGATTATCGGAAGTGGTAACGGCCATCGTAGGTGTCCAGCGCGTCGCCGGATAGCGACATTCGTAAGGGGACAATCCGTTGAAAGCCATTGAGACCCGATGCTCTCCCACAATGCTCGCCGACGCGCTTGGTGTTTCCTGACCGACCAGCCTGAGCGAAGAACCCCGCAATGAGTTCCAGAGCCGGTCCCGACAAAAGTCCGATGGAAGTACGCAAGCTAGTTGAAGTGGTCGCGCAGACCTTGGATATCGAAGCTACGGAGATCGGCATGGATACTGAGTTGCCAGCCACCGGTCGCTTGGACTCGCTTGCCATTGTGTCGCTCGTGGCTTTCTTGGAGGATGAGCTGGGACTGAAGCTTCCGGTCCATGAGATCATCCCCGAGAATTTCGCTTCCGTGCGCCGTATCGTCGCCCTCGTCAAGCGGGCGCGTCGTTGAGAATCGATTCCAGCTGGCGCGTTTGAACAGGCAGGATCACTCAGATACGTCTGTTCGCGCCTGCATCGTTGCGGCTGTACTTCAGCACGCCCTGCGCGCCCCCGAGCCAATTGCGCTGATCTGTGGCGAGGAGGAGATCTCCTACGGGCAGCTCTCGCGTAATGTGCAACACGCAGCGCAGACTCTACGCGAGCGTGGGATGGCTGCCGGCGATCGAGTAATCCTGGAAGCATCCAGCACCCCAGCGTTTGTCACAGCCTACCTGGCGGTGCACTTTGCGGGTGGCATTGCCATTCCAATAGACCCCGCCATGCCGGCATCGCGTCGGGAGCTTATCGCAGACCGCGTCGACGCAAGCATTGTGCTGTACGCCGTAGATCAACGTGTCCTCATGGACGATCCAAGTCGGCGCTTTGCAGACGAGACTGCGTTCCGTCTACCAGAAGGCAACGATGTTGCCGATGTCATCTTTACCAGCGGAACCACGGGGGAGCCAAAAGGTGTAGTGCTTACGCACAACAACCTCGCCGCGGCTGCTTATCAGATTAATTCCTTTGTCGGGACGAGGGCCGGCGACGTGGAAGTGCTACCGCTACCCCTAGGGCACAACTTCGGCCTGGCAAGCCTGCGCAGCCTTCTCTGCGCGGGTGCAACGGTCGTACTCGTCGAGGGATTCGCGTTCCCCGGTCGCATCTACGCGGCACTCGACGAACACCGCGCAACAAGCTTCCGCTGCGTACCAGCCGGGCTGACGATGATGCTGCGCTTCTCGCCCGAGATGCTTTCCGACTTCGCTACCCGAATACGCTACGTGGAATTGGGAAGCGCGCCGATGCCCGAGAACGACAAGAGGAAGCTCATCTCTCTCTTGCCTTCCTCGCGCATCTGCATGCACTACGGTCTTACAGAGGCTTCACGCTCGGTGTTTATCGATTTCAATGCCGACAAAGGCAAACTCGGGTCCGTCGGACGGCCAGCCCATGGCGTGGACGTCCGGATCGCCGGCCCCCACGGAGAGGCAATCGAGCCAGGTGAGATCGGCGAGATCCAGATTCGCGGACGGCACATCATGAAGGAATATTGGAAAGCGCCGCAGCGCACTCGCGATGCATTCGTAGGCGAATGGCTCCGCACAGGGGATGCAGGGCATGTCGACGCGGACGGCTTTCTCTTTCTGGACGGTCGCAATACCGAAATAATCAATGTCGGCGGCAGGAAGGTATCGCCTGCAGAAGTCGAAGAAGCGCTGCGACGCCACCCGGCGGTGTCCGATTGTGCATGCACTGGCATTGCGGACCCGGCGGGGATTTCGGGCGATGCGGTTGCCGCGGTTGTGCTCTCGCTCGAGGGCCGCGTCTTGAATAAGGTAGAACTACGCGAACACCTCCGCCGGTACATCGAACCCTACAAGCTTCCCGTGAAGTGGCTGTTCTCCGGCACGATCCCGCGGACGTCCACGGGAAAGATACAACGGCACCTGCTTCGCGAACAGCTCGAATCCGGGGGCGCTGATGACGATCCCCTTTCCAATGGGCCGCGTACTAAGATTGAACGGTAACGCGCAGCGGCGCCCATTGACGACGATTGAACCATCCTGGCCAGGTGTTAGGTTGACGCTTCACGAACGCTTCGAGTCGGGCTGCATATGCGGCGGCAAGGTGCTCGTCGTACCTTCGCGCAACGAGGCTCTCTGCAGGCTCCAGGGCCGCTTGCACTTCCACTTCGTAGACCCCAGCGTAGGCAGGCGACGCGAATACCGGAAGCAAGGGTGCCCTCGCAATCCGCGCGAGGGTGGCTGCCCCGAGCGCAAGGCTCAGGGTGCCACCTAGAAATGGCAGCCGGCAAGGACGGTCGCCGTCGCTGTTGGCGGTGATGTACACCAGGTCGTTCTCGCGCAATCGGTCTTGGAGCTCGCGCAAGACTGTGGTGGCGTTGCCGGGGCGCAGGACGACGGTACTTGCAAGGAGCCGATCTTCGACTGAGGTTCGCACGGGGTTCAAGATTGCACGACCAAAGCGTGTGCCCGAGAAAGGATGGATGTGGCTTCTCAGATTGCTGACTCGATATCCGGCTGCGTGCAGGGCTTTCTTGACGTTCAACTCCGCGAAAATGCAGGGCGCGACCCAGAGCACCGCTCCACGCTTCGAATCCAGCGCACGCTCGAGATGCTGGAAGCCGAGGAGGCGGATCGAACCGTTCCACCCGCCCGGCCGATGCTCGCGCAACATCTGCAGGATCTCCTCGTACTTTCCTGCCAGTATGCTTCGCTCGAGAACGTACGGCGATTCATTGCACGCGAGGAGCACTGGATGCTCACCCAAGTCACCACCCATCGGACCACGCAACGCGATGTGGGCACCGGCCCAGGCACGAGCGAGCACTCCCCAAGCGTGCTCTGGCAGGAGCCAAGCTGCCGGAGCCAGACTGGCAAAGATCAGTGCGTTGTAAACGTCCTGGGCTTCAATGAGCTTCATAAATGGGCAGACAACCGAGTGCTTACCTCCCAGCGCAACCTCCATTGCTGATAGCCTTGCCGGTGACTTTCACGTAATGGCCTTCGCAGCGCGTTCCTTGATGCATACGATCAGTCAGGTCTCTGGCGAGTAGCCAATGGGATGAAACGAGTTCTGAACAAGCTATACCAACACCCTTCTCCAGCGCGCTATTTGCTTGGAAAAGCGATTAACCGATTGGGTCTCTTCTCCTATCCGACGCGCATCCGGCTCAACGCGGAAGCGCGGCCCCAATACGCATATTGCATCTACCACTCCGCGCGGTTGGCCCAATCGCTGGGTCGGGAAAGCATGAGCGTAATCGAGTTTGGAATCGCGGGTGGAAACGGGTTGATCAATGCCGAATACCATGCCAAGCGGGCGGAAAGCGAGACCGGAGTGCGCATCGAGGTCTATGGATTCGACACAGGCGGGGGGCTTCCTAGTCCGCGTGATTACCGGGATCTTCCCTATGTCTGGCGCTCTGGGTTCTACAAGATGGATCGAAAGCGACTCGAACGGTCGCTGACTCGTGCGAAATTGATCCTTGGAGATGTCCGCGAAACCGTCGCCGCGACCTTCAAGCCAGGCGTAGCTCCAGTGGGTTGCATATTCCACGATCTGGATTACTACAGCTCCACTATCGCGTCCTTCGCCGTATTCGATATCGATACCAGCCTTCGTCTGCCTCGCATCTACAATTACTTCGACGACATCATCGGAGACGAAGCAAGGTTGTATAACGATTTCACGGGTGAACGTTTAGCCATTCGCGAGTACAACGCGACCCACGAGTCACGCAAGATAGCAAAGTGCTACCAGTTCGACGACGTCGCGCGGTTTCCTTGGCATTCCCAGATTTTCATCCACCACGACTTTGAACACCCAGAGTACGTCAAGTACATCGGGAAATCGGATTTACAAAACCCGCTCGAGGCTTGAACCGGCTCATTAGCTCATTTGGCCCCATCCCGTTGTTGACCCAGACGTACAGTGCGGTCGCCCCAGGTCGGGACCGCTAACCCTGAAATCAATGCTCCCATGTCCGGGGAGGCACCGCTAAACCCATCTGTTATGCCTGGGATCGCTACTCCTTGACCCTGTGGCGCTGCGCCATCGGAAAGGATTGGCACATACATATTGGTAATCAGCGTGAGGTAACTGCCACCTAGTCTTACGTTCTCGACGAACGGATTCGGCTGAGTGATCACGCAGCCCTCATGGCGTCTCGTGCTCTTACTAAAGACGCCGCTGGTCGAGGGAAGCCTGGACCGCGCAACCGCCATACTCGAAAAAGAACCGCCAGACCCGGTCCACCAGACAGCCTTGTCCGGATACCAAGCGTTGTGAGTGAAGTCGATCGGATCCTGACCCGCGGATTCCATGGCCATGAGGTTGCCGGTTCCGTAATAGATCAGAATGTTGTTTCGATATCCCCAAGCCGTCAGCGGGCCGTTGTTCGACTGATTCCAGCCCCACCCAGCTCCGCTCCGGTATCCGTTAGTGCGCACCACCGTGTTGTTGTAGAGAAAATGACCGGTATTCTTGTTGTTCAGCTTGTAAGGGCTGCGCCCAATATTGATCGCAATGTTTCGAAATACGAACGCCGGGCCGCCGTAGATCGGATCGAATGACACGAGCGTCATCGCGTTGTGCACGCGGTTATCGTAGAAGGTGATATTGCGCACCCCATAGTCCCCCTCAAAGGCATCGTCTCCGGTCCACCGGATGTCATTGCGATAGAAATGGACGCCCACGTTTTGCACGCCGGACTCCAAAGCCAGAGAATCGCCGAACCCGCTAAGGGTGTTGTTGAATACGGCGTTGCCTTGGCCCGGCACACGAATGCCATCGTCGTTCCAGGTGCGATTGGATTCAAGGGACTCCCTGTCCCAGACGTTGTTACCGATCAGGGTATTGTCATAGACGAGGAGTTGGTCGCTGTTTGAGGCGATGATCCCCATGTCGACGCCCTCAATCGTGATCTGCCTGATCGTCACGCGACGCTGCAGGGACGCTTTCCCGTTTCCAGATAGGACCACTCCGCGTGAGGTGGCGGCGGTGCCCGAGTCAGACTTCGACCCCACCAGCGTCAGATTCTCGACGATCACATCTGAGGTATTAAGAAAGCGAAGGATGTTCTGGCCTAGCGATGACTTGAGAACTACGCCCGTTCTGCTTTCGCCACGGATGTAGATCGGCATTGACGGTGCTCCACTTCTCCTGATGAGCAGGTCGTCCACCGTGTAGGTGCCGTCTCTGAACTGGATCACTTCGCCCGGCTTCGCCTCGTCGAGTACTGCTTGAATCCCGGCGGCGGTCGTGTTGGGGGCGATCACCTTGCTAGCAGCCCCAGCAGACGGCGGCAGGCTTCGTGTCACGGCCGTCAGCAGCCTTGTGACGGAAGATTCGCCGAGGCCGATGGCGACTTCCACAACATAGGACGCCCCGGGGGACAAGCCAGTGATTACGCCGGCAAACGCATCAGGGGGCGGAGCGCCCGCGGTACCCGACATGCGAATCCTGTGTAGCGGATGCGCAGCGGACCAGTTCGTGCCGGCGGTCAGCCGGTAACGAACGCTAGCGGTAGCGGTCGACTCTAATGGCCCGCTTACGGGAACGTACAATGAAATTTGCTCAGGCGTAGGCGGACCATCGTGAGCTAGCTGTCCGACGGGCAAGTCTGCCGCACAGATGCTTATTTGCCAGAGCAAACCCGTGACCGCTGCAGCAATACGCCTCAATGCATCGATACGTTTCAGCGCTGCTTTGGTTCTCGCGAAATCCGGCCGCTGCAGCGGCTTTTCCGACCCGGCGTTGCGCACGCTACGGCGATTGGGTTATACAGTCCTTCTCGGCTGGTGGCGCGCTCTTTCTCAGAGCGTCGAGCTAACCACACAAGGCTTGGTCGAAGCTTGAGCGGGCGCCTTCGGAATGACGAGCGAGCTTGTAGAACCACACGTTGTCATTAGAATCGTTGTAGCCGATGAATAGATCGAGCTGCGGAATATAACGCCACCGACCATAGATCCCTTGGGTCTTGGGTTGACCGTTGCTCTTGAGCGCTATGGGGGCCTTGCCGGTTCGATTTGCGATTTTGCACACCTCCCAGGTTCTCGCGTCAACGGTCCAGACTTCGCGGCCACCTTCCCACAACACAAGCTGACTTGTCGGGGGGTGATAAGCGAGACCGACCCGATGTCCCCAGTCGGCTTTACCCTTAAGCGGCGCCTTCTTTCGTGGTCCGATATTGTCGAGCTCGTAAAACGTCATCTCGCCGTGGCGTGAGATCACGACGAAGCGGCGGGTACCATGATCGATGGCGCCTGCATTGACAACCTCGTGGCCATCCTTGGTCCGCTGAGCTTCCCAGGAATCTGAGACCGGGTCGTACGACAGCAACCCGCCTCCCGCGACGACGAGCACTCTGCCAGTCTTAACGTCATAGTCTGCAACCGGCGTCAGGACCCGTCGAGGCGACGCCGCCTGACGGGACCAAGTTCGTGCCTCGACGTTGTACAGATATGCATGTTGGTCGTACGAGTTGCCGGATCCGTAATAGCTGCCACCAAACTTGAATACGCGATCGATGCTCGGCAAGAAAGCCAGGCCACCGTACGTGTGACTGGATACGGGCGCCTCCCCGCTTTCGACGGCGTACTCGCCATCTTTGACCTCGCGCATCCGGCTGGGCTCAGTGGCACGCTTCCATTTCAAAGAGGCAACGTCGAACTCGTACACTTCGTTGCCGCCGTAGTCGGCGTGACCGCCGCCTGTAACGACAAGTTTGTTGCGTTTACTGTCCAAGGCGCCTCCGCCCCATGCGGCGGTAACTCCGCGGGGTCCCAAGATGCCCCAGCCAGGATGTTTATCGGGGCTCGGGAAAACATCGCTCATACGAGTGTTAGAAATCTCACACCACGTGCCTGGCGCGATAGCGCAGGGGGTGTTCGACGCGCGCAACAGCGGACACACACTCAGCATGGCCGCCGCGGCAAGCATCAGACCAAGAAAACGACCGGTGTAACGGCCCCGTTTCTTCATGGGGAGTCGACCGAGTAGCTTATCGTCAGCTTCGGCCGTAGCTCCGGCGTCGTCGGGGACTCTCTGCTATAGAAGCGCTTCAACCCACTCAGGTACCCCGATACCGGCAAAAGTCTCCAACCCCAATTTGGCTGACCTGCGCTCATTTGCTGCACGGCGCTTGTCACGTTGAACTGGACCCAGCCAGGGTCCCAGGCGACGCTAGCCTGCGCATCCGCCACCGCTGCATAGTCCGTCCCGCTTCCGCTAGCTCCAGGCGTAGTCCACGGTTGGCCGGGAAGGCGTTGTTGCCAAGTGGCACCCTCCTCGGACCAGTCACGTAGCAGGCGATGAACCGCGTAGACCATGTTATAGGGCGACTCTTTGTAAAGGGCCAGCGTAGCGGAGGTGATCGTGGCTCCGTTAGGGATCGGTCCGCCCTCGCTCTGGAAAATGCGGAAGCGAAACAGGCCGGCATAGTTGTTCGCCTTGTGATCGTAAACGAACGCCGCAGTTCCGAATGCCAGACTCGGATGAAAAGAGGAAAGGTATGTGTCGCGTGTTAGTCCGTAGCCGTCGATTCCATCCTGAAGCGTAATGCTCCCGCCGGGCTCAGACTCACCCGGTTGGATGGTAACCGTAACGGGCGCAGACGTCGTCTGCGCAAGCTGGTCATCGAAGGCGACTGCGGTAAGCGCGTGGCTTCCCGACGGCGCGTTGGTCCAGTCAAACGTGTACGGCGACGTAGTGACTTGGCCAATTTTGAGCGAGCCCTGATAGAACTCAACCCGGGCAATCGCGCCGTCTGGATCGGTCGCGTTAGCGGTGATCCGGATTGATTGTCCGGTCGCGAAGGTGGCGCCGTTGGCGGGCTCCACGATGCTTACAACAGGCTGTGCATTCGCACCACCGCCGCCACCACCACCGGGATTCATCCAGCCAATCGGCTTGGAAATCCAGATGTTGCCGGCGACGGCGTCCTGCAATCCGAGAAAGGCGTCGAGATTGGAAATATATTTCCACTTTCCGTTGATGCCAGTACCGACGTCTCCGTTGGGCACGTCAGCGACCTGGACGGTCGGTTGCCGCTGAATGACCCAGCCCGAGGCTGAGAGCGACGTGGCCGGCGGTTTAAGCGTCCATACGCGCGCGTCCCCGCACCAAAGAACGAAGTTCCGCCGTACGGGATCGAAATCCAATCCGCAGTTTTTTAGAACGAGAGCATTGGCGGCGAGCAATGCTGGAAATTCACCGGTTGGATCTTGTGGGGTGAATGCCACATCCCTGTTGGTCGGGCTCGGGGTGTTAAGGTCCCAGTAGCCGAATGGCTGAGTGTTGATGCCGCGCTTGACAAAGACCTTGCGCAGCGGGTCGTAGCCGCACGCCGGAATATCGCTTATTGTGCTCCAGAATCGCCCTACCTTTTCCCACGAGTCGAGCGCCGGATTGTCGACATCGTTCACAACGTAGCGGAACAGATTCGTACTCGTACCACCGGACCTGGCTGCCACGTATACAACATCCTTGCCATTTTCTTCGGCGTAGGCGGTACAGCTGTTTACATGCGCAGTTGGAAGCGGAGGACTGCCGGGAATGTTGACGTAGATGTCCCGGTTCGCCCACATATTTCCGCCGACGATCTCCGGAAAAGGGCTGACTCTCTGCACATGTGATCCGGTCGACCCGCCGACCTTGTTCGCGTCCGCCTTTGAGGGGTCGAAAAGGTAAGGTCCTGTCCGTCGCGATGTAGTTGCCGTCGCCTGGCGCAGATATGGGCCCCCGTTGTTGTAGGCTGCCCCGCCAAAGGTAAGGAACCGATCGATGATCGGAAGAAAGATATTGTTGTCGTAGGTATGAGCTGACGCGGGCGCACGATCGGGACCATCGACGGCGATCCAGTTCCCGAGATCGTCGTGCTTAATTTCGCTCGGCAGAGATGCGCGCTCCCATCGCCTCGTGGTCCCGCGCCATCGGTAGACGTCGTTTCCCGAATAATTGGCGTGTCCACCTCCATAGAGCCAGAGGTCTCCACGGTTGGGATCCCAGGCGTAGGAACTCCATGGCTTGATGATCGAGGCCGGAGTCGGGTTACGTCCGCCGAGTGCTCCCATGACCGGACGCAGCTCGGCTTGAGTCCAGACATCGGAGTAATTATTGAGGTTGACCTTGACCCAACTTCCTTCCGGCGTGGCGGCAAGAATAGCGGACAACCCGCTCAAGTCCGGGCCGCTCGCCGCTGTCGACAACTGCAACTCGGTTGTAGAAGTCGCGGTATCGGATGCGGACACTTGCTCGCTGGATCGCAAGACCTCGATTGACAGGTCGCGAGTGGAGCGTCTTCCGTGCGCGTCTACGACTTCGAGCGTGAACTCGTAGCGGCCAGCGGCATCGGGTATACCGACGATCTCGCCCCCGGTCGCGTTCAGCGCGAGCCCGCTTGGTAACTGGCCGCCAGCAAGCGACCAACGAAATGGCGGAGTACCGACCGCTTCCGCTACTGCTTGGTACGCAGTGCGGGTCTGTCCCAGCGGGAAAGCTTCGGTTTCAATAGTGAGCTCGGGCTGATCCTGGCCCATGAACTCGATGCGAAACGCATCGATCACGAGAACTCCGCGACGCGCCATGATTTCGATTTCAGCGGCGGACCCGAAACCAAGCTCGTAGACACCGAGTTGGTTCCACTGCGCACCCTTCGCCCGCTGATCTACGAAAACGCTCGTCTCACCACGGAGGTGACGAATGACTATCTCTGCTTGGCCGGCCCCGGCGACGTTCTGCGGCCACCACGCATACAACCTGTAATAGCCGGGGGTCCTAGCCAGGTCCGAAAGAACGGCGCTCGTCGCGCCAGGAGCGGCGCTCCTCAAGGGCATCGCACTTCGCGAAAGATAGGCCCGGATGGGCTCAAACTTTCCCTTGACTTTTACCCGCGGCGAATCGGCAGTAACGATGAGATTCGCGTCCGGGGCGTCCGACGTCGCGGTGCCGTTTTGCGCAAGCGCTGGCAACGCAAAAAGCGCGAAAAGAAGAGGCGCAGCAAGTGCAAGAACTCGTCTAATGCGCTCGCAGCGCGGATACGAATCTTTGTACTTCATAGCCGTCCTCCTCGACCTTCCGACCCGCTTCAATATGCCGACGATACGCCCGACGATACGTAAGATATCGCAGATTTTTTTGCCAAGAACCTCGGCAGGCGCCAGCGATATCGTTCTACAGGCGAGATGTAAAATCGTCCGACGATTCCGCGATCGTGGTGGCCGATTCTCTGCTCACCCGTCCGTCGGCCGGAATAGCTTCAGGGCCAGAGCACAAAACAGCTTCACTTTGCGGCTGATGCACTATCTCGCCAAGGCGAACGACGGCGTTGCTGGGCGGCCTGATAGCCGCCTAAGTAAGCTCGGTCACTGAAGGGGCGGTGCCAAGTATCGATCGGCAGCGGAGATTACTAGCATTTCCGTCTAACGCTACCGCGGCTGACCGGTCGCTTATCAAGGAACCGCAACGGCGGCCTGCCCATCCGGAAACGGGAATCGCTCACGCGCTACACCAGTAAGTCGTCCTACCAGGCAACACGTGATGGGTCGTCTGCCCATTCACGACGTCAATTCGGGGTAACCATGACAATGCATGTCGTCCGATTGCGACAACTCGCCGCGTCGCACGGGCGTTCCAGCTGCCCGCGTGTCCAGGCAAGCTGGACCGTGAAGTTTCCGTTGACGTGGACGCTCAGGCTCCGCCACCCAGGATACCCCGCTGTTCGAGGGTGGAGATGACCAGCTCGGCGGCATCCGCCGGCGTGCCTTCGCTCGTATCGATGCGGATTTCGGCATGCTCCGGCGCCTCGTAGGGCGAGTCGATGCCCGTAAAGTTCTTTAATTCGCCGCGCCGCGCTTTCCGGTAGAGACCTTTGGGATCGCGCTTCTCGACAACCTCGAGCGGAGCGTCCACGAAGACTTCCAGGAACTCGTTCTCTTCGACCAGTTGGCGCGCCATCCGGCGCTCCGAACGAAACGGGGAAATGAACGCCACCAGAACGATCAAGCCTGCGTCCACCATGAGTTTTGCGACCTCGGCGACGCGGCGGATGTTTTCCACGCGGTCCTCTGCGGTAAAGCCCAGGTCTTTGTTGAGACCGTGCCGCACGTTATCGCCGTCAAGCAGGTACGTGTGGAAACCGTTCGCATGGAGCATACGTTCAACAAGATTCGCGATGGTTGACTTGCCGGCCGCCGAAAGCCCCGTGAACCACAGGACGCACGGGCGCTGACCTTTGTGGGCGGCCCGACTCTGCTTGCTGATGTCGACCGCTTGCCAGTGGATATTCTGTGAGCGCCGCAGCGCAAAATTCATCAAGCCGGCGCCGACGGTGTTACTGGATAACCGGTCGATAAGGATGAAGCCGCCGGTGTGGCGGTTGTCACGATAAGCGTCAAAGGCGACCGGCCGGTCGAGCGCGATAGTGCACTCCGCGATCTCGTTGAGCTCGAGCTTTCTGGCTGCGATGTGCTCGAGTGTATTTACGTTCACCTTGTGCTTTAGACGGGAGATGGTGGCCGTGACGGTCTTCGCACCGATCTTCAGCCAGTAGCTCCGCCCAGGCAGCATCGGCTGCTCATTCATCCACACGATCGTCACATCGAATTGGTCCGCGACCTCAGCCGGAGCGTCGGCCGAGGAAATGACGTCCCCTCGGCTGATGTCGATTTCATCCATCAGCGTCACGGTGACGGCGCGGCCTGCATGCGCCGACGGCAGATCGCCATCGTACGAAACAATGCGGT
>Ga0075419_10002347_pt1 | contig 12194 bp, 13 predicted proteins | sample SoiMetdeltSBSDD3_FD_76900 | JGI IMG/M metagenome (GOLD analysis project Ga0075419, IMG submission 76900) | Bulk soil microbial communities from a Populus tree surrounding site in Tennessee, USA - Soil MetaG P. deltoides SBSDD3 | ecosystem: Environmental > Terrestrial > Soil > Tree plantation... | reverse complement strand
GTAGCTTAACAGTTCCTCGATCTTCTCTACCGTTTTTGCCAATCACGCTAAGAGGAAATGTGAACCGCTGCGGCTTGCCGGGCGCGGCGGCTAACTGCCGAATGTCCGCTTTGGGTCAAAAGCCGACATTCGCGGTGCAAAAAGGCATGTCCGCTTTACCCCCGAAAGCGGACATGTGCGGTGCAATTGCCGATGTCGGCTTTGGGCCAATAGCGGATACTCAGGGCGGGGCGTCTGGATGCGGAAGTTGCTCCTGCTGCTTGGCCAAACTGACGTCCCTGACCGATACGACATTCATTATCTCGGAGCATTCACCATCCTCCTTGCAGTCATCAAGCATGCCTTCCACCTCGCACTGGTGGCCTACAACACAGACGGCAAGGATCTTCTTCTGATCTTCTCCGCTGAAAATACATATGTGCTCCGGCTCCTCATCTATTACGAACCCGTGCTCCGATTTTGTTAGCACTCCCGAGCAGAGACCGGGCTGAGGTGCCGCTTCGGCAAGTTTGAATGAAAACAAACAAAACAGCAGGGCCGTCACAGCCATACTTGCAACCGCATAACCGCTTCGCTTGTCGTACCGCATCAGTCTTCTCTCAGACGATGTGCTCCGGCGCCAATTTGCACGCGCCCGCATCAGCCAATTCTATTTGTATTGTCGGGTGCGCAATTTCGAATTTGTGGTGAAGCTGATCGCAAACCTTTTGCAAGAACTCATCCCCGGGATGGCCGTCCGGCATAACCATGTGACAGGTCAATGCCGTTTCGGTTGTGCTCATTGCCCAAACGTGCAGGTCGTGGACGCCCACAACACCCAGCAACCGAGAAACTTGGCTACTTCCTTCGGGTCTATTTCGGCGGGGACTGCGTCGAGCGAGTGATTGATAGCATCGCGCAAAAGGCCCCACGTTCCCCAGACGATTACCGCCGATATGGCGATGCTCACGGCAGGATCGAGCCAATTCCAGCCGGTCAGGAGGATGAGACCGCCAGCGATCATGACACCTAACGAGACGGTAGCATCTGCCACCATATGCAGAAACGCGCTACGAATGTTGAGATCACCTTTTTGACCAGCCATAAGGAGCCAAGCTGAGAGGCCATTGATTAGGATGCCTATGGCGGCAACGACCATAATCGTCAGACCCGCGACTTCGCCGGGTTCAAAGAACCGCTCTCGGTCTCGGGCAGACCGAGCGCCTCAAGGCCGAGTTGCACATTTTCCAACACTGTTAGCCACGGAAAAAGTGCGAAGCTTTGAAACACCATCGCGATGCCGGGCGCCGGCGCTGTAACAGGCCGACCCTGATAGTTGACGCGACCTGAAATCGGCTGTGCGAGGCCCGCAATTAGCCGCAGCAGCGTCGATTTGCCCGATCCAGAACGGCCGAGCAGTCCTACGATCTCACCTTCCTTGAGGGTGAGATTGATCCTCACGAGCTTGCCGCAACGCCCTGGACACTGTGCGAGCCTCTACCTTACGCTGCTGCTCGAAAATCAATGAGTACATCGGCCGGAGCTAAAAAATAGAGATGTTCATTCTTACCACAAAGGCGAAAAGGCATCGGTAATCAATTTTCAGCAATGCGATAACCTATACCCGGCTCAGTCAGGATGATATGCGGATCGTCGGGATGCTCTTCAATCTTCTGCCGCAGCTGGCCGATATAGACCCGGAGATAGTGTGTGTCTTCAGAATGAGCCAAACCCCATACCGCGGTGAGGATTTGCTGATGGGTCACCACGCGTCCGGGGTGTTTCGCCAAGAACGACAGCAGCTCAAATTCTTTTGGCGTGAGCTTGAGTTCGGCGCCGCCCCGCGTCGCACGGTGGCGCACGGAGTCCACTTCGAGGTTGCCGACTCGTAGAACAGGCGCTTCCGCCTTGCGCTGCATGCGGTGCCGCAATGCTGTTCGCATCCGCGCCAGCAGTTCACCGACATTGAAGGGTTTGTTGACGTAATCGTCAGCGCCGAGGTCGAGTGCTTCGATCTTTTCGGTTTCGCGCTCACGCGCAGACAGTACAATAATGGGAATGTCTGACCATTCTCTCGCTCGTCGGATGATATCTTTTCCGTCGCCATCAGGCAGGCCGAGATCGAGCAGAACGATATCCGGCGCCTCGGCGGCAATGCGCTTGAGACCTTCCGCCACCGTTCCAGCACTTTCCATTTCGTAATTGTTCGCTTCCAGCGCCGGCTTGAGAAAGCGCAGGATGGCCGCTTCGTCGTCGATCACGAGCGCATGAATCCTGGCACTCATACGTGCGTTGCCTCGCGTGGAAAGGTCATAACGAACCGGGCGCCATGGCCATCCTTGAATGGGCTTTCGACTTCAATCTGTCCACCGTGTGCCTCCATGATGCCCTTAGCGATGGCGAGCCCGAGACCGGTGCCCTGGCCGCCATCCGCACGGGAAGCCCGCGCCTCAGCACCTGTGACAAACTTTTCGAATATATGGGGCACGTCATCGGCAGGGATACCGGGGCCATTGTCGCACACGCGCAGCGCAATAACCGATGGTGCGACGTCGGCGTCGAGTTCAACGTGCGTCTGTGGCGGTGTGTGCAGAACAGCATTACCAACGACATTGCCAATCGCCTGCTCAGCCAACGTTGCGTCGGCCCGCACCAGCGGAAGATGGGCTGGCAAACGAATCTCGATCTGTTGCTGGGCTCCATGGCGCCGTGCGGCGCTCACTACTCGCTGGACAATCTCGCGTAGATCGATCCAGTCGCGGCGCAGTTCCAAAGCTCCCGCATCGATGCGGGTGATTGCTAGGAGATTGCGGACCATTTGATCAAGATCCTCGGCTTCTTTCTTGATCTGTCCGAGCAGGTCTTTTTTCGCTGCGACATCTAATTTGTCGCCATAGTCAATGAGGCTGGTCGCCGACCCGAGGATCGATGACAGCGGCGTGCGGAAATCGTGCGAGACCGACGCCAGCAACGTGTTTCGCACGCGTTCGGTTTCGGTCGCGGTCCTCGCGCTCACCATTTCGCGGGCGAGCGACGCACGCTCCAGGGCGGCAGCGGCCTGCTCGACAAGCGTGTCGAGCAACGCGCGGGCCTCCGAGTCGATCGGTGGCGCGTCTTTTTCCTTGGCAACGCCGACGACACCAAGCGTCTTTGTACCGACACGCAGCGGCACGAAATACCATGGAATGATGGGCAACATGCCGGTATCGGCGCCTGCCGGCTCGACATGGTTATAGGCCCAGCGCGCGGCAGTCATTGCGGCCGCGTCAAGCGTATCTTCCGGCGGCCATGCCGCGGTCAGGGCGACATCGTCATTCTGGGCCAGCAGGACGACAACGGGACGCCCGAGGCTGGCGTGAATTTCGCTCGCCGCCCCTTCAGCAACCCCGTCGAGCGTTGCCAGCCCCGACAGCCGACGTGTGAACTCGTAAAGCCGCCGCATGGCGCGCATGCGGTTGGCGGAAATTCTTGCTTGTTCGCGGACTCGGCCCGCTAGTGCTGAGCTTACAACGGCAACAACCAGAAAAATGACCAGAGCCAATAACTCATAAGGCTCGGCAATGGTAAAAGTATAGATCGGGGGAATAAAAAAGAAATTATAGACAAGAAAGGACAGAACCGAAGCGTAGATCGCGGGCCGCATGCCGAAGCTTATGGCAGTCACGAGGACCGCCAGCAGAAATACCATCGATAGATTTGGGATCGGCGTGATTTTGGTAAGCACTTCGCCGACGCTGAGCGCCGCCGCGACAGCAAGCGTCGCATACAGGAACTGGGAAGGTGCAAACGTCAGGTTCGCAGGCCAGCGCAAGCGGCTTGTCTTGGCGGGTGTTTCTGCTTCGCGTGTGACAAGGTGGATGGCAATGTCCTGTGTGCGCCGTACCAGTTCGTGCGGCAAAGAGCGATGCAGCAATTCACTGAAGAAAGTATCGCGTGATCGGCCGATTACGATTTGAGTGACATTTTCGAACTTCGCAAAGCGCAACAGTTCGGCCGGCAAATCAGAACCGGTCAACGTCTGTGTCTCTGCACCAAGGGTTGTCGCGAGCTTCATCGCCTCGTCCAGCCTTTGGCGCGCGGCGACATCGAGGTTGGTACCCGGTCTTTCCACGGTAACCGCGATCCAGGGCGCATCCATCAAATCAGCAAGTCGCTTGGCGGTCCGGACAACCGTCGGAGACGCGGGATCCGGCCCGATACAGGCCAGGATGCGCTCGCCCGCCGCCCAGGGGCCTTCGATCGCCTGGGCCTGCATGCGCTCGATGAGATCGGCGTCGATGCGCTCGGCCGCACGCCGCAGGGCGAGCTCGCGAAGAGCTGTCAGATTTTGCGGCTTGAAGAAATTCTCAACCGCTCGCGCTGCGGTATCCTGCACGTAGACCTTGCCCTCCGCGAGCCGCTTGAGCAGTTCGGCGGGCGGAAAATCGACAAGCACAATTTCGTCAGCCTTGTCGAATACGGTGTCGGGCACCGTCTCGCGCACCCGGATCTTGGTGATTTTCTGCACCACATCGTTGAGGCTTTCGAGGTGCTGAATGTTGAGCGTCGTCCAGACATCGATGCCGGATGCGAGCAGTTCATCGATGTCCTGCCAGCGCTTGGGATGGCGGCTTCCCGGCACATTGGTGTGGGCGTATTCATCGACTAGCAGCAGGCTCGGCCGTCGCTCCAGCGCCGCGTCGAGATCGAACTCGTGCATGATCTGGTTGCGGTAGACGATCGGCTTTCGGGGAAACTCTTCGAAGCCTTCGAGCAGCTGCTGCGTCTCGCGGCGGCCATGCGTTTCAACCAGGCCGACGACCACGTCGCGGCCGCCCGCCTTCTCACTGCGAGCTGATGCCAGCATGGCGTAGGTCTTTCCCACGCCGGGAGCAGCACCGAGAAAGATTTTCAGATGCCCGCGGCCTTCCTTCTTGGCGAGGGCAAGCAAAGCGTCAGGCGAAGCTCTTTGCGCTTCGTCGGTGGGCATAGGGCTCCTTTATTGAGCCAATTTACGACTTCAGTCCGTCCAGTGCGAGGTTGAGGTTAAGCACATTGACCCGCGGCTCCCCCAGTAGGCCAAAGGTGCGCCCTTCGATCTGACCTTCCACAAGGGCACGAACACGCCCTTCAGGCAGATTTCTTGCCTTGGCAACGCGCGGTACCTGGAAATACGCAGCCTCAGGCGAAATGTGCGGATCGAGACCGCTGCCTGTTGTCGTCACGAGATCAATCGGCACCTGGGCCGACGGGTTTTCCTTCTTTAGGTTTTCGAGATCGCCCTTGACCCGCTCGATCAGCGTCTTGCTGGTCGGGCCGAGGTTCGAACCTGCCGAATTCGCAGCGTTGTACGGCGCGTCAATGGTCTTGGTTGGATCATTGGGATCCGGCGTATTGGTCGCCGAGGGCCGGCCGTGGAAATACTTGTCGTCGGTGAACACCTGACCGATCAACGTAGATCCTATAACCTTGCCGTCTTTTTCGATCAGGCTGCCCTGTGCCTGATAGGGGAAGATAACGCCGGCTATCCCTGTCATCACCAGCGGATAGATAAGTCCCGTGATTAGCGTCAAAGCAATTACGAGGACGATGGCGGGGCGAATTCCTTTCGACATAATCAGTCTCCTCAGACGAGGTGCAAGGCATTGACCACGAGATCGATTGCCTTGATGCCCACGAACGGAATAATGACGCCGCCCACGCCGTAGATCCACAGGTTGCGGCGAAGCAACGCCGCCGCGCCGATCGGCCGATACTTGACGCCTTTCAGGGCGAACGGAATGAGTGCGATGATGATCAGCGCATTGAAGATGATCGCCGACAGGATCGCGCTTTGCGGTGTGGCCAATTGCATGACGTTGAGCGCGCCCAGTTGAGGATAGAAGGCCAGGAACATCGCGGGAATAATGGCAAAATATTTCGCGACGTCGTTGGCGATCGAGAACGTCGTCAGCGCCCCGCGTGTCATGAGCAGCTGCTTGCCGATTTCAACCACCTCGATCAGCTTGGTGGGATCGGAATCGAGATCGACCATGTTGCCGGCTTCGCGTGCGGCCTGAGTACCGGTCTGCATGCAGACGCCGACATCGGCCTGCGCCAGCGCAGGCGCGTCGTTGGTGCCGTCGCCGCACATGGCGATCAGGCGGCCCTGGGCTTGTTCGTCCCGGATGAAGCGCAACTTGTCCTCCGGAGTTGCCTGGGCAATGAAATCATCAACGCCGGCTTCCGACGCGATCGCGGCTGCGGTCACCGGATTGTCGCCGGTGATCATCACGGTTTTGATACCCATGCGCCGCAGCGCGGCGAAGCGATCGCGGACGTCAGGCTTCACGACATCTTTGAGATGGATGACGCCGAGAATGCGGTCGTTCTGCACCAGCCCGAGTGGTGTGCCGCCTGAGCGTGCGATCTTGTCGACAGCGGCTCGGAAGGCCGGTGGCTCTGCCACGTTCTGGCCTGCCTGCTCGCGAGCGAACTCGAGGATGGAATCTACCGCGCCCTTGCGCCATTTCTGCTTGCCGATGTCAACGCCGGACAACCGAGTGGTCGCCGAGAACTCGATGAATTTCGCTTCCGCGGGAGCGACTTGACGGCGCACATTATATTTTTCCTGTGTCATGGCGATGATCGAGCGGCCTTCGGCGGTCTCGTCGGCGTCGCTGGCAAGGATCGCGGCTTCGGCGGCTTCGCGCTCGGTCACGCCGGGCACCACGATGATTTCGGTCGCCTGACGGTTGCCGAACGTGACGGTTCCGGTCTTGTCGAGCAGCAGCGTATCGACGTCGCCGGCAGCTTCCACGGCGCGGCCCGACATTGCGAGGACGTTGAACCGGACGAGTCGATCCATGCCGGCGATGCCTATCGCAGACAGAAGCGCGCCGATGGTGGTCGGGATCAGGGTGACGAACAAAGCCACCAGTATGACCACGGAGACAGCGCCACCGGCATAAGTTACGTAGCTCGGGATCGTAGCGGTCGCGAACACGAAAATGATTGTTAGACCGACCAGCAGAATGTCGAGCGCGATCTCGTTCGGCGTCTTCTGGCGCTCCGCGCCCTCGACCAACTTGATCATGCGATCGAGGAAGGACGAACCAGGCGAGGATGTAATTCGAATGATTATCCGGTCGGAAATGACCGTGGTGCCCCCGGTCACGGCCGAGCGGTCGCCGCCGGATTCACGGATCACCGGCGCTGATTCACCGGTAATCGCGGCTTCATTGACGGAGGCAATGCCTTCAATCACGTCGCCGTCGCCGGGTATAATATCGCCCGCTTCGCAGACCACGAGATCGCCTGCTCTGAGCTTGTCGGCAGCCACCGTCTCAAATTTTTTGTAGGTGCTCGGAGACTGAATGCGCTTGGCTATTGTTTCGCTGCGCGCCTTGCGCAGCGTTTCGGCCTGAGCCTTGCCCCGCCCTTCTGCCACGGCTTCGGCGAAATTCGCGAACAGCACCGTGAACCACAGCCATATGACGATCTGGAATTCGAAGCCGATGTTGCCTCCACCAGTGAAAAGGTCGCGGACCAAAATCACCGTCGTCAGCGCTGTGACGATCTCGAGCACGAACATCACCGGGTTCTTGATCAGCGTGGCCGGGTTGAGCTTGACGAAAGCCTGACCGATCGCCGGGACCACGATCTGGGGGTCCAGCAATGTCGCCACCGGCATCCGCTTGCGTATTCTGGAAGTTTCCATAGTGCTAACTCCGAAGAATCCGGTTCAGAACGTCGTGCCCGCAGTCATCGCCAGCTGCTCAACGATAGGTCCCAGCGCAAGCGCGGGGAAGAAAGTGAGGCCGCCGATGATGACAATCACGCCGACGACAAGACCGACGAACAACACTCCGGTCGTCGGAAAAGTACCGAGCGACACGGGCACGGACTTCTTGGCCGCAAGCGAGCCTGCGATCGCCATTGTTGGAATGATCATCCAGAAACGGCCGACGAACATCGCAACCGCGCCGGTGATGTTGAAGAACAGCGTGTTGGCCGAGATCCCCGCAAACGCCGATCCGTTATTTCCCGTGCTTGATGTGTAGAGGTAGAGAATTTCCGAGAAGCCATGTGGCCCGTTATTGGCCACCTGCGAGACTGCTTGCGGATTCACTGTGGCTACCGCGGTCCAGCCCAGATACATCAGCGGCAGGATCAGGATGGCGAGCATGGCCATCTTGACTTCCTTGGCCTCGATCTTCTTGCCGACATATTCAGGCGTGCGGCCGACCATCAGTCCAGCCACGAAGATGGCGATGATGACGAACAAAAGCATGCCGTACATGCCGGCGCCGACGCCGCCGACGATAATCTCGCCGAGTTGAATGTTGATCAGCGGCACCATGCCGCCAAGCGCCGTGAACGAGTCGTGCATGGTGTTGACGGCGCCGCACGAAGCGGCGGTGGTGATCACCGCAAACAGCGCCGACGCCACGATACCGAAGCGGACCTCCTTGCCTTCCATGTTGCCGCCGCTGAGGCCCATGGCATTCAAGATGTCGTTGCCATGCGCTTCCGCCCAATAGGCGAGTGTGACGCCGGAAATGAACAGCACACCCATGACCGCCAGGATCGCCCATCCCTGACGTTGGTTGCCCACCATACGTCCGAAGACGTTTGTCAGCGCCGCTCCAATAGCAAAAATGGAGATGATCTGTATGAAGTTCGACAGCGCCGTCGGGTTCTCGAACGGGTGCGAAGCATTGGCGTTGAAGAAGCCGCCGCCGTTTGTGCCGAGCATTTTGATCGCGATCTGCGAAGCAACCGGACCGACCGCGATAGTCTGCTTGGCGCCTTCCAGCGTCGTTGCCTCGACATAGGGGCCGATGGTCTGCGGCATGCCCTGCCACATCAGGAATAATGTATATGGCACGCAAATCGGCAGCAGCACGTAGAGCGTGCAGCGGGTGATATCGACCCAGAAATTACCGATCGTTTGAACAGAGTGTCGCGCGAAACCGCGGATGAGCGCAACTGCGAGTACGATGCCGGTGGCCGCGGACAGGAAGTTCTGGTGCGTTAGGCCCAGCATCTGCACGAGATAAGACAGCGTGCTTTCGCCACCGTAGTTCTGCCAATTCGTGTTGGTGATGAAGCTGACAGCAGTGTTGAACGACAGATCGGGCGCAACAGCCGATTGCTCGGCCGGATTGAACGGCAGCAGGGCCTGGAAGCGCATCAGCCCATAGAGAATGAGAAAACCGCCAACGTGGAACAGCAGCATGCCGATTGTGTAGGAAAGCCAGCCCTGTTCGCGTTTCTCGTCGACGCCGGCTGCCCTATAGAGCACCAATTCGACTGGCCGCAAGATCGGCGTCAGAAAAGTGCGCTCACCGTTGAAGACACGAGTCATGTAGCCGCCGAGCACGGGTGTGATGGCTGCGATGATTGCGCAATAGAGAAGAATTTGGGTCCAGCCGATGAGGGTCATGGGCGTTTGCCTTTAGAAGCGCTCTGGCCTGAGCAAAGCGTAGACGAGGTAGATCATCAGCCCTGCGGTCACGAGGGCAGCGAGCGAGTAGTCGAAGATCATGGCGCCCCTCCGTTAGAGCCGGTCGCAGGCGTAGGCATAGCCAATTGACAACACAAAAAGGCTGAGGATGAGAGCTAGTAAGATCAGGTCGAGCATAAGTACTCCTTTCAGACATCTGTGGAGCGAACTTTCAGATAGAGGGTGAGAGATAAAGAAGCGATGTGAATCTTGTTTGCGACATATCAAGAAGAAATAAAGATGGCTTCGGTACGCGGCCGAAATCCGGGTCTTTATAACGCCTTTACGAACAGGTGCTGATTTCCCAATCGAATTTCTATGGGGCGGCACACACATTACGGCATGCCAAGACGTTAGACGCTCGGAGTTGGGCCTATCGTTTGGCCACTTGCAAAGGAGCGCACCATGTCGCTCGCCACCTACCTGAGTTCGAGTGAGTCAAAAGCGTTCGCTGGTCGATTGCACAGAATGCTTGCGGCTATTGGCCGTCGAGGCTTCGACCTCATCGAAGCAATCGCGGAAGCCCGCCTGCATCGAGCAATGATCGAATCTGAACTCTACCGCAAACGTTACAAACATTCTTCGAAGAATGACGATGACCTTCCGGTCGTCCAATGAGCAACCGAAAAAAAGAATATCCGTTCGAGGCGACTATGCCAAAGATCAATCGCCCTCTGGCTTTTCCCGAACTCGCCCGGGGACGCACGTTCGCTCGACCATTCAACATCAAAGTCGAACCACTGCGGCCCAGAAGGCAAGGAATTGAAAGCTACAACCGCGCTCAAATGGCGCTGCTCGGACTAGGAGTTTTTGCGGCTGTTTCCGCTGCGCTTATTGCGCTGCGCGTCGCCGTCTTCCTGCCGACTTTGGAGTGATGACGAACACGGTTTCAAAAGCTGAAGGAGCCACTCATGAATAAAGATAAATATCCCTCAATAGTGCGGTGCTCGCGCCCACTACAATTTGAGATCGGAAAGGACAGTCGGGGAAATTGGGTGGTCCAAGACGATCAAGGCCTCTGCGGCGGGCTGTTCATCGACCGCGCCCAGGCACTTCGCTTTGCGATGCTGGAAAATGGAAGCCGCCCCCAAGCAGTGGTGTTGGTTCCGGGCGTCTTTGAACTCAATTTAAACCGCAAACCAACTCCCAACGTTGCGGAGCCTTCGCGAAAGAAGGCTGCCTAAACGTGCCAGCTAATGTCGAGGTGCGGATTTGTCCGTCGATCAAACCAATGAATGGAGCTTACTGAAAGATCAGTTTGATGCGCTGGTGCGTGACGAAGGCATGCGCGAGGACAGCATCGAAAGGCTCTGCGATGATCAGATTCGTCGCCGTTTTGCTGAACGGATAATCCAGGCAGCAGAGCGTAAAGGCAAAACTAACAATACCGGTAATTAGTGGACGTTCCGTCGTGTCCACCATATCCGCTATCGGGGTGTGCCATGCAGGGTTCAAAATGGGATTTCGACACCACACATAACGACGCACGCGATATTCCGTGGCCAAAACCACCGGAGGAATTCGCAGATCAGTTCGGGATGAGGACTGCATTGCTAGTGTTGTGCATAGCGTCTTTTATCGCGGCTATATGGTTTGTGAGCACCCCAAGTTTTGAGAAATGTAGTGCAATTGCGAATGTAACTGACCGCAATGCTTGCTATGACGGACTAAGAAAGGAATTATCGAGGCCTCCAGCAAAAGGCGCGGATTTTCCCAAGGGTTGAATTTTGATGTCCGCTTTGGGTCAAAAGCAGACATTTGCGCCGCAAAAAGTCATGTCCGCTTTACCCCCAATAGCGACCGCGAAAGCGGATTTCCGCACAAGGTCATGTCTGCTTTCCCCCCGAAAGCGGACACGTGCAGTGCACTAGCTCATGTCTGCTTTGGGCCAACAGCGAACATAGAGGCTTCCGACATCTAAGATGCGATCGGCTACTTCGTGGGCATCTTCATCGGCATTTCTTCGGGCATAGCCACGCCGCCATCTTGCTGGAAGGTGGGAAGGAGTTGAGGTGACGTAATCACCAGCGCACCATAAAGCACAAGCGCGACCGCCACGGCGTAAGGCGCGAAGCGGGGCCACGGCAGCGCTTTTTCGGCGAATATAATAAGAGTGACAGCTGCCATCGCTCCAACATTCATGATGCCGAGCGGAAAGAGCATGACAAAGAGAAGCCAGCAGCAGCCCAGACAATAGGCTCCGTGGAGCAAGCCCATTTCAAGTGCGCTTGTTGCCCCGTCGCGCCAGGACGTCATAATAAAGTCGAGGGGCGTGCGACACTTTGAGAGGCATACATCCTTTAACGGGGTGAGTTGGTAGATACCCGCCACCATGATGATTGCACCGCCGATTTGGGCCGTCGTGGCCGGCGATAGCGCGAGCCGCGCGGCAGCGGTTTCGGCGGCGAGCATCCCGGCATAGGCGAACATCCCCGCGCAGGCCCACACCAATAAATATGCCGCCACGAACACCCAGGTAGTAACGAATGCGTCACCAAGCTTGCGGTTGCCCGCTTGCACTTTATGGAAAGTGAGGATCATGGGCGCGGCGGTCGGAAACATCATTGCCACCATCATGACCACCCAGATCACAAGGAACAGCGGCACACGCGGGCCCAGGGTAACCGAGGCCGTCATATCCATGGTGACGTCGGCGTGCTGCCAGACAAGGACTGCCCAAGCCGCTGCCGCGAGCGCCAAAAGCAAACCCAATACGACGTTGCGTTGAAGCGAGAGTGGATCTGGTTGG